>Ga0308176_10000303_pt1 | contig 32406 bp, 26 predicted proteins | sample PhyCR2_3_FD_203890 | JGI IMG/M metagenome (GOLD analysis project Ga0308176, IMG submission 203890) | Soil microbial communities from UC Gill Tract Community Farm, Albany, California, United States - DLSLS.C.R2 | ecosystem: Environmental > Terrestrial > Soil > Agricultural land | place: USA... | reverse complement strand
TCCACCTGATCGACAAGGGCCTCGGCCTCGGTAACGCGCAGCTCGTGATGATCGGTCATGCCCGCGAGCGCCGCACCCAGCCGGTGTGGCTCGCGCTGATCGCGCTCGTCGTGCTGCTCTTGCCCGAGATCGCGATCAACACGGCGAGCTACTGGACCGGCGTCGTGGCGTTCCTCGCGCTGTATCGCGCGGTCGTGCGCGCAGAGTGGCCGCTCGTCGGCCTCCTGGCCGCGGTGACCTGCACGCTGCGCCAGAACTTCCTGGCGACGGTCGCCGTGTTCCTCGCGAGCGTGCTGGTCGGCCGGCTCGTCACGCTCGCCCGCACGACCTCGCCGGCCGACGCCTGGCGAGCCGAGCGCCGCGCGTGGGCGTGGATCGCCGGGGTCGCGCTCGCGGTCATCGTGCCGTGGTGGATCGCGGCCTACGCGTCCAGCCAGACGTTCCTGTTCCCGATCCTCGGCGGCACCTGGAACCACGCGCTCTCGCTCGCACCTGCCGTCACCACCTGGCCGCAGGAGCTGGAGTTCCTCGTCACCTGCTGCCTCGACACCGCGCCGATCGTGGTGATCCCGATCCTGGCCCTCGTGCTCGCGTTCACCACCGATCACCGGCCCGGCCGCCCGCTCACGTCGCTCGCGATCGCGAGCACCCTCAGCTTCGGGTGGCTCGTCCATGGCTTCCTCGGCAGCGAGGCGTTCCACCTGTGGCGCTACGCGTTCGGGTTCGCGACCGCGCTGGCGATCGTGCTGGTGCTCGAGATCGGCGCCGGCGACGACCGCGCGCGCGTGGGCCTCCCGCCGCTCGGCCGCTGGATCGTGCTCGCGGCGCTCGTCCTCCAGATCGTCGTCGGTCGCGGCGCGCTGCCGAAGCAAGCCATCGCGCTCATCGACGACCTCCGGGAGGCCGCGGCGGAAGGCCGGCGCGGCGATCCGAACGCGCGCGCCGAGCAGCGCCGCTACCGCGCGATGCAGGCCGCGCTCCCCGCGGGCGCGAGCGCCGTCGTCATGCTCGACGATCCCGCGTTCCTGGACTATCGCCGGAACCTGCTCGCCAACCTCGATACTCCCGGGTTCGCGAGCCCCGGACCGCAGCTCCCCGCGTTCAGCGGCGCCGAGCCGCTGCGCGCGTACCTGGTCGCCGAGGGCTATCGCTACGCCGCGTTCGTCCGCTCGGACCGCTCGCGCTATGCGTTCCGCCGAGGGTTCTGGGTCGAGCGGATGTTCATCGACTCCGAGCTGTTCCAGATGATGAGCGCCTACACGATCGACGCGATCGACCGGTTCGCCGAGCTGGCGACGACGACCAAGGTGCTCCACGACGACGACGGCCTCGTCGTGCTCGACCTCGCGACGCCCCTGCGCGAGGCGAGCCAGCGCGTGCTGTCCGGCGACGAGCCCGCGCGCCGGGGCGCCTGGGTCCGCGCGCTCGCCGATCGCGAGGGCCTGCATGATGCGTGGTCGCTCACCACGCGCGCCGAGCTGCGGTTCGAAGATGGCACCGGCGCCGTGCGCTACGTCGACGGCAGCATCGACGATCCGCAGTGGTACGAGGTCACCCACCCGCGCCCCGAGCCCGCCCGGCGCGGCACGGCGATCCTGCCGATCTATCGCCGCGCTCACCTGCGGGTGCGCGGGGACGGCGACCGGCGCCTGGCCCTGCGCGCCGCGATCGCGCTCAACATCGTCTACACGCACCCCCGGCTCGACGTCTCGCTCGACGGTGAGCTCCTGGCCTCGGCGGTCGCCGACGCGACCGGCCACCACGCGATCGACGTCATCGTCCCGCGCGATCGCCTCGCGGGCGGCTGGCACGACCTCTACCTGGTGTTCTCGAGCATCGCGGATCCGGGCAAGGACGTCCGCGACCTCCGGATCGCGCGGCTCGAGGCCATCGAGTGGTCGGCGCCGTGATCGCGGCCGGGCTGGTCGCCGCGGCGATCGTGCTGCCCTGGCTGACCCTCTTGCCGGTCCATGGCATCGCCGCCGTGCTGGCCCACGCCGCCACGCTGATCGCCGCGTGCCACGGCGCCGGGCTCGCCGTCGCCCGCCTCGCCCGCCAGCGCGACGCCTCCCCGTGGCTGGTCATCCCGTGGGGCCTCGCGGCGCTGTGCGGCCTGTCCGGCGTCGCGATCGCCGCCGGCCTCGGCACGCTCGCCGGCCACACCGTGCTCGTCCTGGGGTTCGCGGCCGTGCACAGCGGCGCGCTCGCCGTCGGGTTCGCGCGGCGCGCCGGCCGGGTCCGGGACGGCCTCGCCGGGTCGCGCACGTGGCTCGTCCCCGCGGCGCTCTGCGCCGCGCTCGGCACCCTCGCCGTGCTCGGCGCGGCCGGCGAGGCCCTGGCGCGGCCGTTCGACGACGAGGGCCACGTGCTCGCGCAGCTCCGGCGCGTGCTCGACACCGGCGCGCTCGCCGATCCGATCGGCTACCCGCGCCGCGCCGGGCTCGGCGCCCAGATCGCGCTCGCTGCCGTCGCGGCCGGGGCCGGCGACGCGTTCGCGCGCCTCGTCGAGCCGCTCGCCCTGGTGCTCGCGCTCGGCCTCGCCGGATCGCGCCTCCGCGCCCGCGATCCGAGCACCGCGCTGTGGGCGACCCTCCTGATCGCCACGGCGTTCGGGCTCGCGCTCGCGCCGGCCGATCCGCTGCCGTGCTGGACCGCCGTCGCGCTCACCGTCGCGCTCTACGCGATGCTCGACGAGGCCGAGCCCCCGGCGCTGCCGCTCGCGATCACCTCGGGCGCGCTGATCGCGCTGCGCTACGAGCTCGCGCCGATCGGCCTGGTGGCCGTGATCGCCGCGTGGTGGCCCCGGCGCGCCGATCACCGCCGCACCGCGATCCTTTTGGCCGGGGTGCTCGGCGCCGTCGTCCCGCTCCTCGTGGCGCGCACGATCGCGTGGCGTGCGGTCCCCGAGGCCGCCCGCGCCGTGCTCGCCCCGCGCGAGGCCGCGCTCGCCGGGCGCCTCCTGCTCGCCGCCGCGATCGCCATCCCGGCCGCCTTCGTGCTCCGGCTCGCGCTCCCCGGGCACCGCGCGCGCGGGGTCACGGTCGCGACCGCCGTTGCGCTGGGCGCGCTCGCCGCGCACGTGACGGGCGCCGGTCCCTACGCGATGCGCCTCGCCTGGCCGATCGGGATCGCGTTCGCGATCACCGTCGTGATCGAGCTCGCCTGCCACCGAACGCCGGGGCCTTCGCTGGATCCTACATCCGGAGCTTCGCCCGGAGCTTCGCCCGGCCTTTCGCTTGGCCCGGCCGCCCTCATCACCACACTCGTGATGGTCGTCTTCCTCCAGGAAGGCCGCGAGGCCCCCGGCCGGCTGCGCTGGTCGCGCCGGCTGGCCGCCGCGGCGACCAACCTCGAGGCGCTCGAGGATCTCGGAGATCACGGGGCCGACCGCGATGCCCGCGATGCGCGCCGGCGCCCACCCACCGGCGCCGCCGAGCCCTACGCCGAGCTGCTCGCGAGCGTCCCGCCCGGCGCGACCGTCGCCGTCTGGGTCGCCGAGCCCGAGCGCCTCGACTACGCGCGCCATCGGATCGTCGATCTTCGTACGCCGGGCGGGGCCCGCCTGCGCGAGTTCCGCTGGCCCGCCCACGCCTCGCCGTTCGTGCCGCTGCTCGCCCAGCTGCCCGCGGCGTTCCTCCTGATCGAAGCCGACGACGCCCATGTCCAGCGCGTGCAGACCGACCTCCTGTATCGCTTCGTCTGCCAGCCCGAGCGGCCGATCTGTGCGGATGATCTCGAGGCGATCGCGCAAGGCCACCCGATCGCCGCGCAACGCGACAACCTGCGGCTCGTCGATCTCCGGCGCTGACGGCGCCGCGGTACACGCGAGCGTGTGCCGTTCGTCATCCATGGTTGCGCTCGATAGCCAGCACCCGCTGGTATATGGTTGCGCGATGACGAAGACGGCTCGCGCGCTGGTGCGCACGATGCGCCCGCGGCAGTGGGTCAAGAACGTGTTCGTCGGCGCGCCGCTGGTGTTCGCGCGCCACCTCCTCGATCCGGCCTACGCGCTTCGCACGGGGCTGGCGGTCCTGGCGTTCTGCGCGCTCTCGGGAGCCGTCTATGCGTTCAACGACGTCCGCGATGCCGAGGCCGATCGGCAGCACGCGACGAAGCGGCATCGCCCGATCGCGGCGGGCGAGCTCTCCAGGTCCGCGGCGCTGGTCTGGGCCGCGCTCCTGGCCGCCGGCGCGCTCGCCGGGTGCTTCGCCCTGAGCCCGGAGCTCGCCGGGATCGCCGCGCTCTACCTGGTGCAGAACCTGGTCTACAGCCTCGGCCTCAAGAAGATCGCGTTCGTCGACGTGGGACTTATCGCGAGCGGCTTCTTGCTCCGCGTGCTGGCCGGGGCGACGGCGATCGCGGTCCCGGCGTCGCGCTGGCTGCTGCTGTGCACCGCGCTCCTCGCGCTGTTCCTCGGCCTGGGCAAGCGCGGCCACGAGCTCGTCTGGGCCACGCGCACGCAGCGCGCGACGACGACGCGGGCCGCGCTCGCCGGCTACCGGATCGGGGTCGTGCGGGTCGCGATGATCGTGCTGGCCGTGATCACGTGCGGCGCGTTCATCGCGTACACCGTGTCCCCGCACACGATCGAGTTCTTCGGGACCGATCGCCTGGTCTACGTCACGCCGTTCGTGATCCTCGGCGTGGTCCGGTTCTTGATCCTCGCCCTGTGGCGCGCGGGTGACGACTCGCCGACCGACGCGATGCTGCGCGATCCGTGGTTCCTCGTGGATCTGGCCGGCGCGACGGCGATGACGCTCTACGCGATCTACGGCTAGATCGAACGTTTCAGCCCAACGCGTGGGGCAACCCCATGCCCACCTGTTATGAAAATAGGCGTTCGCGTTCTACTCCCGCGCGCAGTTCCTGGAGACCGCGCACACGCTTGCTTGCGCCGCGGGTCTGGGCCCCTCGCTGCTCCAAGATAAGCGTTCGCGTTCTCCTCCGCGGGCAGTTCCTGGAGACCGCGCACACGCTTGCTTGCGCCGCGGGTCTGGGCCCCTCGCTGTCCAAGATAAGCGTTCGCGTTCTCCTCCGCGGGCAGTTCCTGGAGACCGCGCACACGCTTGCTTGCGCCGCGGGTCTGGGCCCGTCGCTCGTCCGTCGACGACCGTAATGCTACCCACGGTCCGTGCCATCTCCACGACCGACCGGCGCATGACCACCCGGCCGTGCAATTTATCTCGCGCCGGACCCAGCCCGCGTCGCTGCGCCGCGCGTTGCCGTTCCTCGTGGGATCGGATTCAGAAGACTGCAGGCCGCCGCATTTACTCCAAGGGGATTCAGAAGACTCAAGCAGCACCCAGCCTGATCAGATGACGGGCACCAGGGCTCGGGCCCTTGTCGGGGACGCGGGACCGACAACCTCGCGCGGAGTTCGAGACAGCTCCCCAGTTGAGTGCGGCGTCAACCCGCGCTGTTGTCATGGGGCGTGTCTTTGCGGGTGGATCGTATTCTTGTCCAGCGGTCGCCAGTCGCCGGCCGGGATGAACGCAGCCCAGTAGTAGGGGTGTGAGTATGCGGAGCTGTCGAATCATGGTGTTAGGCCATAGCCAGCAAGATCTGGGTGGCTCTCCTTTGCAGGGCTAGGCGAGAGGGGAGCCAAAATCAACAGGCTTGGCGTGACTACCAAGTGGTACGAGGCGGGTAGGCGTTCCAGCTGAAATATCCTACCCAATGGGCGGTTGCGATGCGGCTGCCCCTCGAGATGGCGAAGATGTAGCGCCGTTGATTTTTATGTCGGGTTTCGGCAGGGCGGCTCGCCTAGGCATGTGTGGAACGAAAAGCGTCGACCCGCTGGCCAACCTTCGCACCCGCTCGTGACCCGCCAGCATCCAGGGTCAGGATCGGGAGTGCACCCCCTGTTGCTCATACCTGCGTGCTTCCACCCAGCCCGAGCATTCGAGGTGCGGCCCCAACGGCGAGTGCCCGAGCGGCGTGACGTGTAGAGCGTAGTGGGTGTGTGAACCTGACGGCGCACCAGCCGATGCGCTGGTTGTTGCTGCACCGCTCCTCATCGGGGTGTCGCGAAATACTATTATTCTCTGAGTGTAATAGATATTGGTACAATTTTCTTTATCTTCACATAGCCCTTGTTGAAAGATCGGTTCGCATCTTCGCTAAACTGGGCTCGTAGGAGGACCGGATGAGGCTGACGTCTGCATTTTGTCATTTATCGTTGGTTGCGGAGGGGTGAATAATTCATCGATAGATGCTGGGACCGCACGAGATACGGGGGGCGCACCGCCTGCCGATGCCGCTGCGCCGCTGCTCTGTGATCCGGGCGCGAAGTTCGGTCCGCCGATGCCAATTCCGGGGCTGGAGGCGATCGATGCAATCCCCGCACGGCTGTCGCCCGATGAGCTCACGCTCTACTCCAGCTCCAGCCAGGCCAGCCCGGATATCTGGGTTGCGCATCGTAGCACACGCACGGGAGCATTCGGGCCGCCAACGTTTCTCACCGCAGAGAACTCAGCGTCCTCTGATGGCAATGAGGCGGTCAGCTCGGATGGATTGACGCTGTGGTTCCAATCGAATCGCGTTGCGAACCAAGGCTACCACCTGTACGTTGCGACGCGAGCGTCGACGTTGGTCGAGTTCGGTACACCTGGGCTGGCGGCCACGGTCAACGCCGGGGATCCGAAGCAGAATGATGGCCAACCGTTCGTGACGGCAGACGGTAGCGAGCTATGGTTTTCATCCGATCGCACTGGCGGGCTCGGGAGCGACGATATGTGGGTCGCGAAGTGGACGGGCAACGGGTTTGGGCCGCCCACACCTGTCCCCGGGCTCAACTCATCTGTGGAGGATTGGTTCCCGACGTTGAGCGCAGACCGCCTGACGATCTACTTTGGCTCCTTTCGCACGGCGCCAGGCGCGAAGGGCTCGTTAGACATCTGGACATCACACCGCAGCACCGTGAACGATGGGTTCCCTGCTCCGACGCCCGTTGATGAGCTCAACACGGCTAGTGCCGAGGGCCCGACGTGGCTGTCGCCTGATAATTGCCGGTTGTATGGCGGCCTGTTGAACTCCAGCGGGGCCTTCCGCCTATTCGTGGCGACGCGGCAGCCATAGCCACCATGGCTCTTCACCGCGGCGAAAGCTCCCCACCCAGTGAGTTCTGCTAGCGATGTCACCTCTCGGGCCGTCCGGATCGCGCCGGACTCGCTGCGCTCCGGACAAGGTCGGACAGAATTCGCCTGCAGTCCCCAAGAATCAACATCAGGAGCTCGGCTTGGAAGAGGTACAGCAGCGGCGAGGTGTTCGAGATGACCTCACGCACGCGCGAGATCCTCGGAGATCTCCTCGGTGGGCATGCAGCGCCTGCGCTGGCCACTGCAACCAGTGAAGCTACAACTTTTGTGGTTCTTCTCGCGTTCGGGTGCGCCGGCGCGCACCGCCCGGGGCAAATTATCTGAGGTTCGCACGCACGGACGCGCTCGATTGCCGATGTAGCGCGCGCGTGCGCCGCCGGCCGCGTTGTACGCGGACTTCGTCGTGGCGCCGAGGTTGCACATGCGAGCGGATGGCGGAAATCATGCGTAGTTCACAGTTGCATTGTGGTTTGATGGCCGTGCTGATGGCTGTGGCAGGTTGCGCGGAGAGCGATCGCGATCCGGTTGCCGAGACGAGCCAGGAGTCCACGGTTGCGTGTGCATTCCTGATCACCGGCTGGAACACACAGCTCCAGGGCACGCCCGGCGGCCCGACCGATGAGGCGGCGTATGCCGCGGCGACCGATCCGGACGTGTGCGCGATCTATCACGCCGGCTTCACCTACGGAGGCCGGGGCGGATTCGGCGACGCTTATGTCACCCGGTACTCGACGACCGGCTCGCTGGTCTGGACGCCGGCGTTCGGCACCAGGAACGCATCGTCGCCGCCGGCGTTAGCGCTGCGGCGAGCCCGGCAGGGTGCCATCGGTGCACCCGGCCACGCCCGCCGGTCGCGCCGGGCGCCAGCGAGGTGCCGGAGGCCCCGCGGGCGTCGAGCCGACCCGCCGCGCCAGCCTCACGCGGCGCGATGATCCGCGATCAGCTGGTGCTCGACCAGGCGGTGGTACGTCCCGCGCCGCGCCATCAGCTCGTCGTGGCGGCCCTGCTCGACCACGCGCGCGCCGTCGAGCACGAAGATGCGATCGGCGTCGCGCACCGTGGACAGCCGGTGGGCGACGATGATCGTGGTGCGGCCCTGCATCAGCCGGGCGAGCGCCGCCTGCACCGCGGCCTCGCTCTCGGCGTCGAGGTTGGAGGTCGCCTCGTCGAGGATCAGCACGCGCGGGTTGGCGAGCAACGCGCGCGCGAGCGCGATCCGCTGTTTCTGGCCGCCCGACAGCTTGGTGCCGCGCTCGCCGATCACGGTGGCGTAGCCGTCAGGGAACCCGACGATGAAGTCGTGGGCGTGGGCGTCGCACGCGGCGCGCTCGATCTCGGCCGCGGTCGCGCCGTCCCGGCCATAGCCGATGTTGTCGCGGATCGTCCCGGAGAACAGCACCGGCTCCTGCGCGACCATCGCGAGCGAGCGGCGCAGCTCGCCGAGCGCGAGCTGCCGGACGTCGACGCCCTCGAACAGCACGCGGCCGGCGTCGACGTCGTGGAAGCGGTAAAGCAGGGACAGGATCGTCGACTTGCCGGCACCCGACGGACCGACCAGCGCGACGACCTCACCGGGCGCGACCTCGAGATCGACGTCGGTTAGCACCGGGTGGCCGCGCCGGCTGGGGTACGCAAACGACACGCGCTCGAGCTTCACCCAGCCCTTGCCGGTTGGGAGCGGGCGCGCCGGCTCGGGATCGCGGATCTCGGGCACCGTGTCGATCACCGTGAACAGCCGGTCGGTGGCGCCCGCCGCGCGCTGCAGTGCACCCCACAGCCCGGCGAGGTCGCCGAGCGCGCCGGCGACGATGAACGTGTACAACAAGAACGACGTCAGCTGCCCGGCGGTCAGCTCGCCGTGGATCAGCGCGCGGCCGCCGAGCCAGATCACCGCGGCGACGCCGATGTAACCTGCGGTCATCGCGGTCGAGAAGAACCAGGACTGCCAGCGCACCAGCCGGAGCGTCTTGCCGAACGCGGCCTCGATCCCGGCGCGGTAGCGGTGGGCCTCGTACGACTCGCGGACGAACGACTGCACCGTGGCGATCGCGCCGATCGACTCCTGGACCTGGCCCGACACCGTGGCGAGCTCGTCCTGCACCGCGCACGTCATCTTGCGGATCTTGCGGCCGAAGTAGATCGTCGTCAGCGTGATCGGCGGGACGATCGCGAGCATGAGCAGCGTGAGCGGGACGTCGATCACGCACAGCATCACCATCGCGCCGATCATCTGGATCGCGTTGCGGAGCGCCATCGCCAGCTCGCTGCCGACCACGCCCTCGACCACCGTGACGTCGGACGCGAGCCGGCCGACCAACTCGCCGCTGCGGCGCTCGTGGAACCACGCGAGCGACATGGGCAGCACGTGGCCGAACACCAGGCCGCGCAGGTCGGCGACGATGCGCTCGCCGAGCCAGCTGATGCTGTAATGGCGCAGCCACACCAGGGCCGCGTTGACGACGAACACGCCGGTCATCAGCGCCACGATCGCGTCGAGCCTGCCGGTGGTCTGGCCCGACATCCCGACGTCGATCACCTGGCGCGCTGCCCACGGATACACCAGCGCGAGGCCCGATGCGCCGCACAGTGCGGTCAGGGCGAGCAGGAAGCGCGCGCGGTGCGGCCGGAGCAGCGGGAGCAGCCGCCACAACACGGCGAGCCTTCGGCGATCACGCGGCCGGTACCCCTCGGCCTCGGGCGGGGCGACATTCGATGTCACTACACGCTTCATAGCGCGCGGGCTCGCCGCTGTCACCGCGATCGTGAGTGAGCGCGGGGCCATGCAGTAGCAGTACAAGCGGAACGAGCGCTGGAGCTCACCCAATGCCCTCACCTCAGCCCTACTCCCAACAAGCCAAGCTGCTACAGCTCCAAGAAACCTACACCCTGATCCAAATCTTCGAGCAGCGCAGATCTTGCGCACAGCAGATGTGTCGCGGCTCTATAGGGACATTCCCATCGCAAGTGTTCGAGTATTAGTCGCCACTCACGTTCGACAGCTGCGAGATCGGCGGAGCCTCGGTCGACGATGCAATCGGTCGAGATCGCTCCCCGTTTGGGACCTCCGCAAACGAGCGCATTCCGTTTCTGGAAGATTATTAGTGTCGACAGCGCCGTGTGAGAACCGACTATGATTGAGAATTTGACTTATATGGTAAGAATTTACCGTGGTTGCCGTCGAGGGGTTTCCTACCAGCCTTGACGGCTCTCCACGGCATGGCATGGTCGAACAGTAGGATCTCGAGCGATGAGTTCTTGATCCGAACGCCCGGGCCTGTTGTGTAGTAGGTCGAGCTTCATTCGAAACAACAACCAACGGAGAATTTATGAAGAACATCGAGAAGAACGAGACGCTGGACGCACGGCTGCCCTACGAGCAGCCCCAGTTGACCGTCATGGGGAAGGTCGAACACCTCACGGCGCTGCTAACCCGTCGCAACAAAGATCTGGTTACGCACGGTAACCTGCTCTAACGCTAGGCACGTAGCGTAGCCACCGCAGCGAGCCGTCGTGGGCGATCGAACCATTCAGTGAAGATCGCGGGGCCCCCGTGATCGACCCTGGTGTGTTGAGACTGCCACACGGCTCGTTGCCCAATGAATGGCCCGGAACAGACAGATCCAAGGTGCGTTATGGTACATGGCTATAAGCTCGTCGGAGATTACACTGGCTGTTCCGGGCAAGTCGTTTTTTCGGAGGCCTCGAATGGCATTCGCCTTCGCGGCGTCTCAGATCCCGAACGCCAGACAGCTCGCAAGGGGTGCTACGCCTTGCAGTGGCTGAACCCGCGCGGGTCGGGCGCGGCGCTGCCCTCCCCGGCTAAAAATGAGCATGTGTTACTATCTGGCGCCCTCGCCGAACCGGCGACTGCCGAGCTGACAGCCCGGATTCGCACGGCGCTGATGAATGGACATTACGAGGATCTAGGGCAGATCGCCGGCGAACTGGTCGGGTGCCTGGTGACCTCCAAGAAGGTCTACCTGTTCAAGAGCATCATGGGCAACAGCAGCACGATCTTCTTCCGGCGTTCCGGAGCCACGGTTCGATGGTCCACCAATCCGGCGGACCTGGTCGAGGATCCGGACGCGGGCATCGACCGCGCGGCGATCTGGCGCTGCTGTCGCGGCGAGGCGCCCTTCATCTATCACTCCATCGATCGAGTCCGGCCGGGCCAGGTGGTCGTCCTCGAGCAGCACCGCACGACCACCGTCGAGTACGATCGGATCACCCCGATGGCGCTGCCGCGCCGCACCACGCTCCCCGAGTACGCCGAGCTTGCCTATGCGTTGCTGCTCGATGCCGTGCGCCCCTACGCGGGCAGCGGGCGGGTAGGTGTGCTGCTCAGCGGCGGGTTCGACTCCTCGTCCGTGCTCACCGCGCTGGTGGACGCCGGGGCGGACGTGATCGCCTATCATCTGGCCACCGATGATCAACTTGCCGACGAGTCGGCCTACGCGCGCGCCGTGTGCGAGCATCTCGACGTCCCGCTCGTGTCGATCCTGACCGATGATGGTGCGGGCTATCTTTCCAGGAGCTGGGATTTCCCGCACCCCTACAGCCACCCGGGGTACCGCCACCTCGAGCAGGCCGCCGAACGAGTGGCCGAGGACGGCGTGACCTTCCTGGCCTCGGGACGAGAGGGCGATATTCTCTTCGGCCCGCTGCACTACGGCGTGCGCGACATCCTGTTTGGCGACCTGCGCTGGCGCGAGAAGCAAGAGATGCTGTATGGGGTGCTGTCATCGCGCGCACAACTCTCGGACATTCTCAAGAGCTGTATCTCCAACACTTCCCTGCTCGAAGGCAGCCTGGTGATCAGCGAAAGCGCGTGGCAGAGTGACTTTCTCGCCCCCATGCCCGGCATGAGCGAAGAAAAGATCGACCTCGACTTCATGGCCCCGGAATTCACCATGGATCTGACGCTGTTCCGGTCGCGCGGCATTCTCCTGTGTTCACCCATGGGTAGCAAGGACTTGCGCCGGCTGTCGATGCGCTTGCCCACCGCTTACAGGATGATTCCATTTCAAGGGAGGTTGATCGACAAGCCGGTGCTGCGGATGATGCTAGCCCGCCGGCTGCCGGAGCTCATCTGGCGCCGCGGTGGGCGTTCGTGGCTGAACTCGCTGCACCAGCGCTACGCCCTGCGCTATTCGCAACCGTTACGCGATCTGATCGGCAGTCAGAGCTCCCACCTCGTCCGGACGGGCATGGTGAACCCGGCGCGGCTGGCCGAGATACTCGGCCAGCCCCTGTCGGTCCGGCGCAATGCCGACGCCCTCGTCTGCTCGGCCATGGTCGAGCTGTTCCTACGAAGCATGGAAAACAGACTCGGTACAACCTGGAAAGGTTCCCAAGATGCCCCTGCTTTCGCTAGCTGACCATGCCATCTTCGACGCCACCGATCATGCGGGTGTCATCCTCGACACCCGCGCTGGCGTGTACTTCAACCTCAACGTCACGGCCACGATCATGCTCGAGGCCGCGCTGGCGTGCGAGACGATCGATCAGGTCGTGGCGCGTCTGGTCGAACGCATCGACGGCAGCGCCGATACGCTGCGCACCGGCGTCGAGTGCTTGGTCACAGAGCTCCGCGCCCGCGAGCTCTTGCTGCCCGGCGCGACGGGGTCAGCATGAGGCATCGAGCCCCCGACTGGGCCTTCCTCCTCGCGAGCTCCGATGCTCCAGAGCCACCTCCGGTGCCCATGGGGCTGCGGGTTCGCGCCGCCATGCACGCCGCCCGCGCCCTGCGGATGCTGCGAACGCAGGGCTGGGGACCTGCCCATCGCTACCTGCAGCAGCTGCGCCCCGTCCCGGGAAGTGACCGCTACGCCGCGCTCCCGCCGCTCACCGCGATCCGCCTCGCCCGCCAGGAGATCCTGTGGAACCAGCTCGTCCTGCGGCTCATCGAGCCCAACGGGCTCTGTCTGCCTCGCTCGCTCTCGCTCGCTGTCTACCTCTCCGCCCTTGGACTACCTTGCGAGGTGACAGTGGCACGCGAGCTTTGCGCGAATGACCCGGAGTACAGCTTCCACTCCTGGGCTGAGCTCCACGGCGAGGTGCTCAATGACACTCCATCGGTCAAGCAGGGATTCAAGGTGCTCCAGCGGGTCTCCGCGGAGGCCATCGCCGCTCGCCCGGGCGGCGGGAACCCAGAGCGGCATTGAGAAGAGCCGTCTGGCCGCCTCCGTCAGCGGTGCGCGTCGGGTCTTTATCGGCGGGGAGGAGGTCCAGGAGCTCGGCTTGGAAGAGGTACTGCAGCACGAGGGTGCAGCTCGCGTTCTGATCACGGATGCGCGGGCGGGGCGGCGGGCGCGGGCTTGGCGCGACGGACGAGCGCCAGGAAGATCACCGGCACGACGAACAGCGACAGCAGGGTCGACGAGGTGAGGCCCCCGACGACGGCGAGCGCGAGGGGCTGGTTGGCCTCCGCGCCGCGGTCGAGGGCGAACGCGGTGGGGATGAGGCCGATGATGGTCGCGAGGCTCGTCATCGCGATCGGCACGAACCGGGTGCGCGCGGCGTCGAGGATCGCGTCGAACGGCGCGAGGCCCTCGTCGAGCCGGACCCGCGCGTGGTCGATCAGGAGGATGCCGTTGGACACCGCGATGCCGACGACCATGAGGATGCCCATCAGCGCGGTCACCGAGAAGCCCTGGTGGCCGGCCATCAGCGCGATCACGATGCCGATCAGGGTGCACGGGATCGTGAACAGCATGATGAACGGCAGCTTGAGCGACTTGAACTGCGACGCCATGATCATGAACACGACCATCACCGCGAGGCCGATCGCGAGCCCGAGGCCGGAGAACGTCGTGCGCATCAGATCGACCTGGCCCACGAAGCGGACGTCCAGGTTCGCGGTCCGTGGATCGTGCGCGAGCCTGTCCTCGAGCTCGGCGGCGGCCGTGCCGACGTCGCGGCCCTCGACCTGCATCAGCACGTGCGCCGCGCGCTGGAGCTGGTTGCGCTCGATCGCGATGGGTCCGGTCGACCGCGTGATCTTGCCGTACGCCCCCAGCGTGACCGCGGCGCCCCGACCGTCGACCCGCACCGGCGCGGTCGCGAGCTTGCCGGGGTCCCCGAGCTTCTTGGGGTCGTAGCCCGTGACGACGTAGTACGACTGGCCGTTGCCGTCGTCGACCCACACGCTCGGCGCGTTGATGTTACCCATCGTCGATTCGAGCGCGATCTGCGCGGCGTCGCGCGCGGTGACACCGACGCGGCCGGCCTCCTCGCGATCCGTGGCGATCCGGACCTCGGGGTAATCGAGCTGCAGCGTCGGGTAGATGTCGCGAATGCCGGGCACGGTGCGCGCGACCTCGGCGACCGCGTGCGCCCGTGCGCCGAGCTGATCGAGGTTGTCGCCGCGGATCTCGACGGCGAGCGGCGCGAGGTAGCCGTTCGAGAACACGCTCGCGACCAGGCCGCCCGGCCACTGCAGGAACTCGACGCCGGGGTAATGGTCGGTCAGCACGTGGCGGATGCGATCGGCGATCTCCCGCTGCGACATGGTCCGGTCGTCCGGATCGGTGAGCGCGAGCCGGATGAAGCCCATGTGCGGGCCCCAGTTCGGGTTCGACATCGCGGCGCGCGCCGCGACCGGCGAGCCGGCGTTGGTGAGCACGAGCTTGACCATGCCCGGCGGCAGCTCCTTGCGCAGCATCTCCCCCATCGCCTGGAACCGGCGCGTCGAGTCCTCGAGCGACGTCCCCGGCGGGAGCCGCACATAGATCCGCTCCATCGACTCGTCGATCTCGGGGAAGAACGTGCTCGGCAGTCGGCTGGCGCCCCACACGCTCGCCGACACCAGCACGGCGGCGGAGACCAGCACCATGACGCCGTGCGGGATCAACTTCTGCAGCGAGCGCACGTAGCCCTGCGCGAGCCCCTCGATGGCGCGCTCGAACCGCCGCGCGAGCCGGCCGGGCTCGGCGTGGCCGAGCAGGTAGCGGCACATCACCGGCGTCACCGCGATGCTGACGACGTACGACGCCGCCAGCGCGACGGCGACGGTGAGGGCGAGCGGCACGAACAGGCGCTGCGCGAGACCGGCGAACAGGAGGACCGGCAAGAGCACCGCCATCGTGGTCAGCGTCGACGCGAGCACCGGGACGACCACCGCGGTCGTGCCGTGGAGCGCGGCGTCGGCCACCGACATCCCGCGCTTGCGATGGCGGTGGATCGATTCGAGCACGACGACCGCGTTGTCGACGAGGCGGCTCATCACGAGCGTGAGCCCGCCGAGCGTGATCACGTTGAGGGTCTGGCCTCTCGCGTAGAGCACGATCAGCGTGATCGCGAACGACAGCGGGATCGCCAGCGACACGACGAGCGTGCCGCGCAGCGCTTGCAGGAACACCAGCACGACGAGCGCGACGAGCACCAGCGCCTGGACCACCTCCTTCTTGAGCCCGTGGTACGTGCTGCGGACGAACGTCGACTGGTCGAAGATCGGCTCGACGTGCAGCCCCGGCGGCAGGCCCCGGAGCTGTGAGACGATCGCCGTGACCTGATCGACGATCTCGATCGTGTTGCCACCGGGCACGCGCAGCACGTTCAGGTAGACCGCGTCGTTGCCGTTGATCGCCACCGCCTGGGTCTCGGGCGCCGCCCCATCGACGACGTTCGCGACGTCCGCGATCCGGACCGGCTTGCCGCTGCGCAGCTTGACGATGGCATCGCCGATGTCGCGGACCCGGCGAGCGATCGCGTTGGTGTAGACGATCGCGTCGAACCGAGGGTTGATCAGCTCGCCCGACGGCAACAGCGCATTCGAGTTGCGCACCGCGTCGGCGACGTCGCTCGAGGTGACGCCCCGCGCCTGGGCCTTGGCGGGGTCGACGACGACGTTGATCTGGCGTTGCCGGCCGCCGTTGACCGAGGCGCTCGCGACCCCGGAGATACCCTCGAGCAGCGGCTCGACCTCGTTCTGCGCGTAGTCGTAGAGCTGCGGGCCGGTGAGCCCGCCGCCGTAGACTGCGATCTGCACGACTGGCGCGTTCGACGGATCGTACTGCAGCACGAACGGCGGCAGGATGCCGAGCGACTTGGGCACCGCCGACATCGCGAACGAGACCTGCTGCTGGACCAGGGTTTGCGCGGAGCCGAGGTCGGTGCCCCACTTGAGCCACACGAACACGATCGAGAGGTTATTGCGCGAAATGCTCTCGACATGGTCGACGCCGGGCGTCGCGCTGACATACTTCTCGAACCGCCAGTTGAGGGTCTTCTCGACGTCCTTGGCGCCCAGGCCCGGGGCGAGCGTGCCGATCACGAGGACCGGTGGCGTGAGCTCGGGAAACGTATCGACCGGCATGCGCGGCGTCACGACCGCGGCGAACACCACGACCGCGATGCACGCCATCGCGACGGCGATCGGGTTGTTGAGCGACAACTTGGTCATGGCTTGCCCACCTGATCCGGGGTCCACGGTTCGACGGTCGGCGCGATCGTGTCGCCGTCGCCGAGCACGGTGCGGCCGTCGGTCACGACCTTGGTGCCCGCGGGGAGCGCGGCCGGATCGACGTAGAGCGTCCCGCCGGCCTCGCCGACGACCTTCGCGAGCGTCGCATGCGCGATGTCGCTCGTGAACGTGAACACCGTCGCCTTGCTGCCATGGACGGACGCGGCCGACAGCGGCAGCGCGCTGGCCGGCATCGGCTTGCCGGCGTCGATCGCCAGCTCCGCGGTGGTCCACACCGGCATCGCGCGCGCGGGATCCTCGACGTCGATCTCGACGTGGGCGGTGCGCGTGGCCTGATCCACCGCCGGGGCGCGCCGCGAGATCTTGGCGACGAGATCGCGATTGGTTGCGAGCAGGTGGATCCGCACGGGCGTCTCCGGCGCGACCACCTCGAAGTCATCCTCCGGGACGTCCGCGGTGATCCGCACGAGGTGGCGATCGACGACCGTCGCGATCGACGAGCCGGGCCGGACGAACGTCCCCGGGTCGCTCGTGCGGTCCGCGATCTCGCCCTCGAACGGCGCGCGCAGCACGCAGTCGTCGACCTGCAGCGAGGTGCCGATCATCTGCGCCTTGAGCGCGGCGAGCTGGGCGGCCTTGCTCGCGGCGTCGGCCTTCTTGAGATCCGCCTCGTTCTCGGAGACGTACTTGCCGTCGAGCAGGCTCGAGATCCGCGTCGCTTCGTTCTCGGCAGCGGTGCTCATCGCGTCGAGCGCGCGCGCCTGCTCCGCGACCTGCTTCGAGAGCGCCGAGGCGTTGCGGCAGTCGAGCGTCGCGATCACCTCGCCGCGCCTCACCACCGCACCCGGACGGACGAGCACGGTGTCGACATACGCGGACACCAGCTGCGGGCCGATCTTGGCCTGGACCCACGGCTCGACCGTGCCGACGTAGCGCCGGGTCGGCTGGTAGCTCCGTGCGGAAACGGCGATCGCCCCGACCCGCTTGGCGCTCTGGGCGAGCGCGACGTGATTGGTCTGGCTCGTGTTGCGCGTGTACATCGTGCCTCCGACGGCGATGAGGCCGCCGACGGCGCCGAGCAGGATCATGGTGGGCCAACCGAACCGGATCTTCATGGGACGACCTCCGCGATGACGCGTGCGAGCCGGGCCCGCGCCCGCGCACGCTGGAATTGACCGATCGCGAGCTGGATCTCGGCGTCGGCGAGCAGGGCTTCGGCATCGGCGAGCTCGACGGCGGTCGCGAGCCCGCTGCCGAACCGCGCGTCGGCTTGCGCCTGGTTCGCGCCCGCGGCGTCGAGCGCGCGCGCGAGCGCGGGGAGCTGAGTCTCGGCGACCTCGAGATCGACGTAGACCTGCGCGGCGCGGCCACGCAGGCGCTCGCGCTCGAGGTCGACCTCGGCGGCGCGGACCCGCTCGATCCGCCGCGAGGTCTCGGCGCGCACGTCGACGGTCCGGTCGAACAGCGGCCAGGCGAGCACGAGCATCGCGTCCCAGTTCGGCACGTCGGGCACCCAGCCCCCGCCGGCCGGCGTCGGGTTGGTCGCGACGGCCGAGCCGCCCGCGCGCCCGGTCACGCCGGCCGAGAGGCTCAGATCCGGCCGGAGCTCGGCCTCGATGGACCTGGTGACCTCGTGCTGGGCGCGCAAGGCGTCGCTCGCGGCGCGCAGCGAGGGCTCGCGCTGATCGAGCTCGCGGATCGCCGCCTCGAGCGGCAGGGTGCTCGGGTACGTGAGGTCATCGGCCCCGGTGTCGATCGCGGCGTCCGGGGCGCCGATCGCCGCCGCCAGCACGGCCTCGGCGGAGGTCACCGCCCCCTGCGCCCGCACGCGCTCGACCTCGAACCGCGCGAGATCGGCCTCGGCGCGGGTCAGCTCGATCGGCGGCCGCAGCTTCGCGCCGACCCCCGCCTTCGCGAGATCGCGGTGGGCGGTCGCGCGTTGCACCGCGGCCTCGGAGGCGCGCAGCACGGCGTGCGCCCCGGAGACCGCGTAGAAGCTCTCCTCGACGTAGAGCGCGAGGTCGAGGTCGGCGAGCTGCGCGTCTTCCTCGGCGGCGCGCGCGAACAGGTCGAGCGCCGCGGCCTGCGCCGACAGCCGGCCGAAGTCGTAGACCTCCTGGCGCAGCCCGATCCCGGCGAGGGTCGACGGCTCGGGCGCGAGGCTCGGTGACGCGTTGGCCGGCGTGCCGCCGATGCGCGGGATGTCGAACCCGAGCGGGCCGCCGTACGAGGTGGTCGTGTTGTTGTTGGTGCCCAGGAGGAGCCCGGCGCCCGCCACGATACGCGGCATCTGGGCAGCGCGGGGCAGCTGCGCCTGCGCGCGCGCGACCTGGGCCCGTGCGCGCGCGGCCTGGAGCGACGGTTGATGCGCGCGGGCGTAGGCGAGGGCTTCGTGCAACGTCAGGGTCCGCGGGGGCGGATCCGCACCTGCGGTGCCCGCCATGGCCGCGACCACCCATACAGCAACGCTGGCTCGCATGGGGCGCCGTCAAAGCACGTGGTGTGCCGCCGCAAGCACTGAATCATTCGTGCCCCGGACGATGCCGATCGGGAGATTTTCCCGGCGATCCGGGAGGATTTCCCGGTGCGGCTCGCCGCGAGCCTCGTAAACTCGCGAAATGGCCGCTGGCTCGTCTCTTGCTGATTGGCCTTCGGTCCGCCGTGTGCTTGGAGCTGCCCTCGTGATCCGGACTCGCTGGCTGGTGCTGTCGATGGTGACGGCAGTGGTCGCGATCGGGGCGCTCGCGTACTGGGACGAGCGGCAGCGCTCCGAGGCGGGGCTCGACGATCTCGGCGACGAGCAGGCGTCGGTGGCCGAGGCCGCGGGGGTCGCCGTCGCGACCGAGCTGGACGCCGCCGGCCGCGATCCGGCCGCGCGCGAGCGCGCCCAGAGGACGCTGCAGCGCCTCGAGCGCGACGGCGTTCGCGTGCTGCTCGCGGAGCCCGGCGCGGCCCTGGCGCGGACACTCGACGGTCACCCCGTCCCGATCCCCCGGATCTCCGAGGGCATCGCCCGCGGCGTGCACGCGTTACAGCTGCCGCGTGAGGATGCGCGGGCGCTCGGGCTACCCGCCCGCACCGCGGTCGTCGGCCTGACCCGGCTGGCGACCGGCTGGACGGTCGCCGTCGCCGCGACCGCCGAGCGCCAGCGCGATCGCGACCGCGCCGGGCTCTGGCGGCTGCTCCTGGCCTTGGCGCTGGCCACCGGGCTCGTGACCGTGTTCGGCGGCCTCGCCCTGGCGCGCCAGCGCTCGCAGCTGGGGCTCGCCCGCGAGCTGGCCGTGGCGGATGCCGCGCGCGCCCGGGATGCCGAGCTCGAGCGGGTGTCGCGGGCGGCGACCATGGCCGCGCTGGGCTCGGGCGTCGCGCACGAGCTGTCGACGCCGCTCGGCGTGATCGTCGGCCGGGCCGAGCAGCTCCTGGCGCGGGCCAACGGCGACGAGCGCCAGATCAAGAACGCGCAGACGATCCTCGACCAGGCCGACCACATCGATCGCGTGGTGCGCGGCCTGCTCGGGTTGGCCCGGGGCGCGCCGATCGCGCTCCAGGAGATCGAGCCCGGGCGGCTCGTCCGCGAGGCCTCCGAGCTGGTCGAGCATCGCTTCGCCCGCGCCGGCGTCCAGCTCCTGCCGGCGATCGGCGCGGCGCTGCCGGCCGTGCGCTGCGAGCCGCTCCTGTTCAAGCACGCGCTGGTCAACCTCCTGCTCAACGCCTGCGACGCGTCGCCCGCCGGGGCGACCGTGCGGATCGACGTCACGGCCGACGCGGCCGAGGTCGCGTTCATCGTCACCGACGAGGGCGAGGGCATCACGCCGGGCAACGCCGCGCGCGCGATCGAGCCGTTCTTCACGACCAAGCCGGTGGGTCACGGCACCGGCCTGGGCCTCGCGATCGTCAACGAGATCGCCTCGACCCACCGCGGCTCCCTGGCGATCGCGCCGCGCTCGCCGCGCGGGACGCGCGCCTGCGTGACGATCCCGATCGACGGCCCGACCCAGGGTCCGCCCCAGGCTCCGATCGACGGGGCGAGCCAGGGCCCGAGCCAGGGCCCGAGCCAGGGTTCGATCGACGGTCCGCCGCAGGGTTCGATCGACGGTCCGATCCAGGGTTCGATCGACGGTCCGATCCAGGGCGATGCGCGTGCCTGATCGCGGCCCGGCACCCTCCCCGCCGGCCGCCGCGCGGATCCTCATCGTCGACGACAAGCTCGCGCTGGCCGAGACCCTGGTGGACGGCCTCGTCGACCGCGGCTACGCCGCGCGCGCGGTCGGCTCGAGCCGCGACGCGCTCGCCGCGATCGGGGCCGGGCAGGTCGATCTCCTGGTCACCGACCTCCGGATGCCCGAGCTCGACGGCCTCGCGCTGCTCGACGCAGCCCGGCTCGCGGTCGCGGATCTGCCGGTGATCGTGATGACCGCGTACGGCGCGATCGACTCGGCTGTCGAATCGATCCGCAAGGGCGCGTTTCACTACCTGACCAAGCCGTTCAAGTTCGACGAGCTGCTCGTGTTCGTCGAGCGCGCGCTGGCGGATCGCTCGCTGCGCCGCGAGACCGCCGCGCTCAAGCAGGTGCTGCGCGAGCGGTTCTCGATCCACGGCCTGTTCGGCACGAGCCCGGCGATGCAGCGCGTGTTCGCGGTGATCGAGCGGATCGCCAGGACCTGTGTGCCGATCCTCATCACCGGCGAGACCGGCACGGGTAAGACCGCGGTCGCGCGGGCGATCCACGGCGAGAGCGAGCGGGCGAGCGGGCCGTTCGTCGTGGTGAACTGCGCGGCGCTGCCCGAGCCGCTGCTCGAGAGCGAGCTGTTCGGTCACGTCAAGGGCGCGTTCACCGGCGCGACCGCGGACCGCGCCGGGCTGTTCGCCGAGGCCCACGACGGCACGCTGCTGCTCGACGAGATCGGCGAGATGTCGCCCGGGCTACAGGCCAAGCTGCTCCACGTGCTCGAGTCCGGGCAGATCCGGCCGGTCGGGTCGACGCGCGAGCGCGCCGTCGACGTGCGCATCCTGGCCGCGACCCACCGCGATCTCCACCAGCGGATCCAGGACGGCACGTTCCGCGAGGATCTGCTGTACCGGCTCGATCTCGTCACGATCGAGCTCCCGGCGCTGCGCGATCGCCGCGACGACATCCCCGGGCTGCTCGCGCGCTTCGTCGCCGAGGCGCGGCAGCGCCACCAGGGCGCCCAGGGCGCCCAGCGCTCGATGATCAGCGGGTTCTCGCGCGAGGCGATGGGCCACCTGCTCGACTACGCCTGGCCGGGCAACGTCCGCGAGCTCGCGCACGTCGTCGAGCGCTGCGTCCTGCTCGCCGACGGCGCCGAGGTCGGCATTGCCGATCTGCCGCCGCGGCTGCGGATGGCGGTGCCCGACGAGGCCCTGCCGTTTCGCGGCGAGGTGCTCGCGATGCGCGAGCTCCAGCGGCGCTACGCGAGGTGGGCGCTCGACCAGCTCGGCGGCCACAAGACGCGCGCCGCCGACAAGCTCGGCATCGACGTGAAGACGCTGAACAAGTGGCTCGCGCCCGACGATGATTGAGGTCACTCGTGCGGCAGGTGCACGGTGAGCACCGGGCACGGGGAGTCGCGTAGCACGGCCTCGGCGACGCTGCCCATCACGAGCCGCGACAGGCCCTTGCGGCCGTGCGTGCCCATCACGATCAGATCGAACGCGCCGCGGCGCGCGTGGGTGAGGATCGCATCGCTCGCCGAGGGCGCGCGCTCGACGATCCGGTCGATCGGCTCGATCCCCTGGGCGCGCAGGACCGCCGCGGCGCGGTCGAGCAGCGCGACGCCCGCGGCGTGCTCGGCCGCGTGCTCGCCGCCGACCGTCGCGCCGGGGACCACGCCGATCATCTCGTTGGGCGGCTCGTGGACGCTCAGCAAGGTGATCGAGGCGTGGAGGCCGCGCGCGACGGCGCAGGCGTAGTCGAGGATGGCGTCCGCGCCGGGCGAGTGATCGAGCGGTACGAGGATGCGTTCTACCTTGGCCACGGGCCCAGCATGCGCCGGCCGGGCCGTGGGCGCCAGCGGGTCTCACGGAGACGGTGCCCACATCGACCTCGATCGTCGGATGGGTTGGTGACAGGCCACGTCGGATACGTTGTCTCGGTAGACACCGTCTCCGTCACCGCCGCCGACGGCGCCAGCGGTGGAAGATGCCGAGGAACGCGAGGGCCATCGCGCCTCCGGCACCTCCACCCGCTGCCGTGCAACCGCCGGCCATTCCGGACCCAGCGGCATTGTTGCGATTGGTCGCGGCGCCGCCACCGCCGCCGCCGCGCACGCCGAGCCGCTGATCGAGCAGCGCGACCGAGTTCTGGCGCTGCCGGCACATCGTGCCGTTGATCCCGCAGGTGCGGTCGCTGTACTCGCCGCACGAGGCCATCTCGTCCTTGAAGGTCCGATCGCCGTCGTAGTCGAGGTACGTCATCGGATCCGAGGGCAGCATCTCGTGATCGAGGCCGAAGCTGTGCGCGATCTCCTGCGCCATGACCTCGCACACCGTCTGGGCGTCGTCGGGCAGGACGTCGGTGAACGTGAACACGATCGAGTTCTCGATGATCGAGCAATCGGACGTGAACGGCGAGACCCCCGCGACGTTCTCGGGCAGGCCGACATCGCTCGGATCGCCGCCGACCAGCGCCTCGATATGCGGCACGTCGCCCGGATCCCGGTCGGTGATGGTGACGTCGAACGGCGCGTAGATGTTCGCGATGCAGGCGACCGTGTCGGCCCACGTCTGGTCGTCGGTGTCCCAGCCGTTGATCGCGGTGGGCTCGGCGACGATCGATGATACCTGCTGCGTGGCGTCGTTGTCGCCGGGAGTCAGGATCACGCCGTCGTGGTTCAGGTAGATCACCCGGCTCTGCGCGCGCACGGACGCGGTGGGCTGCGCGGGGAGCACCTGGCGCGCGAACGCGAACCCTCGGGGGCTGGGGCCGGTCGCGACGAACTCGAGGGGGCTTGCGGTGCCTTCTGGCTTGATCGCCTGTTGGGGGTGCGCCGCCTGGGCAAGCGGAGCGAAGATCGTGAGTGTGGTGAACGCCAGACCAATGCTGCGTTCCACGGTTGACAAGCTATGAATCACATCGCGTGCCACGCAAGGGATTTCGTGATTCGCGAGGGCTGGAGGCCCATTAGCGAACATGCACAAATTGCGCAATCACGCAGTTAGCGCGCGCCGTGGGGCGATCGCCTGGGGAGCTGGGGCCTGCCGCCCCGGTCACGGCCGGTCACGGCAAGACGATCACCGGGTCGTCGGGGTTTGCGCGGTACAGGAGCACGGTGTTGCCGAGCACCTGGGCGACCTCGCTGTGGGTCTGGTCGGCGATCGCCTGGGCGGCCTCGTGGCGGTCGATCGCCGCGGCCTCGCCGACCTTGATCTTGACGAGCTCGTGGTCATCGAGCGCCTGCTCGACCGCGGCGACGAGGCCGTCATCGATCCCGCCCTTGCCGACCTGCACGATCGGCCGGAGCCCATGACCCAGACCGCGAAGGTGACGACGCTGCTTGCCGGTAAGCACGCCGGTTTGTACCCGAAAACGCCGCCCCCCGCAGGCCCGGACAGCCCGGACGGGCCGGATTCTCTCGTTCAAGATCTCCGGCGGAGTTCGTCGTCGATGGCTACGTGACGACGTACCGGTACAGCGTTACACCGCGCCGGCGACCGCGCGATCGCAGTTCTCGCCGTGGCCGACCGGCTCGAGCTGGATCGTCACGTGGCCGATCTTGAACCGCCGGGCGATCTCGGACGAGGCGTCGGCCAGCATCGTCGGCGAGCAGGTCTCCCACGGCACGATCAGGTGCGCGGTCAACGCGACCTCGGTCGTGCTCATCGACCAGATGTGCAGATCGTGAACGTCGGTGACCCCCGGGAGCGCGGCCAGGTACCCCTCGACGGCGCGCGGATCGATGTGCGCCGGGACCGCATCGAGCAGGAGGTCCATGGCCTCGCGCACCAGGCGCCACGTGCCGGCGAGGATCACCGCCGAGACCGCCAGGCTCGCCGCCGGGTCGATCCACGCCCACCCGGTCTGCCAGACCGCGACCCCGGCCACGACCACGCCGGCCGAGACCGCCGCATCGGCGATGAGGTGCTGGAACGCGCCGCGCACGTTCAGGTCGTCGCGACCGCGCGCGAACATCAGCGCCGCGAGCCCGTTCAACCCGACGCCGATCGCGGCGACGATCGCCACGAGCGCACCATCCACGGAAGGCGCCGCGCCAAGCCGCTGGACCGCCTCCCACACCACCCCACCGATCGCGAACAGCACGAGGCCTCCGTTACCCAGCGCCGCGATGATCGTCGTCCGCCGGAGGCCGTACGTGCGCCGCGTGGTCCGGGCCCGACGGGCCAGCACGGTCGCGCCCCAGGCCATGCCCAGCCCCAGGACATCGCCGAAGTTGTGGGCCGCGTCGGCGAGCAACGCGGTCGAGTGCGCGATGATGCCCGCGATCACGCCCGTCGCGACGAACGCGATGTTGAGCAGCATCCCGATCGCGAACGCGCGGGTCATCCGGTCCGGCGGCGCGTGGTGATGCCCACCTGCCCCGTGGGCCCCGTGATCATGTCCGTGCGAGCCGTGATCGTGAGCTCCGTGATCGTGGGCTCCGTGACTGTGACCACCGCGATCGTGAGAGCCGTGATCGGGATCGTGGGCACCGTGATCATGGGAGCCGTGATCGTGATCGTGGGCACCGTGATCGTGGTCGCTCATGGCGAGATGCCTCGTCGCGACCGCCAGCGCATGCCCAGGTCGGGGGGAAGTTGACAGCGGACGCGTGTCTTCATCTCGAATACGAGATATGGCGGACGGGGTCTCTTTTGTCTCGTCCTCGTGCAACGATAAGATCGTGGGAGAACTGCCTCTGGGAAGCAGGGCCAAAAAGCCATGGATGACGCACCCTTGCAACCCCCTCGGGATCGGGTCGCGGTCGTACCACGCCGTCTGCCCCAGGCTGCCGCGCGGCACGCGACGAAGGTCCACAGGCGGACCCTGGCTCATGATCGCAAGGGCGTGCAGACGCGCAGGCCACGCAGGCTCGTACAAGGCGAGCGAGGGCGAGCCCCAGCGGTCCGGAGGCCGGACATCTGGGTCATGGACGTCCGGCCGGCGAAGACGCGGTGGTAGGTGCACTCACCTATGTATGGCTCAATTGTAATACTTCATCGCACTCTACGAATACCGAATCGCGCAAGAGCAGTTGAGTTATGTTATGATGCTTGCTTGCTTGCTTGCACATTAACCTATCTTCACAAACAGCCGGGCACCAGATGGCAGCGCGGCAAAGGAGCAACTCGTGCTTGGCAAAGGGAATGATGCATGGACCCAATACGATCTGAAGACCCCTGCAGCAATGGCAGACCCCTATCCGGTCTATGCGCGAATCCTGTCCGAGGCCCCCGTACACTGGAACAAGGGCATGGGAGGATGGGTCATCGCGCGCTACGACGACGTGACGAGCTGTTTGCGTGACCCGCGCCTCTCCGCCGACCGGCTCGCGCCGCTGGCCAGCATGCTCTCGGAGCAGCAACGGCTCCGGATGGCCCCGATCCTCGCCACGACGTCGCGGTGGACGGTCAACCTCGATCCCCCGGAGCACACGCGGCTTCGAAGCTTGACCCAGAAGGGATTTTCGCCGCGGGTCCTCAGCGCCATGCGCTCGCGCATCGAAGAGCTCGCCAACACGCTCCTCGACAACCTCCAGGGCAAGAAGAACAGCGATCTTGTCGCCGATTTCGCCCTGCCCCTACCCGCCATGGTGATCGCCGAGCTGCTCGGCGCGAAGGCCGAGGACTACGCGCAGTTCAACTCGTGGTCCGACGACATCGCCAGGCTGTTCTCGGTCGGCGAGTTCACGAATGAGCTCATCGACGCGGCCAACCGCCCCATCCTCGAAATGAGCAATTACCTCCGTGGCGTCATCGAGGATCGCCGCCGCACGAGGCAGCACGATCTGATCAGCCACCTCCTCGATGTCCAGCAGCAAGGCGCGCCGCTGAGCGACGAGGAGATGGAAGCGGAGTGTATCTTCTTGCTCGTGGCAGGCCACGAGACGACGGTGAACCTGATCGGCACCAGCACGCTCGCGTTGCTGCAGGCCCCCGTTCAGGCCGACACGCTGAGGAATGATCCCAGCCTGGTGGCGAACGCCGTCGAAGAGTTCATTCGCTACGATGGACCGGTCAAGTGGTCGGCGCGCATGGCCGCCGAAGACATCGAGATCAGAGGCCAGCGGATCGAAAAGGGCGATCTCGTGGTGTTGTTGAAGGGGGCCGCGAACCGGGACCCGGCGCAGTTCCCTGATCCCGATCGGCTCGATATCACCCGGGCTGAACGCCGGCACGTCGGGTTCGGCTACGGGATCCACTTCTGCGAGGGCGCGCCGCTGGCCCGCATGGAGATGGAGATCGCCATGACCGCCCTGCTCCGGCGCATGCCCGAGCTTCGCCTCGCCGTCCCCGTCGACACGCTCGCATGGAAGAATAACTCCCACCTGCGTTGCTTGAAGGCGCTGCCTGTCACCTTCTGAGTGCCCGACGAACGGCTTTGCACAATCCTGAACGGGTCTTCGTGAGTCCTGCAACCGAGCGATTGACCGCGCGGCCGGTCGCGGTCACAGCCCGAGTTGCTTGGCCACGATCACCTTCATGATCTCGTTGGTGCCGGCATAGATCCGCTGAACGCGCGAATCCATGAAGGCGCGGGTGACCGGATATTCGAGCATGTAGCCGTAGCCGCCGAAGAACTGCAGGCAGGTATCGATGACCTCCTGGGCCATGTCGGTCGTCCAGAACTTCGCGATCGAGCACTCCTTCACGAGGTACTTGCCGGAGATGTGCCCGGCGACGACCTTGTCGATGAAGGCGCGGCCGACCTCCACCTTGGCGAGGCACTCGACGAGCTTGAACTGCGTGTTCTGGAACTTGCTGATCGGCTTGCCGAACGCCTTGCGCTCCTTGGTGTACGCGATCGTATCGTCGAGGACCTGCTCGGCGGCGGCCGCCGCGCCGATCGCGACGCACAGGCGCTCCTGCTGGAGCTTCTGCATCAGCATGAGGAAGCCGCTGCCTTCGACGCCGAGCATGTTGGCCGCCGGGACCCGGCAGTCCTCGAAGAACAGCTCCGAGGTGTCCTGCGAGGCCATGCCCATCTTCTGGAGCCGCCGGCCTTTCGAGAACCCCTTGCGACCGGCCTCGACGACGAACAGCGAGACGCCTTTGTGGGTGTTCTCGGGGTTCGGATCGGTCTTGGTCACGACGATCACGAAATCGCACAGCTGACCGTTCGAGATGAAGGTCTTCGAGCCGTTGATGACCCAGTCATCGCCGTCGCGCACCGCCGAGGTCGTCACGGCCGCGAGATCCGAGCCGGTGCCGGGCTCGGTCATGGCGATCGCGGTGACGATCTCACCGGACGCACAACCGGGCAGCCAGCGCTGCTTCTGCTCCTCGTTGCCGAACGAGTAGATGTACGGGGCGATGATGTCGGAGTGGAGCGACATCGCGAAGCCGCTCTCGTAGGCGCGCGCGAGCTCCTCCATGATGATCATCGAGCACAGGAAGTCGGCCCCGGCGCCGCCATACTTCTCGTCGAGCCAGGGGCACAGAAAGCCCTGCGCGCCGGCCTTGCGCCAGACCTCTCGATCGACCTGGCCCTGCTCGCGCCAGCGCTCCTGGTGCGGCTTGATCTCGCGCTCGACGAACTGGCGAAACGTCTGGCGAAACGCGTCATGGTCGGCGTCGAACAGCGTGCGATCCATGACCGGTCTATAGCATCGCCGAGACGGCGTGCGGCGGACCAATCGCGCGCGCGGCGCGGAAAATCCCGCCGCGGCCGCTCCCCCCGGGCGCATGCTAGCCTGCCGCGCGCGTGGCATGGACCGTCGATCAGCCCGGCGTGACCCTCGCGGCGTTCGTGAAGGCCCGGACCTCTGTGGCCTGGTCGGTGGCCAAGCGCCAGATCGCGTCGGGCAAGGTGTTCGTCGACGGCGCCTGCGTCACGGCGATCGACCTCCGGCTGGCCGCCGGCCAGTCGATCGAGCTGCGCAGCCACGCACCGCGCCCGCGCGACCCGGCCCGCGAGGGCGTGCTGGTTTACGACGACGCGCACGTCGTCGTGATCGACAAGCCGACCGGCGTGAACAGCGTTCCGTACGAGGACCGCGAGACCGGGACCGCGATGGACCTCGTCCGCGGCGCCTGGCGGCGCGCCGGCAAGCCCGCGACCACGGTCGCGCTCCACGTCGTCCACCGGATCGATCGCGCGACCAGCGGCCTGCTGATGTTCGCCAAGACCAAGAAGGCGGAGCTCGGCCTCGCGGCGCAGCTGCGCGCCCACGCGATGGCGCGCACCTACGTGTGCGTCGCGCACGGCGCCGTGACCTCGCGGCGGATCGAGTCGTTCCTCGCCCAGGATCGCGGTGATGGCCTGCGCGGCTCGACCACGCGGACCGACCAGGGCAAGCGCGCCGTCACCCACGTCACGGCGCTGCAGGCGCTGCACCACGCGACCCTGTGCGAGGTCCGCCTCGAGACCGGCAAGACCCACCAGATCCGGATTCACCTCGCGGAGGCCGGCCACCCGCTCGTCGGCGAAGAGGTCTATATCCGCGACTATGCCGGGCCGATCCTGACCTCCCCCCGCCTCATGCTGCATGCCCGGACGCTTGGCTTCGATCACCCCGTGACGGGCGCGCGAGTCGAGCTATCGTCCCCGCTGCCACCGGACTTCTGCGCGGTGGTGGAGCGCCTCACACCATGACTCGACCACCTTCTCCTCCAGTATCCTCCTCGGGATCCTCGCCCGCCGCACCGCCGGCCGATCTCGCGATCCGCCTCGCCACCGCCGCGGACGTCCCGGCAATCCTCGGCTTCATCCGGGCGCTGGCGCGCTACGAGAAGCTCGAGCACGAGGTCGTCGCCAGCGAGGCCGCCCTCCACGCGACCTTGTTCGGGGCCCGACCCGCCGCCGAGGTCCTGCTCGCCGAGCTCGCCGGCACGCCGGTCGGGTTCGCGCTGTTCTTCCCGAGCTACTCGACGTTCCTGGCCAAGCCCGGCCTCTACCTCGAGGATCTGTTCGTCGAACCCGCCGCCCGCGGCCGCGGCATCGGCCTCGCGCTGATGTCGGCCCTCGCGCGGATCGCCGTCGCGCGCAGCTACGGTCGCTTCGAGTGGTCGGTGCTCGACTGGAACCGGCCCGCGCTCGACTTCTACGCCAAGCTCGGCGCCGTGCCGATGAGCGAATGGACGGTGCAGCGCCTGGCCGGCGCGCCGCTCACCGCCCTCGCCGAGCGCTGGTCGGGCACCATCGACACCATGCCGCCACCAAGCGCACGGCGCGAAGGCTGACCACCTCGGCAAAGCCGATGCGCTCGACGACGTTCCAATGACACAATCCCGAGCGCTCAGGTTCGTCGATGGCGCATCGAGCGCATTGGAGCGCAGCGGAACGCGGCGATGCAACGGAAACGCTGCAGGCCGGTGTCCCCTGGTGGGGCGTTGAGCACCGAGCCTTGGGCGCTACCGGCGACGTCGCGATCGCGGTATCCTGTCTTCATGGCCACGCCCGCTGCCGCCAAGGTTATCGCCGAAGCGCTTGCCTTGAGCGACGAGGAACGTGCAGCGGTTGCGGAGGAGCTCTTGGCTAGTTTGGATCCGACACAGTCCGACGACTCCCCTGAGGCGGTGGCCGCCTTCAAGGCCGCGCTGGATCGGCGGTGGGCTGCGTACCAGTCCGGCGAGGAGCCGGGGATCCCCTGGCCGGAAGTGCGAGCGCGGCTTCGGGCGCGGCTGAACCGCCGGTGATCATCTGTGGCTTGGCGAATCGAGTGGACCCCGGCCGCGGCGGTCGAGGCCGAGGTGGAAGCCGCGAAGTACGCGCTCAATCGCGAGGGGCTCGGAGATCGGTTCCTTGACGAGATCGACGCGACGATCGAGCGCATCACGGAGGGGCCCGAGCACTTCCAGCGCTGGCCGGACGATCCCAGCTACCGGCGCGCGGTGGTCCACGTGTTCCCGTTCGTGGTGTTCTACCGAATCGACGAGCCACGCCACACGGTGCTCATCGTGTCCGTGGCCCCGGCGAAGCGCGAACCTGGCTACTGGAAATAGGCAGTCCGAGGTCACGTGCTTCCTTTCTGCCTGGTGCGTGGCGTTCGCGGCTTCGGCCCGGCCTGATGCGTTCGCCTTCGAGCAGCGTCGCGCCTGCGTCGATCAAGGTGAAAAACTGGCCGCTCTAGGGCTCCCACTTCCTGAGCATTTGGTCCAACGAAGCCAAGACCACGTGCCCTCCGTCCGCACGCCATAGGCCATCACAGAAGAAGTGTGCCACACCAACGCGGCATGCCCGGCGCACCCGGCGTGCCGCTGCCGCTCGCACGCAAGTTGAGTGCCTCTCGCGGCAATCGCGGCGCTCCGTGCGACGCTTCGCCCACGCCCACGCGCGCATGCAGTTCTCGATCAGCGCGAGCTACGACCCTGGTGCCACGTTGACAATCCTGGTCGGTGGCGCCAGCGGCTACCGCGAGACCTTGGACGCAGCAGGGGATCACCAGCTTGCCACGTTGATCGGGACCGCATCGAAACGAAGGGATCCTCGCCTCGGTCTCGTTGCTGTAGCCGCCGCTGACCTGCCAGTCGGAGAGCTTGAGCCGGTGTGCGGTCAGCACGCGCGCCTCGATATCACCTGCCGTACGGGGCCCTGCGTGGTGTCTGGCGAACGCGTACCGCGTCTTTCACTACGCCAAGAGCGCTTGCACCGCGGGGTCCCCCGGGATCAGCGCGTACACCATCATGTCCCGCAGCTCGCCGGTCGTCTCCCGGCCGTGGTTGCGCAGGCGACCCTCGAGGGTGAACCCGCAGCGCTCGGCGACCCTCTGGCTGCGCGCGTTGCGGTGGCTGCAATGGATCTCGACCCGCTCCGCCTCGAGCGTGCGGAACGCGAACCGAGCCAGCGCGTTGACCGCCTCGGACACGTAGCCTTGCCCCTCGTGGGTGCGCCGGATCCAGTAGCCGATCTCGAACCTCGGGACCGACCAGTCCATCCGGTGAAGCCCCGTGCTCCCCACGACGGTCTTGCGATCCTGGAGGAACATGACCATCGGCAGATCAGCCCGGGTGAGGAAGCTCGCGTGGAGCTGCCGCGCGATCGTCTCGGTCTCTTCCACGGCCGGCCGCTCGCGCGCCCAGGGCATCCAGCGGTGCAGCGCGTCCCACGTATCGAGGATGGCTGCGTTCATCGCGGGCCCATCACCGGGCCTCGGGGAGCGAAGGACGAGCCGCTCGGTCTCGATCGCATCCGGAAGATCGAGCAGCACCGGGGCGCGTCCCATGCCCAAGCTTTACCATCAAGCTTGTGTCTCGCGGGCGGGGTCCGCATGGGGATGCGGCGCGGCGATGCCCGTGATCGCGCGCGCGACGCGGATGCCGTCGAGCGCGGCCGACACGATGCCGCCCGCGTAGCCGGCGCCCTCCGCGCACGGATAGAGCCCCGCCAGATCGGGCGACTCGAGGCGATCGCGGTCGCGCGGGATGCGCACCGGCGACGAGGTGCGCGACTCGACGCCGACCAGCACGGCGTCCTCGGTGAGATAGCCGCGCATCTGGTGATCGAACGCGGTGAGCGCCTCGCGGAGCCGCGCCGCGAGCGGCAGCCCGGTCGCGTCGAGCACCGCGCCGACATCGCCCGCGGCGAGGCCCGGCTGGTAGCTCGTGGCCGCCACCGTCGATGAGGCCCGGCCGCGCACGAAGTCGGTCGCGCGGGTCGCGGGCGCGCGCAGGGCGCCACCACCGGCGATCGCGGCGGCGCGCTCGAGCCTCTGCTGGAGCACGACGCCGCCCAGCGGCAGCGGCAGGCCGAGGCGTGACAGGTCCGCGACG
>Ga0308176_10000302_pt1 | contig 32450 bp, 36 predicted proteins | sample PhyCR2_3_FD_203890 | JGI IMG/M metagenome (GOLD analysis project Ga0308176, IMG submission 203890) | Soil microbial communities from UC Gill Tract Community Farm, Albany, California, United States - DLSLS.C.R2 | ecosystem: Environmental > Terrestrial > Soil > Agricultural land | place: USA... | reverse complement strand
CAAAAACGTTTGGCAAAAGAGCTGACAGTTTTCGTTCACGGCGAAGACGAATACAACAAAGCCATTGAAACCACACAAAAATTGTTTGCACAGCAAAACGCATCGGCAGATAGTTTAAGTGCCGAAGATTTGGAAGGCATGGAGGGAATCATAAAAGTGCAATACGCGATGGGCGGTTTGCAAAGCGGCGTAAACGTAGTTGATTTGGTAACGGCAACGAATATTTTTCCCAGCAAAGGCGAGGCAAGAAAGATGATCCAGAACGGTGGCTTAAGCATCAACCGCGAAAAAGTGAGCGATGCACAGATGCAGGTAAATGCTTCAAATCTTTTACACGAAAAATATTTGTTGGTGCAGAGAGGCAAGAAGAATTATTACCTCATCACCGCAGAATAATTTAATTAAGAAGAAATTTCATTGGGAGCAACCGAGGTTGCTCCTTTTTTTATGCGGCTTTCTTTCAGGTAATAAACGGCCACGCCGGTTAAAGCTATCAAACCGCCGTACAAAGCAAACCATCCCGTTGCCTGAAAAAGAAAAATCCAAACGACGATAGAAAGAATAACCGGCAACGGAAAAAACCACATTTTAAAAGGCAAATTTTCATCGCCAAATCTTCTTCGCAAAAGCACCACGCCAACGGCTTGCCCAATAAACTGAATCAAAATACGCATGGCAAGAATGGCTTTGATCACATCGCCCAAACGAAAGATCAAGCTGAATACAAAACCTACCGCACACAAAACAAGTAAGGAGATGTAAGGAAAATCTTTTGTCGGGTGAAGCTTTGAAAACAGTTTAAAAAAGTTGCCGTCAACGGCTGCCGCATACGGTACACGCGAATAGCCCAACACAACGGCAAATAGCGAAGAAAGTGCGATAAACAAGATCAGTATTGTAACAATGTTTCCGCCGCCTGCGCCATACAATTGTTCCATAAACGAACTCACCAAATGTTTGTCATCGCCCTTTACCGCTTGCCAGGGCATAACAGACATCACGCTGATGTTCATCAACACGTACAAAACACCAATGCCGACAATGGAAATAAAAATGCTTCGCGGAATGTTCTTCTCCGGTGTTTTTATTTCGCCGCCCAGGTGACACACGTTATAATAACCGAGGTAAGAATAAACCGTTTGCACCGAGCCGTAACCAATGGCCACAAGAAAGGCTTTGTTGAAAAAAGACTCACCCGCAGGCGGCAACAAATTAATGGAATGATGTTGGTGCGTTAAGCCGCTGATGATGATCCACAAAATGGTGAGGATAACAATGCTCCCGAGAATGACCGAAATTTTTCCGATGGTTTCAATCTTGCGGTAAAGCAAACAAAAAACAAGAACCACCAACGCGCCGGAAACAGCTTTTTGTTCGGCCGCCGTTAAATGAACTAAGTAAGAAAGATATTGCGCAAAACCGATGGCGCCTGAGGCCACCACAAGCGGCGCCTGAATGCTGGTTTGCCACACAAACAAAAAGCTCATGAGCCTTCCGCCTTTTTCACCAAAAGCAATGCGGTGAAAATTATACGTGCCGCCGGCAAGCGGATATTTCGCACCCAGTTCGCTCCAGATCATTCCGTCAATCAGCGCCACAAAAGCACCAAAGATCCAGGCCCAAATAAACAGGCCCGTGTGAAAATAACTGACCACCAAAGGCAACACCACAAAAGGCCCAATGCCCACCATGTCAATCATGTTGATGGCCGTAGCCTGCAACAAGGTCAGTCTTCGTTTGAGCGACATGGTGAGTAGTAAATAGTGAGTAGTGAATGTTCGTTCATCATCAACGATAGCAAAATTCGAAACGCGAATATCAGGAGGACTTCGCAAAAGCCGTAATGCCTTCTACCAAAGTGTCCAGATTTTTTGTGGTGGTGTAAACGTTGGGTGTTATGCGTACGCCGCTGATGTTCTCCCAGTTAATAGTCGTTGTATGAATTTTATAATTGTTGAAGAGGAAAGCATCCAGTTCCGAAGGCTTCTTGTCTTCTATTGCAACCATGCCGATGGCGCAGCCCCATTTCGGGTTTAAGGATGTGAGCAATTTCACGCCGTGAACGTCTTTCACCTTTTCCATCCAATAATTTTTTAGGTAGTGCAGCCGCTTTTGTTTTCGCTCGATGCCGATCATGTCGTGGAACTCGATGGCTTTGCCGATGGCTTGTTCAATATAAAAAGGCCTTGTGCCGAGTTGCTCAAATTTTCGGATGTCGTTCGTCAGTGTATCATTTGCCGCAAATAACGGATAAAGGTTTTTGATCTTTTCCCGCTTCACGTAAAGCATGCCACTGCCGATGGGTGCGTACAACCATTTGTGCAAACTGCTGGCAAAATAATCGGCGCCGAGTTCGGGAATGGTAAAGCCAAAATGTGCGAAGCTGTGTGCGCCGTCAACCAGTACTTCAATACCGCGTCTGTGTGCTTCGTCGGCAATTTTTCGCACGGGCAAAATTTGTCCCGTCCAATTAATGATGTGCGTAATGTTGGCCACTCTTGTTTTGGACGAAAACGCATTCACGTATTGTTTCACCAAATAGCTTTCGTCTTCCGAAGGCAGTTCTAAATTCACCCACACGAGCTTTATTTTGTCGCGTTGTTCTCTTTGCTGCCAGGCATGAACAACGTTTGGATAATCCTGTTTGCTCAACACTACTTCGTCTCCTTCTTTCAAGGTCAATCCAAAGATGACCGTTTCCAAACCTTCGGATGAATTGCGATTGATAGCTATTTCTTCGGCATTACAGCCGGCAAGTTTTGAAAGGTTGGCCCGCAAGGGTTCACGGCCCTGGTCAAGAATGCGCCACATGAAATAGCTCGGCGCTTCATTACTATAGTCGTAAAAGCGCTTCATGGCATCCTGCACCGTTTTGGGTGCCGGTGAAACGCCGCCGTTGTTTAAATTGATGATGGCAGGAGAAACAGTGAACGATTGTTGAATGTAATACCAGAAGTCTTCCTCGCTTGCCAATTCATCGGGCGATGTTGCACTGAATTTATTTAATGCTCTTTCAAGATTGCGGCTCCATGCGGGCTGAAACAACGAAGAAGCAAAAGCAGCGGCTGAAGCGGCGCCTGCTTTCTGCAAAAAGTTGCGGCGGTTAAAAGCCATACCATGCGTTTTGCTAAATGTAAGCATTAATCAAGGTGAGAAATGCAAAAGAAGAAACACAGCGCAGCCGCCAACAAGCTTACCTCAGAGCAACGCCAACCTTATTAACCTTAGTAGAAGACACAACGAATAAAAAATCAACCTTATTATCTTACTCGTTGCATCGCATCAACAAGGTAATAAGGTTGGCACCGATTCAATCCTTCTTTGCTATTAAGGTTAATAAGGTTTGTCTTGTTGCGCCGAATGTAGTTGGGTTTGTTTCTCAATGCAGAAGGCTCAAAGCTGACAGCCGAAAGCTGATTATCGATTGCTTTCAACACCTCACTCCCACCGGAAAAACTTCGCCGTTACTAAATACACGGCTGCGCCCCAAACCACCAGTATCAACATTTGCTGCCAGCAACTCCACAGCGAGGAGCCTTCAAAGGCTACGTTGCGCAATGAATCGTTCAAAGCCGTCAGCGGCAGGAATTGTAAAAAAGGTTGCAGTCCTTCGGGCAAGGCCGACTTTGGAAAAAATGTTCCCGATAAAAAATATTGCGGGAACATGAACAGGTTGGCGTAAATGGGAATCACGTTTTGATTGCGCGAAATGCCACTGATTAAAAAACCAAAGCCCATGAACACCAGCAAGCCCAAACAGGAAAGAAACAACATGTCGAAGAAAGTGAAGATGCCGTTGGCCAACGTGAAATGATACATGAAATAGCCAAAGGCAATCAGCACAACAACCGTTAGCAACTGAAACAAAACCTTTGAAAAGCTTTCGCCCAAAATGATGCTGCCTTTGCTGATGGGCGTAGCATACATTCGTTTCAGCACCAGGGTTTCGCGTAGCGAAAAAAACAAAAAGGCCACGCCAAACACCGCCGAACCAATGAGCGAAAAACCAATCATACCCGGCAAAAAGAAATCAATCATTTTATACTTGCGGCCGGGCACTTTTATGGTATTAATGTTGGCGATTGTTTTTCTGTCGGCGGTAAACATTCGGTCCAGCGAATCAATTTCGTATTTCAAAACCGGAAGCAACTGTCCCATCTCCCTTTGGCTTGCCGAAGACGTGCGAAGGTTGATTATATAAGGCACAGCACCGGGTGTTTGCTTTACGTCAATCACCGCGGTAATGCGTCCTTTCACCAATTCGTCTTCGATGTCTTTCTTTTTTGGATCGGCAAATTTCAGGGCCGGATTGTGCGCCAACTGTTGATACAAAATGGTTGAAGAATCCGCGCCTTTTTCCCAAGCCACGTCCACCGTAGGAATGCTGCCACCGCCGGAAAGCGAACCAAAAATCCAAATGAGCACGATGGGAAAAAACAGCGAAAAGAAAATGGATTGCGGACTGCGAAACGTAGCCGCTAAACTTGCCCTTGTAACGGCCAGCATGGCACGAAGTTGACTGTATTGCTGCATGGTGAATTGTGAATGATGAATGGTGAGCAGTAAACAAGTGAGACGACAGACGCGAGACGTGAAACTGTGGAACTCTTACAACCTTAGTTCACCGGTTTCACGTTTGACCTCTCACGTTTCACTTTAAAATTATTTCAAACGGAAGCCGTGCCTGCACAGAGCCCGTCATGGCTTTTAACCTTTTTAGTTGTTCAATGATGCGGTAATTCTCTTCGCCTATTTCTTCTTTTATCATGGCAGCTGGTTCTGGTTTCTTCTTGTTTAAAAGATTGTTCAACCAGCTTTCGGTTTCGGGATATTCACGCAGACCGTAATCGGAAAGCTTTGCCATGCGTGCCGCACAATCAATCGCATCCTGCAAATTTCCAAGGCGGTCAACAAGCCCGATACGCACCGCATCTTCACCGCTCCACACGCGGCCTTGCGCAATACTTTCAATATAAGCCGTGTCCTTCTTTCGGCCTGCGGCCACGCGGCTTTTAAATTGCGCATAAATTCTTTCCACGCTTGCCGTCAGCAGTGCTTTGTCTTTATCGTCAATGGGACGGTAAACGTTTACCGCACCGGCGTGCGGCGCCGTGCTTACGCCGTCGAAGGTGATGCCTAATTTATTTTTAAAAAAACCTTGCATGTTGGGGATAATTGAAAACACACCGATGGATCCGGTAATGGTATTGGGATGCGCAAACACGCTGTCCGCAGCGCAAGAAATATAATAGCCACCCGATGCGGCCACATCGCCCATGCTTACGATGACCGGTTTTTTATCTTGTTGCCTTGCCACCTGAATTTCACGCCAGATCACATCACTTGCCAATGCACTGCCGCCGCCGGAGTTTACGCGAAGCACAATAGCTTTTATGTTTTCATCAAGCCTTGCTTTGCGAATGAGTGCACGAAACGTTTCGCCACCGATCTGTGTGTTGCTGCCATCGCCGTCAACAATATCGCCTTCGGCATAAATGACGGCAATCTTATCCTTGCCCGACTTGCGCACGTTTACCGCATCGTTGTAATCGTTTATGGAAAGAAAATTTAGTTTATCGGCACGGCCAATGGCCAGATCCTTTTTGATTTCGTCTTTCACTTCATCGTCGTATTTCGCGGCGTCAATCAGATTGGCAGTAAGAGCATCCTGCGGCGTTTGAATTTTTGCATCGGCGGCAAGACGGTAAAGCGTAGCAGTATCGAGTTTTCTTGCAACAGCGGCTTGTTGCAAAAAGTAGTTGTACAAATCGCCCAGCCATTCGGTGGTTTGCAGGCGGTTTTCCGGCGTCATTTTTTCGGTGCGAAAAATTTCGGTGGCGCTTTTAAATTTTCCCGCATAAAATATTTGTGGTTGAATATCGAGTTTTCCCAACGTGCCTTTTAAAAACGGAAGCTCCACATTGAAGCCCGTCCAATCCATGCCGCCGGTGGGATTGATGTAAATTTTATTGGCGGCGCTGGCAACAAAATAAGCCTGCTGCGAAACCGTGTTGCCAAATGCAATGACAAACTTTTTTGATGTCTTGAAGTCGAGCAATGCTGTCCGGATTTCGTCGCTGGAAGCGTAACCGTTGCCGTTGCCGTCAACTGACAAATAAATGCCGCGGATATTTTTGTCGGTCTTTGCTTCGCGAATCAATCGAACTACGTCAAACAGCGCCGGCGGTTGCTCATTGCCCAACGCGGCCATTGGCGTGCTGGACTCGTGTTCGGGAAAGTGTTTGCCCAGGTCAATTACCAGCACCGACTTGTCTTCCACATTGGGCTTGGACTTTTCGGCGAAGCCCTTCACCAGCCCAACAAGAACAAAGAAAGCAATGAGGCTGAAGACGGTAAGCGCCAACAATGAAGCAAAAAATATTTTAAAAAAACTGCGCATCGGCAAAAATTTGGGTTCGTCAAAAATAGGTGATGAACAGCGATGGGAACGTACAACCCTTCGGCAAACTCAGGGTGACAAGCAACAGCGACTCAAGCCCAATGGATATTCCGGCTCCCGGTCAAAAAGAATAAAAGATATTTGACGCCGCAGCATTACTAGAATGAACAAAGCATATTTACTGATTGGCGGCAATATGGGTGATAGAGAAAGTCATCTTTCCGCAGCAAAAGAAGGGATTGAAAAAGATTGCGGACGCATTGTTGCGCAATCGGCGGTGTATGAAACGGCCGCATGGGGATTTGAAAATCAAACTGCTTTTTTGAACCAGGTTTTGCTGATAGAAACTGTTTTGCCTGCGCAAGACCTGCTGCAAAATATCTTGTCAATTGAAGAAGTGCTGGGCCGCAAGCGTGACGTAAAATACGGCCCGCGCATCATTGACATTGACATTCTTTTTTTTAACGACGAGGTGATTAAAACCGAAGGCTTAACCGTACCGCATCCCGAAATACAAAACCGGCGCTTTGTACTGGCGCCACTGGCGGAAATTGCCGCAACAAAAATTCATCCCTTGCTTCACAAGTCCGTTGCGCAACTTTTGGACGAATGCCCTGACAAATTAACTGTGCAAAAGTTTCGGTAGCCGATTGCACCAACATCTCTTATTTTGCCGTCCCTGAAATGAAGTATTCGTTCGTTACCATAGAAGGCAACATCGGCGCAGGCAAAACAACGCTGTCGCACTTGCTGGCAAAGCATTACAATGCACGACTGATTTTGGAGCAGTTTGCCGACAATCCTTTCCTGCCCAAGTTTTACGAGAACCCGCAGCAATATGCTTTTCCGCTGGAACTGTTTTTTATGGCGGAACGTTTCAAGCAATTAAAGGAATTGCTGCAACAAAAAGATTTGTTTCAAAACGTTACCATCTCCGATTATCTTTTTACAAAATGCTTGTTGTTTGCCAAAGTCAATCTGCCTGATGACGAGTTTAGGCTTTACCAGCGGCTGTTTGACATCATTTTGCAACAGCTTGTTCAACCCGAGATTTTAATTTACCTGCACGCACCGGTGAGCAAATTGCAACAGAACATAAAAAGACGAGGACGAGCATACGAGCAGGGAATTGCGGACGATTATCTTTTCAGCATCCAGGAAACGTACACGCATTACATAAAGCAACACAACCTGCGAACGCTTTTTGTGGACGCATCCAACGCTGATTTTTTGGGCAATGAAAAACATTTGCAAGTCATCATTGAGGCGTTGGACAAAGAGTACGAAGTCGGGCAGCATTATTTGACTTTGCCGTAAACAACAGTGCTTTTCTTCAAATTTATTTTGCCGCAGGATTGTATATGTGAATGGATTGGCCAACGAGTTTCCAACTACCGCTTACTTTCTCCAGCATTCGCATTTCGTGTGAATAGGTTTTTTGTCCGTCAGGTGTGGTAGATATTTCATCGTGGCTTACCCAGGCTTCGTTATCATGAACATGAAACGTATAATTCAAATTCATTGACATACCGCCTTTGTCCATTTGTTTTGGGTCAGGCGTTATCATATTCTGCGGCGGCACATCAAAACAACGTCCATCTGCCAGTGAGACAAGTACGCGGCTGTAAGGACGGATTTGCCAACAAGCTGCATGTGCTTTCACATCGCCAGCACGCCACGTCTGTGATTCTTTTTCCAGCAATCGTTTAATCGCCGTTGTATCGTTTATGGCTTGCGCCTGTGAATTTTTGAAGAAATTTAAGCAGAGCAAGAAGCAAGCGTATTTCATGTGAAGGCATTTATATTCTTACCGTAATGTCTTGTTGTTGTAAGAAAAACTTTAGTTCGGGAATTTCAATTTCTTTAAAGTGAAACACGCTTGCTGCTAATGCTGCATCGGCATGTGCCTGAAGAAACACGTCCGCAAAATGTTCCATTGTTCCTCCACCGCCGGATGCAATGACGGGTATTGGCAAGTTTTCTGAAAGTTGTTTTGTAATGTCGAGCGCAAAACCCGCTTTCGTTCCATCGTGATTCATTGACGTGAGCAAGATTTCTCCCGCGCCCAGATCAACCGCACGTTTGGCCCAAGCGAAACATTTTGTATCAGTTTTTGTACGCCCCCCGTGCAGATAAACATACCACTCGCCGTCTTCTTCCTTTTTTGTGTCAATCGCAAGTACGACGCATTGACTTCCGGCTGTATTCGCAATGTCAGTGATCACTTGCGGATTGTTGTACGCCGCCGTGTTGATGGAAATTTTATCGGCGCCGTTGTTCAGCAAAACCGAAACGTCTTCTACTGTTTTAATGCCGCCGCCAACGGTAAACGGAATGTTGATGGTGTGCGCCACACGCTTCACCAATTCAGCTAAAGTTTTGCGGCGTTCAACCGTTGCGGTGATGTCAAGAAAGACCAATTCGTCTGCGCCCTGCTGTGCATAGTTTGCAGCTAGTTCCACAGGATCACCGGCATCGCGAAGGTTGACAAAATTGGTGCCTTTTACGGTGCGTCCGTCTTTAATGTCAAGGCAGGGGATGATGCGTTTTGCGAGCATGATTAAGCGTTGAGTCTTTGAAGATCGGCCAGTTGGATTCTGCCTTCGTAAATAGCTTTGCCAATGATGACGCCTTTACAACCCACGTTTTGTAAACGATAAACATCATCAATGGAACTTACGCCGCCGCTGGCCGCAAAATGGAGTTCAGGAAATTTTTCAACAATGTTTTTGTACAATTCCGTTGAAGGACCTTCCAGCGCACCGTCTTTCGAAACATCGGTACAAAAGATCTGCTTGATGCCGTTTTGAGAGTAATCTTCGATGAAATCATAAATCCAGATTTCGGTTTGTTCGATCCAGCCGCTGATGGTAAGTTTTTCGTTCTTTACGTCAGCGCCGAGAAAAAATTTATCAGCGCCAAACTTTTTTAGCCATTGAAGAAACGTTTCTTTTTCTTTTACCGCCATACTGCCGATTGTCGCCAGGGCTGCGCCGGAATCAAACACAATCTGCACGTCTTTTTCCGATTTAATGCCACCGCCGAAATCAACCGTCATCGCCGTTTTACCGGCAATGCTCTCCAACACTTTCCAATTGCGCACCTTGCCCTCTTTGGCGCCGTCAAGGTCAACAAGATGTAAACGTTTTAAACCCGCGTCTTCAAACTCTCTGGCAACTTCCAGCGGGTGTTCGTTGTAAATTTTCTTTTGCGAATAATCTCCATGCGTCAGCCTTACGCACTTGCCGTCAATAACGTCTATTGCAGGAATGATTTCCATCAGAGGTTTAAAAAGTTTTGAATGATTCTATCGCCGGTACCGGCGCTTTTTTCGGTGTGGAATTGCACGCCGTAAAAATTGGCTTTGTTCACAGCCGCAGCGTATTCCAAACCGTAATTGCATTTGGCAATGGTGTACTCGCTGTCTTCGGCAAAATAGCTGTGGACGTTGTAGATATAACTATTCTCCTGGATGTCGTTAAACAAATCCGAACGCAGTTCGTAGATGGTGTTCCAGCCGACTTGCGGAACTTTCAACGTTGAACGTTGAGCGTTGAACTTTTGAACTTTTACCGGCACAATTTTCAAACAAGTCGTGTTGTTTTCTTCCGAATGTTCGCAAAGCAATTGCATGCCTACGCAAATACCAAGCACTGGTTGTTTTAATTCTTTAATGACTTTGTCCAAGTTGTTTTGTTGCAGGCTTTTCATGGCGCTGCTGGCCTCGCCCACGCCGGGAAAAATAACTTTATCTGCCGCTTTTATTTTTTCGGCATCGTCGGTTACTTCAGCATTCACACCTAATCGCTCCAATGCCGTCAGCACTGATTGAATATTTCCCGCGTTGTATTTGATGATTGCAAGATTCATTGTATTTTGCTTTCGTTAGCGGAAGTAGCTCATCTGGTAGAGCGACAGCTTCCCAAGCTGTAGGTGGCGGGTTCGAGTCCCGTCTTCCGCTCATCCAACTACTTCTTCCAAAAATTTTTTTGTTGCGTCTTCAACATCGTTTCCGTTCTCCAAAGCTTTAATGTACGCACTGCCAATGATGGCGCCGTTGGCGTATTTGCAAGCCGCGTCAAAGGTTGCCTTGTCCTTGATGCCAAAGCCGACGAGAACCGGGTTCTTCAGGTTCATTTCTTTTAACCGTTGCAAATAAGTTTCCACCGGAGAAAAATCTTTGTCTGAACCCGTGATGGACGAAGACGAAACCGCATATAAAAATCCGCTGCTTAAACCGTCTAACTTTTTAATTCGTTCTTCCGATGTTTCCGGCGTCACAAGAAAAACAAAATCCAGCCCGTGTTTTTTTACAAGGGCCGCGTATTCGTTCTCGTATTCAAACATAGGAATGTCGGGAATAATCAAACCGTCAATTCCAACTTCGCTTGCCTTTGCACAAAATTTTTCAAAACCGTATTGCAACAAGGGGTTTAAGTAACCCATCAACACAACAGGAACTTTAATCTCTTTTCGAAAATCTTTTAATTGCTCAAAGAGTTTTGCGATGGTCATGCCGGCCTGCAACGCCTTTGTGCTGCTGGCCTGAATGACCGGGCCATCGGCCAGGGGATCGCTGTACGGCATGCCGAGTTCAATTAAATCGGCCCCGTTCTCCTGCAGGGCTTTCATGACTTCAATTGTACTATTCAAGTGCGGAAAGCCTGCCGTGCAGTACACGTTCAGCACTCTTTCTTTCTTGCGTTCAAATAAATCGTTTATCCGGCTCATAATAATTCATAAAATGCCGACACGGCTTCCCATTCGGCATCGGGTTCAATTTCCAATTGGTTCTCTCTTTCGATGGATGAAAGGAAGTAGTTCAGAAACCCTTCTGCTTTCTCGGGTTCTTTTGTATAAAAAATAACCTGCAACATGCGGTACAGCGTAATGTGTCCAACGTGCACCGTTTGCGTCTGGCCTTCGAGGTAATCAATCATCTTCTTTTCGGCTTCAACGAGGTAATCGTATTCCGTTTGGGTTGGGTGACCAATCTCGTTGTACGCATCAGGCATCAACTCAATAAAAACCGAATGTGTATAGCCGCGCTGCACTTGCGGGTCTTTTAAATCTTTGTTGATGACGGCAACGGCCGGAAAGCCTTCGACGTCAAATTCAAAACCGGTGTACGTTGCTGTCTTGCTGTTCAATTTTGAAATTTTAAATTTGAATGCTAAACGATATAACCTCGAGACTTGCATTCAGGGTTTAGCATTTATAATTCATTATTTCTCTCCATCGCCTTCATATACGTTGCCAAATCTTTGTCGCCACGGCCGCTTAAACAAATCACAATCACGTCTTCGTTTTTTAATTTCAATTGCCGCAAGGCGGCAAAGGCATGACCGGTTTCCAACGCCGGAATAATGCCTTCCAGCTTCGCTACTTCAAACGATGCAGCCAACGCTTCTTCATCCGTTGCCGATAAAAATTTTCCTCTGCCGCTTTCGTACAAATGTGCGTGCAAAGGTCCGATTCCGGGATAATCCAATCCAGCCGAAATGCTGTGTGGCTCTACTACCTGTCCGTCTTCGGTTTGCATCACAATGCTTTTGCTGCCGTGCAAAACACCGGCTCGTCCAAGTTGCGTGGTGGCCGCACTCTTGCCACTGTGCACGCCTTCGCCTGCTGCTTCTGCGGCTACCAACTCAACCGAAGTCTCATCGAGAAAATGATAAAACGCACCGGCCGCATTGCTGCCACCGCCCACGCAAGCCAATACTTTATCAGGCAACTCGCTTCCTGTTTTTTCTTTTAGTTGCTGACGAATTTCTTTTGAAATCACGCTTTGAAAACGTGCCACCATATCGGGATAAGGATGCGGACCAACAACACTGCCAATAATGTAATGTGTGTCGTTCGGGTTGTTGATCCAATCGCGAATGGCTTCGTTCGTTGCATCCTTCAGCGTTTTGCTGCCGCTGACTGCCGGTATCACTTTCGCACCGAGCATCTTCATTCGTGCAACGTTTGGCGCTTGCCGCTCAATGTCTTTTTCGCCCATGTACACAATGCACTCCACGCCTTTTAACGCACAAACCGTTGCAGTGGCTACGCCGTGTTGTCCTGCACCGGTTTCGGCAATGATGCGTTTTTTTCCCAAGCGTTCAGCCAATAAAATTTGTCCAACCGTGTTGTTCACTTTGTGCGCACCAGTGTGACAAAGATCTTCGCGTTTTAAAAAGATTTGTGCGCCGTGTTCTTTGCTCAATCGCTGTGCGAAATATAAAGGCGTAGGCCGGCCCACGTAATCGTGCAGGAGTTGCTGATACTCTTTTTGAAAACTTGCATCGGCCATAATTTCCAAATACCTCGTGCTCAATTCCTCCACGTTTCGGTGCAACATCTCCGGAATGTAAGCGCCACCAAAGCGGCCGTAGTAGCCGTTTTCATCCGGTGCATACCGGCTTTGTCCTGCACGGTAATCAACTGCAGAACTTTGGTCTTCGGTCTTTCGTGTTATGTGATAACCCATTGTTTAAAAATTTTATGAACCAGAAGTTCATCTATCTATTGAGCATCGTTGCGTCGCACTCTTGTACGTCTTGTCCGCTACGCGGCTTTAAATTCTTTCCAACTGGTGTTTCGTTTTTTCATCCGCCACATCACCGGTATTCAACGTCGTTGCCGGTTCAAACAACATTACCCAAACTTCTTCATCTGCTACCGGCCGGTGCTCTACTCCTTTCGGAACAATCAGCATGTCGCCTTCGTTCAACACAATATTTTTGTCGCGAAGTTCCATTGTAAAACTTCCTTTCATCACAAAAAATGCTTCGTCTTCGTTCTCGTGCTTGTGCCAGATAAATTCGCCTTTGAGCTTTGCAAGTTTCACTTGTTGTTCGTTCAATTCACCTACAATCTTCGGGCTCCAATGCTCGTTTATCAAATCAAATTTTTGAAGCAGGGTTACTTTTTCCATACAAATTTTGTTTTCGCTGTTGTCTTTGCTGAGGACACGCCAGGGGCATATCCCTACATAGCCCCCAATCAACTAATCAACCAGTCAACCTTTCAATTCCTTAATGAACGCCGCCACCTCCTCCATGTCTTTCACACCCGGCGATGTTTCAAAGCGGCTGTTAATGTCCACGGCCATCATGTCTGCCGCCACGCTGTCTTTCATAAATTCTTTTACCGTTGGTGCGTCCGTTGGTTCAATGCCGCCACTTAAAAAGAACGGCTTTCGAATTTCCAAGCCTTTCAAACGGTTCCAATTGAACTTGCGCCCCGTGCCGCCGTAAACTGTTTTGTCTTGCCGCTCTTTTTTTGTCGCCGGCACACCGGTATCAAAAAGAAAAGCATCGGTATCGGCGTAATAATCTTTAATGGTCCATTGCACGTGGTCGTTCTCTGAAAAGCGAAAGGCTTTTATCACGTCGATGTGTGCCGCAATCTTCTGGCATTCGTAAGGCGTTTCGTGCCCGTGAAGTTGCACCATGTCCAGGCCGTATTCGTCAATGCGGCGCATTACCTGCTCGTACGATGCGTCCACAAAAACGCCCACTTTGTACAAAGGCAGTTTGGCTTTTTTTACAACAGGGCCCGAAAGACCAAAACGCTCAACAAAACGGGGACTGGGTGCGTAAAAAATAAAGCCGGCGTAATTCACGCCCAGTTCGGGCAATGTGTTGAGTTGTGCGAGTTGTGTGATGCCGCAGACTTTTACTTTCATTTCATTGCTTTTAAGCGGTTCGAAAATGAAGCAAAAGCAATCGTGGATACAGATTCCGATCCGGAACCCAAACACTTTAAAGATAGTATCGTTTGCATCCCCGTCATCCTGCACTACAATTGATGAGCAAATTCTTTAAAGGCAGTCACGGGACTTGACTGTTTCATAAAATATTCGCCAATCAAAAACCCTTTAAAGCCAAACTGTTTCAAATACTGAATGTTCTTTACGTCGTTGATGCCGCTCTCGGCTACTTTGATAAACTTGTCGTCAATCCGTTGCGCCAGCCGAACGGAATGGTCGAGGTCCACTTCAAAATTTTTGAGGTTGCGGTTGTTCACGCCAACCAGACTCACCTCGTCGCAAACGTGGCCTAATTCGCTTTCATCATGCAATTCAAGCAACACTTCAAGGCCCAAATTTCTTGCGGCTGTTGCCAGTGTTTTAACCTGTTGCGGCAAAAGGCAAGCGGCAATGAGCAAAATCACATCGGCGCCAAAAGCTTTGGCTTCGATAAGCTGGTATTCATCAATTGTAAAGTCTTTGCGCAAGAGCGGAATATCGTTATCACGTGCCGCAATCAAATCATCCAGCGAACCGCCAAAAAATTCATGATCCGTAAGAACAGAGATGCCTGAAGCACCGTAAGAGAAATAAGCTTTTGTCACGGCTTCAACGCTGTCGCGGTTGTTGATGATTCCCTTCGACGGCGACTTACGTTTGTATTCGGCAATGATGCCGGTTTTCTTTTCATCTAAAATGAATTTGCGCAGCGATAACGTTTCTCTTTTGAAAAACCATTCGTTCTCCAAATCGGCAACGGGTCTTTCCGCCTTGCGTTGCGTTACTTCTGTTCGCTTCTGCGCAATTATTTTTTCAAGGATATTCATTACTGCAGAGAAATTAATTTTTGAAACGAGGCGAATGCCTCTCCACTTTCCAGACTGTCAACGGCAGCATCATAAGCAAGGTCGTAGCTTTTGAAATCGCCGGTGCATTGCAAGGCCATCGCCGCATTGGCAAGCACCACGGCATTCTGCGCCCAGGTTCCTTCACCTTTTAAAATCTTCAGGAAAATCTTTGCTGCTTCGTCAACCGTTGTGCCCCCGTAAATGTCAACGGGCGATACAACACGTTTGCCGATTTGCTCTGCCGACAAAACCTTCTCTCCTTCTTGTGTGATGACTTTTGTATCGTCGGTTAGCGATATTTCATCATAGCCGTCAAGGCTGTGAATGATGGTAAACGGTTTGCCTTCCTGTTGCAAAAGGTAATTGTAAATGCGAGCCATCTCCAGGTTGTAAACGCCTACCAATTGAAAGGAAGGCTTTGCCGGATTCACCATCGGTCCGAGCATGTTGAAGAAAGTGCGAAAGCCAATATTTTTGCGAATGCCTGCAACAGTTTTCAGCGCCGGGTGAAATAAGGGTGCGTGAAGAAATGTAAAGCCAGTTTCTTCGATCTCTGTTTTTAATTTTTCATTTTGACTTTTGAATTTGTATCCCAACGTCTCCATTACATTCGACGCGCCGCTAACAGACGTAGCGCCGTAGTTTCCGTGCTTGGCTACTTTCTTTCCGGCGCCTGCCACAATAAAACAGGAAAGCGTTGAAATGTTGAAAGTGTTTTTTCCATCGCCGCCCGTGCCCACAATGTCCATTACTTCGTAGCCATTCAAATCAACCGGTACGGCCAGTTCCAGCAAACCATCGCGAAAGCCTTGCAGTTCGTCAATGGTGATGCTGCGCATGAGATAAACGGTAATGAAAGCCGTTAACTCCACATCGTTGTATGTGCCTTTGGCGATGTTGAGCATGATCTCTTTTGCCTGTTGGCGAAAAAGTGTTTTGTGCTCGAACAATTGTTGCAATATTTTTTTCATTGTCGAATCATTGGATTATCGAATTGTCAAATTAGCTTTTTAACCAGTTGCGCATGATGGTTTCTCCGTCCGGTGTCAACACACTTTCGGGGTGAAACTGCACGCCCTGCACATCGTATGTTTTGTGTTGCAAAGCCATGATGTAGCCGTTTTCATCTTTCGCCGTCACTTCCAATTCCTCCGGAAAATTTTCATCACTAATCACCCAACTGTGATAGCGGCCGATCTCTATTTCTTTCGGCAAGTCCTTAAATAACGGCGCTTCTCTTTTTTTTACTTTACAAGATGTGCTGATGCCGTGATAAACCGTGGAAAGATTGACCAGCGTTCCGCCAAACGCTTCGCCAATGGCCTGGTGACCGAGGCAAACGCCGAGTATGGGTTTGGTTGCAGCATACTCTTTTATCAAGGGCAACAGCAGTCCGGCTTCGGATGGTATGCCCGGTCCTGGAGACAAAATAATTTTATCGTAAGCCTTCACCTTTTCCAATGGAATTTCATCGTTGCGAAAAACATCAACGGCAATCTCGTTTGAAACCTTCTTCACCAAATGAACAAGGTTGTAGGTAAAGGAATCGTAATTATCGAAGACCAGTATTTTCATTGTTGTTTTTCAATGGACACGCCATGAGCGTGTCACTACACAGTAACCTATTAATTTATTATCCTATTAACGCTGCTTTTTCAATCGCCTTCTTCAGCGCACCAAGTTTGTTGGCCACTTCCTGCAATTCGCTTTCGGGATTGCTGGCCGCCACTACGCCTGCACCGGCTTGCAGGAACAAAGTGTTCTCTTTACTTAATAAGGTGCGAATCATAATGGCGTGGTTGCACGAACCGTCAAAGCCCACAAAGCCAATAGCGCCGCCGTAAAAGCTGCGCAGCGTTGGCTCGTATTCGTCTATCAACTGCATGGCTTTGTATTTGGGTGCGCCGCTTAACGTTCCGGCCGGAAAGGTTTTGAACAAAACTTCAAACGGATTTGCGCTTTCTTCTACTTCACCCGTTACCTCGCTCACCAGGTGAATAACGTGCGAATAGTATTTCACTTCGCGGTAGTGCGTCACGTTCACGTTGGAACAAACCGTGCTTAAATCATTGCGGGCAAGATCAACGAGCATCACGTGTTCGGCATTCTCTTTCGGGTCTTCCAATAATTCGCCGGCCCGTTGCTGATCGGTTTCATCATGGCCCGTGCGTTTGAAGGTTCCCGCGATGGGATGCATCACGGCTTTGCCGTCTTTGATGATCAGTTGCGCTTCGGGTGAAGAACCTATCAACTTGTAGTCGCCGTAATCGAAAAAGAACAGATAAGGCGAAGGATTTACGTTGCGCAAGGCGCGGTAAACGTTGAACTCGTCGCCGGTAAATTTTTGCTGAAAGCGGCGGCTCAACACAATTTGAAACACATCACCGCGGAAGCAGCTTTTAATTCCCTTCTGCACCATTTGCCGGTAGTCTTCGTCGCTCATGTTGGTGCATTCTTCGCCAATGATTTGAAAGGGAAAAACGGGCACGTCCTTGCTGCTGATGAGGCTTTCAATTACGGGCAATTCGCTTTTCACACCCGCTATTTTGTTCTCCAGCAACAGCAGCTCGTCGCGGTAATGATTAATAACAATAACGTATTGGTACAGGCGGTATCGTGCGACGGGAATTTCGTTGCTCTTGTCGTTGCTTTTCTTGAAGCGAATGGTTTCAAAATACTGAACGGCATCAAAGGTGAAATAGCCGAACAAGCCCTGCGCAAACCGTGCTGCTTTTTCATCTTCACTGCTCGTTTCAAATCCTTGCATGTAGTTCCAAAGGATGTTCTTCAAATCGCCGTGATCACTCAATGTTCTTCGTTCAGCATTTTCGTTCGGCAATTTTGTTTCAATGGTTTCGCCTTTTATTTCAATACCACCGATAGCGTTGATGCAGATGAAGGAATAACTGTTCTCGGCTGCGTGATGATCGGTGCTTTCCAAAAGGATTGTATCCCGGAAGCGGTCGCGCAGGCGCAGGTAAATGCCCACCGGTGTGTACACATCGGCCAGCAGCCTTTTAACCGTTGTTTCTATTTGAATCTTCTTCATGGTTGTAAACAAAAAGCCCCGCTTGTGCGGGGCTCTGAATATGTTTATACAAACAATAGCAACGGTGCTACAGAACCCCGAAAGAGTTTGTATGCCACCACCACGTTTGATTGTTTTGAATTTTCATTCCGCTGCAAATATGCGGCGCATCCGTTATACGGGCAAAATATTTTTTTAGCTTTAAAAAAAAATCCATGCACATTCAGCATAAAGAAGGGCACAACCACGGTGCGTTCTTCGTAGAAGACGAAGGGGATATTGTGGCCGAAATTGTTTACGCCAAAGGCAATGAAAACACCATCATCATCGAGCATACCGAAGTGGACGAGGATCTCCAAGGCCACAACATCGGCTACGAGCTGGTGCACAAAGTGGTGGACTACGCTAGGCTGCACGGACTGAAAGTTTCGCCGGTTTGCCCGTTTGCCAAAGCGGTGTTTGACAAGCGGGCTGATTTTAAAGACGTGCTGATCTAAGTTTTATGCTTGTGCTCCCGAACTTCTTGCGAATTTTTTGAACTACTGCCGCATAATGAACTAGGCGTACAAGAGTGCGACGCAACAAAAGCCAAATGAATATTCTGGCTTCTGGCCCATAAAAAAATGTTGGCACAAGGCCAACATTTAAAATATTTTCTCGCGGAGAATGAAACAGAAAACTGTCTGCGTATCCCACCAAAACCAAACGCTTATTGGTATTGAATATAGATTGGCTTAGGCTTTAGGCTAAGTACCTGCTCACGGCTCATCATTTCTTTTTGTCCGCTCTTCTCCGTATCGTTTACATAAAATAATTTGAAGCCGGTAAACTGTACTGGTTGTTCGTTTATCCAATAACGGTAACTGCCTTTTTTCAAATCGGGAGGTCCCCAACCGTCCATGTCAATAACCACTTGCAACTCCGGGTGCAGTTTAATGTCTTTCGCATTGGTGACCATGCCTTTTGTAAAGCGGTGAATCATGAAAATTTTCGGCGGCAGGTTGTTCTTTTTTACAAGGCCGGTCAGGTAATCGCCTACCCAATTGATCTCCGACGCATCCAACGTACCAATGACGGTGCCGGGCCTTTTGCCGCCTTTTCCGTTCATGGCAAATTCGGGGTCAATTCCCAAGTGAACATTGGGCATGGAAAGGTATTTTTCAAACAAGGGAATTTCAGATTTCAAATCGCTGAGGCCAATTTGCACGTCAATGAACACAAGCGCATTGATTTCTTTGGCCCAGGCGATGGTCGTGTCAATCCATCTTTGCGACAAGCGCATCCGCCATTTGTTATCTTTTCCGGGTGCGCCCTGCGCCGTTACAGCAATGTAATGCAATGCGGGAATGGATTTGATGGTCGAATCAGCGTCGCTCCATTTTTTTACTTCGCTCAAAAGGTTACGAATCATCGTATCCTTTGACCATTTGCCCAATGCGCCCATCTTTTTTGACTGCAAGTTGCCGTAGTAAGCCACGATGCGGTGAAAAGGAAGAATGGCGCCAGGCAAAGGCAGCGGCGCTGATTTTACCGGCCAACGGCCCGTAGTGTCGCCGTTGGCCAAATAGGTCATCAACCGTTGGTATTCGGCTGTGTCCAGCGGCTTGCGATCGCTGCCGACCGCTGCCGATTGAACTTGATTGCTCTTTGCGTTTTTTGTTGAATCTTCTTTAACCGCAGAATTAGCGGAGCCGGAACCGCAACTGGTCAGAAAAAATACACTCGCAGTAAGGGCCGGAAACCACAATTGTCGTACACGCATAGGATGAATTGGTTTTTGCTTTTCGGTACAAAAAGGCGTTGCTTTTAACGGCTGCAAAGAAATGGTTATTCCGCATATTTAAAACGCTTCCGCAAAAAAGTTTTTGGATTTCTTGGCATAAGTTTTTTCCCCATTTGCCAAAAACAGCCATGCAAGAAAATACAGACCCGAAACGAAACGTTCCGGCCGATGAAGGCCGCAAAAATGACCCGTATGTAAGAGACGAAGATGCCCGGCAACCCGGCGTAAACACCCTAAGCAGTGCGCCGAACGATGAAGCAAACCAACACCTTACCCGGACGGCTTCGGATAGTTTTAGAAAAGACAGCAATGGAGACGAAAAAGCCGACAAAAAGTTTGATGAGTGAGGCGGCAAAACGTGAATCGTCAATCCTAAGTGGATAAGATTCCAGGCACAATCTATCGTTCGGATAGTCTGTGCGCAGGATTTCTCACACTTAGGATTGACGATTCACGTTTAACGGAACTTACTCTTCTGCGCCGTTGCCTTGCCGCCTTTGCCCTGAACTTTGCCCACCCTTGCGGCCAATTTCACTCATGTGCTCGCGGTTCTGACTAACCATTTGCCCGCCTTTGCGGCCGGCCTCTCTAGCTTCGTCGCGGCTCCACTCGTGCGCCACACCTTGACGGTGCGCTGCGCGGCCGCCTTCGCTGGCAATGCGCTTTTGTTTTTCACGATCCATCGCAGCAAAGCCACGGTTTGCTGTGCGCTTGCGGTCAGAGTCCTGACTGCGTTCTGCGCCATCGTCGCTGCTTGTTCTTGACATTTCCGGCATTCGTTGATTGTCAAAAGAAGAAGATTCGCGGTTACTTTGTTCCAAACCCCTGTGTTGTTCGGGTTGACCTCTTTCTGCCATAACGCTCGGTATTTAAACAGTTAACAAATATGCAGTTCAACCGAGGGTTGCAACAAAATGATGCCGCAGCCGGTTAAAGCGGAATAGTTGAGCTGGTGAGGATTTTTGGCTATACATTGCAACAATTTGGGGCGGCAACTGTGTAAGCAAGCTGAACAGATTTATTGAAAGATTACCCCCGGACAATCCGGAAATCGTCAAAGGATTTTTCGTTAAGCGAGGTAACGGCAACGCTGCTAACAACGGCTTTATCGGGTCCGCGTTTGCTCCATTCGATAAACTGCCTGATGGCGTCTTCATCGCCTGTAGCAAGAACTTCAACGTCGCCTTCCGGCGTGTTCTTCACCCAGCCTTTTAAATCCAGCGCTTGCGCAACGTCTTTGGCCGTAGCTCTAAAAAAAACGCCTTGCACTTTTCCTTTTATAACAAGATGAACCGTTGGCATAGCTCCTGTTTAAATATTCAATTGCTTCAAAGTTCAATTGTTTTGTTGAGTTCATGTAAGCTTTGAACACCTGAATTCCTTCTGGCACAACATTTCCTTTTCTCTTTAAAAAATGAAACCGCAACAACAAAATACAGAGGCGAAAAAGGAAAGCGCGGTGTACGTGCAAACGCCGGATGGCCAACAACGCCACGTTCAAACAGATCAACCGGTAAAGGAAGGCGACAGTGAATCGGGCAGGCAAACCGCGGATAAAACGCCAACCCAAAGCAGCAGCGAAGTAACGAGCGGTGAGGATGGTTAGAAAGAGGAATTGAGAATTAGGAACTGGGATTTTAAAATCAGAAATAAAATTTATTATGGATAAGAACAAACAAAACAAACAGCAGGAAGAAACAAAAATTTATTTAACACCCGACAGCACCCTGCAAACTCCTGAAGAGCACCGGCACGATCAAAGCATTGATCCAAGGAAGGACAACACACTTGAGGTATCGAACGATGACCTGCGCGAAACCGATGCTGATCGCTACCGCGATGAAGTAGCCGGAACAGATTACGCAGATCAAAGCGATTCATAAACCGAATTGTTCTTTTTCTTTTTTCTGTGCCCGCAACATTTCGGGAAAGCCCCAACCTTTTGAAAGGGCGTTCACAGCCAGGGCAATTCGCTTTGCTTTGGTGGGTTCGGTTTTGGCGCTTTCAATCCATTTGGAAAAATAATTCTGGTGGCCTTTGGCCAAAGCGTCGAAAGTTTTCAAGGCTGCCGGTTCGTCGCGCAAGCATTCCATAAAGTCTGCGTTGACTTGAATCGGCTCATTGTCTAATTCTAACCACACTTCTACTTGGGCGCCTTTTTGCTTTTTAATGCCTTTGCGGATGGTGGCGTTCAGTGGCATAATAAAAATTCCTTCACCCATTGGAATGAGCGCCGTTTTTTCAATGGCGTAATGATCCAACCGGCCTTTAACCCTGTACGATATCTTCACACCTGGATTTAACTGGGCTGCCTGTTTTGCGGAGATTTCAATATAGGTCCAGCCGGTTTTCTCTCCCTGTTTGTCAAACTTTTTGAGAACGGCGGTGAAGCGAAGCATAGCAACGGTTTACGTGCTAAGATAACGGCGAACCAAGCGAAACAAAAATGCTTCTTCTTTCTTGCTATTCTTTACCGATAAAAGGATTCGCTTATTTTGCCCTTTTGAATTTCATGCACGCAACACCGCAAGAGCAATACAGAAACGAATTAGAAAAGTATAATGTGCTTCTTCGCCAATTGGAACAAAAGCGAAAGAGCCTCGGTTGGCTGCGGCTTGGCGTTTTTGTTGCAACAATTTTAATCACGTATAAAGTTTTTACAACCTACGGCGCGGCTGGTTTTCTACCGGTAATCATTGGCTTGACATCGCTTCTTTATTTGGTTTCGATTGACGTTGTCAACAACGCAAAAATCCGGAACACAAAAACGTTGATACAGATAAATGAAGAAGAGTTACGAGCACTCAATCATCAATTTGGCAACAGAGAGAACGGCCATCATTTTTTTCCAAAGGAACATGCTTATGCGGCCGATCTTGACCTGTTTGGTTCTGCTTCAATCTTTCAATGGTTAAACCGTTCTTACACAGAACAGGGACAAACATTGTTGGCGCAAAATCTTCTTCACGCACAGGCAACAGAAGTCGTTTTGTTGCGGCAAGATGCGCTGAAAGAACTAACACCCATGCTCGACTGGCGGCAACAAGCGCAGGCCTTCGCCATGCAAAAAAAAATTACGCTGGCTACGGAAAACAGGATTCAACACTGGGCAGCGGAAGAAGAAAAACATTTTCGTCATCGTGGTTGGAAGATTGCGGTTATTGCTTACAGTTTTGTCACGCTTTCATCGGCCGTTGCGGCTATTGCGGGCTACATTCCGGGAACGATTTTCTCTGGCTTGTTTCTCGTTTACTTAATTATTTCTGTTATTCTAAGCCGCAACACCGTAAAGCCTTACGTGCAGCTGGCCGGCATTGTAAAAGAAATAGCAGCGCTGCAAAATCTTCTTGCCTGGTTTGAAAAGCCTTCGTTTACTACACCGCATTTGCAAGCCTTGCAAAGAAGCGTAAAGCCCGAACTTACTTCTGCAAGTCTTGCCATAAAAAAGTTGAAAGCGATTCTTGATCGTTTTGACATGCGTGTAAGCATTGTGGGTGTTTTGTTTTTTAACCCTTTTTTGCTGTGGGACGTGCGGCAAATGATGGCACTGAACAGTTGGCGAAGGGAAAACAAAATCTTTCTTCTTCTTTGGTTCAAGGCCATCGCGGAAGTTGAACTGCTACACAGTTTCAGTACGCTTCATTTTAACGAGCCGCAATGGTGCTTTCCAAATCTTGTGACGAATGATTTTACGATTGATGGTACAAACATTGGTCATCCGCTCTTGCCCGGCGCACAAAGAATAACAAATGATTTTGCGCTGAAAGGCAAAGCAAAAATTGATTTGATAACCGGCTCTAACATGGCAGGCAAAAGCACTTTCCTGCGCAGCCTCGGCGTCAACATTGTGCTGGCACAGACGGGTGCGCCGGTATGTGCCCGTTCGTTCACACTTTCGCCAGTGCAACTTATGAGCAGCATGCGCATTGCGGATAATTTAGCAGAAAACACATCAACCTTTTACGCCGAACTAAAAAAGTTGCGTACCGTTATTGAAGCCGTTAAAACACACGAGCCGCTTTTTATTCTGTTGGATGAAATTTTGCGCGGCACCAATTCCTTTGACCGTCATAAAGGCTCGGCGGCGCTCATTCAACAATTGATAAAAGAAAATGCCGTTGCCGTTATTGCCACACACGACGTAGAACTTGCCCAACTCGAAGAACGCTATCCTTCGTCCATTGAAAATTATCATTTTGATGTAGAAGTTGAAGGCGAGGAACTTTATTTCGATTACAAATTAAAGCCGGGTGTTTGCCGGAGCATCAACGCCTCGCTGCTCATGAAAAAAATCGGCATTGAAATGACCGGATAAAACGGCTTGAATTAAATTCACGAAAAAGTTTTTGCTTTCTTTATATCCCCAAATTTTTGCCATGCAGCGATTAAGCTTTTTACCCTTTTCAATTCTTTGCCTGTTTTTAATTTCTTGTTCAAACAGCGACGATAACGAAGACCTGACCACAAGCGTAAACAAGAACGGTTCGGTTGAATCGTCCATCACCGTTGCGCCGCTCGACAGTCTGCATCACGTACTCACTACCCGGCACAAAGTCTGGGTCCATGACACGGTTTACAAAACCATCGAATACCGCGATACCTTGCCTTCGCTTGGCAACGAAATCACGACGGCTGAAAACAAAGACGGTGATACCAAAACCGTGAACGTGAAAAAAGAGTACGAAATCTACATCACCGTAAAGTGAGCCGCATGAAGAAATCGAAATGCATTGAACTGGTTTTGATCACCGCCGCACTGGCCTCTTGCAACCAGCCAAAGAAAGACTGGCAGGCCGGCAGCAAAACTTACCTGCGCAGCGATAGCACTGCGCCTTATACGCGGGCACATCATGGTGGTATCGGCAGCGCTCTTTTGTGGTATTATGCCTTCCGTCCTTACGGCAATTATTACAACGGGACTTACCAACGTGCGGGTTATTATTCAGGCGCCCTGCACGAATCATCCAACATCGGCAGCAACGGTTTCAAAGGCGCTGTATCAAGAGGCGGTTTTGGCCGCGGTGCGTACAGCGTTTCATCATAATACATCATTATGCAACGAATCAAAATAAACCCGCGAAACAACTGGCAAAAAGCCGCTGAAAACCTTGGCTTTGGTTTTCACACGACCAACATTCCATACTGGGATGAAAGCGCTTACTATTCATTTGAGATGGATGAAATTCTCGCCATTGAAAAAGCAACCGCAGAGTTGTGGACGATGTGCCTTGACGCGGTGCAGCACGTTATGGACGAAGGCTTGTACGAACGCTTTGCGATTCCCGAATGGATCATTTCCTATATCGAACGCACATGGACCGAAGACCATCCCGCCATTTACGGCCGCTTTGATTTGTGCTACAAGAACGGACAGATAAAACTATTGGAGTTTAATGCCGACACGCCAACGAGTTTGTTTGAAGCCGGCATCGTACAATGGTTTTGGTTGCAGGATTTTGACAAGACACAAGACCAGTTCAACAGCGTTCACGAAAAGCTGATTGATTATTGGAAATACCTAAAGGCTTATCTCAATCCCGGTCCGCTTCATTTTACCTGTTTGAAAGAAACGCTGGAAGACCTTACCAACACGGAGTATATGCGCGACTGCGCTCTGCAGGCTGGCTTGCAAACCAAGCTTGTTTTTGTTGACGACATTGGCTGGAATTCAAACGCGAATGTGTTTGTGGACATGGAGAATGAACCGATTAAAAATGTCTTCAAACTTTATCCCTGGGAATGGCTGCTGAGCGATGATTTTGGAAAGAAAATTCTGGAAGACCGCAACCGTGCTTTTTGGATTGAACCCGCATGGAAAATGATTTTATCAAACAAAGCCATCCTGCCGATTCTTTGGGAACTCTATCCGGCTCATCCTTACCTCTTGCCCGCTTATTTTGAAAATAACAAACTAACCAACTATGTGAAGAAACCCATCCTCAGCCGCGAAGGTGCCAATATCAGTCTTGTGCGCAATAACGATCTGCTCCAACACAATGATGGCGCTTACGGCAAAGAAGGCTACATTTTTCAGGAGTTGTTCGAGCTACCCGATTTCGGCGGCGTTTACCCTGTGCTTGGGAGTTGGGTCATTGGCCAGGAACCTGCCGGCATGGGCATCCGCGAAGCCGACGGTTTAATCACCAGCAACACCAGCCGCTTTGTGCCGCACCTGATTGTTCAATAAAGTTTGATGTTCGATGTTTGAGGTTCGAAGTTGGTGAGCTAAGGACAATTGCTTTTCTTGACTTCGCGTGATGAAAATATAAAAAGGCCGCGTCGCATAACACGAAACCTCGAATTTCAAACATCGAACCTCAAACCTTCGGCTTCTTATCTTTGCGCCCAATCGAAAAAATTATGTTCAGAACACATACATGCGGCGAGTTGCGTTTGAGCAATGCCGGCACGGAAGTGACCTTGGCGGGTTGGGTGCAAACCGTGCGCAAATTTGGCTCCATCACCTTTGTTGATTTGCGCGACCGCTACGGCATCACGCAAGCGGTTTTTGATGAAGAATTAAACGCAGAATTGGATGCGCAACCGCTCGGTCGCGAATTTGTTTTGCAAGTGAAAGGCAAAGTAATTGAACGCAGCAATAAAAACCCGCAATTGCCGACCGGTGAAATAGAAATTGCCGTCTCTTCTTTTAGCGTTTTAAATAAATCGGCTGTGCCGCCCTTTACCATTCAGGATGACACCGATGGCGGCGATGATTTGCGGATGCGCTATCGCTATTTGGATTTGCGTCGCGGTGCCGTAAAAAGAAATTTAGAATTGCGTTATGCGGTCAATCGTGCCACAAGAGAATACCTGCACCTGCAGGGTTTCATGGACATTGAAACGCCTTTCCTGATTAAATCAACACCTGAAGGCGCAAGGGATTTTGTGGTGCCGTCGCGCATGAATGCCGGTGAGTTTTATGCGCTGCCGCAAAGTCCGCAAACCTTTAAGCAATTGCTGATGGTGAGCGGCTACGACCGTTACTACCAAATTGTGAAATGCTTTCGCGACGAAGACTTGCGTGCCGACCGCCAGCCCGAGTTTACGCAGATAGATTGCGAGATGGCTTTTGTGGAACAGGAAGATATTTTAACCATGTTTGAAGGCTTGATAAAATTCATTTTCGGCCAGGTTAAAGGCATTGATTATTCGGAAAAAGTGGAGCGCATGTCCTGGGAAGATGCGATGTGGCATTACGGCATTGACAAACCCGACATTCGCTTTGGAATGAAGGTGGCCAACCTGAAAGTGCCGTCAACTGTTTTTCTTGACAAACAGTCTTTGCTGGCGCAATCATCACTCGCAAGCACAACCGGCTTTGGTGTTTTTGACAATGCTGAAACCGTTGTGGCCATTGCCGTTCCCGGCGGATCCGAATATACCCGCAAACAACTTGATGAATTGACCGATTGGGTGAAGCGTCCGCAGATTGGTATGCAAGGTTTGGTGAACATAAAGTTCAACGCAGACGGAAGCCTGAAAAGCAGCGTGGACAAATTCTTCAACGAAGAGCAATTGAAAAGTTTTGCGGCTTACGTTGACGCCAAACCCGGCGACCTCATTTTGATTTTGGCTGGCGCCGAAGAGCGAACCCGCAAGGCAATTAGCGAACTGCGTTTATATCTCGGCGAACGTTTGGGTCTGCGCAAAAAAGACGAATTCAAACTGTTATGGGTGCTCGATTTTCCGCTGTTCGAATACGACGAAGAAGGCAACCGCTGGGTGGCACGGCACCATCCTTTTACATCACCGAAGCCTTCGCAAATTGGCGAGATGATCAACAACAATCCGGTGATCGAAAACGCCGCCGAATATTTAAAACATCCTTACGCCAACATCAAGGCCAATGCTTACGACATGGTGTTGAACGGAAACGAAATTGGCGGCGGCTCCATTCGTATTTACCAACGTGAGTTGCAAGAAAAAATGTTTGCCGCTTTAGGCATGAGCAAAGAAGAAGCGCAGCACAAGTTTGGATTTTTGCTCGGTGCGTTTGAATACGGCGCACCGCCGCACGGCGGCATCGCTTTTGGCTTCGACCGCTTGTGTTCTATTCTTGGCGGCAGCGAAAGCATCCGCGATTTCATTGCCTTCCCAAAAAACAACAGCGGCCGCGACGTGATGCTGGACGCACCGGCTTCGATTGACGAGAAGCAGTTGGAGGAGTTGAGCATTAAGCTGGATGTGAAATAATTGACGTTAAATAAATACTTTTAGAAGCTTGTTGGGAAACTGACAAGCTTTTTAATTTACTGTTTATGATACCGGACTATCAAGTGCTAATGCTTCCGCTGCTGGAAGCCGTCTCCGATGGAGCTGAATATAAATTGAACGACATCGTTGAGAAACTTGCGACAAGATTTAATATCACAGCTAAAGAAAGAGCAGAATTATTACCGAGTGGACAAACGTTCCTTTTTGGAAACAGAGTTGGGTGGGCAAGAACCTACTTGAAGAAATCAGGGCTTATTGATGCGCCAAGACGAGGCACAGTTCTGTTGACAAAAAGAGGAAGGGAAGTTTTGGCGGAGAAGCCATCTAAGATTGACGTAAAATTCTTGAGGCGGTTTCCAGAGTTCTTGGAATTTCAATCCTCAAAGAAAGAAGACAACGAAGTTCATTCACATGCACAAGTTGAAAAGAATGAAGAAACACCAGAGGAATTAATTGAATCCGGCTATCTACGGATTCGAAAATCTTTGGAACAAGAAATATTATCAAAGCTTAAGCCGGTTCACCCTGCCTTTTTCGAAAAAATAGTAGTCGAACTTTTAGTAAAGATGGGCTATGACGGTTCAATTGCCGAAGCAGGAAAAGCAACAAAGTATTCAAACGATGAGGGAATTGATGGCATAATCAAAGAGGATAAATTAGGACTTGATGTTATTTACATTCAGGCAAAGAGATGGAAAGTGTTGTTGGCAGGCCAGAGCTACACAAATTCGTTGGGGCATTAGCAGGACAGGGAGCTAAAAAAGGAATATTTATAACGACTTCTTCATTTTCAAAAGACGCTGAACAATACATTCCGAAAAACGACACAAAAATTGTCCTGATTGACGGCGAAAAACTTGCGCAATACATGATTGATTACAATCTCGGCGTCTCCGTTCAAAATACCTACGAGATAAAAAAGATAGACTTCGACTACTTCGAAGAGGAATAGAATCTCTCCTTCACCCGTTCGAGTATGTTACGGCACAACAGAGGATTTAACCATTGCTTTACTGAAAAATAAAGAGCGTTGGTTAATTTTAAAACGGTTTTACAAATTTGCAAATAGTCATCATGAAACAATTCTTTTCTCTGTTTTTTGTCGCGTTGGTTTTCGTTGCCTGCCAAAAAGGAACCGACAACACCGCCGACCAGCCGCTGGCCGAGCAAACCATCAACAACGTAAGCTACGGCAGCGACACGGCACAGCGCATGGATGTTTATCTTCCGCAAGGACGAACCACGACAAGCACCAAGGCCATCGTCATGATTCACGGCGGCGCCTGGATTAGCGGCGACAAGGTGGACATGAACCAGTTTATTCCCACCATCAAAAGCCGCCTCCCCGAATACGCCATCTTCAACATCAATTACCGCCTTGCGGCCCTGCCTTCCACCAACACGTTTCCGACGCAGGAGAACGACGTAAAAGCAGCCGTAAATTTCATTCTAAGCAAAGCGGGTGAATACAAATTCAACACCGACAAAGCGGTGATTCTCGGCGCCTCGGCGGGCGGACAAATGGCCTTGCTGCAAGCCTACAAAAACAGTGCGCCCAAGTTTAAAGCCGTTGTTGATTTCTTTGGTCCTACCGACATGACGGGCATGTACAACGCGTATCCCTCCGGCTCCATTAACCAGTTGGGCATTCAACTGCTGATGAACGGAACACCGGCCACGAATGCAAGTCTTTATCAATCTTCAAGCCCGATAAATTTTGTTTCAACAAGTTCACAGCCCACGCTTATTCTTCATGGCACGGCCGATCCCATTGTGCCCATTGCGCAATCCACGGCGCTCAAGGCAAAGCTGGAAGCCGCGGGTGTTTACGTGAAGATGATCACTTACACCGGCGCGGGCCACGGCGATTGGGACCAGGCCACATTTAATGATGCGTACAACCAGGTCATCGCTTTCCTGATGGATAAAAATCCGTAAGAAAAGGAAGAATATTTTGGGCCAGAAGTTCGTCTATCCATTGGGCTTTCGTTGCAAGTTTATCCTGAGCGAAGCCGAAGGGCACTCTTTTACTGCAACAAGTCTATAGGGCAATGAACCCACCCCAAGTCGCTTTACTTCAGTCTGTCCTAAACCCGCCCCTCCAAGGAGGGGATGTACGCGAAAGCACAACCTTTACCAGAGTACTCGTTTCTTCAACGCTTCGGACGGCGGAGTGTTCATCCCCACCCTGGAGGGGCCGGCAGCAACTACTGATAAAAACTCTTCGAAAGGGGTGGGTTCAAGACGAGTGTTGTTCTGAACGTACAAGTGAGTGACACAACAGGCGTTGAACAGAATTACAAAAGCCAGTTACATAAAAACATTTCCGCAGTTTCTTCGCTACTTTGCAAACGCCACAAATTAAACCCGTATGGACAATTACGCCATTGCCGATCAGTTCTCGCTTCTTGCAAAACTCATGGACATTCACGGCGAAAATTCTTTCAAGGCAAAGAGTTATTCAAGCGCCGCTTTTAACATCGAAAAAATAACCGAACCATTATCCACGTTGCCGGAAGAAAAACTTTTTTCCCTCAAAGGCATTGGCGAAAGTGTGGGCAAAAAAGTAATAGAAATCATTCAAACCGGCGAGCTAAAAGCCTTGCAGGAACTGATTGCCAAAACTCCTGAAGGCGTGCTGGAAATGATGAACGTCAAAGGTCTTGGTCCAAAGAAAATCAACACGCTTTGGAAGGAGATGAACATTGACACGATGGAAGAACTGGAACAAGCTTGTCGCGAAAACCGCATTGCAAAAATCAAAGGCTTCGGCGGAAAAACCGAACAGAAAATTTTAGAATCCATTGAATTTGTGCGCAGCAACGAAGGCAAGTTTTTGTACAAACACGTTGAAGATTTTGCGCTTGCACTTACGCAAAAGATTGCGCAAAAATTCCCCGACGAAAGAACAAGCCTTACCGGTGAATTCAGGCGGCAGATGGAAATCATTAGCCAGTTGGAGTGGGTAACCACCGTTTCAAAAGAAGCCCTGAAAAACTTTCTGAGTGGTGAAGGCATCATGCTGCTCGAAGAATTGAATGACTTGCTGGTGTTTCGCGCCGAAGACCTGGTGAACCTTGAATTTCATCTAAGCACGAAAGAAGCCTTTGCAAATACCTTGTTGGAAACGAGTAGCAGCGATGAATTTCGTTCCGCGTGGAAAAGCCTTTCCAAAAACGCCGAGGGAAAAACTGAAGAAGACTTGTTTCAATCATCAGGCCTTTCTTTCGTTCCGCCTTTTTTGCGCGAAAGCAAAAACATTCTTCAGAAAGTAGCGGCGCAAAACTTTGATGTCCTTGTGCAAACGAGCAGCATTAAAGGTCTCATTCATTCGCACAGCAACTGGAGCGATGGCAGCAACACCATCGAACAAATGGCCGAAGAACTGATTCGCCTCGGCTTTGAATACCTCGTTATTTCCGATCACTCCAAAGCCGCAGGTTATGCCAACGGTTTGTCGGAAGGCCGTATAAAAGAACAACACAAACTCGTTGATGACCTGAACAAAAGATTTGCGCCCTTTAAAATTTTCAAAAGCATCGAATGCGATATTCTGGGCGACGGCACGCTTGATTACGACGACAAAACGCTCAGCACATTCGATCTTGTGATTACGTCCGTTCACAGCAATTTGGACATGGAAGAAGACAAAGCCATGATGCGCCTGATGGGCGCTATCACTAATCCGTACACCACCATTTTGGGCCACATGACGGGACGTTTGTTGTTGCGCCGGAAAGGTTATCCCGTTGACCACAAGTCCATCATTGACGCCTGCGCAAAACACAACGTGGTCATTGAAATCAATGCCTCGCCGAGCCGTCTTGACATGGACTGGCGATGGATTGACTACGCAATGGAGAAAGGCGTGTTGCTTTCCATTGATCCCGATGCGCATTCGCTGGAAGAATTTCGCTACGTCAAATACGGAACGCTGGTGGCGCAAAAAGGCGGCTTGCCCGCATCGAAGAATTTGAGCTCGTTCAGTCTTGCTGAATTTGAAAAATTTTTGGAAGAGCAGCGAAAGAAACGACCCGGTAATAATTGATAGAATATGGTCGAAGCCTTTTGAAAGAAAAAGGTTTTTATGTAGCCGGCTTTCGTACTGCCATTAGACTTTCGTTGCGTCGCACACTTGTACGGCTTGTACATTGTTCGGCAAGCTGTAGCCGGTACAAAAAAATTTGATAATCAGGTTATATTTGGCCAGCACTTGCGGCAATTCAACTGTTGTACGCAACCAATCGCTCATGAATCGTTTTCTGCATTTTTTATTGCCGTTCTTGTGGAGTTGCCATTCGACTACCCTAAATATTTCGGATGACAAGTGTCTTGTCTGCGGCGAGTGGAGGAGTAGCATCAAGCCGGATAACGGCAACATTATGTTTTAAAAGATTCGGCTTACTATCCGTTGTATCGAAAGGCATTTGAGTACA
>Ga0308176_10000301_pt1 | contig 32674 bp, 34 predicted proteins | sample PhyCR2_3_FD_203890 | JGI IMG/M metagenome (GOLD analysis project Ga0308176, IMG submission 203890) | Soil microbial communities from UC Gill Tract Community Farm, Albany, California, United States - DLSLS.C.R2 | ecosystem: Environmental > Terrestrial > Soil > Agricultural land | place: USA... | reverse complement strand
GCCTTCACCGGAAACCTGGCGGTGCATTTGGACGAGCGGCAGTACGCCCGCGGGTTCGGCCCATGCATCCACGCGGCGCTCAGCGGCGATGCCATCTACATCGACGACACCGAGACCGACGACCGCTATCCCGACTTCGGCGCCGTCGCCGCCCGGGCCGGGATGCGCTCCGTCCTGTCGGTCGGCATGCCCGTCCCGCAGCGGGTCGTCGCCGGCCTGAACTTCTACGCGGTCACGCCGGCCGCCTTCGACCCAGCGGCGGTCGACCTGGCCCGAGCCTTCGCCGACTACGGCGCCGTCGCGCTGGTCAACGCTGCCCTGATCGACTCCAAGACCACGCTGGGCACGGACCCGGAGCGGGCGATGACCTCCCGCGCCGTCATCGAGCAGGCCAAGGGCATCATCATGACCCGGACCGGCTGCGACGCCGAGGAGGCTTTCACCGAACTAGTCCGCCGCTCCCGGCACAGCAACCGCAAGCTCAACCTGGTGGCCGCCGACCTCGTCGCCGAGGTCAGTAGGGACTGAGCCGAGCCCAGAAGCCGCAGCCCAGACGAGTGTCTCACTTGCGAAGTGAGATCGTCTCGGTTGCAACGAGCGCATCGGGTCGGACTGGTGACAATGCGTGAGGCTGTCGCGCTCGGCGGGGACGGGACCGCGCTGAATTGGGTGGTGTCGCGGCGGAACCGGGCATGACCTCCCCTACAGCGACCCGCTCCGATTCCCACTTCACGCCCCCGGTCTCGGAGTGGGTCGCTCGGCAGCACCCGCGGGATCGACCCCGCCGCCTGGGCGATCATGGCTCATGGGTTTTCGGCGATGCTGTACCTATGGTTGCTGGCGGTGGAAGTTGTGGCCGGGGCCGGGCGGTTGGCCGCTGATGCGGGTGATGAGGTCGGCTGCGACGTCGTGGAGTTTGCGGTTGTTGTTCTGGGAGTGGGCGCGCAGCAGGTCGAAGGCGTCGTCCGCGGTGCAGCCTTGCTGGGCCATGAGGATGCCGAGGGCCTGGTCGATGACGGTTCGGGAGGTGAGTGCCTGTTCGAGCTGGGCGGTGTCTTCGGCCTGGGCGGCGTTGCGCAGGGCGAGGGTCAGCGCGGTGGCGGCCTGGGTGGCGAAGGTCTCGGCGTGCTGGCGGGCGGCCTGGTCGAAGGCGTGCGGTTCGAAGCCGTAGAGATTGAGCGCGCCGACGGCGGCCCCGTCAATGCTCAGCGGAATCGACACCGACGAGCGAATCCCGTGCGCGAGGGCCTGATGGCGGAAGTCGGCCCAGCGGCTCTCGGCGGTCATGTCGGGCACGTCGATGATCGCGCCGGTTTCGAGGGAGTCTAGGCAGGGGCCGGTGCCGGCGCCGTATTGGGCCTGGTCGACCTGTTCGGCCCGTGGGTCGCTGCTGGCCACGGTCAGCGGCTGCCCGTTGCGGCGGATGGTGATCCCGCACGAGGCGGCGGGTTGGGCGACGCCGGCGGCGAGCTTCGCCACCTCCGTGAGGAACTCGTCGGTGCCCTGGGCGGTCAGCAGCAGCGACTGCAGCGCGCTGAACGTTTGAACCAGATCCGGTGTGGAGGAACGGTCGGACGGCGGGAAGCCGGCGGAGCCGGGCATGGCACACGGCCAATCCAGGTGGTGACCCGGTGTCACTCGAGAACCGAGGACGTCACCGTCCTGACTGACGATGCGCGAAATGCCAACGGCATCCCCAGTATGCACCCCGCCCGGCGGCAAGTCGCCGCCACAGGTGCTGGATCCCCTGCCCCTCTTCGGCCGTTGTCGTTGCTCGTCGGCAGAGGGAGATCGCCGGATGGGCAAGCCGGTCGGTGTCGACCGGGCCCACCCTCTCCCGGGCTCGTCGGCGGTCGTCCGGGGGCTGCGGAACCGAGAGCGAGTGACGTACGCTTCCGGTGGGGTTAGGACGGCAGCTCCGACTGGAGCGTGGCCGTTGCTGGGCGGTATCCGTCCGGCGGTGGCCGTCTCGTGGAGGGGTGGGATGGCACCGACCTCGCCTCACCGATTCTCCGCGGCACCTATAGCCGCTGAAGGCCTCCTCATCGAGATCGAGGATCTCCGAGCGCCGACCCGGCGACGGGTGCGGGTCACCGGGGAGATAGACCTCGCCACCGCGGGCCTCCTCCGCTGCGCGATTCACCGCGCAGCCGCCGATCATCGGCACGTCGAGCTCGACCTGAGCGGCGTGACCTTCTGCGACGTGGTCGGCGCCACCGCGATCGAGCAGGCCCAGCAGCAGCTGCAGGCCCACGGCTGCGGACTGACGCTACGCGGCATCGACGGCCCACTTCGCCGGCTCCTCGCCGTCGACGGGCTCTTCACCACCCTGCAGCGGTTGGCCCTACTTGACGGGCAACGACCATCCCGGCTGTCGACGGCACCTGAAAACTGATCAGGGCGCGGCATCCGAAGATTGACCACCTTCCTGATGACTCTGGCTCCCACCGAGCCAGAGGAGGAAGGGGTGCTCTCTGTGGAGGATTGGGCAGAGATCCGGCGGCTGCGCCGGGCGGAGAAGATGTCGATCTCGGAGATCGCGCGGGTGCTGGGTATCTCGAGGAACACGGTGCGTGGCGCGTTGGACTCTGATGCGCCGCCGAAGTATGAGCGCAAGCCGGCGGGATCGATCGTGGATGCGGTCGAGCCGCGTATCCGGGAGTTGCTGAAGGTGTATCCGACGATGCCGGCGACGGTGATCGCGGAGCGGATCGGCTGGACCCGCTCGATCCGGGTGCTCAGTGGCCGGGTGGCCGAGTTGCGGCCGGCGTACCTGCCGCCCGATCCGGCCAGTCGCACCAGCTATGAGCCGGGGGAGATCGCGCAGTGCGATCTGTGGTTCCCGCCGATCCAGTTGCCGGTCGGGTTCGGGCAGACCCGCAAGCCCACGCAGCTGCCGGTGCTGACGATGGTCACCGGCTACTCACGTTGGCTGTCGGGACTGCTGATCCCGACCCGGGCGGCGCAGGATCTGTTCGCGGGCTGGTGGCAGCTGATCGAGCGGCTCGGGGCGGTGCCGCGGGTGCTGGTCTGGGACGGCGAGGGCGCGATCGGCCGCTGGCGGGCCGGGCGGGTCGAGCTGACCGCGGAGTGTCAGGCGTTCCGCGGCGCCCTCGCGAGCAAGGTCCTCGTGCTCAAGCCGCGAGAGCCCGAGCACAAGGGCATCATCGAGCGGGCGCACGACTACCTGGAACGCTCGTTCCTGCCCGGCCGCAGCTTCACCGGTCCCGATGACTTCAACACCCAACTGCAGCAGTGGCTGCAGCTAGTGAACGCGCGGCCGCGGCGGGCGCTGGGCTGCGCCCCGACCGACCGGATCATCGCCGACCGGCAAGCCATGCTCGTCCTGCCGCCGGTCGCGCCGGCGACTGGGTGGCGGAGCTCGCTGCGGCTGCCACGTGATCACTACGTGCGGCTGGACTCCAATGACTACTCCATGCACCCGAGCGTGATCGGTCGCCGGATCGAGGTCATCGCCGACCTGCAACGCGTCCGCGCGGTCTGCGACGGCAAGACTGTTGCTGATCACGAGCGGATCTGGGCCTGGCATCAGACCATCTCCGACCCGGAACACGTCGCCGCCGCGAAGACGCTGCGCCGCGAACGAGTCGGCGTGCTGCGCCCGGTCACCGAACCGGACGTGCAGATTCGTTGCCTGGACGACTACGACGCTGCCCTCGGACTCGACGACGGGACGGTGGCGTGATGGCCGCGACCCGCACCGCAACCAAGGCCGCGCCACGCGACTTCACTGCCGAGGTCGCGTTCCTGACCCGGGCGTTGAAGGCACCGACGCTGCGTGAGTCGGTCGCACGGCTCGCTGAACGAGCCCGATCGGAGTCCTGGTCGCACGAGGAATTCCTCGTCGCCTGTCTGCAACGCGAGGTCTCCGCCCGCGAGTCCCACGGCGGTGAAGGCCGCATCCGCGCCGCCCGCTTCCCGGCCCGCAAGAGCCTGGAGGAGTTCGACTTCGACCACGCCCGCTCGCTCAAGCGCGACACCATCGCCCACCTCGGCACCTTGGACTTCGTCACCGCGAAGGAAAACGTGGTCTTCCTCGGGCCGCCCGGCACCGGCAAGACCCACCTCGCCATCGGCCTGGCGATCCGGGCCTGCCAAGCCGGACACCGGGTCCTGTTCGCCACCGCATCAGAGTGGGTGGCCCGGCTCGCCGACGCCCACCACGCCGGCCGGCTGCAGGTCGAGCTCGTCCGCCTCGGCCGCTACCCGCTGCTCGTCGTGGACGAGGTCGGCTACATCCCCTTCGAACCCGAGGCCGCCAACCTGTTCTTCCAGCTCGTGTCCAGCCGCTACGAGCGGGCCTCACTGATCGTCACCAGCAACAAGCCGTTCGGCCGCTGGGGCGAGGTGTTCGGCGACGACGTCGTCGCCGCCGCCATGATCGACCGGCTCGTCCACCACGCCGAAGTCGTCGCCCTCAAAGGCGACAGCTACCGACTCAAAGACCGCGACCTCGGCCGCGTCCCCACCGCCGCGACCGACGACCGATGAGACCGAAGGTGACCAATTTTCGCGTGCCGACAACTGATCAATTTTCGCGTGCCGTTGACACCGGCCCGGCCTGACCGCCCGACGCTCGATCCGGCTGGACTAGCCCGTCCGGGGTACGGTGCCCTCGCCGGCACCGACTCCGCGGCCGGCCATTGCCAACGGACAGGGCTGGCGCATGAGCGAGGACGACGACAGCCCGTCCCCCCTCACGCTGCCAATCACGTCCCTCGCGGCCAGGCTCGCTCGACGACACGCGGCTACGATCGGCGCCTCCTGGCCCGCCGACCTCCGCTACCTCGCGCTGCTCCTGGTCAGTGAACTGGTCAAGACGCCCTGCGCTACGGCAACGGCGGCGGCATCTGCCTCACCGTCCGGCAGACGCCGCACGTCCTGCGGGTGGAAGTCCACGACGCCAACCCCCGCAGCACCCGAGCTGTTCCGGAATCTCGACGGGGCCGCCGAACGAGGACGCGGCCTGCACGTCATCGACGGTCTCGCCACGCGCTGGGGACACACGCCATCCCGGATCCGGCCGGCAAGACGGTCTGGTTCGAACTCCACCGCAGACAGGCAGCTCCCGACGATCGCTCAGAGTGACTTTCACCCGACCGTCCACCACCATCGAGTCGATACGGTCAATGCCCGGGCCGCGAGATCGACGTTGGTCCGCTCTTGGGGAATCTGGCGCCCGCCCGCTGCGGCTGCCACACTGCCTGGGACGGCATCGACTCCCAGCGGGGAGGAAGGAGATCGCCGTCGGGACGGGTTCGCTTACCACTGTCCTCGGTCTGGTTCCGCCAGATCGCGACGGTCGGGCGTGCATCGTCCCCACCCCACACGGGGGTGAAGGGGAGCCCGCGGCTTCGTCCAGAAGCGTGCGGTGGGGTCGCGGGCGCCCTCCCCGTCGGGAGTACCCTCCCGCGCCAGCGACCCGCCTTGGCTCCCCCCGTGGCCGGGGCGGGTCGCCTACGGTGCGACCATGCCCTCGCGTCCGCTGTCCGCCGACACCAAAGCCGTGGTGAAGCTGCAGACCCGGCTCGACAACGAGGCGATAGACATCGCCAAGGGCCGCACGGAGATGCCGGCCGCAGTGCCCCTGGTGCAGCTCGTCCCGCCGGCCCCGCGTCGACCTGGTCGGCGAAGTGCTGGTCCGGGTGGGTCGCCGGGACCTCAACTCACACTGGACTGGCCGCCGATACACCTGGTCCACCAGCTCGCCCACAGGGTCAAGTCGGTGCACCTTGGGGAGGTGCGCATGCGGGGACCGAACGTGAGGTGGTGGACGTGATCCGCCACCGCGACAGGATGCAGCAGGACCGGCGGTGCTAACAGGCTTAGTCGGCACGGCGTCTTCATCGGGCGAGTTCAAGACCCCGGAGGAGCTGGGCAGGGTAGTTAACCTCGCCGAGCTGGTCGAGGACGAGGAACAGCGCGCGTAACCTCCACCGACATGAACGACATGCAGCGGTTCGTGGCACTTCTGGCTGCAGCCGACCGAGCTGCAGCCGACCGAGAAGAGGGCGTCGCTGCGACCGCCGAGGACTGGATGGAGTCAGCGGAGAACGTCGAGACGCTCCTAGCTGGTGCAGTCATGGTGGGAGGCCTGCTCGTCAGGGAGCTGGCGAGCGCGACCGGCCGGTCGACCGGGGAGATCTTCGACGCACTGGACGGGTGGGCCGCGCCAGAGCCCGGCGGTACGCGGTCACGACGGCCGGATGGTCAACGTGCTCGATGACCCAACCGTCACCAGGGACAACCACTTGAATGCACGCTCATCGGCATGAGCGACGGTCCCTGAGCCGATCGCAGACGCAGCCGGCAACTCCGCCCGACACGGACAGGACATGCGTCCTCAATCACGCGACTCACCCGTCAACAGTCACGCGACTCACGACAGGCGTGGGGCGGGTGGGGCTCGAACCCACGACCGACGGATTATGAGGGTGACCAGGCGGGCTGGTCGGGAGGGGCACTCCCCCGCTGGCCTGCGCGGATGGCTCTTGTTGGTTCGCGTGCTGAGGTGGCTATTCGGGACCGGCTGCGGACTGGACGCGGACTGCCTGCCGGGCGGCACCCACTCCGAGGGCATGCCCTCACAGCTGCCGGGCCTTTCGACGGTGGACGGCTGTCAAGGCCGCCCGGGCTGCCAACCGGCGGGTGCGCTGGGACTCGGCCTTGACAGACGTCCGGCGGCGGTAAGGACGCTCGGCAGATGGGAGGGCCTGCCCGGATGTGACGTGCGCACTCAGCCCGTGCGGCGGGGTCGTGTGCTCCAGAAGAAGCCGGCCATTGCGAGCGCCGTCAGCGAAGTACCGACAGCGGTGAGCCACACGTGTGAGACTGCTGCGCCGATGGCCACGCCGGCGCTGACGACAGCGAGCACGGCGAAGCCGATCCGGGCTCTTCTTGACGTCGGCGCAGGGGGCTGGGCCATGTCCCGAATTATGAAGGGTTCGCGACGGCGTCGATGGAGATGCTCGGCAGATGGGAGGGCCTACCCGGGCGTAGGCGGCCGTACGCTGCTGGCTGTGCGCCTGTGGTCGCGTTACCTCGACAGCCGCGCACGGAGCCGGAGTCGCGCCGCGTCGGCATACCGGGCACTTCCCTTCCGTGCGTGGCTGTTGCGGACGGCTGGTCTCGTGGTGTTATCGGCCGCGTTCGGCGCGGTGTTCTTCCCTCTCCTGGGCCTCGAGCTCGGCCGCGCCGGGGCGGCCTACTTCGCTGGCGTGATCCAGCTCGGCTGCCAAGTCGTGTTGCGGCTGTTCGGGCGCCTCTTCGCTAGGCGCGAAGCCGGCATCTAAGCGGCCCCGACCCGTCGTCGGTGAGGACGTTGAGGACTGGGTCGGGCCTCATGCTGCGCGGCCGCCGCGCGGTCCAGCGCGGAGGCGCGAAGCGTCGAAGCGCGATGTGGCCGCGGTGCGGCGGCCGTTGCGGGCCGGCAGGCCCGCGTTCAAGACGTACAGAAACTCCTCACCGCGTCTGGGCGACAGAGACTGGGGTCAAAGTCGTGCGGCTTTCGGGCTTGAGCATGGTGCCTTCGCCGCCATGTTGATCAGCGGAGTCGGTGGCCGATGTCGCGGATCGGGGCGCTGAGGATGGCGGTGAAGGTCGTCGTATCTCGTTGCGGGTCAACGGGATCAGTGGGATTGGGTCGTCGTCTCGGGCTGGTTCTGACGCGGTCTGGGTGGCGGCCTTGACCGAGAGGAAGGCGTGGGCGAACTCTACGTAGCAGTCTCGGCCTGGCGTACTGGGCATGTACGCAAGACAATGAGGAACGCGATGAACCGACGACGGTCCCAAGAACCTCAGCAGACGTATCGAGTCCACGGCTTAACCGCAGCTCGTTTCGGCGCTCGGACCGTTCGTCAAAGGGAGGATGGCATGGAAACCCGCCAATCTTCCCGTGTGGCCGGCGGGCTCCTGGCGGCGATCACTGTCATCGCTGCCACCGCGTGTACCGACAAGCCGTCCCCAACACGCTCCCAGAGCGCCGCGCCGCACGCCGGCCCGTCCGCCGGATGCGGCGGTACCGCACTGCAGAGCGAAGACGCACCGCCGTGGGTAACGGGACCGCCGAAGGGCCTTCGCTACGCAGAGGATCCGAACGGCGTCGTGGCCGCCTTCCTGTTCGGCGACCCACTCAGAGCCGGAAGCCCGACCAACCCATCAAACAAGATCCTATGGGCGTTGCGACCGTCGTTGGCCGGTAGCGAAGTGACCTTGACCCTACTACCCGTCAGCCCGCAGTCACGGTCGCCGTCACGCGGCCCCATCGTCCAGCAACTGTGGCCAGCAGCAAGCCCCTCGTGGGCGTACCCATCGATCGTCGACGTCCCTGTCGCAGGTTGCTGGCGGTTCTCGCTCCACTGGGCCCACGGCGATGCGGTCCTCTACCTGCCATACGTCTGACGCCGCCGAGCAGCATATTGCACCGACCCATCATGCTTCGCCTAGATAACGATCACATGACCGGTGAGGCCACCGTCGGCCCGGACGGCACGGTCACCGGCCGGATCACGTTCGACGCGGAATCGCTGAGCACTAAGAACAAGCAGCGCGACAAGCACGTCAGACATCAGGTGGGACTCGACACTGGGCGACATCTGGGCGACTCTGTGTGTGCCGTCTGCTGTCCTGGTACCTCGACGCCGCTGCTCAACTAAGAGCGCCGGATGACAACGTCCACGTTTTGCTGGGATCAGTATTTAGCTCTTTTCATGCTTTTGGGAATTCGACTGCGTAGGAGCCTTTGCATAAATCCTAGGCCAGTTCGGATTACCGCGCAGATCATGGAAGAGTGGCCAAGTCGCGAGCTCCGTTGCATCTAAGGCACCATCATCTACGAGCTGTTCCAGCAGGACGATGGACTCTCCCTCATTTCCTAGCAAGCACTGCTGGGCAAGTCGATACACTGGTTGGGACAAGGCGGGATGTGACCACGTCTCGATTTCGGCACGAACGCCTTCAAAGTTGCCGGTGAACTTCCGCGCGAGCCAGTAATTCACTTGATCTGTCGGGTTGTCCGAGGAGCCGCCCCTCGCGTCACCAAGATATCCGAAGAATCTTAGCGCCGCGGGACCCAACGGTGTGGTTAAAGCCATATATGCCCGCGTTGCCAGAAGCTTCAGCGGCGCAGGTGCCTGTGGCTTGGCGCTTAGCCATACCGTCACAGCGAGGAGAAGTCCACAACTATATAGATGATTGATGCTTTCAAGCCAGTACTGTCGGTTGACATCTCTAGGGTTCCTACTGCCTAACCGTGTATCGTTGAAATGGCGCAAGTACTGATCTTCAGCTCGGACGCTGTTATGAACCAGCAAGTTCCGTCGCCAAAATATTTCCTGTAGAGAATCCTTGTCGCGGCTATCGAGAATTGAGCCACCTTTATCTCGAAAGAAGGCCAATCTTTCGTTGATCGAGCCTCGTGATACCTTTTCTCGCACAGCGGATAGGGCTTCCTCAAGTAGGTCATTGGCACCACGAGAAGAGTCGTACGCCAGGCGTAGCGCGATGCCATCCAGTGAATCTGGATGTTCTCTACAGTAAGCTTCAGCCAGTCTACCGAGGAGCGCGTCGAAGCTTGCTACTGCAGATACGAGCAGGCTTTGAACGAGGACAGCCTCTGGCGAGAGTGCCCTGCTAGCATTAATCAGGATATGCAGCGTGTAATGAAGCCACAATTCGTTGGGATACTCTCTCAGCAACACCGCAGCGACTGGATCGTCAACTGACGGGTCGATCGGAGTCCCGGGACGCCAGGCGGAGTCGATGAGGTTGGCAACCTTCTCCCTCTCCTCCTCAGGGACGGACGATAGGGCTTCCTTAATTGTCTCTGCTCGGTCGACTTTCTTTGCGGTGCTGTCGATCCCGATTAGCGTAGGGTTAAGATCGGCTTGCGAATGGAATTGTCGGCCAAAGTCCCCGATGGTGAGACGAAAAGCGACATCCGCAGATGGCAAGTCTATGTCTTGATCCAAAGCCTTCCTTCCAGCAAGTGTCGGTGGGTCTTCTTAAGTAAGGGTTCTCTAGCCGTTGCCAGCCGAAATTGATGTGAGAAGCTGAATGTACTCTTCTACGACAGTGCTACTAGATTTCGCTCCGCGAAGCAACCCGCCAAGTTCCCGTGAACACATGAGCAGCGAGGGAAGTGACTTCCGATCGCCCGCAAGAGCTTGTTGGCCAAAATTAACGGCGAGCTCCAAGTCGCCTGCTCGCGCTGCAACAACCCCAAGAGTGATTCGAGCCTCGGCATTGTACGAAGTGGTTGTCGAGGTTGGTCGGGTAGGGCAGGGACTCTAGGAGGTTTCGGCCTTGGTCTAGGGCGACTTCGACTTGGCGGCGGTCGCCGAGTCGAGCCCAGGCTTTGGCCTTCTGGGCCGCCAGCTGTACGGCGACGCTGTGGCCGCCGGCGACTTCGCGGCCGGCTTCGCTGGCGATGATGACGCCGCGGTAGTCGCCCTGGGTGAGAGCGAACCAAGCGGCCATCTCGTGGGCCCAGCCCATGATCTCGGCGTTGCCGGCCTCCTTGCCGAGCGACATGGCGCACTGGCGGGTGGCCTCGGCGGGACCGCGCAGGCCCATGTCGTACTCGACGCAACCGACGAGGAGGGCGAGCCAGCCGGCGAGGGTGAGGACCTCCCGGTGCTCAGTGAGGGTGAGGCGGCCGTCGAGGAGGTCGGTGATGCGGCGTAGCCACTGCTGGCCTTCGACGCGCAGGGTCTCTGACGACAGGTGCGGGTACTCGCTGCACAGCCGGTCGACTGTGATCCGGAGGCCTTCGAGGGTGGCGGCGTTGAGGTCGGAGGCGCGCAGTCGGGAGACGATCTCCAGCGTGTCGGCGCCGGTCACGGCGAGGACCTCGGCGTCGCCGTTGCGGTGACCCTCGTGCGGGAACATCGCGGTGGTGACGGTGCCGAAGGTCTTCGCGATCAGCGGCCGGTAGAACTCGTCCGGGTAGGTGCCGGCCTCCCAGCGCTTCCAGTTCCGCAGCAGCGCCGTGTCGGCGGCGAGGTGCTTGGTGGAGTGGGCCCGCAGGGCGTGGATGGCGTCGGCCTGCGACCAGCCGCGTGCCTCGCGCTCGGCGCGCATCCGTCGTGCCCATGCTGGCCGTCCCGCTTCGTTCGTCACGTCGAAGCCTCCCTCGTCGCGCTCGTCAGTGTCTCTCACTTCCCCTCTGGGGACATCGGTGACACGAGGCTGACCCCAGTGTGACATCTGCCCGTCGCTGCTTGCTTGGGCGAAATTTGACTGTGGTGACCGCCGTGGTCACAGGAAGTCGAGTCCCTGAGGAGGGGCGTCATGCGTCTGTTGGTGGACACGTCGCGGGTGCGATTCACGGTGTCGAAGCCGCCTGAGGAGAAGCGGGACATGGACGGCAAGCAGCGGTCGGATCGGCGTACGGGTGAGCTGCTGTACACGGTGCAGCTGGTTGCCTTCGATGACACGGGTGCGGAGGTCATCACGGTCACGGTGGCGGGGAATCCGCCCAAGGTCGCCGTGGGGCAGGACGTGCTCGCTGTCGAGTTGGAGGCCATTCCCTGGGTGCAGGAGAAGCGCAGCGGCACTGCCTTCCGCGCCAAGGATGTCCGGCCGGCGCAGCCGGTGCAGAAGGCCGCGTGATCCGTCTGGCGGCGTGATCAGTCGTGAACGACACGGAGCTGGCCGGGTCGCCGGTCGAAACGCAGAGTTCGTCTGCGGCCGAGTGGTGGTCGACGTACGAGGGTCTGATGGCGGAACACGCACGTCAGGCGAACGAGGCAGACCGCATGTGGTCTGAGCTGGAGCGCGAGCGGGCGCTGTCGGCCGAGCGGTCGGAGCGGGCGTGGATCGCCTACAGCGTGGCGGCCCGGCGGGCTGAGGTCTGCTGGGACGCAGCAGCGGCGGCCTATGCCGCGTGGAAGGCGGCTGACGGCGGCGAGTAGGCCGGCGGGGGCAGGGCCGGGCAGATCTTGGCGGGTCGTTCCGGCCCCGCTCCCTCCTTCAACACGAGCCCCGGAAGGGGGATCGCGTCATGTCCAAGAGTAGGGCGAGGCCGTACCGGTCGTCCCGGCGAGACCGGGCCGGGTCGGTCGAGGTGTTCATCCGCCCGGAGCGGTCGGCTGTGGTCCGGCTGGTGGCGGTGCTGTGGCAGCTGCGTACCGAGCTGGCGGTGACGGCGGCGGCGGTCTGTGGCTGGCTGTGGCTGAGCCGGCGGCTTCCGCTGTGGGCGGCGTCGACGGTCGTGCTGGCGGCGATGGCGGCGGTGCTGGTGTGGTCGCCGTCGCGGCGGTTCGTGGTCGGGCACGCGTGGTGCACGGTCACCCGGCACCGCCTGCGGGCGTGCCTGGTCCAGTCGCGGATCATGAACCACCACGGCTATGTGCCGTGGCTGCTGTGGGTCCGGCCAACGAGCGTCGGTGAGCGGGCTTGGCTGCTGATGCGGCCGGGGATCTGCGTCGAGGACGTGGAGACCAGCACGTCGGAGATCGCCGCCGCCTGCTGGGCCCGGGACGCCCGGGTCCGGGCGGTGCGGCGTCTGGTCGCGCTGGTGCTGGTCGACGTGGTCCGCCGTGACCCGCTGACCACCGACCGGGTGATCGGCTCGCCGCTGGCTCGCGCGAACGGGGACAGCGTGTCGGCTCCTCTGCCGGGGCTGCCGCTGGACCTCCTGAGCGACGAGCACGACCGGCTGCACAAGGCGGCCGGACTGGGCGCTGTTCGTGAGGTATCGGCGTCCGACGACGCAGCCGAGGACTGGGAACTGGGCCGGGACGCATCCAGCGCGATCCTGGTCGACCCGCCGGCGCATGGCCCGACGAGCTGGGCCGTGCCACCGGCAGCGGTTGCGTCGACGCATCGGCCTCGGCCGGTGGATCGGCCTACGGGTCCGGCGACGCTGGCGTCGTCCTGGGGTGAGGACGTGAGCGACTATGTCTGACCGGTCGCAGCGAGCGAAGAAGAGCCGGTGGTCCTCTGTGGACAGTGTGCCGGTGGCGGGGCTGTCGATGTTCGACCGGGTGTTTCTCGGTATGGACGAGGACGGCCACCGGGTCGAGGTGGAGCTGGTCTACCGGAACATGCTCATCGGCGGTGAGCCCGGCGGCGGCAAGTCGGTGGCGCTGAACAACATCGTCGCGCACGCGGCGATGGCGCCGGACTGCCGGCTGTGGCTGTTCGACGGCAAGCAGGTCGAGCTCGGCCTGTGGGCGGACGTGGCCGAGGTCTTCGTCGGCAACGACATCCGCGACGCCCTGAGGATGCTGCAGGCGCTGCAGAAGGAGATGGACGACCGGTACCGGTGGCTGCGCCGCCAGCGTCGCCGCAAGGTCGTCGCTGCTGACCCGGTCGAGCTGATCGTGGCCGTGATCGACGAGGTCGCCTACTACTCGGCCACGGTCGGCCGCAAGCAGGAGCAGGAGGAGTTCTCCCGCCTCCTCCGGGACGTGGTCGCCCGGGGTCGGGCGGCCGGGGTGATCGTCGTGGCGGCGACCCAGCGGCCGAGTGTGGACATCATCCCGACCAGCCTGCGGGATCTGTTCGGGTATCGGCTGGCGTTCCGGTGCACCACCGATGTGAGCTCCGACATCATCCTGGGCCACGGCTGGGCCAAGGAGAACTACGACGCTTCGAAGATCGCCCCGGAGGACCTCGGGGTGGGCTGGCTTCGGGCCGAGGGTGGCTTGCCGGTCCGGATGAAGTCGGCGTTCCTGTCCGACGAGCAGATCTACGACCTGGTCGACTATGCCGCCTGGCTCCGTACGGGCCACAAGCGCGACCAGGACCGTCCCGAGGGCGAATCGGGGGCCGGATCGGGGGCGGCGTCATGACCGCCGCGACCGCGCAGAACACTGTCAACGCGGCCTTGACACTGCATCTCCCGCCCGGCAATGGCCGGCGTGCTGGTCGGGTGGCTCGTCCGGTGGTCGAGAACGGCGACTACACCGCCTTCCTGCGGCGGGCGATCCGCTCCGCCGGCAAGCGTGTCGCCGCCGGTGACGTGGACGGTCTGGCCGACTTGCTCTCCCTGGCGGGCGAGCTGGACCGGGCCATCGACGCTGCTGTCCGGGGACTCCGGGAGGCCGGGTACTCGTGGGGTGAGATCGCCTCTCGGCTCGGGGTGAGTCGGCAAGCCGCCCAGCAACGCTGGGGTGATCCACGGTGAGCCGGGACAGCCGCTACCGGGCGAAGTACTGGGACCCCAAGGGCGAGGTCTACGGGATCCCGACCTACTGGTGGAAGGGCGCCCCGGAAGGGCTGGCCACCCGCCGGCAGCTGCGGCTACTGGGGCTCTGCCCCGGCGGTCACGAGCCGGTGGCTCAGGTGCTGTGGATGCGGCGACGGAAGGACGCCGTGGCGTACCTGTACTCGGTCGCGGCGGCCAAACCGAAGCGTGTGCCCACTCCGGCTCAACTGGAGGCGGTGGGTAAGGCGCTGGCCGCCCGTCGGACCTGTCCGACCTGCCGGCACGACGTCGGCTACTGCATCCCTCGCTCGCTCGGGGAATGCGTCGACTGCGTTCTCTCGACTCGCGCGCGGCCCTGCTGGCCCGAGCCGGCCGCGGCGACTACTGGCGCTGGCTGGCCCACGTCCAGACCGCCGCCGCCTGCACCCGACCGGTCCGGCTCGCCGGCACCGTGCACACCGTCGACACCCGCACCGGCGAGCTGGTCGACACTCGGCCGACCGCCGACATGCCCGACGCTGTGATCTACAAAGCCTGCGGCAACCGGCGAGCCGCTGTCTGCCCGGCTTGCGCCGAGGTCTACCGGGCCGACGCCTACCAGCTCGTCCTCGCCGGCCTGCGCGGCGGCAAGGGCATCCCCGACACCGTCGCCAGCCACCCGGCCGTCTTCGCCACCCTCACCGCCCCCTCGTTCGGGCTCGTGCACTCCCAACGCCGCCGCCACCCCGCCGCCGGCGCCCGACCCTGCCGGCCCCGCCGCACCCCCGAGGTCTGCCGGCACGGCCGCAACCTGACCTGCCGCCGCACCCACACCGTCGACGACCCCCAGCTCGGCCGGCCGCTGTGCCCGGACTGCTACGACCACGCGGCCCAGGTCGTCTGGAACGCCCACGCCTCCGAGCTGTGGCGGCGCACCACCATCGCCCTCGGCCGATCCCTGGCTCGCCACGCCCGCCTCCACGGCGGCCGGATCCGGCTCTCCTTCGGCAAAGTCGCTGAATACCAGCGCCGCGGCGTCGTGCACTACCACGCCCTCATCCGCCTCGACGGCCTCGAGCCCGACGACCCCGAGCGGGTAATCCCGCCGGCAGAGTGGGTCTCGGTGTTCGTGCTGGCTCACGCGGTCACCGAAGCGATCAGGCACACTGCCTTCGTCACGGCCCCGCATGCCGAGCAGCCGAACGGCTGGGCCGTCGGATGGGGCGACCCCGACAAAGCCGCCGACGTGCGCCCCGTCCGCGTCGCGACCGATCACCCGATCACCCGGGAAGCAGTCGCCGCCTACCTGGCCAAGTACGCCACCAAGTCCACCGAAGCCACCGGACACCTCTCGGCCCGGATCACCGCCGAAACCATCGACACCTACGCCGACGACAGCCACACCGGCCGGCTCATCGACGCTGCCTGGACCCTCGGCCGCGACCCCGGCTACCGCGGCCTACGACGCTGGGCCCACACCCTCGGCTACGGCGGCCACTTCTTCACCAAGTCCCGCCGCTACACCGGCACTTTCACCGCCGAACGCACGCGGCGCATCGCCTGGCGTCGCACCCGCGCCGCTACGAGCCGGCTCGAACGGGCTGGGGCCGTCGACCTGGTCGACGAGCACACCGCCCAGACCACCGACGTGCTCACCGAGCTCGTCTACGTCGGCATCGGCTGGCACACCACCGCCGACGCCGTCCTCGCCAACACCGCCGCCGCCATGGCACGGGAGAAGCGGCAGGCAGCACGAGACCTGACCCGTACCGCCTGACAGAGGGAGGATCGAAGTGGACAAGATGCCGGACCGGTTGTGGTCCGTGCAGGACGTGTCCCGGTTTCTGGGAGTGCCGGTGGCCACGCTGCATCAGTGGCGCTACCTGGGGACCGGGCCGAAGGCGTACCGGGTGGGTAAGCACCTGCGGTACGACCCGGCCGACGTGAAGGCCTGGCTCGACACTCGGGCGGCCTGAGGTGGGCAGCGTCCAGAAGCGGCCGGACGGGAAGTGGCGGGCCCGGTACCGCGACCCGTCCGGCCGGGAGCACGCGCGGCACTTCCGGCGCAAGCTGGACGCCCAGCGGTGGCTCGACACCCAGGAGGTCGCCAAGACGCGCGGCGAGTGGCTAAATCCGGCGCTGGCCCGGGTGCCGGTCAGCGAGTGGGCCGGCCAGTGGCTCGCCGGCCAGTCGCAGCTCAAGGCGTCGACCCGGGAGCGGTACGAGGGTCTGCTTCGCAGGCATGTGTTGCCCCGGTGGGGGTCGATGCCGCTGGCGTCGATCACGCACGCCGACGTGGTCGGCTGGATCGCGGAGTTGACCGCGTCGGGCCTGTCCGCCTCGACCGTCCGGCACGCGCACCGGGTCTTCGCGATGCTGCTCGGGCTCGCGGTCCGGGACGGCCGGCTGTCGCGCAATCCGGCCGAGCGGGTACCGCTGCCACGGGTGCGCCGGGTCGACAAGCGGTTCCTCGACCACGACCAGGTCGCCGAGCTGGCCGGCGCCGCCGGTCCCTACCGGCTCGTCGTGCTGGTCCTGGCCTACTGCGGGCTGCGGTTCGGGGAGCTGGCGGCGCTGCGTGTGCGCCGGGTCGACCTACTCCGTCGCCGGCTGGAAGTGGCCGAGTCGGTGACCGAGGTCGCTGGCCGGGTCGTGTTCGGGACCCCGAAGACGCATCAGCGGCGGTGGGTGCCGCTCCCCCGCTCCCTCGCGGCCGAGCTGGGCGCCGAGCTGGTCGGCAAGCGACCGGACGACCTGGTGTTCACCTCGCCCGAAGGTGGGCCGCTGCGGATCAACAACTTCCGGACGCGGTGCTTCGACCCGGCGGCGGCCCGGGCCGGCCTACCGGGGCTCACGCCGCACGAGCTGCGGCACACCGCAGCGAGCCTCGCGGTCAGTGCCGGCGCGAATGTCAAGGCGGTGCAGCGGCTCCTCGGCCACGCCTCCGCGTCCATGACGCTCGACGTGTACTCGGGCCTGTTCGATGACGACCTGGAGGCGGTCGCGGACCTGCTCGACGTGGGCGCCGAGCGAGCGCGTGCGGACCAGGTGCGGACCGCGGCCCCGAAATCGGCGCTGCGGCGGACCGCCCGCGGCACCGGACAGGGGCGCTGAGCTGGGATGACGTGGCGTGGGGCGGGTGGGGCTCGAACCCACGACCGACGGATTATGAGTCCGCTGCTCTGACCGGCTGAGCTACCGCCCCGAGTGGTGCCTGATCGAGCCTAGCGGGTACGCCGGCCGCATCGGAGCAGCGGAGGTGTGTCAGCGGTGACCAGCCGGATCGCGCAGTGGACGTTGGACGTGCAGGACGTCGGGCGCATGGCGGAGTTCTGGTCGGAGGTGCTCGGGTACGAGATCGATCGGCAGCCGGACGGGACCACCCATCTGGTGCCGCCGGCGGGCGGTGAGCCGACGGTGTGGTTGCAGCCCGGCGCCGGGCCGAAGCAAGGCAAGAACCGCGACCACCTCGACCTGCGGGCGCCGGACCAGGCCGCGGAGGTCGAGCGGGTGGTCAAGCTCGGGGCCACCCGGGTCGACGTCGGGCAGACCGGGGAGGAGCCGTTCGTCGTGCTCGCCGATCCGGAGGGCAACGAGTTCTGCATCCTGCGCTGAGCGAACACGGTGGCATCCGGGCCGGACACGGGGCCACGGTGGAGAGCATGGACTTCCTGCTCGTACACGGCAGCACCCAGGGCCCCGGCGGGTACGACCGGCTGGCCGCGGCGTTGAAGGACCGCGGTCATCGCAGCGTCGCCGCCGACCTGCCCGTCGATCGTCCCGAGTGGACGGCCGGTCAGTACGCGGACCTCGCCCGCGGGCAGGCCGCCGGGCTGACCGAGCCGGTGCTCGTCGTGCACTCTGCGGCCGGTGTGGTGGCACCGGCGATCGCCGCTGCGGTGGGCGCCCGGCACGTGGCCTGGCTCGGCGCGGTCGTCCCGGACCCCGGCCGCAGCGTGATGGAGGAACTGGCCGCCGACCCAGGCATGTTCGGCGCCGAGTGGCACGACTGGACCGGCGACCTCGACGGCGCGCCGGCCGAAACCGCGTACTTCCTCTTCCACGACTGCGATCTCGCCACCCTGCGCTGGGCACTGTCCACGACGCGACTGTGGCCGGTGCGCTCCCTGTTCGAGGCACCGGGTGCGCAGCTGGCCGACCTGCCGCCCTCGACGGCCGTCATACCCGCCCAGGACAGGACGCTCACCCCGGACTGGATGCGCCGGGTGGCCCGGGAGCGGCTCAAGACGGACCCGATCGACGTGCCGGGCGGGCACTGCCCGCACGTGTCCCGCCCGGAGCAGGTCGCGGCGCTGCTCGACCGCTGAGGCAGACTGCCTGTCGTGGTGGATTTCGACGACGTCAAGACCGCAGCAGGACGGCTGACCGGGGTGGCGCACCGGACCCCGGTGCTGACCTCACGGACCGTGGACGACATGGCTGGTGCGACCGTGCTGGCCAAGGCGGAGTGCTTCCAGCGGATGGGCGCGTTCAAGTTCCGCGGCGCCTACAACGCGATAGCCGCGCTGGACCCCGACGCGCGCGCCCGCGGCGTGATCACGTTCTCCTCGGGCAACCACGCGCAGGCGATCGCGCTCGCCGCGAAGCTGCACGGCATCCCGGCCACGATCGTCATGCCGCACGACGCGCCGGAGACCAAGGTCGCAGCGACGGCTGGGTACGGGGCCGAGCTGGTCCGCTACGACCGCTACACCCAGCACCGGGAGGACCTGGGCACCGCGCTCGCCACCGAGCGCGGCCTCACGCTGATCCCGCCGTACGACCATCCGGACGTGATCGCCGGGCAGGGCACGGTCGCCCTGGAGCTGGTCGAGGACGCCGGGCCGCTGGACGTGCTCGTGGTCTGCGTCGGCGGCGGTGGGCTGATCGCCGGCTGCGCGCTCGCCGCGACGGCGACCGGCTCGACCCGGGTGGTCGGCGTCGAGCCGGCGGCCGGCGACGACGTGCGGCAGTCCCTGCGGGCCGGTGAGCGGGTGACGATCCCGGTGCCCCGGACGATCGCCGACGGTCAGCAGACCACCTCTCCCGGCGAACTGAACTTCCCGATCATCCAGCGGCTGGTCGACGACGTCGTCACCGTCACCGACGACGAGATCGTCGCGGCGATGGTGGTCGCGTTCGAGCGGATGAAGATCGTGCTCGAGCCGAGCGGAGCCAGCGCGCTGGCGGCCGTCCTCAGTGGACGCGTTCCCGGCATTGCCGGCAAGCGGGTGGGGGTGACGCTGTCCGGCGGGAACGTCGGCGCGGTTCGGTTCGCCGAGCTGGTCCGACCGACCGGTTGACCTGAGCCACCCCGGGTAACCCGGACCCGGCCCGGTCGGCGTCCTGCGACGTCATCGAGGTGGCGCTGACGGCTCTCCTGTGCCGGGAGTGGCTCGCTCCGGTGCGCCGGCCGACGCTCGCGTTGTCCACAGCACACCAAGGTTGAGGACCGCGAACAGGCCGCAGATGGCGGTGAGGAACCAGACCCCGCGGAACCCGGCGAACACCGCCAGCGTGATCGCCGCCACGGTCAGCACGACGAAGGCCACCCGCAGCCCGCCTGGCACCGGTCCGGAGAGCGCACTCACGCGGGCCATGATCCCATCCCGACCCGGTCCGGCTTCACGGGGGTCGCTCGTGGACGGTCGTCCGTTGCTCCCCCGCCTCGCCGCCGCGGCCGGATGGGCGAGCGGCCGTGATCCGCGCCGACTTCGCCGCGCCACCGTTGCACTGCGGCCCGGCCGGGTAAGGGAACTCCGATGAACAGCGCAGCGGTCGGGGCCGGATTCGTGCTGTCCGGGCGGTATCGCCTGGTCGAGCCCCTCGCCAGCGGCGGCATGGGTACCGTCTGGCGCGCACTGGACCTGCTGCTCGACCGTCCGGTCGCGGTCAAGGAGGTGCGGCTGCCGCCATCCCTCGACGACGACGCGCGCCAGTTGCTGCGCCGCCGGACGATCCGGGAGGCGCAGGTCGCGGCCCGGCTCCGGCACCCCGCGGTGGTCACGATCTTCGACGTGGTCGAGCAGGACGGCCGGCCGTGGATCGTGATGGAGCTGGTGCCGTCCCGGTCGTTGGCCGACATCATCCGGACCGACGGGCCGCTGCCCCCGGCCCGGGTCGCCGGTATCGGGCTGCGGGTGCTCGACGCGATCGTCACGGCTGCCGCCGCCGGGGTCGAGCACCGTGACATCAAGCCGGCGAACGTTCTGGTCACGACGCAGGGCGGGGTCGTGCTCACCGACTTCGGCATCGCCCGGCACGTCGGCGACGACACCCTCACCTCGGCCGGCCTGATCGTCGGCTCGCCCGACTACCTGGCACCCGAACGGGCCCGCGGCCGGGCCGGTGGGCTCGCGGCGGACCTCTGGTCGCTCGGCGCGACGATGTACGACGCGGTCGAGGGGCGGCGGCCGTTCGAGCGGAACGGGCCGCTGCCGACGCTGGCCGCCGTGGTGATGGACGAGCCGGACCCGCCGCAGCGGGCCGGGCCGCTGCGACCGGTGATTGACGGGCTGCTGGTCAAGGACCCGGCGCACCGGTTGGACGCCGACCGGACCCGGTCGATGCTGCAGCGGGTGCTGCGCGGGCGCCCGGCCGGCGGGACCGTCCCCCTCCCCCGCCATCCCTCCGACGACCGACCGCCGCGATCGGCTCGAGAGCCGGCGGCCGAACCGCCTGTCGTGATCCCGATGAGCCCGACCCGGCCGTGGCCCGCCGACGGCGCCACGGACCCGGCGCCGCCGGGCGCAGCGGACCGGACGACCGCCTCAACGCCGGTCGCGGGCGAACCAACGGCAGCGACCGCCGACGGTACGGCCGCCGCCGCGGCCCCCGCGGGCACAGAACCCGCCGACGGCCGGGCCGACGACACAGCCAGCACGGGCACGGACCGGGCCATCCGGGCCGTCGTTCCGAGCGGTGCCGTGGAGCCGACCATCACGGAACCCGCCAACGGTCGAGCCGCCGGCCCGGCCGGCGCCGCGGTGGTTGCGGGCTCGCCTGTTCCGGCATCGGCCGTGGGCCGGGCCGGCGCCGAGTCCACGCGCGCCGACGCCGAACGGACGACGGACGCGGCCGCCGGTCGAGTGGATGGTTCGACTGCGGTAGCGGGTTCAGATCCGGCCGCCGCACGATCGGCGGACACTCCGGCAGCGGACGGCTCCGGCCCACAGCGCACCCCGACACTTCCCGGCGCGCCGCCGCGCGACCCGCGACGGCGCCGCCGATCGGCGCTGCTGGCGGGGGTGGTGGTGCTGGTGCTGGCCGGAATAGCCGCCGCGCTCGTGCCGGTACTGCGCAACGACCCGGGCAACGGAGCCGCCGGCCCGGCCGGCCAAGCCAGCGGTCCGGCCGGCCAAGGGCGTGGCCCGGCCGCCACCGCACCGGTGACCGGAGGCACCGCTCCCACGGCGTCGAGCGGCGCACCGACGAGCCGACCCTCCACGACGGCGTCGCGCACACCGGCGCCCACCACACGCGCCACCACGTCGGGCAACGCGTCGGCGACCGGCCTCGAGGTGGTCGCGCCGACCGGCTTCACCCGCTACACCGATCCGGTCGACGGCTTCTCGCTCGTCGTTCCGGCCGGCTGGCGCCCGGTCCGGTCGGGGACGCTCGTCGACTTCCACGACCCGACCTCCAGCCGGTTCCTGCGCATCGACACGTCGGATCACGCACTGCCGGATCCGTACCAGAACTGGATCGACTACGAGCAGGAGTTCCGCCAGGGGAGGACGAGCTACCAGCTGATCGGCATCCGCCGCGTGCCGGACTACCGGCCGGACGAGGGATGGACCACGGCGGACTGGGAGTTCATGCTCGGCAGCACGCACGTGCTCGACCGCAACATCCGCGTGAGCGCCAGCCGCGCGCACGCGATCTACTGGTCGACGCCGCAGAGCCGGTGGAACACCGCGGACAGCCGCCGGATCCTGCAGCTGGCCGAGCAGAGCTTCGTCCCGGCGCCGGCCGGCAGCTAGGAGACCGCGTCAGTGCACCACGTTTCGCGCGGCGACGAGCGCCAGCTCGTCGAGTGTCCACGTCGGACTCAGCCTGGTTCCTCGGTCGAGTGCAGGATCCAGGACAGGTAGGCGGGGTTGCCGTCCTGGATCGGCAGCGCGATCACGCACGGGACGTCGTAGGGGTGCTCGGCGTCGGCCCTGGCGGTGATCGCCGGGACCAGCGACGCCCTGGTGTGCAGGCCGACCCTGGCCTCACCCTCGTCCTGCACCGCGCCCTCCCAGCGGTAGATCGACCGGATCGCCGGGATCACGTGCCCGCAGGCGGCGAGCCGGTCGGCGACCAGCCGGCGGGTGAACTCCGCCAGCCAGTCCGCGTCGGCGGCGGTGACCACGACCTCGCAGCAGTCCTCGTTCACGACCGCACCGTATCCGCCGGCAGCAGGCCGATACCGTTCCACCGTGGACGTCATGGTGTTCGCCGGCTCGGCCAGCCGCAGGCTCGGCGCGGTGATCGCCGGCCGGCTCGGCGTGCAGCTGGGGGCGTCGGAGGTGATCCGGTTCTCCGAGGGCAACCTGTTCGTCCGGGTGCTCGACAACGTCCGCGGTCGGGACGTGTTCATCGTGCAGGGCACCGCGTTCCCGGCGAACGACAACTTCATGGAGCTGCTGTTCTGGATCGACGCGCTCAACCGGGCCAGCGCGGCCTCGGTGACCGCCGTCATCCCCTACTTCAGCTACGCCAAGGGAGACAAGAAGGACGAGCCGCGGGTGTCCATCCGCGGCCGGGTCTGCGCCGACGCGATCCAGGCCGCCGGGGTCGACCGGGTGGTGACGCTCGACCTGCACGCGCCGCAGGTGCAGGGGTTCTTCACGCTGCCCGTCGACGACCTGTACGCGCTGCCGGTGCTCTGAGACGCCGTCGCCGCGAAGGGCCTGACCGACCTGGTGGTCGTCGCGCCGGACGCCGGGTACGCGAAGAAGGCCCGGCAGTGGGCCAACCGGCTGCACGCGCCGACCGCCATCGCGGACAAGCGGCGGGTCGACCACACCGAGTCGGCCGAGGTCGTCGAGCTGATCGGCGAGGTGGCCGGCCGCACCGCGCTGATCGTGGACGACTTCACCATCACCGCCGGCACGTTGACCGACGCGGCCAGGGTGTTGGTCGAGCGTGGCGCCACCGACGTGTACGCGGCGGTAAGCCACGCGCTGCTGACCGGTCCGGCCAACGAGCGGCTGGACGCCAGCCCGATCCGGCAGCTGCTCACCACCGACAGCGTCGAGACCCAGCCGGCCGGCCTGTCGGCCAAGGTCGAGGTCGTCTCGGTGGGCGGCCTGTTCGCCGAGGCGATCCGCCGCATCGCCGCACGGGAGAGCGTCTCGGTGCTGTTCCGCTAGAGCCGGCCTCGGCGAGGTCCGCCGGGGTTATGTTTCGTCACGTCCACGTGGATCCTCCCCTTACGAGCACCTGGCCGGGTTGCAGGCAGCTCATACCGGGAAGTCGTGGTTCACGAGGTCGCACGATCACAGCGTAACCAACTGGCTGCTATATGCATTGTGATGGCGGACGGCGTCACAGGGATTCGGCTGCGCGGCTGGAACCGGTGATGGATGCTGAGACCAATGAGAGTTGCTTGAGTTTCCGAGGTGTCGACCCAGTGATCCGGCTGCTGATCGTGGACGACCACACGGTCGTCCGGCACGGACTGTCGATGCTCTTCGGCACGGTCGACGACATCGAGGTCGTCGGCACCGCCGCTGACGGCATCCTGGCCCTCAACCAGGTGCATGAGCTGACGCCCGACGTCGTGCTGATGGACATCGGGATGCCCCGCCTCAACGGCATCGAGGCGACCCGCCAGATCGTCACGGCCGACCCCCGGGCGAAGATCGTCATCCTCACCGGTGACACGGACCAGACGAAGGTCCAGCAGGCGGTCGAGGCCGGTGCGCTCGGCTACCTGCTCAAGGACGCGGAGCCGGAGTTGCTGTTCGCGGCGGTCCGAACCGCGTACGCGGGCCCGGCAGACTGACCCCTAGCTCGGCCTGGCCCGGCCCGGCAGGCGGACCGACAGCACCGTCTCGCCCGGTCGCGGCTCGATCGCGATGGTGCCGCCGTGCCGCTCCACGACGATGCGGCGGGAGATGTCCAGGCCGAGACCCGCACCCTCGCCGACGCCCTTGGTGGAGAAGAACGGCTCGAACGCGTGCGCCCGCACCTCCTCGGACATCCCCGGTCCGGTGTCGCCGATCTCCACGACGACGCCGCCGCCGTCGGCCCTGGTGGAGATCCGGAGGGTGCCCTTGCCGTGCATCGCGTCGACGGCGTTGCCGATCAGGTGGGTCCAGACCTGGTTGAGCTCGCCGGCGAACGCCTCGATCCGGGGCAGGTCGGCGTCGAAGTCGCGGACCACGACCACCCCGTCCCGCAGCCGGTGGGCGAGCATGACCAGCGTGCTGTCCAGGCCCTCGGCGACGTCGGTCAGCTGCAGCGACGCCCGGTCCATCTGCGAGTACGTCCGAATGACGCCGATGAGGTCGGAGACCCGCCGAGTCGACTCCTGCACCTCGGTGAGCAGCGCCGCCGCGGTCAGCGAGGTCGCCACCCATTCCAGCCCGGCTTCCAGCGCCTCGCCGTGGACGACCGCGGCCGCCCGCTCGCACCAGACCTCGTCCACGCCGGCGGCGGCGAGCGGCGGCGCGATGAACCAGTCCCGTCCGATCCCGTGCGCCGCCAGCCAGTCGGAGACGGCGTCCTCCCGGTCGGCGACGACCAGCGGAGCCGTGCTGGCCGCGGCCGGGTCGATCTCGCGCCGCAGGGCGTCCAGCACGGCCAGCTGGTCGGCGGTCACCCCGCTCGTCGCGAGCCGTGCGCTCGACGACAGCAGGGCGGCGCCGGCATCCTGCAGCGCGCCCGCGGCCCGGGTCGCCGCCGAGGCAGGGTTGTTGATCTCGTGGGCGAACCCGGCCGCCAGCGTCCCCAGCGCTACCAGCGCCTCCCGTTGCCGGGCCACCGACTCGATGTTCCGTACGGTGCCGACCAGGCCCCTGACGAAGTGGACGCCGAACGGGAACCAGCGGTCGCCCAGCTCCCGCAGCACGGTCGCCGGCACCCGCAACATCCGCCCGGCGGAGGCGGCCCGGCCGGTGGCCAGGTAGACGCCGGACGGGTCCCATGCCTGGAAGCCGCCGGCCCACTGCCCCGGCGACTCCATCCGCGCCAGCACGACCTCCTCGTGCCCGAGCCGGCGCACCAGGCTGACCGTGCCCTCCAGCAGCACCCACCAGTGGTCGGCCGGCCGGCGCTCGGTGAACAGCTCCTCGCCAGGGACGAACGGGACGTGGTCGCCGGCAGCGGCCAGTTCATCCCGCTGCCCGTCGCTGAGGCCGTCGAACAAGGCGATCGCACGCAGCTCGTCGGCCCCCACATGCCGACGATACGGCCGCCCGACGGCGCCCCGGGCGGCTTCGACGACTTCGCCTGTAACGCCCGGCCGGGTCCACGCACTGAACCACCGACCGATCCTCAGGAGGAACCATGGCAGAGCTGACCGCCGGCGATCGTCCATCGTGGACCGGCGCACGGCTCGCCCGGCCGACGAGAGATCTCGCCCTGTCCGTCCGGTTCTATCGCGACCTCGTCGGGCTGCCTTCCGTCGGTGGGTTCGACAACCACGACGGGTACGACGGGGTGTTCTTCAGGCTCCCCAGCGGCACCGAGCTCGAGCTGACGGCCGGACCGACGGGGCCGGCGCCGTCGACCGAGGAGGACCTCCTCGTCCTGTACGTGGGCACCCACCAGGAGGTCGAGTCGGCCGGCGCCCGGCTCAGGGCGGCCGGCGTAGCCACGGTCGCGTCGCCCAACCCGTACTGGAACCGCACCGGGCAGACCTACCTCGACCCCGACGGCTACCGGCTCGTGATCGCGGTGGCGGACGACCCGGCGCGCAGATGACCCCGGCCGACAGCACGGCTACGCGGCCGCGGGCTTCCGCGTCCTCGGCCGGTTCATCGACTAGGTGCCGTCTCATTCGCGTGGGGTGATGCCGCCCGATCGGCCGGCAGTGAGGATCGCCGGTGGTGGTGGTGGCCCCGGTGGCCGGAAACCGGAGAGCTGGCCGCCCGGCACGGGAGAGGAGACCGTCATGGCCATCGGACCGGTCCAGTTGATCGTTCTCGGGTTCAACCACCCGAACTTCCACGGGGAGATCATCGACGAGCTGGAACGCCTGCGCGAGAGCGACACGATCCGGGTGATCGACGCCCTGGCCGTACACAAGGACGCCGACGGCGAGATCGAGGTGGCTCACCTGAGCAACCTCACGCTGGAAGAGGCCGTCGAGGTCGGCAGCAAGGTCGGTGCGCTGATCGGGCTGGGCATCGAGGGCGAGGAAGGCATGGAGGCAGGAGCGATCGCCGGCGCGGAGGCGGCTGCCGACGGCATCGAGATCTTCGACGACGAGGATGCCTGGGACGTGCTGGCCGACATCCCCAACGACTCGGCCGCCGCGCTGATCCTGATCGAGCACCACTGGGCGGTGCCGCTGCGGGACGCGATCGCCCGGGCCGGCGGGATGCGGCTCAGCGACGGGTTCGTCAGCCCGCTCGATCTGGTCGCGATCGGACTGATGGAGTCGGACGAGGCCAAGGACCTGCACGTCATGGAGACGGCGGGCACCGCGGCGAGCAAGGCCTAGCTAGCCACGTCGACAGAGGAGGTCACGATGTTCGGATCCCGCAGGGTGGCTCGGCGGACGTCCCGGCGGACGGCCCGACGGGTGGACCGCCGGTAAGCGCGCAGCCGACCGCAGACGGTGCGGCCGTGGCCCGTCAGGGGCCACGGCCTGCCCGCGTCTCTGGCTGCAGGGGGCGCCGCGCCGCGGTCCGCCGGCCAGCGCTGACTGCGACTTCGCCGGTAGAGGGCGATCAGAAGTCGTAACGCACGATGGCGCGCCGCAACGACGGTACGTGCACGATCCGGAACCCGGCGGCGAGGAACGCGCTGAGCGCCCCGACGTGCATCTCGCCCCAGGGGACGTCCTTGCCGGGCGCCGGCTTCATCGGGTACGCCTCGACGGCGCTGGCGCCACGGTCGCGGGCCAGGTCGATCGTGCCTCCGACCAGCGCACGGCTCACGCCCTGCCGGCGGTAGCCGGCCCGGGTCACGAAGCAGGTGACCGCCCAGATGCTCGCATCGTCCTTGTCCTCGGTGCGGCCCTTCCAGGTGGTCTGCCGCAGGTAGGGGTAGTCGCTGCGCGGCGCGAGCGAGCACCAGCCAACCGGCTCGTCGTCGAGGTGGGCCACGAGCCCGTGTCCCTCGAGCACCTGGTCGCGCAGCAGCTCACGACGGCCCTGGACGTCGTCCGAATGCCGCACGTGCCAGCCCAGCCGGTAGCCCTGGCACTGGCAGCGAGCGGCCTGCCCCCTGGCGCCGAACACCGTCTGGACGTCGTCGAAGAGCGTCTCGCTGACCGGCCGCACACTGATCGCCACCGGCTCAGATTCGCACATCCCGTCGGTGCCGCCGGACGCGCCGGGACGAACGGCATACTCGGGCGGGTGGAAGCGGACCAGCCGGGCGACGCTCCTAGCGGTTCTGGCCGACGCACCCGTGGCTAGGGCTCGCACCCTCGCGCAGGTGTACCGGCACTTCGGGGAGGTCGACGCAGCCGGAACCTCGCCGCTGTACGAGCGCGTCGCCGTCGCGCTTAGCGAGTCCGACGAGGCGCTGCGCGCCATCGAGGCCGCGCCGGCGCGGAGCCGGCATCCCACGGTGATCCTCGCGGCGCTGCACGACCTCGCCCTCGCCGGACGCGCGCCGGAGCTCGCCGTCGCCTACGCCGACGCGGACGGCGACGCTGCCGCTCGCGCGGCGATCGACACGCTGGCCCGCATGGCCGACGCGGTCGTGGCCGTCGCCGCACGCCGGCGGGCGCGGAGCAACGAGACCGGACGCTGCCCGGTGCTGTATCCGGCCATTGCCGAGGCGGCCCGCCGGGCCGGCGCGACCGCGGTCGGGCTGATCGACGTGAGCTGCTCGGCTGCGCTCAACCTCAACGTCGATCGCGTCGGCATCGCCTACGGCAACGGGCAGTCGCTGGGCGACCCGTCGTCTCCCGTGCAGATGTCGTCGACGACCGTGGGCGGCCGGCCCATCCCGACGCGGGCGATGCCCGAGGTCGCCGCGCGGATCGGCGTCGACCTCGATCCGTTGGACGTGACCGACGCGGACGACGCCCGCTGGCTACGGGCCTGCGTGCCGCCGGATCAGCCGGAGCGGTCGGCGAGGCTCGACGCCGAGATGGCGTTGGCGGCGACGGCCCGTCCGCTGCTGCTGCGCGGCCATCCCGTGGAGGTGCTGCCCGACGCCCTCGCCCGCGTCCCCGCGGACGCCCTGCCGGTCGTCATCACGACGTGGGCGCTGTCGCGCTTCCCCCTGGAGAACCGCCTGCGCTTCCTGCACCGTCTCGACGGCGCGGCGACCGCACTGTCGGTGGCGTGGGTGTCGGTGGAGGGGGTCGGGGTTGCGCCGGCGATCCCGACGCTCGGCGATCGCCGCGCCTCGGGCCACAGCATCATCGGCCTCGCGGTCTTCGACCACTCGACTCTGCGTACCGAGGCCGTCGGCCGCTGCTGGTCCCGGGGTCGGTTGCTGGCGTGGCTGGCCGACCCCTAGCGTCGCGTGCCGCTCGTCGAGCTGGTCCTCAGGCGCGCGGGGTTTCGCCGGTGCCCGGCGGGCCGTCGAGGAGCGTCGGGACGTACTCGAGCATCTGCAGCCTGCCGTCGAAGGTGCGGTGGTCCACCAGTTCGAGGGCGACGTCGGGATACCCGTCGAAGATCCGATCCCGGCCGGTGGCCCCGGTGATGACGGGGAAGATGACGACCCGATAGCGATCCACCAGGCCGGCCCGCAGCAGCGACCGGCTCAGCGCGAGGCTGCCGAGCGTGCGCAGCGGACGGCGGCCCTGCTCCTTCATCGCCCGCACGGCGTCGACCGCGTCGCCACTGACCAGCTCGGTGTTGGGCCAGGACAATGGCCCCTCCAGGCTGGCTGAGAACACCACTTTCGGCAGCGCGGCCAGTTCCGCCATGCCGGCCTCGTCGGGCGCCTGCGCGGCGAACCCGGACATAAGCCGGTACGTCGTCGCGCCCATGAGGGCCGTGTGCTCCTCCTGCTCCCCGAGCCACCCGAGGTATTCGGGTCCTTCCATGCCCCAGAAGCCCGGCCAACCCTCCGCGGCGCCGTAGCCGTCCAGGGAGATGATGAAGTCCACCATCAGGGTCTGCATCGGCCCTTCCTCTCCTCGGATGCGCGTCAGTTGCTCGATCCTCGCGCGCCCTCGCCGCTCACTGTGGGACCCGGTGGGACAATTGTCGGGATCCCGTGATCCGCGCAGGCGAGGAGGCTGTGGTGGGTGAGGTCGCGGCGTGGCGGTGGGACGAGGCCACCTGGCGTGGGCATGTCGAGCACATCCGGGCGGGCCGCACCTTGTCGCCCGAGTGGCCGGGTGGGGCGCGAGTGGCGGTGGCCTTGTCGTTCGACTCGGATCACGAGACCATCCCGCTCCGGGACGGAGAGATCGGGCCGGGGAAGCTTTCCCAGGGGGAGTTCGGCGCCCGGGTGGGGGCGCGGCGGATCCTGGCGCTGCTGGCCGACCGAGGCATTCCGGCGACGTTCTTCATGCCTGCGGTGTCCGCGTTGCTGCACCCCGACGAGATACGCCGCTATGCGACCGAAGGCCATGAGGTCGCGATGCACGGCTGGATTCACGAGAGGATCGGGTCCCTGCAGCCGGCCGAGGAGCGAGAACTGGCGCTGCGCAGCGCCGACGTCCTGGAGAAGAGCACCGGAACCCGGCCACGAGGGATTCGCACGCCGTCGTGGGACTTCACGGTCGCCACGATGGACATCATCAGGGAACTCGGCCTCGAGTACGACTCGTCCCTGATGGCCGACGACGAGCCGTACGAGATCCTGCACCACGGCGAGCCGTCCGGGATCGTGGAGATCCCGGTGGAATGGATCCGCGACGACGCCGTCTATTTCCCGATGGAGCGCTACGCCGCATTGCGACCGTACGCGAGTCCTCGCAACGTGCTCACCATCTGGATCGACGAATTCGAGGGAGCCTACGCGGACCGCGGACTTTTCCAACTGACGATGCATCCCCACGTCATCGGCCACCGTTCCCGCATGGCGGTCCTCACCGAACTCGTCGACCACATCGGCTCCCGGCGAGGCGTGTGGTTCGCGACCCACGCCGACGTCGCCCACTACGCGCTCTCCCACGCCGACGTGCCGAACCAGCGGTGAACCGCGCGCAGAGCGCGCGGCTCACGCCGTTGACCACGCCGAGCAGCGCCAGGCCAGCCCAGGCCGCGACCCACTCGCGGTACGGCGGCTCGCTCACGCGGGTTCCTTCTGACCGCACAATTCCTCCTGGCCGCGTTGCCCGTCGACACCGGTCCCGGCCGCCGCGGTGCACGCAGTCGTGCGGCCGAGCCACCGGTTGAGATCAGCGGCACCCCATTGCAATGACTCTGCCCTTGTCACCGAGCAACCGCCTGGTTATCCGCCCTCGGCGAGGTCGCCGGCGATAGCGCCGCCCGTCGAGGTTCTCGATGACAACCGGCACGGACGCCACGGAATTGCCAGTAGTCACCTCGGTGCTATCTCCGGGTGCCAGCTCGACATAACCCGAGCATCTCCGCGTCGAATAGCTCGTGCCGGGCGTAACCACCTCGAATGTCAGTGCCACAGGGAACATGTGATCGTGAGTCTCCTGCACCACACCGATGTTGCGCCGGCCAGGGCAGTACGTCTGCACGGACGAGGCAACCGCCTCTATCGGCTTGAACATCTTTACTCCCGAGTAGCATCGGGCGGACGGGCACCCGCGTGGCCCCTCACATGGAGTCGGACGCGATCACTGGGCGGGTGGGCTGGCCTCGGCCGGCCGCGTGGAGGGGCCCGGTGCGGGATGGGCTGCGGTTGTCATCAGCGCGGCGCCGAACAGGACCATCCACAGCAGCACCGGGTAGGCGATCCAGCGCTCGACGCCGCCGACGCCGATCGCTGCCTGCGGGCCGAGGTCGGCGAAGAACTCGAGCCCGAGCACGGTGGCCGACAGCGCGACCGACCCGAGGGCCACCGCGAACCCGCGCAGCGGCCGCTCGAGCAGGGTCCGGGACAAGATCGCGGCGATCGACCCGCCGACGAAACAGGCCAGCGCGAAGATCGGGTGCCAGGTGGCCACGTCCCCAGGGAACATCGAGATCCCGACCAGGCCGGCGCCGAAAACGGTGAGGGCGATCAGCAGCCGGCGCCGGGCCAGGTGGCGCAGCAGCGCGGCCGCCGCCAGCACGAGCACGCCGGCGACCGCCATCGTGACGATGAAGATCAGCCGGTTCGGCTCGACGGTGTAGCTGTCCGGCGGCTCGGTGCCGCTCAGGTTGGAGATCGTATCGGCGAAGGTGCTGTAGTGCCGGTCCGCCGGATAGAGCGCCTCGTTCGTGATAGTCGACAAGACGATGCCGACTCCGGTGGCGGCCAGCAGCGCTCCGGCGAGAGTTGCCGCCCGATCCCGGCCTGGCGCCGGCGCTGCCACGGTCTTCCTCTGCTCCACGATGGTATTCACCGCGCGCCTCCTCGGGCCGGTCCCCCGCGCCCGACGCTAGGCCCGCCCCGCGACACCCCGATACGGCCGACCGACCCCCCGGCCCGGGACCTTCGACCCCGGACACGGGAGTGTGCCGGTCACGACCGTGACCGGCCCCCATCGGTACCGGCTTGTCGCGCCCCAGCCTGGTCCTCATCCGTACGGCGCCGTCCCCACGGAAGCGGGCGCTCACACGGTCGGTTCGCCCTCGCCCGGGGTGGCGCACGGATCGAGGGAAGGTCAGTCCGAGTGACCGTCGGGGTCCGTCGGTCGGTGATGGAGTTCGAACCAGACGGTCTTGCCGGCCGGATCCGCGGATGGTGTGTGTCCCCAGCAGGTGGCGAGACTGTCGACGATGTGGAGGCCGCGTCCCTGTTCGGCGGTTCCGTCGAGGTTCCGGGACAGTCGGGGTGCTTCGGGGTTGGCGTCGTGGACTTCCACCCGCAGGGCGTGCGGCGTCTGCCGGACGGTGAGGCGTATGGCGCCGTTGCCGTAGCGCAGGGCGTTGGTGACCAGTTCGCTGGTCAGGAGCAGCGCGAGGTCGCGGACGTCAGCGGGCCAGGAGGCGGCGATCATGGCCACATGTCGCCGTGCGAGCCTGGCCGCGACAGAGGTGGTCGGCAGAGTGAGGGGCGCCGCGCTGTGCTCGTCCTCGCTCATGCGCCGGCCTTGTCTGGTTGGCAACGGCCGGCCGCGGAGTCGGCGTCGGCACGGGCACCGTACCCAGGACGGACTAGTCCATCCGTATCGAGCGCCGGGATGTCCGACCGGGCCGAGGTGGTTGTTGCCCGTCAAGCAGCGCGAACCGCTGGAGGGTGAGTGGTGCGCCTACAGGCGGGCGAATGCGCTACCGACCACGCAACGGATTCCGTTGATTCTCGGCGGGCATGGGCGGCTGACCC
>Ga0308176_10000300_pt1 | contig 32711 bp, 29 predicted proteins | sample PhyCR2_3_FD_203890 | JGI IMG/M metagenome (GOLD analysis project Ga0308176, IMG submission 203890) | Soil microbial communities from UC Gill Tract Community Farm, Albany, California, United States - DLSLS.C.R2 | ecosystem: Environmental > Terrestrial > Soil > Agricultural land | place: USA... | reverse complement strand
CGCCGCCGGCGCTACCGTCCACATCGGACACGACGGGGCGAACGTCGCCGGCGTCGACACGGTGGTCGTCTCGACGGCCATCCGGGACGCCAACCCGGAGGTGGTCGAGGCGCACCGGCTCGGGCTGCGGGTGCTGCGCCGGGCGGCGGCGCTGGCCGCGGTGATGGCCGGCCGGCGCGGGATCGCGATCGCCGGCACGCACGGCAAGACCTCGACCACCTCGATGCTGGTGACCGCGGCGCAGGCCTGCGGCGCCGACCCGGCGTACGCGATCGGCGGCGAGCTGGCCGGCTCCGGGGTCAACGCCGCCGACGGCACCGGCGAGCTGTTCGTGGCCGAGGCCGACGAGAGCGACGGCTCGTTCCTGCTGCTCTCGCCGTACGCGGCGGTGGTCACCAACGTGGAGGCCGACCACCTCGACCAGCACGGCACGGCCGAGCAGGTCGCGGTCGTCTTCGAGCAGTTCGCCCGCCGGATCGACCCGGACGGGTTCCTCGTCTTCTGCGCGGACGACCCGGGCGCCAGGCGTACCGCCCGCGCGGCCGCCGGCACCGGCCTGCGCACCCGGTCGTACGGGGTGGACGCGGGCGACCTGCGGCTGACCGAGCTGATCGAGGACGCGGGCGGCACCCGCTGGCGGCCGGTGCTCGACGGCACGCCGCTGCCGCTGGTGCGGGTGCCGGTGCCCGGCCGGCACATGGCGCTCAACTCGGCCGCCGCGCTGCTCACCGGCCTCGGGCTCGGGCTGCCGGTCGACTGCCTGGTCGACGGCCTCGGGCGGTACGCCGGGGTGCGGCGCCGGTTCGAGCGCCGTGGCGAGGCGGCCGGCGTGATCGTGTACGACGACTACGCCCACCACCCGACCGAGGTCGCCGCGCAGCTGCGGGCCGCCCGTACGGTCGCCGGATCGGGCCGGGTGCTGGTGGCGTTCCAGCCGCACCTGTTCAGTCGCACGGCGGCGTTCGCCAAGGACTTCGGCACCGCGCTCGGGCTGGCCGACGAGGTGGTCGTGCTGGACGTGTACGCGGCGCGGGAGGACCCGGTGCCCGGCGTCACCGGCGCGCTGGTGACCGACGCGGTCCCGCTGGCCGCCGACCGGGTGCTGTTCACGCCGGACCGGTCCGAGGTGGCCGGCGAGCTGGCCCGCCGCGCCCGCCCGGGCGACCTGGTGATCACCATGGGCGCGGGCGACGTGACGGCGCTCGGCCCGGACATCCTCGCCGCGTTGGCCCGGACCCAGGCGCGCCGGTGAGCCCGCCGACCCGGGTCGCGCCGCGGCCGGCGTCGGCCCGGCCGGCTCACTCGTCCCGGCGCGGCCTGCTGCTCGCCATCGTGGCCGCGCTCGTCGCCGTCGTCGCGGCCGCTGTGTACGTGGTCGGCTTCACCGGCCTGCTCGGCGTCCGGCAGGTCACCGTGACCGGCGTGCGGGCGCTGTCGGCCGACCAGGTCCGGGCCGCCGCGGCGGTGCCGGCCGGCCGGCCGCTGGCCCGGGTGGACACCGGCGCGGTCGCCGATCACGTCCGCGCGCTGCCCGGGGTCGAGCGGGTCGCGGTCGCCCGGTCCTGGCCACGCACGTTGCGGATCACGATCACCGAGCGGCACGGCGTGGCCGTCGTCAAGCGGGCCGGGGCATATTGGCTGGTCGCACCGGACGGCGTCGTCTTCCAGCGGGTGCCGGCCCGGCCGAAGCTGCCGTTGCTCGACCTGGCCGACGTCGGCCCGGACAGCCCGCCCGCGAGGGCGGCCCTGGCCGCGGTGACCGCGCTGCCGCCGCGGCTGCTGGCCGGCGTCGCCACGGTGCGGGCGGCGACCCCGGAGCAGGTGACGCTCACCCTGACCGACGGCCGGACCGTGTTCTGGGGCGGCGGCGAGGACTCGGCCGCGAAGGCCTCGGTGCTCGGCGCGCTGCTCAGCCGGCCGGGCCGGCACTACGACGTGAGCACCCCGTCGGTGGTCACCGTCCGCTGACCGGGATCCGGGTGCTGCCGGCCCCGACCCCGCAGCGTCCTTCGCCGACCGCTCGGTGACAAGGAGCCGGTCCCTGCCGACCGTGCGGCAGCGGGAACGGATTTGCGCCGACACGCCGCGCAGGTAGTGGACCCTCCCGTACCGGCTGCTTACTGTCCCGGCAGCGGAGAGGTTGACATAACATTAACCGTCGACCTGAGGGTGAGACCTGACGGACGGGCGGCCCGGCGATCACCACCGAGGGAAGGCACTGCCGATGACACCACCGCACAACTACCTGGCGGTCATCAAGGTCGTCGGCATCGGGGGCGGCGGCGTCAACGCCGTCAACCGGATGATCGAGGTCGGTCTCAAGGGCGTCGAGTTCATCGCAATCAACACCGATGCGCAGGCGCTGTTGATGAGCGACGCGGACGTGAAGCTCGACGTCGGCCGCGAGCTCACCCGCGGCCTCGGCGCCGGTGCCAACCCCGACGTCGGCCGGAAGGCGGCGGAGGACCACCGGGAGGAGATCGAGGAGGTCCTCAAGGGGGCCGACATGGTCTTCGTCACCGCCGGCGAGGGCGGCGGCACCGGCACCGGCGGCGCGCCGGTCGTCGCCAGCATCGCCCGCAAGCTCGGCGCGCTCACGATCGGCGTGGTGACCCGGCCGTTCGCGTTCGAGGGCCGGAAGCGGGCCGGGCAGGCCGAGCTCGGCATCGAGCAGCTGCGCAACGAGTGCGACACGCTGATCGTGATCCCGAACGACCGGCTGCTGCAGATCAGCGACCGCAGCGTCTCGGTCATGGACGCGTTCAAGAGCGCCGACCAGGTGCTGCTCTCCGGTGTCCAGGGCATCACCGACCTGATCACCACGCCCGGCCTGATCAACCTCGACTTCGCCGACGTGAAGTCGGTGATGAGCGGGGCCGGGTCGGCGCTGATGGGCATCGGCAGCGCCCGCGGCGACAACCGGGCGGTGGCGGCGGCCGAGCTGGCGATCGCCTCGCCGCTGCTCGAGGCCTCGATGGAGGGCGCGCACGGCGTGCTGCTGTCCATCTCCGGCGGCTCCGACCTCGGCATCTTCGAGATCAACGAGTCCGCCTCGATGGTCGCCGACGCGGCCCACCCGGAGGCCAACATCATCTTCGGCGCGATCATCGACGACGCGCTCGGCGACGAGGTGCGGGTCACGGTCATCGCGGCCGGCTTCGACGGCGGCGCGCCCAAGCACAAGCCGGCTGAGCAGCAGCGCCGCGAGCAGGGTGGGGAGCGCCCGCCGGCACCGCTCCCGCCGGCCGGCTCGACCACCCCGACCGTCACCTCACGCTACGGCCCGCCGGCCAACGCCGGCGCCCGCGGCGGCTCCGGCACCACCAACGGCGGCCACGTCCGGCGGACGGTCGAGCTCGACGACGAGCTGGACGTGCCCGACTTCCTCAAGGGGTGACCGCCCGGCGCATCGTCACCTCGCGCTCCGGCGGGGTGAGCACAGGCCCGTACGCGTCGTTCAACCTGGGCGACCACGTCGGCGACGACCCGGCGGCGGTGGCGGCGAACCGGCGGCGGCTGGCCGGCGCGGCCGGGCTCGATCCGGACCACCTGATCTGGATGGAGCAGATCCACGGCGCGACCGTGCAGGTCGTCGACGCGGCCCGGACGGCGCCGGTGGAGGCCACGGACGGGCTGGTGACCGCGACGCCCGGGATCGCGGTCGCCGTGCTGGTGGCCGACTGCGTCCCGATCCTGCTGGCAGACCCTGAGCACGGGGTGGTCGCCGCGGTGCACGCCGGCCGGGTCGGCGCCGCGGCCGGGGTGGTGCCGCGGGCGGTCGAGGCGTTCCGGTCCGCGGGCGGCGACCCGGACAGCAGCGACGCGCTGCTCGGCCCGGCGATCTGCGGCGCCTGCTACGAGGTGCCGGCGGACATGCAGGCCGCGGTCGAGTCCCGGCTGCCCGGCAGCGCCGTGCGGACCCGCGCCGGGACGCCCGGTCTCGACCTGCGTGCCGGGATCGCTCGCCAGCTCGCCGTGCTCGGCGTCGACCGGATCGTCACCGACCCGCGCTGCACGTCCGAGGACCCCGAGCTCTACAGCCACCGCCGCGACGGCGTCACCGGTCGCCAGGCCGCGCTCGCGTGGATCGAGTGATCTCGCCCGCCGGACAGGGACCGCCAGGCGTCGCGGGGGACGGGGCGGTGGGTGGGGCTGGCAGGATCGGGGGGTGAGCGACGACCCGCGCAGCGCGCAGATCGCGGCCAACCTCGCGCAGGTGCGGGACCGGATCGCCGCGGCGGCCAAGGCGGCCGGCCGTGACCCGGCCGAGCTCACGCTGATCGGGATCACCAAGACGTTCCCGGCCGAGGACGCCCGCCGGCTGGTCCGGCTCGGCGTGCCCGACCTGGGGGAGAACCGGGACCAGGACGCCAGGGTCAAGGCCCGCGAGGTGCCCGAGGCGCGCTGGCACTTCGTCGGCCGGCTGCAGCGCAACAAGGCCGCCTCGGTCGCGTCGTACGCGGCGGTGGTGCACTCCCTCGACCGCCCGGAGCTGGTCGGCGCGCTGGCCAACGGGGTGCGCCGGGCCGAGCGGGACCCGCTCGACGTGCTGGTGCAGGTCAGCATCGACGGCGATCCGGACCGCGGCGGCGCCCGGGCCGGCGAGGTGGTCGCGCTGGCCGACGCGGCCGCGGCCACCGGGCTGCTGCGACCGGCCGGGGTGATGGCGGTCGCTCCGATGGACGCCGACCCGGATCGGGCGTTCGCCGCTCTGCGGGAGACCGCCGCCGCGGTGCGGGCCGCCCATCCGGGCGCGACGGTGATCTCTGCCGGGATGAGCGGCGACCTCGAGGCCGCGGTCAGGAACGGCGCGACACACCTTCGAATCGGTACGGCGTTGCTCGGCGGTCGGCCGCCTGTTCGGAGGTAGTGTCGGCGCGCGGCCGGGTCTGGATCGCCCAGGTACGCGGTCAGTTCCAGCGCGGAGGAGGGTCCTGGTGGCGGGTGCCATGCGCAAGATGGGGGTCTACCTCGGCCTCGTCGAGGACGACGACCGCCGCGAGATCGCAGACTACGAGGAGTACGACGAGTACGCCGAGGCCGAGGTCGTGCCGGTCCGCCGGGTCTCGGCAGGGCGCGGCTGGGAGGACGCCGAGCCCCGCGCCGCGATGCCGGCCCCGCACGAGGGCTACCGCGAGCCGGCCTACCGGGACGTGGTCGAGGAGCCGGTCAGCCACCGGATCACCACGCTGCACCCGCGCACCTACAACGAGGCCAGGACGATCGGCGAGCACTTCCGCGAGGGTGTGCCGGTCATCATGAACCTCACCGATCTCGACGACACCGACGCCAAGCGCCTGGTCGACTTCGCGGCGGGGCTGATCTTCGGCCTGCGCGGTAGCATCGAGCGGGTGACGAACAAGGTGTTCCTGCTCTCTCCGCAGAACGTCCACGTCACCGCGGAAGACAAGGCCCGCATCGCCGAGGGCGGGTTCTTCAACCAGAGCTGATTCGGGAGATCGGTGCGCGTAGTCCTTGAGGTGGCCTCCTTCGTCCTCCTCGTCTTCTTCATCCTGCTCATCGCCAGGCTGGTGTTCGACTACGTCATGATGTTCGCCCGCTCGTGGCGTCCATCCGGCGTAGCGGCGGCTGGGCTGGAGGTCGTCTACTCGGTCACCGATCCGCCACTCAAGGCACTCCGGCGCATCATCCCGCCGTTGCGTCTGGGAAACTTCAGCATCGATCTCGGCTTCATGGTCCTGCTGTTCGTGGTGTACGTGCTGATGCAGGTCGTGCAATCAGCTGCCGCCTGAGCGGGTACCGTCTGCCGAGGCCGTAGTCTGGCCTGTGTCCCATCGACCCGAGGTGATCCGATGCCCCTGACTCCAGCGGACGTGCACAACGTCGCGTTCAAGAAACCGCCGATAGGCAAGCGCGGTTATGACGAAGACGAGGTGGACGCCTTCCTCGACCTGATCGAGGCCGAGCTGGCCCGGCTCATCGAGGAGAACAACGACCTCAAGCAGCAGTTCGACGACATGGCGCGGTCCGGCCCGCACGGCCCCGGCCCGCAGCAGCTGCGCCAGCAGCCCCCGCCGGCCCCCGAGCCGATGGCGATGGCTGCCCCCGGCCCGCCGCAGGCGCCCCGGATCGACGAGAACAGCCAGGTCGTCAAGGTGCTGGCGATGGCCCAGGAGACCGCTGAGAAATACGTCTCCGACGCCAAGACCGAGGCCGACCGCATGATCGGCGACGCCCGGTCCACCGCCGACCGCATGATCGGCGAGGCCCGCAGCAAGGCCGACTCGATGGTGGGCGAGGCCCGCACGCAGGCCACCACGGTCGAGCGCGACGCGCGGAGCAAGGCGACGTCGCTCGTGCAGGACGCGGAGCGCCGGCACAACGAGATCATCGGCGGTCTCGAGCAGCGCAAGGGCACGCTCGAGAACGAGATCGAGAAGCTGCGCACGTTCGAGCGCGAATACCGGACGCGGCTGAAGTCCTACCTGGAGTCGCAGCTGCGTGACCTCGACGGTCGCGGTTCGGCCGAACCGGCCACCGTCGCGGCCGGTGCGGGCGCAGGCTACGCCGGTGCCTACGGTGGGCGGGGCGAGGGCGACGGTCGCGGCGGAAACTGACGCTCGCGCCGACACGCTCACCCGGTCACGGCCGGATCCCGGGTCCCGACCCGGGGGTCGCTCGTGATCCTGCTCAGCCTCGCGCTCGTGGTCGCCACCGCGACGACGCTGGCGTGGGGTGTGTTCGCCTCCAGCGACCCGCTGATCTGGGCGTCGCTGGCCGCCGGTCTCGGCGCGGTCGCGTCGGTCGCCGGTTCGGTCGTACGACGCCGCCGGCACCTGGTGCCGGAGGCGATCCCGGACGCCGGTCGGCAGCAGGCCGGCTCCACAGCGGTCGGTGCAGCGTCAGCCGGACTCGACCCGGCCCCTTCCCCGGCGCCGTCCCGACCAGCAGAGTCGGCGCCCGCCCCACCCGCCGCCGATCCCGTGTCCCCGACCGGGACCCCGCCGGACTACGCGCCGGGCGCCAAGCCAGACACCCGACCCGGCACCGCGCCGGGCAGCCGGTCGTGGCCCTGGTCCACCCCGCCGCCCGGAGCGCCCGAGACCGGCGCCCGCCCGGGCTGGACGGGACCCGTTCCGATGCCCCCACGATCCGCGGACGAGGCTCCGGCGGACGAGGCGTCCGCGCCGGCCGCCGCCCCGCAACCGCAGGCGCCGCCGGCGGCCGAGGCACCGGAACCGCAGGCGCCGCCGATCCCCGAGCCGGCCGGTGAGCCGGCGGTCGAGCAGGTCGCGGTCCGCGACGCGCTGCGGGTGGCGCAGCTCGACGACGAGGTCCTCGTCGTCGACGGCCACCCCCGCTACCACCTCGCCGGCTGCCCGACCCTGACCGGTGCCGAAGCCGGCGCCGACGCCGGCGCCGAAGCCGGCCCAGCCGGTGCCTCAGCCGGTGCCGAAGCCGGCGCCGAAGCCGGCGCGAGCACGGTGCCGCTGGCCGTGTCCGCCGCCCGCCGGGGCGGCTTCACGCCGTGCGCCGTCTGCGCCCCTGACCGCACGCTGCTAGCCCGTTCGCGGGAGCGGGCGCAGCAGAAGGCGCAGCAACGGGCCCAGGATCGCGCCATCGAACGGCCTACCGACGACAGTCAGCAACTTTAGCGCTGCGTAGCCGGCCGGCGACCGCGGACGCACGAGCTTGCGCCGATCGGCCGGCCTCACACCTTGGCGAGCGAGAACTCCAACCCGAGCTCGTCGTCCCGCCGGCTGCCGCTCACGCCGCCCGCGCTGCCGACGCTGCCCTCGGTGAACGAGGTCGCGAGCACCTCGCCGGCCACCGCGGCGGCGTGCTCGCGCACCGCCTCGGCCACCTCCGGCTCGGACGCCGACCAGGTCAGCGCGATCCGATCGGTCATCTCGAGGCCGCTGGCCTTGCGCGCGTCCTGCACCAGCCGGACCACCTCGCGGGCGATCCCGGCCCGGCGCAGCTCCGGCGTCACGGTGAGGTCGAGCGCGACGGTCTCGCCGGCGTCCGCCGCCACCGCCCAGCCGGACCGCGGCGTCTCGGTGACGACCAGCTCGTCGCCCGAGAGCGCCACCGGCGCGCCGTCCACCGTCACCGTCGTGGAGCCGCCGTCCCGGACGGCGGCGGCCAGCCCGGCCGGGTCGGCGGCGGCGACCGCCGCCGCGACGGCCTTGGTTCCGGCGCCGAACCGCTTGCCCAGCGCGCGGAAGTTCGGCTTCACGGTCACGTCGACCAGCTCGCCGCCGGCCGACCCGAGCGCCGCCACCGACTGCACGTTGAGCTCGTCGGCGACCTGGGCCCGCAGCTCGTCCGGCAGCGAGGCCCAGCCGGGCGCGCCGACCAGGGCCCGGCCCAGCGGCTGCCGGGTGCGCACCTTCGACGCGGTCCGGGCCGACCGGCCGAGCTCGACCAGCCGCCGCACCAGCGCGACCTGCCCGGCCAGCACCGGGTCGTACCGGCCGGCTCCGCCAGCTGCGTCGGCTCCGCCGACCGAGGGCCACTCGCGCAGGTGCACCGAGTCGGGCAGGTCCGGCCGGACCGGGGTGACCAGCGCCCGGTGCACCGCCTCGGTCACGAACGGCGTGAACGGCGCCAGCAGCCGGGTGAGCACCTCGAGGCACTCGTGCAGGGTGGCCAGCGCGGCCGGGTCGCCGTCCCAGAACCGCCGCCGCGACCGCCGCACGTACCAGTTGGACAGGTCGTCGATGAACGCGGCCAGCCGCTTGCCGGCCCGGGCGGTGTCGAAGCCCTCCATCGCCGCGTCCACCTCGGCCACGGTCCGGTCGAGCTCGGACAGCGCCCAGCGGTCCAGCAGCGGCCGGTCGGCGACCTCGGCCACCGGCGCGCCGGGCTCCCAGCCTGCCGCACCCGCGTACAGGGTGAGGAACGAGGCGGTGTTCCAGTAGGTGAGCAGGACCTTGCGGACGATCTCCGCCAGCGCCGCGTGCCCGATCCGGCGGGCCGACCACGGCGAGCCGGAGCACAGCATGAACCAGCGCAGCGCGTCCGCTCCGTGCCGGTCCATCAGCGGCACCGGCTCGAGGATGTTGCCGAGGTGCTTGCTCATCTTCCGGCCGTCGTCGGCGAGGATGTGCCCGAGGACGAGCACGGTCTCGTACGCCGACCGTCCGAACACGACGGTGCCGACCGCCATCAGCGAGTAGAACCAGCCGCGGGTCTGGTCGATCGCCTCGCAGATGAACTGCGCCGGGTAGGTCCGCTCGAACTCGTCGTTGTGCTGCCAGGGCGCTCCCCACTGCCCGAACGGCATCGAGCCGGAGTCCCACCACGCGTCGATCACCTGCGGCACCCGGCGCGCCTCGGCACCGCAGGACGGGCAGGCGATCGTCACCTCGTCCACGAACGGCCGGTGCGGGTCCACAGTGGACAGATCGCGACCGGCGAGCGAACCGAGCTCGGCCAGCGATCCGACGCAGGTGTCGTGCACGTCCGCGCAGCGCCAGACCGGCAGCGGGGTGCCCCAGTAGCGGTCCCGGGACAGCGCCCAGTCGACGTTGTTGTTCAGCCAGTCGCCGTACCGGCCGTGCTTGACCGTCTCCGGATACCAGGTGGTCCGCTCGTTCTCGGCCAGCAGCTGGTCCTTGACCGCGGTGGTGCGGACATACCAGGACGGCAGCGCGTAGTAGAGCAGGGCGGTGTGGCAGCGCCAGCAGTGCGGGTACGCGTGCTCGTACGGTTGCTCGCGGAACAGCAGCCCGCGCTCCCGCAGGTCGGCGACCAGCGGCGGGTCGGCGTCCTTGAAGAACAGCCCGCCGACGAGCGGGATCCCGGCCCGGAAGTGCCCGTCCGGCTCGACCGGGTTGACCACCGGCAGCCCGTAAGTGCGGGTGGCCGCGAGGTCCTCGGCGCCGAACGCGGGGGACTGGTGCACCAACCCGGTGCCGTCCTCGGTGGTGACGTAGTCGGCCAGGATCACGTAGTGCGCGCCGGGGATCTCGACCAGCTCGAACGGCCGGCGGTAGCCGGAGCGCTCCAGCGCGGTGCCGGGGAACCGGTCGAGCACCTCGACCCGGTCCTCGCCGAGCACCGCGGTCAGCAGCGGCTCGGCCACCACGAAGGTGCCCTGCGGGCTGCGCGCGACGACGTACTCGACCCGCGGGTTGACCGCGACCGCGGTGTTGGACACCAGCGTCCACGGCGTCGTCGTCCAGACCAGGAAGTCCGCGTCGTACCGCGCGGCCGGCCCGGAGGTCACCGGGAACCGCACGTATACGGAGGGGTCGACGACGGTCTCGTAGCCCTGGGCGACCTCGTGGTCGGACAGGCCGGTCCCGCAGCGCGGGCAGTAGGGCGTGACCCGGTAGTCCTCGACCAGCAGGCCCTTGTCGAAGACCTGCTTGAGCGACCACCAGACCGACTCGACGTAGGACGGGTCCATCGTCCAGTAGGCGTCGTCGACGTCCACCCAGTAGCCCATCCGCTCGGTCATCACGGTGAACTCGTCGACGTGCCGCAGCACCGACTCCCGGCAGCGGGCGTTGAACTCGGCGATCCCGTACCGCTCGATGTCCGGCTTGCCGCTGAAGCCGAGCTCCTTCTCCACCGCGATCTCGACCGGCAGGCCGTGGCAGTCCCAGCCGGCCTTGCGGGGCACGTGGTAGCCCTTCATGGTCCGGTAGCGCGGGAAGACGTCCTTGAACACCCTGGCCTCGACGTGGTGCACGCCGGGCGTGCCGTTCGCGGTCGGCGGGCCCTCGTAGAACATCCAGGTCGGGTTGCCGGCGCTCTGCTCCAGGCTGCGCTCGAAGACCTTGTCGGCGTGCCAGCGCTCGAGCACCTCGTGCTCCAGTTTCGGCAGGTCGACGTGGGCCGGCAGCGGCGAGAGGGGCACTGTCCTTACCTTTCCTCCATCGGCGTCCGATGGAGGGACGAGCCGTTGCCGGCCCGCGGTACCACCCTCCTTGGGTGCCCGTCCGGACACCCCGCTCTTGCCGTGCTCGCCGGGTCTACTCCGCGCCGGGCGCGTTTCTTCCGGGGCTCCGGGGTGATCTTCACACCGGCCAGGCCCCCGGGCTCCCACCGCCCCCGGGTCGCTGCTGGCTGCGTCCGGTGCTACTCGTCCCCATCGACGCCTTCTCCACGTCAAGCGTAGCGGCCCTCGCAACCGGCATTCGGGCGGGACGGCCGCGACTGAGATCATGGTCCGATGTCGGGGCTGGCGTTGAAGGGCGCTGAGATAGCCGGCGTCCCGCTCGAGATCGTCGCCCTCGCCGGCGCCGCGGTCGTGCTGCTCGGGGTAGCCGCGGTCCGGGTGTCCAGCCGGCTCGGCCTGCCGAGCATGCTGATCTACCTCGGCATCGGCGTCGCCATCGGCGAGGACGGGCTCGGGCTCCGGTTCGACAACGCCGCCCTCGCCCAGACCCTCGGCCTGGCCGCGCTCGTCGTGATCCTCACCGAGGGCGGCCTGACCACCCGGTGGACCGCTGTCCGCCCGGCCGTCCCGCTCGCCGTCGTGCTGTCCACGCTCGGGGTCGCGGTCAGCGTCGCGGTCACCGCCGGTGCGGCCGTCGTGCTGCTGGACACCGGCTGGCGGACCGGCGTCCTGCTCGGTGCGATCGTCTCCTCCACCGACGCGGCCGCGGTGTTCTCCACGCTCCGGGTGCTCGGGCTGCCGGCCCGGCTGACCGCGACGCTGGAGATGGAGTCCGGGATCAACGACGCCCCGGTGATCATCCTCGTCATCATGCTGTCCAGCGGCGCGACCGGGTCCCCGGTCGAGGTCGTCGCGTTGATCACGTACGAGCTGCTGGCCGGCGCCGTGATCGGGCTGGCCGTCGCGTTCGGCGCCGCCTGGCTTCTTCGGCGCGGGGCACTGCCGGTGGCCGGGCTCTACCCGCTGTCGATCCTCGCCGTCGCGGTCGGCTCGTACGCGCTGGCGACGGTCGCGCACGCCTCCGGCTTCCTCGCCGCATACCTGACTGGGCTGGTGCTGGGCAACGTGCACCTGCCGCACCGGCACGCGACGGTCGGCTTCGTCGAAGGGCTGGCCTGGCTGGCCCAGATCGGGCTGTTCGTGCTGCTCGGGCTGCTGGTCACGCCGAGCCGGCTCGGGCCGGCCGTGCTGGCGGCGGTCGGCTTCGGGGCGGTGCTGCTGCTGCTGGCCCGGCCGCTGTCGGTGGTCGCGTCCGCGGTCTGGTTCCGGGTGCGCTGGGCCGAGCAGGTGTTCGTGTCCTGGGCCGGGCTGCGCGGCGCGGTGCCGATCGTGCTGACGACGATCCCGCTGACCGCCGGCGCGCCGGGGGCGCGCCGGTTCTTCGACATCGTGTTCGTGATCGTGCTGGTGTACACGCTGGTGCAGGGCACGACGCTGGCTCCGCTGGCCCGGCTGCTCAGGCTGTCCTCGGCGAGCGAGCCGCGCGACCTCGAGGTCGACTCCGCCCCGCTGAACGATCTGGACGCCGACCTGCTGCAGATACGGATCCCGGCCTCGTCGCGGATGCACGGCGTGCTGGTGCGCGAGCTGCGGCTGCCGGCCGGCGCCGTGCTCTCGCTGCTGGTCCGCGACGGCGAGGGGATGGTGCCGGGGCCGGAGACCCGGCTGCGGCGGGGCGACCAGCTCCTGGTCGTCACGACCGCGCCGGCCCGGGCCGCGGCCGAGCGGCGGCTGCGCGCGGTCGGCCGGGCCGGGCGGCTCGCCGGCTGGCTCGAGGGCGGCACGGGTTCGACCGAGGCCCGACCGCGTGGGACAGGATTGCGGCGCCGTCCGGCACCCGGTGATAGTGACGCAGAGTGAGTGTGGCGTTGCGTGCCGTCGTTCCGGTCAAACCAGGGCGTACGGGTCGCCAACCTTCCGTTTTCGTCACGCTCCGTCGATAGCTGTTGTCGGGGAGTCTCGCCGAACGTATCCTCTTGACCGCCTCGTGATCCCCGTGATCACGGGCGCTTCTTCTGCGAGGAGCTTCTGCGAGGAGGGGGAGCGCTCCATGACCGAGGCCTGCGGCCCCCGGGTCGCCGGCCAGCTGGCAGTCGACTGAAGGCGGTGTGGACGACCGTGGCGAAGAACGCGACGACCGCGAAGGTGGCCGAGGCCACTCGCGGTCACGTTTCCGAGACGAGCACGACGGCGACCCCGAGGTCGGGGACCCAGCCGGACAAGACACCGGCACGCCGTGCCCGGGGAACGGGGGCGGGCGCGAAAGCCGCCACCGGGCGTTCCACCCGGTCGACCGGCACGTCGACTTCCAGCCGCACCCGCGGCCGGGCTCCCGCGCACACCGCGGTCGCCGACCGGGTGGCGGTGCCGGCCGGCAGCGACTGGACCGCCGAGGAGCTCGCCGAGGTCCGCGGCGACCTGCAGCGGGAGATCACCGAGCGGCGCGCCGACTACGACCGCGCGATGGCCGAGCTGACCAGGCTGCAGCAGGCCAGCGGCGACGGCGCGGGCGACGACCAGGCCGACGCGGGCTCGAAGACCTTCGAGCGGGAGCAGGAGCTGTCCATCGCCAACAACCGCCGCGACCTGCTGGTGCAGATGGAGCGCGCGATGGAGCGGCTGGACAAGGGGACGTACGGGCGGTGCGAGAGCTGCCACGAGCCGATCATGAAGGCGCGGCTGCAGGCGTTCCCGAGCGCGACCCTGTGCGTGACGTGCAAGCAGCGGGAGGAGCGCCGCTGACGCGGTCGGCGAGGCCTGGGACGATGGGAGGGTGAGCTCCCACCGTTCCCGGTCCGGCCCGCCCGCGGGATCTCCCGGGTCGCCGGGCGACCCGGCCGCGGGCACACCGGCCCGCCGGCGCACCGGTGTGCTCGTCGGCACCGCCGTCCTGGTGCTGGCGCTCGACCTGGTCTCCAAGGTGCTGGTGGTGGCCGAGCTCATGCACCGCCCGCCGGTGAAGCTGCCGGGCGGCTTCCTCTGGCTCGTGCACGCGCGCAACCCCGGGGCGGCGTTCTCCTTCGCGGAGGGCGCCACCGTCGTGTTCACCGCGGTCGCCGCGATCGTGATCGTGGTGATCGTGCGGACGGCCGCCAAGCTGCGGTCGACCGCGTGGGCGATCAGCCTCGGGCTGGTCCTCGGTGGGGCCGCCGGCAACCTGGTCGACCGGCTGTTCCGGTCGCCGGCCCCGCTGCGCGGCTGGGTCGTCGACTGGATCAGCCTGCGCTCGCCGGACGGCCGGATGCTGTTCCCGATCTTCAACCTGGCCGACTCCGGGATCGTCTGCGGCGGCATCCTGGCCGTGCTGCTGGCCCTGCTCGGGGTGGAGATGGACGGCACCCGCGGCGGCAGGGACGAACCGGCCTCGGCCGCACCGCCCGCCGCGGCGCAGCCGCCCTCACCGCCTGGTCCGGCCGACCCGAGCCCGCGCGATCCGGGCGCCACCGGCTACGTCCCGTCCTCCGGACCGACCGCCGGACCGACTACCGGACCGGCTACCGGGCCGGCTACCGGGCCGGCTGCCGGGCCGACCGTTCCACCGTCCGCCGGGTCGGCCTCGGGGTCAGCCGTTCCACCGTCCGCCGGGCCGTCCGTTCCACCGTCCGCTGGGTGGGCCGCCGGGTCGGCCGTTCCACCGTCCGCGGGGTCGGCGGCCGGGTCGGCCGGGGCGGCCGCCGGACCGGCCGTCCCACCGCCGCGCGGCTGGCGGCCGGTGCCCGAGTGCGGCGGCCGCGGTGGGTGAGCGGCGGACGGTGCCGGTGCCGGACGGGCTCGACGGCCTGCGGCTCGACGCGGCGCTGTCCCGGATCTTCGGCTTCTCCCGCGCCACCGCGGCCACGCTGGTCGACACCGGCGGGGTCACCGTCGACGGCCGCGCCCGGGACCGGTCCGACCGGGTCACCGCCGGCGCCTGGCTCGAGGTGGACATGCCCGAGCCACCGGCCCCACCGAGCGCTGCGCCCGAGCCGGTCCCCGGCCTCACGGTCGTGTACGCGGACGACGACATCGTCGTGGTCGACAAGCCGGTCGGCGTCGCCGCCCACCCCACCCCCGGCTGGGACGGCCCGACCGTCACCCAGGGCGTCGCCGCGATGGGCCACCGGCTGTCCACCTCCGGGGCGGCCGAACGGCAGGGCGTAGTGCACCGGCTCGACGTCGGCACCACCGGGCTCATGGTGCTGGCCAAGAGCGAGCGGGCATACCGCGTGCTCAAGGACGCGTTCCGGGACCGCACCGTCGACAAGCGGTACGCGGCGCTGGTGCAGGGCCACCCCGACCCGACCCGGGGCACCATCGACGCGCCGATCGACCGGCATCCCGGCAGCGACTGGAAGTTCGCCGTGGTGGCCAGCGGCCGGCCGAGCGTGACCCACTACGACACGATCGAGGCGTTCCGCGCGGCGACGCTGCTCGACGTCAAGCTGGAGACCGGACGCACCCACCAGATCCGGGTGCACCTGGCCGCGGTCCGCCACCCGCTGGTCGGCGACCTCACCTACGGCGCCGACCCGACGCTCGCCGAGCGGCTCGGGCTGCACCGGCAGTGGCTGCACGCGGCCCGGCTCGGCTTCGAGCACCCGGCGACCGGGACGTGGGTCGAGTTCACCAGCCCGTACCCGGACGACCTGGCGCGGGCGCTCGCGCTCGTCTCCGAGTAGCGGCGGGCCGGCCAGGGTGCCGTGAGGGCGGTCGCGGAGGGCGCCTCGCTGGCCGGCGGCGTGCGGCTGCTGGCCCTGCTGCTGGCCGCGTACCTGGTGGTGGGCCAGCCGGTGGTGGGCTGGTGGAGTGCCCGCCGGCAGCGCCTCGACCGGCGCCCCGGTGCCCGCCGCCGGCGCTACGTCCGGACCACCGTGCTGGAGTGGGCGCTGGCCGCGGCAGCGGTCGCGCTGGTGCTGGTCGCGCCCGGGCTCGACCTCGGCGACCTCGGCTTCCACTGGCCGCGGGCCTCGGCGTACACCCTGGTCGGCGCGCTCGGGCTGGTGCTCAGCGTGGCGCTGCTGGCCGGGCTGCGGCGGCGGGTCGACCGCGGCGCCCGGGTCGTCGCGGCGGCGGAGGTCGGCGCGCTGCTGCCGCGGACGGCGGCCGAGCGGCGCGGCTTCGCCCGGCTGGCGCTGACCGCCGGGTTCTGCGAGGAACTGCTCTACCGCGGCTTCCTGCTCGCGGTGGTGGTCGCCGAGGCGCCCGAGCTCGGGCCGTGGCGGCTGGTGCTGGTCAGCGCCCTTGGGTTCGCGGTCGCGCACACCTACCAGGGCGTGACCGGGATGCTCACCGCCGGCGTACTCGGCGCCGGGTTCGGTGTGCTGTTCCTCGGCACCGGTAGCCTGCTGCTGCCGGTGCTCTACCACGCGCTGATCGACCTGCGGCTGCTGGTGCTGTCGGTACGCACGCCTCGGCACCGGGCCTCCGGTCCGGCCCGGACGTTCAGCCCGCGACCGCCGCCCGGTGCTCGCGCGGACTCACCCCGCGGACCCGCTTGAACGCGGTGCTCAGCGCGTACGGGCTGCCGTAGCCGACCTGGCGGGCGACCGCGGCCAGCGTGGTCTGCGGGTCGCGTAGCAGGTCGGCCGCCAGCGCCAGCCGCCAGCCGGCGAGGAATGCCATCGGTGGCTCGCCGACCAGCTCGGTGAACCGGCGGGCGAGCGCGGCCCGGGACACGCCGGTCTCCGCGGCCAGCCCCGACACCGTCCACGGCCGGGTCGGCTCGTGGTGCAGCAGCCGCAGCGCCGGGCCGACGACCGGGTCGGCGGAGGCCGCATACCAGCCCGGGGCGGTCGCGTCCGGCCGGGCGAACCAGGCCCGTAGCACCGCGATGAGCAGCAGGTCGAGCAGCCGGTCGAGGACCGCCTCCTGGCCAGGCTCGTCCTTGCCGATCTCCGTGCCGAGCAGCGGAACCAGCGGCGAGTCCAGCTGCCCGGCCGGCAGCACCAGCAGCCGCGGCAACGTGCGCAGCAGCCGGCCGCCGACCTCGCCGTCGCCCTCGTACGTCCCGACCAGCAGCGTGGTCGACCCGCCGGCGTCGTTGCCCCAGGTCCGGGTGCCGAGCCAGTCCGGGTGCTCCTCACCGTCCGGGGTCACGCAGACCTGGCCCGGCAGGATCCGCACCTCCGGCGGGGTGCCGGGGTCGTCGGCGACCACGTACGGGTCGGGGCCGACCGCGACCGCCGTGTCGCCCGGCCCGAGCCGGACCCAGTCACCACCGGCCGGGTGCACCCAGGCCTCGCCGGCGAGCACGGCCATCAGCGTGAGCGGCGCCTGGTCCTCGATCCGCATCGACCAGGGCGGCGCGAACACCGCCCGCAGCAGGAACGCGCCGCGGGCGCGCGGTCCGTCCAGCAGGCCACCGAGCGCATCCACGGATGTAGACGATCGCACATGTTTCCGCGCCTGTGAACGATGGATCGTCTCACCCCGGTCGGGTGGACTGGGTCCATGAGACACACGGACCTGACCCTGGTTCTCGGCGGAAACGGCAAGACCGGCCGGCGGGTGGCGCAGCGGCTGCGCGCGCTCGACCGGCCGGTGCGGATCGGCTCCCGGGCCGGCGACCCGCCCTTCGACTGGACCGACCGCGCCACCTGGCCGGGCTCGCTGGCCGGCGTGCGGGCCGCGTACCTGACGTACCAGCCGGACCTCGCCTTCCCCGGCGCGGCCGAGGCCGTCGGCGAGCTGGCGGCGCTGGCCGCGGCGAGCGGGGCCCGCCGGCTGGTGCTGCTGTCCGGCCGCGGCGAGGACGGCGCGCTGGCGGCGGAGAAGGCGGTCGCGGCCGCCGGCGTCGAGTGGGCGGTCGTGCGGTCCGCGTTCTTCATGCAGAACTTCACCGAGGACTTCCTCGCCGACGCGGTGGAGGCGGGCGAGTTCGCGCTGCCGGCCGGCGACGTGCCGGAGCCGTTCGTCGACGCGGACGACATCGCCGACGTCGCGGTCGCCGCGCTGCTGGGCGCGCTCCCGCTGGACCGGGTGTACGAGGTGACCGGGCCGCGGGCGATGACGTTCGGCGAGGTGGCGGCGGAGATTTCGGCCGCGTCCGGGCGGCCGGTGCGATACCTGCCGGTCACCGTCGACGAGTTCGTCGCCGGCGCGGTCGAGGCCGGGTACCCGGCCGAGGTCGCGTACGGGCTCGGCCAGGTGTTCGCGGTCGTGCTGGACGGCCGGAACGTGGCCACGACCGGCGGGGTGGCCGAGGCGCTCGGCCGGCCGCCGCGGGACTTCACCGAGTTCGCGGCGACCGAGTGGGGGTCACGGTGACGGCGTTGCGCGCGAGGAGGGAGACGGCAGTGGGTTTCTGGACGAGCGCGACGCTGGTGGCGGCGACGCTGACCACCGGCCTGATGGCAGGGCTGTTCGCCGCGTTCTGGTACGCGATCATGCCCGGGCTGGCGCGGGCGAGCGACCTCGCCTTCGTCGAGGGCATGCAGCGGATCAACGTGGCGATCCTCAACGGCTGGTTCGGGCTGTGCTTCGCCGGCGCGCTGGTGTTCTCGGTGCTCGCGGCGATCCTGCACGCCGGCGGCGAGCGGCGGGCGGTGCTGCCGTGGATCGTCGCCGGCGCCGTGCTCTACCTGGTCGTGCTGGTGGTGACCGTCGCGGCCAACGTGCCGCTCAACGACCGGCTCGACGCGGCCGGTGACCCCGCCCGGATCGGCGACCCGCACGCGGTGCGGGCGCAGTTCGAGGCGGCCTGGGTGCGCTGGAACGCGGTCCGGACGCTGGCCTGCACGCTGGCGTTCGGGTGCCTGACCTGGGCCCTGGTCCTGCACGGCCGCCTCGCCCGCTGACACCACGGTCCGGACGTGGCGACGGCTACGGCGCGATCCGCGTGCGACGTCCCGGAGGTCCTCCGGCTCAGCTGACCGGCTCGGCCGGAGGGCTCTCACGAAGCCGGGAGGCGCGGCGTCCCGACGGTCCCGACGCGCTCGGTGACCAGGGCCGACACGCGCTGTGGCAGGGCATTCGGACGCCTGGAGGCCGACACGCCCGGGGTTCCTGCGGGTCTGTCCGGCCGCCGGATTCTGTCGGTGCGGCGGCCTAAACTCGCGCCGTGTCCCGGGCTTCCAGCGATTCCTTCGTGCACCTGCACGTGCACACCGAATACTCGATGCTGGACGGCGCGGCCCGGCTGAAGGACCTGTTCGCCGAGACGGCCCGGATGGGCATGCCGGCGCTGGCGATGACCGACCACGGCACCGTCTTCGGGGCGTACGACTTCGTCAAGCAGGCGACCGCTGCCGGGGTGAAGCCGATCATCGGCATGGAGGCCTACGTCACACCCGGCACCTCCCGGTTCGACCGGACCAGGGTGCGCTGGGCCGAGGGCGGCGAGGACGACGTCTCCGGCGGCGGCGCCTACACACACATGACGTTGCTGGCCAAGGACGAGACCGGCCTGCGCAACCTGTTCCGGCTGGCCAGCCTCGGCTCGCTGGAGGGCTATTTCTACAAGCCCCGCATCGACCGCGAGCTGCTCGCGCGCCACAGCGAGGGCCTCATCGGCACCACCGGCTGCCCCGGCGGCGAGGTCGGCACCTGGCTGCGGATCGGCAACTACGAGAAGGCGCGGGCGTCGGCGGCCGAGTTCCGCGACATCTTCGGCCCGGACAACTTCTACCTGGAGCTGATGGACCACGGGCTGGAGATCGAGCGCCGGCTGCGCGACGACCAACTCCGGCTGCGCGACGACCTCGGCCTGCGGCCGCTGGCGACCCACGACCTGCACTACACGTTCGAGTCCGACGCCGACGCGCACGGCGTGCTGCTGTGCGTGCAGTCCGGCAAGACCATGGCCGACCCCAAGCGGTTCAAGTTCGAGGGCTCGGACTACTTCCTCAAGTCGCCGGAGGGAATGCGCCAGGTTTGGCGGGACATGCCGGCGGCCTGCGACAACACGCTGCTGATCGCCGAGCAGGTCACCGGCTACGGCCACGCCCTCGACTATCAGGACCTGATGCCGCGCTTCGAGGTCCCGGACGGGATGACCGAGGCGAGCTTCCTGACCCAGGAGGTCGAGCGCGGCCTCGCCCACCGGTTCCCGGGCGGGGTGCCCGACACCCACCGCAAGCAGGCGGAATACGAGCTGGGCGTCATCATCCAGATGGGCTTCCCGGGCTACTTCCTGGTCGTCGGCGACCTCTGCCGGCACGCGCGGGAGGCCGGCATCCGGGTCGGCCCCGGCCGCGGCTCGGCCGCCGGCTCGCTGGTGGCATACGCGTTGGGCATCACCGAGCTCGACCCGGTCGAGCACCGGCTGCTGTTCGAGCGCTTCCTCAACCCCGAGCGCGTCTCGATGCCCGACATCGACCTGGACTTCGACGAGCGCCGGCGCGGCGACATGATCCGCTACGCCACGGAGAAATACGGCGAGGACCGGGTCTCGCAGATCATCACGTACGGCACGATCAAGGCCAAGCAGGCGGTCAAGGACTCGTCCCGGGTGCTCGGCTACCCGTTCTCCACCGGCGACCGGATCACCAAGGTCATGCCGCCGCCGGTGATGGGCAAGGACATCCCGCTGGCCGGGATCTTCGACCCCGAGCACGCCCGCTACAAGGAAGCGACCGAGTTCCGCGCGCTGTACGAGTCCGACGCCGAGGTCAAGCGGGTCGTCGACACCGCCCGCGGGCTGGAGGGGCTCAAGCGGCAGTGGGGCGTGCACGCCGCCGGTGTGATCCTGTCCCGGGAGCCGCTGCTCGACGTCATCCCGATCCAGCGCCGGGAACAGGACGGCGCCATCATCACGCAGTTCGACATGGGCGCCTGCGAGTCGCTCGGGCTGCTGAAGATGGACTTCCTCGGCCTGCGCAACCTGACGATCCTCGACGACTGCCTGGCCAACATCCGCGGCAGCCGCGGCGAGGACGTCGTGCTGGAGCGGCTGCCACTCGACGATCCGTCGGCGTACGAGCTGCTGGCCCGCGGCGACACGCTCGGGGTGTTCCAGCTCGACGGCGGCCCGATGCGGGCGCTGCTGCGCTCGATGCGGCCGACCTCGTTCGAGGACATCTCCGCGGTGCTCGCGCTCTACCGGCCCGGGCCGATGGGCGCCAACGCCCACAACGAATACGCGGACCGCAAGAACGGTCGCAAGCCGGTCGTGCCGATCCACCCCGAGCTGGCCGAGCCGCTGGCCGAGATCCTGGACGAGACCTTCGGGCTGATCGTCTACCAGGAGCAGGTCATGGCAATCGCGCAGAAGGTCGCGGGCTACTCGCTCGGCAAGGCCGACCTGCTGCGCCGGGCGATGGGCAAGAAGAAGAAGGAGATCCTCGACAAGGAATACGTGCCGTTCTCCGAAGGCATGAAGGAGAACGGCTACTCCGACGGCGCGATCAAGACGCTGTGGGACATCCTCGTCCCGTTCTCCGACTACGCGTTCAACCGCGCGCACACCGCCGGATACGGCCTGGTGGCGTACTGGACTGCATACCTCAAGGCCAACTACCCGGCCGAATACATGGCCGCGCTGCTCACCTCGGTCAAGGACGACAAGGACAAGAGCGCGGTCTACCTCAACGAGTGCCGGAAGATGGGGATCAAGGTCCTCCCGCCGGACGTCAACTCCTCCGACGCCGACTTCACCACCGTCGGCACCGACATCCGGTTCGGCCTCACCGCCGTCCGCAACGTCGGGGCCAACGTGGTCACCTCAATCGTCGCCACCCGCAAGGCCAAGGGCGCGTTCGCCGACTTCTCCGACTTCCTCAAGAAGGTCGACCCGGTCGCCTGCAACAAGAAGGTCGTCGAGTCGCTGATCAAGGCCGGCGCGTTCGACTCCCTCGGGCACACCCGGCGCGGGCTCATGGCCGTGTTCGACCAGGCCGTCGAGAGCTTCCTGGCCGCGAAGAAGGTCGAGGCGACCGGGCAGTTCGACCTGTTCGGCGACTCCTCGTCCGGCGGTGACGAGGTGCTCGACGCCGTGTTCGCGGTGGCCGTACCGGACGGCGAGTGGGACAAGATGGGCAAGCTCGCCTTCGAGCGGGAGATGCTCGGGCTCTACGTGTCCGACCACCCGCTGCTCGGCGTCGAGCACGTGCTGGCCGCGCACGCGGAGAGCACCGTCGGCGCCCTGCACACCGAGCAGGTCGGCGACGGGCAGCAGATCGTGCTGGCCGGGATCCTGTCCTCGGTGCTGCGCCGGGTCAACAAGGCCGGCGTGCCGTGGGCGTCCGCGGTGCTCGAAGACCTCGAAGGCTCGGTCGAGGTGCTGTTCTTCCCGCAGACCTACGCCCAGGTGGCGGTCAACGTCGCCGAGGACGCGATCGTGGTGGTCAAGGGGCGGGTCGACCGGCGGGAGGACGTGGCCAAGCTGATCGCGTCCGACCTGTCGGTGCCGGACCTGTCCGAGGGGCCGCGCGGGCCGGTCGTGGTGTCGCTGCAGGCGGGCCGGTGCACGCCGCCGGTGGTGGAGCGGCTCAAGGAGGTGCTGGCCACCCATCCCGGGACGACCGAGGTGCAGCTGCAGCTGGTCAACGGCGACCGGCGCACCGCGCTGCGGGTGGCGGACGGCTTCCGGGTCGCCGCGACACCGGCCCTGATGGGCGATTTGAAGGCGCTGCTGGGGCCCACCTGCCTGGCCGGTTGATGATCGCCCGGCAGACAGGGGAATGATGCGTCCGTGACGACGCGGCGCGACGAGGACCCGGCGACCGGGCGGCCTGACCACCCCGGGTGGTCGCCCGGCGGCGAGGGCGAGGACGCTCCGCAGCCGCTTCCGCCCGCGCCCGGCGCGACCCGGGCCGAGCGGAGGCGGGCGCAGGAGGCGGCCGAGGCGGCCGCCAGCCGGCCGTTCGCCGACGCGTTCACCGAGCCCCCGTCCGGCACCAGCTGGCCGCGCCCGTCCTTCGACGGTCCGCCGCCCGCGGCGCACGGCCAGGACCCCGACTCCGCCCGGCCCGCCACCCGTCCAGACACTGACGGCCTCGGTCCCGCCGGGGGCGTCGGTGGCGACTCGGACGGGCCGCGGACCGACGCGTACGGGATCCGCATCGACGCGCACCGAGCGGCGACCGGCGCGGGCGGGCCGGCGGGCGCCCGGGCGCCGGGTGAGCCGGGGCCTGGTCCGGTGCCGCAGCCACGGGACGGGCGGGTGCCCCATCCGGATCGGCAGCCGGGCGAGCCGGTGCCCGGGGATGCGCGGCTGACCGGCGCGTTCGACCCGGGGAACACCGGCACGTGGCGGGTGCGGGACGTGGTGCCGGGCGCCGACGGCGGCCGGCGCACCACGGTGATCCTGCGGTACCTGCTCGGCCTGCTCGCGGTCGACCACGTCCGGTCGCTGAGCCGGTGGGCGTTCGCGCTGCCGCTGGTCGGGCTCGTCCTGCTGGTCGTGCGGCCGCGCTGGATCGGGCTGGCCGTGATCGTGCTGGGCGTCCTGCTGATCGTCGGCCGCATCGTCGCGGTCCGGATGATCTCCCGGCATACCCTGCCGCGCCGCTACCGGCCGGTCGAGGACGAGCTGCGGGCCGCGGTCGAGGCCGGCAAGGCGAACCTGCGCGGCGAGCTGCGCCGGGTCGGCATGCCGACCTCCGCGCTGGCGCTGACGAGGTCGGTGGTCCGGCTCGGCTCGTCCGACTCCCGCCGCACCGCCCGCTCGCGGCTGCGCGACATCGAGATCGACCGGGTGCTGCCGCGGGCCCAGCTCGACCGCGCGCTGCGCGTGCTGGACGAGGCCCCGACCCCCCGCTGACCGCCGTCCCGGTCCGCCTCGCCGGCGCCGTCCGGCAGCGGCCGGCGGGGAACTGATCATCTCATCCGGGCGGGTCGAGGCGTGCGGAGCGGTCGGCGGAGCATCATGTGCCGATGACCGGGCCGCGAGTGGTGCGAGCGGCCGGCCGGCTGATGAGGGCCGCCGGTGTCGCGGTCTCCACGCGCGGGCCCCGCCGGGACGATCGCCCGGTCGAGGGCGGTCTCGGTCGCGGGGTCGCCCTGCGCGGCACCGTCTGGGCCGGCGGCGGCACCGAGCCGTACGACGGCGTGGTGCTGATCGCGCCGGACGGGACCATCGACCGGATCGGCCCGCCGGGGTGGATCCCGATCCCGGTCGGCGTCCGGGTCATCGGTGCCGGGCACACCTGGGTCGGCCCGGGGATCATCGACGCGCACGTGCACCTCGCGTTCGGCTCGGCCGAGGAGGCGCTGTGCGGCGGCGTGGTCGGCGTCCGCGACCTCGGCTCGCCGCGGCGGGACGCGCTGCACCTGCGCACCGGCCACCGCCGCCCGCCCGCCCGCACCCCGTACATCGGAGTCGCCGGTCCGATCCTCACCGCGACGAACGGCTATCCGTCCCGGTCCTGGGGCGCCAACGGGTTCGCCTCCTTCCTCGCCACCCCCGCGCAGGCCCGGCTGGCCGTCCGCGGGCTCGCCGGCGACGGCGTCGACGTGGTCAAGGTCGCGGTCGAGCGCGGCCCGGACGGCGCCCTGCCGGTGCCGTCCACCGCGGTGCTGCGTGCGGTGGTCGAGGCCGCGCACGGCGCCGGGCTCAAGGTCGTGGCGCACGCGCTCACCGTCGAGGCGGTCGGCCGGGTGATCGACGCCGGGGTGGACGAGCTCGCCCACACGCCGGTCGAGCCACTGCCGGAGGCGCTCGTCGACCGGATCGCCGCGGCCGGGGTGACCGTCATCTCGACCCTGCAGACGTTCTTCTCCACCGGCTCCGGCCGGGCCGCCGCGGCCAACGCGGCGGCGCTGCACCGGGCCGGCGTCCCGCTGGTCTACGGCACCGACCTCGGCAACGCCGGCACCCGCACCGGCGTCGACCCGCGCGAGCTCGACCGGCTCGCCGACGCCGGCCTCGGCCGGTTGGGCGCGCTGCGGGCGGCCACCGACGGGGCGGCCGGGGTGGCCGGCATGCGGCTGCGCACCGGCCGGCTGGAACAGGGCCGACCGGCCGCCGCCGTGCTGCTCAACGGCGACCCACTGGTCGAGCCGGGCGTGTGGCGGGTGCCCCGGGTGGTGGTCTGCGACGGGCGGCTCGTGGAACCGCCCGAGGGAGCGCCTGACACACTGGATTCGTGAGCGGGCCACCGGAGACCAGCCCGGGCGCGGCGCCCGGCCAGCCGACCGCCCCGGCGGACGCCCGGTTCCGGCCCGACGGCGGCGACGGCCTGTTCGGGACCCCCGGCGCGGCGGCCGGCCCGTACCCGGCTCCGGCCGGCGGGTTCGGCGTCCCGGTGACGTACGAGCGGCGCGAGCCGCGGCAGCGGGTCTGGCCGCCGCGGAAGGCCGAGTGGGTGACCGCGGCGGTGGTGATCGGCGCGCTCGCGGTGATCGGCGCGGCGGTGGCCCCGCTGTGGGTGCACCTTGCCCCCCGGCTGGCGTTCCGGGTCGACCAGCCGGGCCGGGCACTGCCGGTCATCCCGGAGGCGGAGGAGTACATCGGCGCCGACGGCCGGTTCGTGTTCATCACGTTGGTCGTCGGCCTGCTCGCCGGGCTCGCCTGCTGGCTGGTCCGGCGCGGCCGCGGTCCGCTCGTGCTGCTGGCGCTGGCCGTCGGCGGCCTGCTCGGCGCGGTGATCACCTGGCGGCTGGGGATGCGGATCGGCACCGGCTACCAGCCGGCGGACCTGCAGCACGTCGGCAAGATCGTCTACCAGCCGCTGACGCTGCGGGCCAAGTCGGCGCTCGTGGTCGAGCCGGTCGCCGCCGTGCTCGCCTACCTGCTTGGCGTCGGCTTCACTGCCCGCAACGACCTCGGCCAGAACCGGGGCACTAGCTCAGGCTCTGGCTGACCTGCAGCTCGCCGATCGGCACCGGCAGCGCCCGCAGCCGGCGCACCATCGTGGTCTCCCGCTTGAGCAGCCGCAGTTCCGCCCGCAGCCGGGCCCGGGTCGTCTCCGCCTCCAGCAGCGCCTGCCGGTCCTCCAGCGTGAGCACCGCCGCGGCCGCGACCGCGTACGCCAGCTGGACCGGGTCGTCCGGCAGCTCGGTGTCCTCGCTCGGCCGGCCCTGCAGCCCGGCCACCGCGTCGACGTACTCGGCGAACAGCGTGGCGACGGCGTCGGCGAGCCCGGCCGCTCCGGCCGGTCCCGACGGTCCGGCCGGTCCCGACTGTCCGGCCGGTCCCGATTGCCCGGGCGGCCCCGACGGTCCGGGCGGCCCCGACGGTCCGGGCGGCCCCGACGGTCCGGGCGGTCCCGACGGTCCCCCCGGCCCCGACGGCGGTTCGGCCGGCCCCAGCGGCGGTTCGGCTGGCAGCCACTCGACCGAGCCGACCAGGTAGGGCCGGGACTCCCGGTCGACCGACCTCAGCCGGAACCGGTCGGTGCCGACCGTCACGATGTCGTACCGGCCGTCCGGGTAGCGGGAGACCCGGCGCAGCTCGGCCGCGCAGCCCACGTCGTGCAGCGCGGAGACGGCGTCCTCGCCGACCTCCCAGCCCTGCCGGATCGCGACCACCCCGAACCGCCGCCGAGCACCCTCGGGCAGTTCCACCAGGGTCCGCACCAGCTCCCGGTAGCGTTCCTCGAAAACGTGCAGCGGAAGCACCACGCCGGGGAACAGAACGGTGTGACCGAGGGGGAACAGCGGGAGCGGTTCGGCCACCTCGCCAGGCTACTGACCAGGCCTGAGCGGAGGCAGGGATACTTGTGGCGTGCTGACCCGCCTCGACCTCACCGACCGGCCGGCCTCCGGCGCCGGCGGGCTGGCCGGCGGGCTGCCCCGCGCTGCCGTCGACGTCGAGGCCGCCACCCATCTGGTCCGGCCCACGGTGGAGGCCGTCCGCCGGGACGGGGCGGCCGCGGTCCGGGCGGCGACCCGGCAGTACGACGGCGTGGAGCAGACCGACCTGCGGGTCCCGCCGGCGGCGCTGCTCCGGGCGATCGGCGAGCTCGACCCGGACGTGCGCACCGCCCTGGAGGAGGCCATCCGCCGCATCCGCCTGGTGCACGAGGCTCAGGTCCCGGCCGAGGTGACCGTCGAGGTCGTGCCCGGCGGCACGGTCACCCGCCGGCACCTCCCGGTGACCCGGGTCGGCCTGTACGTCCCGGGCGGCCTGGCCCCGCTGCCGTCCAGCGTGCTGATGAACGTGATCCCGGCGCAGGTCGCCGGCGTCGGCAGCATCGCGGTCGCCTCCCCGCCGCGCCGGGACGAGGAACGCCGGCCCGACCGGACGATCCTGGCCGCGTGCGCCCTGCTCGGCATCGAGGAGGTCTACGCGGTCGGCGGCGCCCAGGCGATCGCCATGCTCGCGTACGGGGTGGAGGACGTCGATCCGGTCGACCTCGTCACCGGTCCGGGCAACGTGTACGTCACCGCGGCGAAGCGGCTGCTGCGCGGCGTGGTCGGCATCGACGCGGAGGCAGGCCCGAGCGAGGTCATGGTCGTCGCCGACGCCAGCGCCGACCCGGTGCTGGTCGCCGCCGACCTGCTCAGCCAGGCCGAGCACGGCCCGACCTCGGCGTCGGTGCTGGTCACCGACGCGGCGACGGTCGCCGACGCGGTCGACGCCGCGCTGGAGCAGCAGGTGGCCGAGACCAAGCACGTCGAGCGGGTCACCGAGGCGCTGACCGGGCCGCAGTCCGGCACGGTGCTGGTCCGCGACCTCGACCAGGCACTCGAGGTCGCCGACGCGTACGGGGCCGAGCACCTGGAGATCCACACCGCCGACCCGGCCGCCGTCGCGCGCCGGGTCCGCAACGCCGGCTGCGTGTTCGTCGGCCCGCAGTCGCCGGTGTCGCTGGGCGACTACGCGGCCGGTTCCAACCACGTGCTGCCGACCGGCGGCAGCTGCCGGCACACCGCCGGCCTGTCCGTCGAGACGTTCCTGCGCGGCGTCAACTACGTCGAGTACGACGAAGCGGCGTTGCGGGGGATCGGCGAGCACGTCGTCGCCCTCGCCCACGCCGAGGACCTGCCCGCGCACGCGAACGCGATCGTGAAGCGGACCGGCCGGTGACCGGGCTGGACCAGCTGCCGCTGCGGGACGACCTGCGCGGCCGCTCCCCGTACGGGGCGCCGCAGCTGGACGTGTCGATCCGGCTGAACACCAACGAGAACAGCTGGCCGCTCCCGCAGGGACTGCTCGACGACGTGACGACCGCGGCGACCACGGTCGCCGTCCGGCTCAACCGCTACCCGGACCGGGACGCGCTCGCGCTGCGCGCGGACCTGGCCGCATACCTGGGCCACGGGCTCGGACCGGCGCAGGTCTGGGCGGCCAACGGGTCCAACGAGATCATCCAGCAGCTGCTGCAGGCGTTCGGCGGCCCGGGGCGGACCGCGCTCGGCTTCACCCCGTCGTACTCGATGCACGAGATCATCACCACCGGCACCGGCACGCGGTGGCTGCCGGGCGTGCGCGACGCCGAGTTCGGCATCAGCCCGCAGGACGCCGTGGCGCAGGTACGCGAGCACGCGCCGGACGTGGTCTTCCTGACCAGCCCGAACAATCCGACCGGCACCGCGCTGCCGCTGGCGACGGTGCAGGCCGTGCTCGCCGAGGCGCCGGGGATGGTCGTCGTCGACGAGGCGTACGCGGAGTTCGCCCGGGCCGGCGTGCCGTCGGCGCTGACCCTGCTGCCCGGCCACCCCCGGCTGGTGGTGACCCGGACGATGTCCAAGGCGTTCGCGATGGCCGGGCTGCGGCTGGGTTACCTGGCCGCGGGTGCGGCGGTGGTCGACGCGGTTCAGCTGGTGCGGCTGCCGTACCACCTCTCCGCATTGACCCAGGCCGTCGCCCGGGTCGCGCTGGCGCACGCGCCCGAGCTGCTGGCCAGCGTGGCCGCGATCAAGGCCGAGCGGGACCGGATCGTCGCGGCGCTGCCGGCGCACGGGCTGACCGCGGTGCCGAGCGACGCGAACTTCGTGCTGTTCGGCCGGTTCGCCGACGCGCCCGCCGGCTGGCAGGCATACCTGGACCGCGGCGTGCTGGTCCGCGACCCGGCCATCCCCGGCTGGCTGCGGGTCACCGCCGGCGTGGACTGGGAGGTCGACGGGTTCCTCGCCGCGACGGCCGAGGTGGTACGGGAGGTGAAGGTCCTGTGAGTCGGACCGGTCGGGTGGAGCGGGAGACGGCGGAGTCCTCGGTGCTGGTCGAGGTCGACCTCGACGGCAGCGGGCGCACCGACGTCGAGACCGGGGTCCCGTTCTACGACCACATGCTGGCCCAGCTCGGCAAGCACGGCGGGTTCGACCTGACCGTGCGGACCAAGGGCGACCTCGAGGTCGACGCGCACCACACGGTCGAGGACACCGCGATCGTGCTCGGCGAGGCCTTCCGGCAGGCGCTCGGGGACAAGTCCGGGCTGCGCCGGTTCGGCGACGCGCTGGTGCCGCTGGACGAGGCGCTGGTCCAGGTCGCGGTCGACCTGTCCGGACGGCCCTACCTGGTGCACTCGGAGCCGGACGGCATGCCGCCGACGATCGGCCCGCTGTACGCGACGACGCTGACCCGGCACGTGTTCGAGTCGTTCGCGCACAACGCGCGCATCGCGCTGCACGTGCGGGTGCTCGGCGGGCGGGACGCGCACCACATCGTGGAGGCGCAGTTCAAGGCGGTGGCACGGGCGCTGCGGGACGCCACCGCGACCGATCCCAAGGTCAGTGGCATCCCGTCCACCAAGGGCGTCCTGTGAGCGAGCGGGAGGGCTCGCAGCGCGAGCGGAGAGCGACGAGGGCCGGCCGCCTGGCGCTTGCGCCCGGAGGCCTGTCCGAGGAGCGGGTGTGAGCGAACGCGAGGGCTCGCAGCGCGAGCGGGGAGCGACGAGGGCCGGCCGCCTGGCGCTTGCGCCCGGAGGCCTGTCCGAGGAGCGGGCACTGTGACCGTCGTTGTTCTCGACTACGGGTCGGGCAACCTGCGGTCGGCGGAGCGGGCGCTGGCCCGGGCCGGCGCGGACGTCACCGTGACCGCCGACCTCGACCGGGCCCGGTCCGCCGACGGCCTGGTCGTCCCCGGCGTCGGGGCGTACGCGGCGTGCATGGCCGGGATCGACGCGATCGACGCCGGGCCGGTGATCCGCGACCGGGTCGAGTCCGGGCGGCCGGTGCTCGGGATCTGCGTCGGGATGCAGGTGCTCTTCGACGCCGGCGACGAGCACGGCGTCGTCACCAAGGGTCTCGGGCTGCTGCCCGGCGAGGTGCGCCGGCTGCGGGCACCGGTGCTGCCGCACATGGGCTGGAACACCGTCGCCCCGCCGCCCGGCTCGGTCCTGTTCGCCGGACTGCCCGCCGGCACCCGCTTCTACTTCGTCCACTCGTACGCGGCGACCGCGACCGACGGGCTGGTCACTACCGCCGAGCACGGCGAGCCGTTCGTGGCCGCCGTCGAGCGCGGCCCGCTGTGGGCGACCCAGTTCCACCCGGAGAAGTCCGGCGACGCCGGCGCGCGGCTGTTGGGCGCCTGGTTGGGCACGCTGTGAGCCCGCGGTGAGCAAGGAGCGGGCCCAGCGCCGGGAGGCGCGGGAGGCGGACTCCGCCCGGCGGGTCGCCGAGGCCAGGGCGAGGACCGAGCGCGAGATCGAGGCCCGCCGCCGCCGCGCCCGACGGACCGCCGCGCTCCGCTCGCTGCTGCCCCGCCGCCGGCGCTGGTCTCGCCGCACCCGGGAGCAGCGCGCGATCACCGTGGTCGTGCTGCTCGCGATCGCCGTCGGCGCGTACGTGCTGCTGGACTCCTGGGCGCCGCGGGTCGGCATCGTGCTGCTCGCGCTGCTGGCAACCCCGGCCATCGTCACGATGATCCTGGACCGGAGCACCCGATGACCTTCACCCTGCTGCCCGCGGTCGACGTCGCGGACGGCACCGCGGTCCGGCTGGTGCGCGGCGCCGCCGGCAGCGAGACCCGGTACGGCGACCCGCGGGAGGCCGCGCTGGCCTGGCAGTCCGACGGCGCCGGCTGGGTGCACCTGGTCGACCTCGACGCGGCGTTCGGCCGCGGCTCGAACGCGCCGCTGCTGGCCGAGGTGGTCGCGAGCCTGGACGTGGACGTCGAGCTGTCCGGCGGGATCCGGGACGACGAGTCGCTCACCGCGGCGCTGGCCACCGGTGCCCGCCGGGTCAACATCGGCACGGCGGCGCTGGAGAACCCGGACTGGGTGGCCCGGGTGATCGGCGAGCACGGCGACCGCCTCGCGATCGGGCTGGACGTGCGCGGCGACACGCTGTCCGCCCGCGGCTGGACCCGGGACGGCGGCGACCTGTGGGAGACGCTGGCCCGGCTCGACTCCCACGGCTGCGCCCGCTACGTGGTCACCGACATCCACCGGGACGGCGCGATGGGCGGCCCGAACGTCGACCTCTACCGCCGGCTGTGCGCGGCGACCAGGGCGCCGATCATCGCCAGCGGCGGCGTCTCGTCGCTGGACGACCTGCGCGCGCTGGCCGCCCTGGCGCCGGTCGGCGTCGAGGGCTGCATCGTCGGCAAGGCCCTGTACGCCGGCGCCTTCACGCTGCCGGAGGCCCTGGCGGCCGTGAGCGGGTCCGGGCGCCCGCCGGGCGAGCGGGGAGCGACGAGGGCCGGGCGCCCGGCGTCCGCGCCCGATGCCCGGTCCGAGGAGCGGGCGGAGTGAGCGTCGCGGTGCGGGTGATCCCGTGCCTGGACGTGGACGCCGGGCGGGTGGTCAAGGGCGTCAACTTCACCGACCTGCGGGACGCGGGGGACCCGGTGGAGCTGGCCGCCGGGTACGACGCCGAGGGCGCCGACGAGCTGACCTTCCTCGACATCACCGCGTCCAGCTCGGGCCGGGAGACCACCTACGACGTGGTGCGCCGGACCGCAGAGCAGGTGTTCATCCCGCTCACGGTCGGCGGCGGCGTCCGTACCGTCGCCGACGTCGACGCGCTGCTGCGGGCCGGTGCCGACAAGGTCGGGGTCAACACGGCGGCCGTGGCCCGGCCCGAGTTCCTGCGCGAGGCCGCGCACCGGTTCGGCTCGCAGTGCATCGTGCTGTCGATCGACGCCCGGCGTGCCCACGGCGGCTTCGAGGTGACGACGCACGGCGGCCGCCGCGGTACCGGCATCGACGCGGTCGAGTGGGCGGTCACCGCCCAGGACCTCGGCGCCGGCGAGATCCTGCTCAACTCGATGGACGCCGACGGCAGCCGGTCCGGCTACGACCTCGAGCTGATCCGGGCCGTCCGGGCGAGGGTCACGGTCCCGCTGATCGCGTCGGGCGGCGCGGGCGCGCTCGCCGACTTCGCTCCGGCGGTCGAGGCCGGTGCCGACGCCGTGCTCGCCGCGAGCGTGTTCCACTTCGGCCAGCTGCGCATCGGCGAGGTCAAGGACGCGCTCGCCGCCGCCGGGGTGACGGTCAGAAGCCCAGCGGGGTAGCCAGCAGCCGGGAGACCGCGGCGTCGTCGCCGGACAGATCGACCCGGGCGGCCCGCTGCCGGCCGGAGGTGAACAGGGCCAGCTCGACCGGGTCGCCGACCACGGTCACGGTCAGCTCGCCCTTCTTCGCGACCACGGTCGCGTCGGTGCCGGCCCGGCGCAGCACCACCCCGTCCGGCGCCCGCCGCAGTGTGGCCCGCGAGCCGAGCTTGATCGCCCGCCAGACCGAGTCGGACAGCGTCGCCGGCACCGCCCGCGGTCCCCAGCCCTGCTGGGCCCGGCGCACGTCCTCGTGGTGGATGACGAACTCGAGCAGGTTCACCAGGTCCTTGGCCCCGGGCAGGCCCATCGGCGACCACTTCGGCGCCCCGGCCCGCACCGCCGCGACGATCTCGCCGTACGGGCGGTCCGCCTGCGCGGCCATCGCCTGCTCGGCCAGCCCGTGCAGCCGCCCGACGGAGATCCCCGCCCACGCCTTCGGGTCGCGGTCCCGGACGTAGAGGTGGACGGCCATGTCCCGGGTGGTCCACCCCTCGCACAGCGTCGGCGCGTCCGGTCCCAGCTCGTCGAGAAGGTCGCACA
>Ga0308176_10000299_pt1 | contig 32760 bp, 30 predicted proteins | sample PhyCR2_3_FD_203890 | JGI IMG/M metagenome (GOLD analysis project Ga0308176, IMG submission 203890) | Soil microbial communities from UC Gill Tract Community Farm, Albany, California, United States - DLSLS.C.R2 | ecosystem: Environmental > Terrestrial > Soil > Agricultural land | place: USA... | reverse complement strand
TCACCGACGAGTGGTATACCCGGGCGCCCACGTTCGAGGCCAGCCAGGTGGGTCGGGAAGGACAGTGGAAGTCGCTGACCGGCGCATGGAAGGCCGTGCTACGGGGCCGGGGCCGCATCATCCTGATCGATGGTGAGACGGGGGTGGGGAAGACCCGCCTGACGGACGAGTTTCTCCGTTGGGTCGTGGCCGAAGGTGGAACGGCGCTTCGCGGTCGGAGCTATGACCGGCGCGCCGGCACGCCTTACGAACCGGTGGTGGAGGTGCTCCGGTGCGCCCTCGCGGCGCCAGGCATCGCCGGGGCGGCGCCCGAGTGGCTGGTGGAGGTGGCCCGGCTGGTCCCCGAGCTGCGCGACCGGTTCCCCGCGCTGCCCCTGGCCGCGGAGCCGCACGCCGCCGAGAGCTGGCGCCTGTTCGAGGGGGTGGCCCAGCTGCTCGTAGCACTCGCCGCCGAGCGGCCGGTGGCGATCGTGGTGGACGATCTCCAGTGGTGTGACGAAGACAGCTGCAACCTGATCCGGTTCCTCACTCGCCGGCTGGAGCACTCGCAGGTGCTGTGGCTCGGCGTGATCACGCCGGGAGAGGTCGAGCGGGACGCCCCGGCCAACCGGCTTTGCCGGGCCCTCCGCGCCAAAGGCCACGCGGAGGTGGTCTCGGTCGGTCCCCTCGGCGAGGACGAGGTCTGGCAGATGGTCAGGGAGATGGGCCAGGTGAGTGCGCCCAACGGTGGCCGACGCCTGGCCGCGCGGCTCCATCGCATCACGGCCGGGAATCCGTTCCATCTGATCGAGCTGCTCAAGACCATGTTCGCCCAGGGGCTCCTGGCCATGGACGAGCACTCGGGCGAGTGGATCGTGGTGTCCTCGGAGGTCGGGGCCGGGCGCGAGGTGCCGGTGTCGCAGACCGTGCAGGACGTCATCGCCGAGCGGGTGGATCGGCTCTCGTCGGAACTTCGCGATGTACTGATCACGATCGCGGTGGGGGGCGGGGCCTGCCGGCCGGATGTGCTGTCCCATGTTCACGGCATCTCCCGGCTGCACGCCGCGGCGGTGGGGGATGCGCTGGTGGACCGGCGGCTCGTCGTGGAGGAGGGCGGGAGCTACCGGTGCATCCACCCGGCCATCGCCCACCTGATGCGCGACGGCCTCACCGCCTCGCGGCGGCAGGAAGTACATCGCTCGCTCGCGCTCGCGCTCGAGCTGGTGACGCCGCCCGAGGATCTGGCTGGCTCGGCCGGCGAGATCGCCCGGCATGCCGAGCGGGGCGGGGAACGTGAGCACGCGTACCGCTATGCCCGTCTGGCGGCCGAGGGTGCGGTAAGCCGGTACGCCTACGCGGAGGCGTTGGCGTGGCTGGACCTCGCCGCCTCGTCGGCCAAGGGGCCGGAGCAAGCCGAAGGGATCGATCTGCTCACCGCGGAGGTCATGGAGCGCGCCGGGTGGAGCGAAGCGCCCAGCCGCAAGGCCATGCCGGTCACGCGGGAGATCGCGAGCGAGGATCTGGACCTGCGGGTGCGGAGCTAGCCGACTCGCGGTCCTGCTTCACCCGGACCGAACATCGAGTGGACTTCGTTGAAGCCGACCGTGGAGAGAGTGATCACGGTCGTGTACAGCGCGCCCGGCAGTCGCCAGCCCTCGATCAGCAAGTAGCCGGCGGTGCCGACGACCAGAGCCGAGCACAGACGAGCCGTCGCGATGTCGAACGGCCGAGGGGGCCGCTCGTTGCAGTCAACTCGAGGATTGGCAGAGGGACCATGTCACGCGTCACCCCGGTTGGTTTGGCCGCGCTGCTCCTGTGCGCCGCTTGCGACAATCTCTCCCTTCCCGCCCGGTCTGCCCAGGCCGAGCGGGATACGTCGCTCAATACTCCGGCGCCTCCGCCCAAGCCGGCCCGTGGCGCGTCCGAACGCACCGTGACACAGCGGGCCGCCCTCGACCCCGCGGAGGCGGCAGAGCGTCTCGCGGCGGTGCGTCGGGGCCTTCGGCGCCTGGTCGTGGCCGAGGAGACCTACTATGCCGAGAACGGGGTCTACACCGACGACGTCGCCCGAATCGGGTACTCGCCGGAGGCGGGTACCGATGTCCGGTTTCTGTGGCTCACCCGCGCGGGCTGGGCCGCGAGCGGCAGCGATCCCGGCCTGGCCGGGCGGGACTGCGTGATCTATGTGGGCCGCGCCCACGGACCGCCCACCACCATGCACGACGTGCGACAGGGCCGCGAGGGAACTCCGGTGTGCGACGGCGTTCCGTCCCGCCCCGCGCCCTCGGTAGCGCCGCAGCCGGCCGCGGCCGCCGAGGGGCCGGCCCCCAGCTCGGCCGATACCGGCAGTGCTCTCGACGGCGTGGATCCGACGGTGCAGATGCGGGTGGACCTGAGGAATCTGGTCCGGTCGCAGGACACCTACTATGGCACCCAGGGCATCTACTCCCGGCGCACCGAGCCGTTCGCGCTCCAGTACCTGTGGCACAAGGGTGTGAAGATCTCGATCCTGAGCGCCAACGACGCCGCCTGGTCGGCCCGGGCGGAGCACGTGGCGCGGCCGGGCAAGAGCTGTGTCATCTGGCTCGGGCCGGTGGCCCAGCGGCCGGCCACCGAGGCGGAAAAGCACACCACCGACCAACCGGGCACGCCGGTCTGCGACAGCTGAAGCAGGACGGTCGGTAGCTCACGCTCCGGCTCGCACCGCGCCGCCGCCGTAGCGCACTGCCGTCATCTCCGCCAGGATCGCCAGCGCGGTCTCGGCGGGCTGGCGCCCGCCCAGATCGAGGCCGATCGGACCGTGCACCCGCGCGATCTGATCGGCCGTGAACCCCGCAGCCTGGAGCCGCTCGCGTCGGGCGGCTTGCGTCTTTCGCGAGCCTATCGCCCCGATGTATCGCGCCGGCGAACGGAGTGCCAGCTCCAGAGCCGGCTGGTCGAACTTGGGATCGTGCGACAAGACGCAGACGAAGCATGACGCGTCGAGACCGATCCGGGCGAACGCGGCTTCGGGCCACCCGAGCACGAGTTCCTCGGCGTCGGGAAACCGTTCCCGAGTCAGAAAGGCCGGCCGCCCGTCGGCCACGATCGTGTGATAGCCCAGGGCCCGGGCCAACGGCACCAGAGCCGCGGCGATGTGCACCCCGCCGAAGATCACCAGCCGAGCCTGACGGGGGAACACTTCCAGGAACACGCTGGCTGGCCCCGCGGGTGTCTCGATGGTCGTGGTGTGGCTGGTCTCCCGTGCCAGCGCGGCCAGCGCCGCGTCTCGCACCGCCGCGACGGGCAGCGAGGCATCCAGGCTGCCTTCGACGCGGCCGTCCTCGCGGACCAGCACTCCAGCGCCGGCGCCGGCCCCATCGACCACCGTGGCGACCACCTCGCTGCCCGCCCCGCGAGCCGCCGCCAGGACCTGGGGTCGAATGGCAGGCTCGACCAACAGCGTGATCGTTCCCCCGCACGCGAGACCGACCTCGCATGCGCGGGCGTCGCTCACGCCGAAGCTCACCAGCTTGGGAGACCCCCGCGCGATGGCGTTGCCGATCTCGAGCACCGTCGCCGCCTCGACGCAGCCACCCGAGACCGATCCTGCCATCTCTCCGTCGGCGGTGGCCACCATCGAGGACCCTTCCCGTCGTGGGGCCGAGCCCCACACGCTCGTCACCACCGCGCGACCGACGGGCCGGCCTGATGCGGCAAGGCGGTCGTAGTCGAGGAGGATGTCGCGCATGGGCTCCGTTCTGCGGGCGCACGGACAGTCGGGCATCTATGCAATGGGCGATCGGACATTCGGGCGGCCGCGCAGTAGATCGGCCCCCATGGAACGTTAATCACGAGGACCGGAATCACGAGGCGGTCGCGGGCTCCAGGCAACCGCCCTTCCGGGGGTGACCGACCCGCGTCCAGGCAACCGTCGTCTTCCATCTCCAGGGTCTAACGCCGGCCTGTTTTGCGAACCATTATTGCCTGACATGAAACGCTTCGATTGTGCCGCGGTGGTGTTCGACCTCGACGGTGTGCTGGTGGATTCCACCGCCTACGTCGAACGGCAGTGGCGCCGCTGGGCCAGCTCGCGCGGCCTCAGGCCCGAGCCTTTCCTGCGCGTGTGCCACGGCCGCCGCGCGCTGGAAACCATCAGGATAGCCGCGCCTCACCTCGACGCCGAGGCTGAAGTGCGCGCCTTCGTGCCGCTCGAGGAGGAAGGCCCCGCCGAGCCGCTGGGACCGTTGCCCGGAGCGCTGCGGCTGCTGACCGCGCTACCGTCCGGAACCTGGGCGGTCGCAACCAGCGGGATCCGGCCGGTGGCCACGAGCCGGCTCCGCCGAGCGGGACTGCCGATTCCCCCGATACTGGTGTGCGCCGAGGATGTAACCCGCGGGAAGCCCAGCCCCGATGCCTACCTGCTGGCCGCCCGGAGCCTGGGGTGTGTGCCTGAGCAGGTGCTGGTGGTGGAGGATGCCCCGGCGGGAATCCAGGCCGCCCGTACCGCCGGCATGGCCGTCGTCGGGCTCACCACCACGCACCCGGCCCCCCTGCTGGACGCCGACGCGCGGGCTGCGTCGCTGGTTGGGGTGCACCTTGGCCGCGTGGATCGGGCCGCAGACGGCCGCGACCGTCTCGAGCTGCTGGTGGTCGAGGTGTAACTCCCGGTTTTCGGCTGCCCGATGGCCCGTTCAAGATCCGCGGCGCCGCTCCTCCCGCCTCCGGCGCATTCCCGCCCCGTTATACGGACATCCTTGAAACAGAAGCCCCCTTCACCTGGCCAGGTGAAGGGGGCGACCGGTCGGCCAGCAGCGGGGCTCAGCTGAAACGTAGGGGAGCGATCCGCTGTTCCAGCTCATCGGCCTGCAGCTCGGCCACGTCGGCGTCCCTTTCGGCCCCCGCCTTGACCTTCGCCTTCTGCTCTTCGGTAGCGCTCAGCCGGGTGGTCTGGCGGTCGGTCATGGTCGGCTCCTGAATGGTGTGGTCCGGACTGCCAACGGCGGCGTGCGGTCTCCGCCGGCCAACGCTCTTGGATTTGAGCGCCCCCTCCAACCGGCGAATGGGAGGAGGGGGCGGGACTGCCAGGCGAACCGCTACCGAACTAGCGGCCGTTGGGAATCCCCTTGCTCGGGGCGATGCGCTGCTCCAGCTCTTCCGCGTTCAGCTCGATCGCCGGGGCGTCCTTGCCCGTGGCGGCCTTCACTTGGGCCTTCTGCTCGTCGGTAAGCTCGAGACGGACGTGCTTCTGGTCGGCCATGGTGTGCTCCTGTCGGGGTGGGGGCTGATCGACGGGACAACACTAGCCGGCTTCCGTGAATTCGGGGTGAATTCCAGCCGTTCCGATCGTGAACGGGCCCGTGGCGGGCCGGGACTGGAGAGCCGACCTTGGCCGTTCAGCTGGCGCTGACCCGCCGGGCAAAATCGGTCCAGAACTCCTCGGTCAGGCGGCGCGCGGTTGCCTCCAGGAGACGCCCACCTACCTTGGCCACGGTCCCGTTCAGATCGCTCGTGGCCGACCATCTGAGGCGGCTGTACTGGTTGCCGGCATCCTCGATCCGGAGCGCCGAGATCACCTCCACCGTGGAGCCCGGTGCCAGGCCGCGAGCCCGCATCTTGAGCCGCTCGCCCTCGACGATATCGAACAGCTCCACATCCAACCTGAACCTCACCTTGAGCGCGCCCACGCCCAGCCCTGATATCACCGTGAAGTGGGTGGGGTCCACCCGCTCGACCGCTTCCACGCCCGGGGCCGACACGGCAACGAAGTCGGGATCCATGAGCTTTTGCCAGACTTTCTGCCGCGATCCGGTGATCTCCGGCGCGCCCGAGAATTCCAGTTTCATGCGGTGGGCCCTTCGAGCAGGTGAAGATCGGCCGGCGTGTCCACGTCCGGGTTGCTGCCGGGCACGTCGATGAGCGCCACCCCGGTTGCCCCGGCCGCGAGCACGTGGCCCAGGCCCATGTCGCCCTGGAGCTGGTCGGCCAGCGGCCAGATGGAGCGGTCGAGCAGCACGGGGTGGCCGGGCTGGTCGGGGTTCCCGGCATAGCGCGGACGAATCAGGGTTCCGAGACCCTCATGCCAGGCGGCCACCAGCACGGCGACGACATCGAGGCGCACCAGGGGTTGATCGGCCAGCAGCACCAGGGCCGCGCCGGCGTCGAGGCCTCTCAATCCGAGGCGGAGGGAGCCGGAGAGGCCGTGCTCGGGTGACGGGTTCACCAGCGGCGTGGCGCCGGCGTCGCGCGCCAGGCCTGTCACTGCCGCGTCGTCGGGGGGCACCACGATCCTGAGGTCGCTCAACAGTCCGGTGGCATGCGCCCGGCCGGCCACATCGAGCGGGTACGATACCATCGGCCGCCCCCGGAGGGGCGCCATCAGCTTGGCGGCGCCGAAGCGCCGGCCGAGGCCCGCGGCGAGGATGAGTCCGGCAACGCTGGCAGGTTGGCGCAAAGGCAAGGATCGGTCGGTCTCGAAACAGGGTCAAGATCGCGTCCCGCGCGGGCTTGACCCACGGCTGTAGTCCCCAGTAACCTGTCTGTCCCCTGCCGGACCATCTTGGGGTGTAGCTCAACTGGCAGAGCGCCCGGCTGTTAACCGGGAGGTTGCTGGTTCGACCCCAGCCGCCCCAGTCCGATCACGAGTCGGTCGTAACGAGTCGGTCATCACGAGCCGCGGGTCTCGAGGCGCTTCAACTGCCTCAGGACTCGCGGCTCACGACTTCTGCCGCGCAGTCAGCGCCAGGAACTCGGGAGTCCCTGACGGATATCAGGATATAGAGCCGGTACAGCGGATCGCCTCAGGCTCAGGCCGGTGCGACATGGAACAGCATGAAGGCGAAGTGACAACCGCTGCCGGCCAGTACCATGATGTGCCAGATCTCGTGGTGGCCGAACCTGCCGGGAAACGGGTCGGGCCGCTCACGGGCGAAGATGATGGCGCCGATGGTGTAGGCCAGCCCGCCCGCGACGAGCCATGCCATCCCGCCCACCGACACGGCCCGCGCGAGCGGCGCGGCCGCCAGCAGCACCATGTAGCCCATGCCGAGATAAGTTGCGGTCGAGAGCCACACCGGAGCCTCGAGCCACCAGATCTTGAACGGGATGCCGGCCAGCGCGATGGCCCAGGCCGCGGCCAGGAGCAGCATCCCGGACGAGCCGCCCAACGTGACTAGCGCCACCGGCGTGTAGGTGCCGGCGATGAGAAAGTAGATGGCGATGTGATCCAGGGTGCGCAGCCGCCGCAGGCGATGCCCGGGCAGCGGGAGGGCGTGATACAGGGTGCTCACCGCGTAGAGCAGGATCAGCGAGCCGCCATAGACGCCGAACGCCAGCCGCTCCGCTGATCCGCGCGCGAGGTGCAGCAGCGCGGCGGTGCCGAGTGCAGCCAGGACCAGGCCGATAAGATGGGACCACGAGTTGACCGGCTCACGGAATCGCATGACGGCAATGTAGCCCGCGCCCGCCCTTGTCGCCCGGCTGACCCCGGTCTAGGGTTGAGACATGAGGATCGCCCTGTTCTCGGAAGTGTATTGGCCCATGGTGAGCGGGGTCGGCGTGACGCTGCTCCGCCTCACCGACGCCCTCCATGAGCGGGGCCACGTGGTGCGAGTCTATACCGCCACGTACGCCCTGCCGCCGGATCAGCCCGATCGCCCGGAGGTGCACCGCTCGCCCAGCGTGCCCTTCTTTCTTTATCCCGACGTGCAGTGGGCCTTCCCCCGCCAGCGGGACGTGGTGGACGACCTCCAGAGCTTCGCGCCGGACGTGGTTCACGTAGCCACCGAATTCTCGCTTGGCATTGCCGGCGTGAAGGCGGCGCGGCAGCTCGGGCTCCCGATCATCGCCTCGGCGCACACCGACTACGATCAGTATGCCGCCCGGTATGGCGTCACCTGGGCTCTCCGTGCCGGCTGGCACTACCTGCGCTGGTTCTACGGCCAGGCACACCGGGTGCTCTGCCCCTCGCGGATCTACGAGCAGACGCTGCACCGCCACGGGGTGCTGCACACGGGGCTTTGGAGTCGCGGGGTGGATCCGCGGGTGTTCTCCCCCGGGTTTCGGAGCGAGGGGTACCGGGTGGGGGTGGGAGCGGGTCCGAACGATCTCATCGTGACCTACATCGGAAGGATCGCCCGCGAGAAGAACCTCGGGCTCCTGCTCGAGGCGTGGGAGTCGCTGGCCGCGGAGCGGGGTGGCGCGCAGCTGGTGCTGGTGGGGCGCGGCCCACTGGAAGACGAGATCCGTCGCCGTCAGCTTCCCGGCGTGCACGTTACCGGTCTGCTCCAGGGCGAGGCCCTGTCGGCCGCCTATGCGTCGGCCGACATCTTCGCCTTCCCCTCGCCCACGGAGACCTTCGGCAACTCGCTGCTGGAGGCCATGGGCTCGGCGCTGCCGCCGATCGTGGCCGCCGGCGGCGGGGTGCTCGAGTTCGCCGAGCACGGCCGCAACGCCTGGTTGGTCGAGCCCGACAGCGCGCCCGCCATCGCCGACGCGCTCCGGCGCTTGATGGCCGATTCCTCGTTACGCCACCGCCTGGCGGAGGGTGCCCTGGCGACCGCCCGCTCGCGCCAGTGGGGCGAGGTCTATGATCGGCTGCTGGATGACTATGGCGCGGCGGTGACCGCCGGCGCGGGTCGACGGGTGGCCTGAGACGGCGATTTGGGGCCGGAGTTACCTCCTCAGCACCAGATACGAGACCGCCGCCATCGCCGCCGCCAACGGGATCGTGAGGATCCAGGCCCACACGATCCGGGTGGCCACGCCCCACCGCACCGCGGAGACCCGCTGGGCCGCTCCCACGCCGACGATGGCGCCGGTGATGGTGTGGGTGGTGCTCACCGGAACGCCGAGCTGCGACGCGATCAGAATCGAGATCCCGCCCGCCGTCTCCGCGCAGAATCCACCGAACGGCCGCAGCTTGGTGATCCGGCTTCCCATGGTCTTGACGATGCGCCAGCCGCCCATCGCCGTGCCCAGGCCGATCGCGGTGTAGGCAGCCAACTCCACCCACAGCGGGATCCGATCCGCGGTCGGCAGGTAGAGGTGCCGCAGCAGGCCCGACTCATGCGCAAAGATCGTCTGCGATGAGACCAGCAGTCCCACGATGATGCCCATCGTCTTCTGCGCGTCGTTGGCCCCGTGGCTGAGCGAGTAGAGCGCCGCGGATATCAGCTGCAGCCGCCGGAACACGCGGTCCACCGGCCCCGGGCGTGCGCTCTTGAGCAGCCAGGAGAGCGCCACCGTCAGGCCCAGCGCCAGCGCCAGGCCGAGCAGCGGCGAGATGAAGATGAAGGCCACCGGCAGCACCCATCCGCTGAGCTGGAGCGCCGGGAACCCGGCCTTGGCGATGGCCGCGCCGCCCAGGCCCCCGATGAGGGCGTGGCTGGAAGAGCTGGGAAGGCCCACGTACCACGTGATGATGTTCCAGCAGATCGCACCGATCAGGGCACTGAGAATCAGGTTGGGGTCCACCACCGACGGCTCGATCAAGCCCTGGCCGATGGTCTTGGCGACGGCGGTCCCGACCACGAACGCGGCCAGCACGTTGAACACCGCCGCCCAGACCACCGCGACGCCCGGCGAGAGCACCCGGGTCGAGACCACCGTCGCGATGGAATTGGCGCTATCGTGAAACCCGTTGATGAAGTCGAAGATCAGCGCGACCGCGACGATCCCCACGACGTATGCCGCCTCGTGCGACATGGTCATGCGTGCTTGATGGAGATCGATTCCAGCACGTTGCCGGCGTCCTCGATGTAGTCCAGCGTCTTCTCGAGGTTGTCGTAGATCTCCTTCCACTTGATCACGGTGAGCGCGTCGGGTTGTCCCTCGAACAGCCTGCCGAGCCACTGGTGATACAGCGAGTCGCCCTCCTCCTCGAGACGCTTGACCTGCACGCAGGCGTTGAGCACCGTCCCGTCCTTGTTCTTCTCCAGCGCGCCGACCGCGACGAGGAGCTGCTCCGCGGCCCGCACGATCACGTCCGCGATGAGCATGGCGCCTTCGGGCGCGACCCCGGCGTGGAAGATGTAGAGGCGGCGGGAGGTGCCGTCGATCAGGTCGATCACATCATCCAGGCGGGAGGCCAGCGAGTGGATGTCCTCCCGGTCGAGCGGGGTGATGAATACCCGGTCCAGCCGGCTCACCACGTCGTGGGTCACCTGGTCGGCCTGATGCTCCAGGCGCTTGATCTGGTCCACGATCACACCGCGGCGGCCGTGGTCGGTTCGCAGCAGCTCCTGCTGCATCCGGGCGGCCTCCACGGTGAAGGTGGCGACCGAGGTGAAGAGGTCGAAAAACTTCTCGTCGCGGGGGAGCAGGCGCATCATAACGTCCGGGTAACGGGCCGCGGCAAGATAACGCCGGTCGGAGGCGCTCGCATCCCGGCGCGGGCATTCCTTGACGCCCCGGGTTTCCTCCCCAGATTCCCCGGGTCCGCCGCTCCGCGCGCCGGCCGACTCCCCCGCACCCGCGTGCCTGACTCCTATGACCCAGACACCGGCAACCACGCTCCTCGACAGTCCCCCCGAGGAGGCGTTCGACCGGCTCACCCGACTCGCCTCCCGCCTGCTGGGCGCGCCGATGTCGCTGGTGACGCTGGTCGGGGATGACCACGCCTTCTTCAAGAGTGCGATCGGCTTGCCGGAGCCGTGGTCCACCCGCCGGAGCATCCCGCTGTCCCACTCTTTCTGCCGTCATGTGGTGGCCACCGGAGCGCCGCTGGTGGTGGAGGACGCGCGGCGCCATCCGCTGGTACGGGCCAATCCTGCGGTGCGTGAGCTGCGCTGGATCGCCTACGCCGGCGTTCCGCTCACGGTCGACGGCGGGCCGCCGGTCGGCGCGCTCTGCGTGATCGACCACCTGCCCCGAATCTGGTCGCCTCGCGACCTGACGCTGCTGGCGGATCTGGCCGCCTCGGTCGCGACCGAGCTCGAGCTCCGGGCACCGGGGCGCCGGCCCGCCGCGGCGGCGGACCGGCCCGCCGAGGAGCCGCTGCAGGCGACCGACCCGGCGGCCTCGGTGTTCGAGGCCTCCGCCGTGCCCATGGGCCTGGTGGCGCCTGAGGGGTGCTGGCTCAGGGTGAATCGGGCGCTCGCCGCCCTGTTGGGCACCACCCCCGACGCGCTGGCGGGATGCCCGGCGGCAGCCTCCACTCACCCGGCCGATCGCTCCGCCGATCAGGAGGCGATCCGCCTGCTCCGCGCGGGCGAGGTGGGGAGCTATCGCTCGGAGAAGCGGCTGCTCCGGGAGGGCGAGGATCCGGTCTGGGTGCTGGCCACCGTTACGGCACTCCCCGACGGATCGTTCCACGTCGCCTACCCGGATATCACCGACCGCAAGCTCGCCGAGCAGGACCTTCGACAGAGGGAAGAGCGCTATCGGCTCGCCGCCGAGGCAGGGAACGATGCCCTGTGGGACTGGGACCTGCTCACCGATCGGCTGGTGTGGACCGAGCACGCGGCTGGCCGGCTCGGCTACCAGCGCTCCGGCCGGAGCGCTTCGGCCTCCTGGTGGTATGAGCGGGTCCACGCCGATGACCGCGAGCGGGTGGTGAGCGGGATTCACGCGGCCATCGCGACCGGGGCCGAGTGCTGGCGCGACCAGTACCGCTTCCGGCGGGCCGATGGGAGCTACGCCCACCTGGTCGACCACGCCGCGATCGTGCGCGACGAAGCCGGGGACGCGGTGCGCATGGTGGGAGGCGTAGTCGATCGAACCGAGGAGACTCAGGCGGCGCAGCTCGCCGGCGGCCAGGTGGCCCGGGGCACCCGGCTGCTCGAGCAGGTGCTCGACAACCTTCCTATCGGCGTCTGGGTGCTGGACCAGGACGGCCGCATCATGTTCGGCAATCCGGCGGGCCGGGCCATCTGGGGCGGCCCCCGCTACCTCGGCCTCGAAGAGGGTGAGGCGTACCGCGGCTGGTGGACGGATTCCGGTGAGCCGGTTGCGCCCGAGGAGTGGGCCGCGACCCGTGCCGTGCTCAAGGGCGAGACCACCCTCAACGAGGCGGTGGACATCGAGGCGTTCGACGGCGCCAGGAAGACCATCCTCAACTCCGCGGTGCCGCTCCGGAGCCTGAGCGGCGAGATCATCGGCGCCATCCTGGTGAACCAGGACGTCACCAGCCAGCGGGCCGCTGAAGCCGCGCTCCGGTCCAGCGAGGCCCAGCTCCGCCATGCCCAGAAGATGGAGGCCGTGGGCCAGCTGGCCGGCGGGATCGCGCACGATTTCAACAACCTGCTCACCGGCATCCTCAGCTACAGCGAGCTCATGCTTCAGGAGCTCCGCCAGGGCGATCCGCTCCGCGGCGACCTGGAGCAGATCCGGCATGCGGGCCAGCGGGCCGCCGGGCTCACCCGCCAGCTGCTCGCCTTCAGCCGGCGACAAGTGCTGCAGCCCAGGGTGCTGTCGCTCAACGCGACGGTCATCGAGCTGGACGCGATGCTGCACCGGCTGCTCGGCGCGGACGTCGTCTTCGAGACCGAGCTGGATCCCGGCCTGTGGTACGTCCTGGCCGACCCCGGGCAGCTCGAGCAGGTGTTGGTGAACCTGGTCGTGAATGCGCGGGACGCGATGCCGGACGGCGGGAGGCTCACCATCGTGACGGCCAACCGCCAGCTCGACGCGACCGACGACGCGCGCGGCAATGGCGTCCGCCCAGGGGGCTATGTGACGCTGTCGGTGCGCGACACCGGCACCGGCATGGACGTGCCGACGCAGGCCCGGATCTTCGATCCGTTCTTCACTACCAAGGAAGCCGGCAAGGGCACCGGCCTGGGACTCTCCACCGTGTACGGCATCGTCGAACAAAGCGGCGGTCACATCGCGGTGGAGAGCGCGCCCGGACAGGGCGCGACCTTCACCATTTTCCTGCCGCGGCACGAGGCGGGTCCGGGGACGGCTGCCCCGGGCCAGTCGGACCGCCGCGGTCTGCCCACCGGGAACGAGACCTTGCTCCTGGTGGAGGACGAGGCCGCCGTCCGCTCTTCGGCGCGCCGGCTGCTCGAGCGGCACGGGTACGAGGTCGTCGAAGCCCGGCATGGGCGGGACGCGCTGAGGATTCTGGACGAGGGCGGCCGCAAGATCGACTTGGTGATCACCGATCTGGTGATGCCCGAGATGGGCGGCCGTGAAATGGTCGAGCGAGTCCGCGCCCACCACCCCGCCATGAAGGTGCTGTTCATGTCGGGCTACAGTGAGCGGGCGGTGACGTCCGACGGAACCATGCCGCCTGCCACCGGATTCGTCGAGAAGCCTTTCACCGTGGAGCAGCTGATTCGCCGCACCCGCGAGATCCTCGACGGTCAGTCCTGATCCGGGCCCGGCGCCGGCAGGTTGGCGCCGGACGCTACCCGACGTCGAGCAACTTCACCAGGTCGGCCGGAGACTCGAGCCAGTAGTCCGGCCCGGCCGCCTCGAGGTGCTCGCGACCGAACGGCCCCCACAACGCCGCCGCGGTGCGCACGCCCGCCGCTCGTCCCGCGACCATGTCGTGGATGCTGTCACCCACGTAGACCGCTGTCGAGGCCGGCGCACCCAGCAGCCTGAGCGCCTTCTCGACCGGCTCGGGGTGAGGCTTGGGGTTGGTGACCTCGTCCGCGCCCACCAGTACGTCCATCAGCGGCTCGAGCTTGGCGACCGCGAGGCCGCGCCGCGCACCCGCCCGATTCTTGCTGGTGACCAGGCCGGTGGCACGGCCGGCGCGACGCACCGCTTCGAGCGCGGCGACGACACCCGGATAGACGGTGACCATCCGGTCGTGATGAGCCAGATTGTACTCGCGGTACGTGGCGACCAGCGCCTCGAGCATGCCCTGGTCCTTCCATTCGGCAAATTGCGCCGTGAGCGGGGTGCCCACGCCTCGAAGCCAGTCCTCGTCGCTTCGGGGCGGGATTCCGTGGGTCGCCAGGGTATGGTGGTAGCTGTCGAGGATGAGACGCACCGAGTCGATCAGGGTGCCGTCGAGGTCGAACAGGAAAGTCTGCAGTGGAGGCATGCGCGGAAACGTAGCCCGGCGGCGCCCGATTGCGCGGTGACCGGGTTTCCTATGCTGACCGGAACGATCTGGGAGAACGCTTCATGCAACCGACCGAGCTCGTGGCCCTCATGGCCGCGATCATCTATAGCGGGCGCCGCGAGGGCGAGGGACCGCACGCCGAGACCAGGCAGACGGCGGTAGAGGAAGCCTGGCACATCTGGCACCTGAGCATGGACGAGTGGAGCGACCCGGGCGCCCGGCGCCTGGACAGCTCCCCGCTGCATCCATGACGACCGACACCCCGCTGCGGGAAGCCCGCCTCAAGCCGGAGTACGCGGAGCTTTACCCCGGGGTCGAGCCCGGGGTGTGGTACACCGCCGCCACGCTGGCGGAGCATCTCCTGGGGCGCTTTCTCCGCCATGAACGAGCCTCGCGGTCGCTGCCTGAGCGAATTCTCGACGACCACCACTTCGAGTTTCGCGGCGAAGCCGGGTTCAAGGGCGGACGGATTCAGCTGGGCGAATAGGGTGCTCAGGCCTCGAACACGATGATGCCGGTGAGCCGGACCTCGATCGGATCACTCCGCCAATCGGGGACCGGCACCCGATCCAGCCACGCCAGCAGGTCGGCGGTTGGGGCCTCGACCGCGCGGTCCAGCAGCATCGCCTCGCCCGCCGTGTGCCCGGCGGCCACAAACCTCAGGGCCCGTTCCAGGCGCGCGAGCGCCCGCCGGTCGCGCCGGCGCGCCGCGTCGGCGACGGCATGACTCAGCCGGTCGGCGATCCGCCGCGCTGACGCGCTCGGTTCGGCGGCGAGCCAGCGGCGCCCGGCGGCAAGCGCGAGCCGCGCGCGAATCGGGTTCGCCAGGGCGTCGAGCGCGGTGCGCAGGAGGGTGGGATCGACCGCACGCGACTCCGCCCAGTCTGCCGCCGTCAGCACCCGCTCGACAATCACGTCGGCGTTTTCCGACCATTCCCCATCTGAGCCCAGCCAGCCGAGCGCATTGCCGACTGAGCCCGTGGTGTCGCCGCCGGGGCGCGTCAGGCTGAACCCGGCCAGCACACCGTGGTGCCCGGTGCCGCTGACCAGTGCCACGCCGCCGACGGCCAGGCCGCTGCCCAGGCGATCAACCAGAGTCGAGCGCCAGCGCCACAGGCGGGCGCCCTGGCCCCCGAGGCCCGCCCGCGCGGGGAGCGCCGCCTTCCGGGCTAGCCGCTGTTCCAGGACGAGCGCGGCTTCGAGCGCGGAAGGTGACGCGAATCGGACCACCTCGATGCAGTCGTGGTCCGACCCCAGCCGCACCGCGCGGCCTTCCCGCTGCTCCAGCCGCATCGGCGTCCACGGCAGATCGTAGTGGACCACTCGCTCCGCGCGGCGGAGATCGAGCCCCTCCGCGGCCACGTCGGTGGTCAGCAGGCAGCGAGGCAACGGGTGCGGACCCGGTTCCTGGAACCAGCGCATCACGGCTGCCCGTGCGGTGCCGGCGTGCCCCAGTCCGGCTCGATCGCCGGTGCACCAGGCCACGGGTCCGTCGAGTCGTTCGCGAAGGTAGCGGACCGTTTCACGGCGGGTGGTGAAGATCAGCGTGGTCCGCCCATCTGACAGGAGCGATCGCAGCCGGTCGAGCTTGTCATCGGGCTCGGCGGCGCGCGCACAGGCGCGGATCACGGCCTCGACGGCGCCGAGATCGTCGAGCGCGAGCTCCAGCGTGGCGTTGCCGTCGGAGACCAGCTCCCAGAGCACCAACTGGTCGTCCAGCTCGCCGGCGAACTCCCGCAGCTCCGAGCGGCCCAGCGACCGGCCCGCCCGGCGAGCATCCGCCCCGTGGAGCAGCAGTCCGCGATACCGGCGGAGCGCGCCCGCCAGCGCCGCGGGGCTCGAGGCGGCGGCGCGGAGCAGCACCGACCGAATCAGCGCGGCGATGGGGGGATGCAGCGAGAGCCGAAGCCGGGCCAGGCTCTCCACCAGCTCGCGCGCGCCGGCTTCCTCGCGCGCCGTAGGCACGCAGGCATCGACGCGCCGTGCGGGACGCGGGCCCGCGGCCGCGGTGTCCTCGATGACCAGCCGTCCCAGCGCACCCACGCCGGCGCCGCCCCCCAAGGTTGCCCGGAGGGACACCACGCCGTCGGCAATCAGGGCATCGTCCCGCACGCCGAGCAGGAGCTGATGAGCCAGATCGTCGAGCCGGTTCACCACCGGCGTGGCGCTGAGCAGCAGCACCTGTCGCCCGACCAGCCAGGGAGCCGTGTGCCAGTAGCGCCGGGCGCGCGGGTTCCGGAAGTGGTGACTTTCGTCGATGATCACCAGCCCCGAGCGGACCTCGGGCAGCCGGCCTCGGCTGGCCTGTTCGTGGGTGCCGATCTCGAGATTCACGCCGAGCCGCCGCGCGACCTCATTCCACTGCCTGGCGAGCATGGCGGGCACCAGGCACACCGCGGGCCGCTGGCGCGCCGCCAGGGCCAGCGCGACGTAGGTTTTCCCGCTGCCGACCGGGTCGGCGATCAGCGCGCCGCCGAACCGATCCAGGGCCGCCACGGCTCGGCGGAAGCTGCGAAGCTGGCCGGGCAGGAGCCACGCCGGCGGCGGGACCGTGCTCTCGGGCGGGAGCAGGCTCCTCGCGAGCGCCCGCGCCACCTCCCCCGGCGAGGCGGTTTGGCCGGGCGCGAGCGCGGTGCGCAGCGGGTCGTCGACCGCGGCCAGCGATTCAGCGACGATGCGCGGAACCGGCGGCCACCAGGCGGGCCAGGGCGGTCCGCTCGCGGGTGGAGAGCGCCAGATGCGCCGCGGCGATGTCATCGATGGTCTCCTGCACCGGCTCGCCGTTCCGCCCCGCGCGCGCGGCGGCGAGCAGCGCGTTGTCCGTGAGCACGGAGCCGGGCAAAGGAAGCCGGCTCACCAGCGCGGCGGTGTGTCGGTGGAAGCCGCCCGAGGCCGGCACGGCGCCCAGTCGAGCCACACCTTGGAGCCAGGTTGAGTTGAGCCATGCGGCCAGGCGCTGGGCTTCGGCCGCGGAACGGGCGGCGGCGACGTAGCAGGTGTTCAGCGGGATGAGCGAGGCGTCCTGGTCGGTGAGCGCGCAGGCGGTAAGCCGGCGCCCGAGGTCGGCCCAGACCAGCCGGTGGCGAGCCGTCGCGCCGGCGGTCCGGAACAGGCCCCACGGTGGGCCGCCGGCGAAGTCCACCCGTGCTCGGAGCGCGGGCTCCAGCGGCGTCAGGTAGGCGGCCGCACCGGGCGGAAGCCGAGGCAGGGGCGCGCCCGCGCTGTCATGCGGCCACAACAAGCGCCGAGCGGGACGCGCCTGAAACGGACGCAGGTCCCGGCCCCGCACGGCCCAGCGCAGCAGCTCGGCCTCCACCGTCGCCGGAGGGTCGAGGAAAATGCGATTGGCACCAGTCTTGACACCGAGCCGGCACACCAGGCGTTCGCCCAGGGCCGGGTACTCTCGCGCGAGCCGGGCGGCCACCTGACCCGAGCGGTCGGGACGAAGGATCCATGGGCCGCCTCCGCGCAGTCGAGTCTGCGGCACCGATCGGCGGCTGGGCCCGGATAGCGTGATCCGAACCCGGTGTCCCGGCGGCGGCGCCGCTTTCCGCGCCACCAGAGCCAGCGGATAGACCGTAGCATCGAATGCCGCCAGCGGATGGCCGGTGAGGTCCGCAACCCGAAGCAGCGTGGTGGCAGCCGCCAGATCGTGGCGCGCGACGGCGGCGTACTGAGCCGTGGCGAGCTTGGCCGGCACCAGCAGCGCGACCACGCCACCCGAGGCCACCAGCTCCGTCGCGCGCTCGAGGAAAGCCAGCGCGAGGTCTGGGCGGTGACCGAACGCCGCGCCCACTCCACGCCACCAGCGGTAGCGGCCGGCCAGCTGCCGGCGCGCCGGTGCGGGGAGGTCCTCGGCGCGGAGCCAGGGCGGATTGCCGACTACCAGGTCGAACCCGCCCCCTGCGAACACGTCGGCGAAGTGGCTCTGGTACTGGAACCAGGGCAGCTCGTGATCTCGCGCGATGGCGCGGCGCGCCCGCCGGAACGTCCGGAGCTCGAGTCGGACGGCCGCTAGCTGCTCCCGCAGCTCCCGATCGATGCCGCGCCGATGGCCGAACAGGTCCACGCTGCGCGCGGCCTCGACGCAGTCCCGAACCTGCGCCCGCGCCTCCGACTCGGCGCGGAGGAGCGCAGCGTCGGCGGCGTGACATTCCGCTGCCCGGAGCTCTCGGACCAGCGTTCGCTTCCGGCTGCCGGTGGCGATGACCAGCTCCCGGCGTGTGGCGGCCAGCGCCAGGGCCAGCGGCCGCTCGGTTGCTCCGAGTCGGAGCCGGCCGCCGGCCGGGTCGAACAGGCTGTCGCCCTGGCGCACGAGGCAGTCGAGGTTGGGAAGCGGTTCCACCGCACCGGGGTGATCCGCCGGGTCGTCGGCGATGACCGACAACCAGAGGCGGAGCTCGGCCAGGCGCACCGCGGTAGCGCTGAGGTCGATGCCGAACAGCGTGCGCTGGAGGATGCGGCGGCGCGCCGCGCTCATGCCGCCGGCCTTCATGCAGGTCATCGCGGACAGATGCTCGAGCGCGCCGAGGAGGAACGCACCCGAACCCGCGGCCGGGTCAAGCAGGGTGAGCGACTCCAGGTGAGCGACTACCGCCGGATCTCGCTCGGCCAGCCGGCGCTCGATGACCGACTCGGCGCAGCCCGTGCGGCCGGCGATCAGCCCCACCACCGCAGGCTCCAGCAGTGCCCGCACCAGCGCCGCCGGAGTGTAGTAGGTCCCGGTAGCGCGCCGCGCGTCGGGACTCATCACCCCCTCGAATACCCGCCCGAGCATGTCCGGCGCGATGCCGCCCGACTCGCTCCCTTCGGCGACGACGAAGTGGAACCGCTCGAACAATCGATCGAACGCGTCTCGCCAGACGGCGTTCGGGATGTCGCCCTGGATGGCTCGCTCGAGCGGGTGGGGCTCGAACAGGCCGCCGTTCAGAAACGGCATGGGGCCGAATCCGAGCGCTCCCCGGCTTCGCTCTTCGGCCGGCCGATTGAGGGTGCCGAAGAACAGCGGGCGGAGCAGATCGCGATGGATGCGCCGCTTTCGCGTCAGGCACGCGTCGACCGACTCGGCCAGGAACCGTTCCCGGCCGCCGAGCCAACCCTTGGCCTGGATGAAGTAGAGAAAGAGCACGCGGGTGAGCTGCAGCAGCGCCAGGCTGCGCCGATCTTCGGCTCGGAGACGGCATGGCAGGGCGGCCGCCGTGGCGTCCAGTGTCAGCTGGAACTCCCGGAAGAACCGCCGCCCGACGGCCTCGCCGCTCAAGGCCTCGGCGGCGTGGGCGGCGTAGGCCAGAGCGGGGCCGCTCCCGCCGGCAAGCCTGGCCAGCGAGGCCAGGGCGGTCGGGGAGGGGCAGTCGAGCGAGGTCTCGAGGCTGGGCGTTCCGGCGAAGGCGACCGCGATGCCGAGGCGGCGGGATGCGCGGTCGAGCGCGAGCACGCCGGCGCACCGCCCCCGGGCGACCAGCCGCCGGGCAAACCGCCGCGCCAGCCGCTCGGCCGGTGCGCCGGCCAGCGCGAACCAGGGGAAGTCGCCCGCGCGGCCCACGACCAGCATCGGCCCCGGCTCGATGCCCGGGCCGCGTAGCGCGATCCCGGGCACCAGGTCGGTGAGCGGCTCGTGGCCCAGCGCGACCAGCAAGCGGCGGAGCGATTCGAGTGAGTCGAGCTGCGCGAGGAGCGCACCAAGCTCGCGCGCCGTGCCGGAGCGGGAAAGCACCGCCCACGATGGCGGGGTCCGGCTGTGGTAGCGCTACCGATCCCGTGCGATCAGGATCCGATCTACGCTGCTGGACGCCCGTCGCTCCGCCCCTTATCCTGCACACTATGACGCCTCAGACTCGGACCTTGACCGCGCTCCTGGCCCTCGCCATGCTCGCCCTCCCGTGCGCCGCCCAGACCGCCTCCCCGGATAGCGGGACCTTCGTGATCCGCCACGACAGTGATACCGTGGCCGTCGAGCATTTCTCGCGGACCGCCACGAAGCTGGAAGGCACCTTGGCCATGCGCGATCCGAAAGGCACCGCCCAACTCTACCAGGCGGTGGTTGCTCCCGACGCCTCCGTGGCGCTGATCGAGGTGACGGTCCAGCAGAGGCCCGACAGTGGGCAGAAGCGGGGCAGGGTGATCCAGCGTGCGCGGGTCATCTTCAAGGCCGACAGCGCCGCCGTGGACGACGTGACCAACCACGGCCTGCAGACCCGCCTGTTCGGCACCGAGCGGGGGGCCGTGCCGTACCTCAACCTCTCGTTCGCGTTGCTGGAGCAGGTGGTGCGCCGTTCTCGCGCGGCCAAGCCGGCGGGCACGCAGGTTCCGCTGTTCAACCTGGGTGGCGGACAGACGGTGGATGCCAAGCTGGCGCCGATCGGCGCCGATTCGCTGGCGCTCGCGATCGGTTCGGTCGAGTTCCATCTGCGGGTGGATTCGGCGGGGCGGGTGCTCGGCGGACGCATTCCGGCGCAGGAAGTGGTGGTGGAGCGGCTGGGGAGCTGAGCAGGAAGGTCAGCGCTGTTCTCGCGCACCGTCCGCCCCGTACACGCGCCCTCGCCACTCCACCCGCCGCCCCCCGCGCCGGACCGAGCGCAACGCGATGTAGAGCGCCATCGCCGCACCGGCCGGATACCCAAGCCCGTACTTTCCCGGGATCTCCATCCCCAGCGACACCAGGACCCAGAACAGCGCCGACAGGCCAGTCGCCGCCGCGGCCGCGGGCAGCAGCCCTCCGATCGCCTGTCCCGCAGCCGCGGCCAGAACCACGGCCGGCGGTACCAGCCAGAACAGGAACGCGGAAACCAGCAGGACAGGCACCAGCGCCCGGCGCACCGGCTCGTGCGGAAACGACCGCCGCCCGCCCAGGTACATGTTCTTTGACCACCCTTCGATCAGCTGCGGCAGGCTGCGGTACATCCGGGTTTCCATGTCGCGCCGCGCGAACGCGAAGTGGATCCGGCGCCCCGCCCGCAGGTACGCCTGCGCGAGCGCCAGGTCCTCCGCCACCTCGTCGCGAACCGCTTCGTGGGTGCCCACTGATCGGTAGGCCTCGCGGGTGGTCAGGATGAACTGCCCATTCGCGATGGCATCGCGCTCTCGCCGCGCTCGCGACACGCGCCCCGGGTGGTACCGGAGCCCCAGCAGCAGCCAGATCTGAGGCATGATGAGCCGCTCCCACACGGTCACGCAGCGCTGGTGCGGCGCCACGGTCACCAGGTCCGCGGCTTCGCGCTCCAGCGCCGCCACCGCCCGACCGAGCAATTCGGGTCCGTGCGTGGTGTCGGCGTCGGTAAACAGGAGGAGGTCGCCGCTGGCAGCCCGGGCGCCTTGGACGCAGGCCCAGGGCTTTCCATACCAACCGTCAGGGAGCGGGGCACCCGGCAGCAGCCGAGCTCGCCCGTCTCCCGCGATGCAGCGGGAAACCCGGGCGGCGGTATCGTCGGTCGAGCGGTCGTCGACCACGATCAGCTCGAGCCTTGGATAGCGCGTTGCGAGCACCGAGCGCACCACCGTCTCGATGATCTCGGATTCGTTGCGGGCGGGTATGATGACGGAAACCAGCGGCCCATCGGCGGGCGGGATGTCATCCAGGCGGGGCCGCGGATCGGCCAGGCGGACCAGACTCGCGAACGGCACCAGCCACGGCAGGGCAGGCAGGAAGTCGGCGGGGGCCACCGTGGCGGCTGCTAGCGCTCCTGCCGGCCGCTAGCGCTCCTGCTGCTTGACCAGGCTCTGAAGCCCATGCTCGATCGCGTCCAGCTGGCGTTCGACGTCGGCGCCATCATACTCCAGCTGGAACGCGGGCACCCCATTCTGCGCGAACAGCGTGGCCACCAGGGCGTCGGTGTAACCCACCACGGCGACCGCGATGCCCTTGTCGATCACGCGGTTGAGCCGCAGCATGATGGCCATGCCCTGCCGGGCCCGCATGGCCGCCAGCACCGGCGCCAGGTTGCGGATCAGCATCTCGCGGAGAAACTGCAGCTCCTCGACCACCTCACCGGCGGCCAGGCCGCGGGTGGCAGCCATGCGGCCGTAGTGCTCGCAGGCCTGGAGCCATACCGTACCCACTTCCCGGCGCAGAGGGCCGACCAGCTCGCTGATGATCTCGAGAAGAATGCGGAGCTCCCGTTCGACGAGAGCTCGCGGTATCGTGGGAGCGGCGCTCATGCGATCGCCCAGCCAGTCCGCCCATTGAGTGACCATCTGGTCCCGCAGTTCGGCGATGACGCGCCCGGCGGCGAGCAGCGCGGGCTGGGAAGCACGCACGAAACGGTCCTCCCTGGATAAGAGTTGCGCCAATCTAACCGTGGAGCGTTGATGGGGTCAAAACCACTCGTCCGACCGCCTCGGCTCGCGCCCGGCAGCCGCGTTGCGCTGGTGGCGCCGGCTGGTCCCCTCTTGGAACAGGACGATATAGCGCGTGCCGAAGCGCTCTGCCGTGCGCTGGATTACGAACCGGTGTTGGGCGCCCATGCGCGCGGACATTACGGCTACTTCTCCGGCACCGACGAGGAGCGGCTGGCCGACCTCAACGCCGCGTTCCGCGATCCCGCCATCGATGCCGTCTGGTGCCTTCGCGGCGGGTACGGAGTGACCCGGATTCTCGACGCCATCGATTTCGAGGCGCTGGCCCGCCGCCCGCGTCCCGTGCTGGGCTACTCCGACATCACCGCGCTCCTCGCGGGCGTGGTTCGCTGCGCCGGCCTGGTCGCCTTCCACGCGCCCACCGCTCGCGCCGCCATGCCCGCCTTCTCCCGCCGACACTTCGGTCGCGTGCTGGGGGCCCCGGAAGCGGCGGGCCTGCTGGAGCCCATGGTGTCGGCGCCGGACGTGCTCATGCCGCAGACCAATCGCGTGACCGTCATTCACGGCGGTCGGGCCGAGGGCCCCCTCGCGGGAGGCAACCTGACCCTGCTGCATTGCCTCGTCGGTACCCGCTACTTCCCCGACCTCGAGGGGGCGATGCTGTTTCTCGAGGACGTGAACGAGGACCTCTACCGCATCGACCGGATGCTGGCCCACCTGCGAATGGTGGGCGCGCTGGCTCGCCTGAGCGGGGTGTTGATCGGCCGGTTCACCAACACCAAGCGACACATGGACGACGGCTCGTTCGGGGTGGATCAGGTCCTGACCCACTACTTCGCGCCGCTCGGCGTCCCGGTGCTGTATGGCCTGCCGATCGGCCACATCGACGACCAATGGACCATGCCGGTCGGCGTGCGCGCGCGAGTCGATGCGAATGCCGGGTCGGTGGAGCTGCTGGATGCCGCCGTGGCCTGAACCCGAGCGGCCGCAACCGTGGTGTTCTGCCCTCATTGCGTCGCGGCGGTCCACCATTCGTTAGCTTAGGATATGGCGACCTCCAGCCTGACCCACCACCGGCTGCCCGGCGCCCTGGGCGAGATCCTGATCGACGTCCGGGCCGGCGGCCGAGGAACGCCCCGCCCGGCGGTGATCGTCGTCCACGGATTCAAGGGATTCAAGGACTGGGGCTTATGGCCGTCGCTTGCGGAGCGGATCGCCCGGGCCGGCCTGTCCGCCGTCACGCTCAACCTGAGCGGCAGCGGGGTCGACGACAGCGGGGAGTTCGTCTACGCCGAACGGTTCGGCCACAACACCTTCTCCGCCGAGTTGCAAGACCTGCGCCGGGTAGCCGATGCACTCCACAGCGGGGCGCTCGGCGTGGCGCCGCCCAGCGCAGTGGGTGTGCTGGGGCATTCTCGTGGCGGTGGCGTCGCGGTACTGCACACGGCCGCCGACGCCCGCGTCAAGGCTCTGGTGACCTGGGCCGCCATCTCGACCGTGGAGCGCTGGCCCGCTCCCCAGCGCGCCGCCTGGCGGGCGGCCGGTGTCAACCAGGTGAAGAACGCCCGCACCGGCCAGGTGCTGCCGCTCTACACCGACGTGCTCGACGACGTCGAGCGCAACGCATCCGTGCTCGACATCGCGGCGGCGGCACACCGCGTCGCGGTGCCCTGGCTCATCGTCCACGGGACCGAAGACGAGGCCGTGCCCGTGGCGGAGGGCGAGCGGCTCGCGGGCGCCGCGCCCGGCGCCCGCTTCGTACCGGTGGAGAGCGCCGGCCACACCTTCGGCGCCGTTCACCCGTGGCAGGGCGCGCCGCCCGCCCTCGAGCAGGTGGAGGACATGACGCTGGCCTTCTTTGCGGAGCACCTGGTTTAGCCATGCCGCCCCGAAGCTCGCTGCCGGATCTGAGCGGGCGCGTGTGCGTCATCACCGGTGCCACCCGCGGGATCGGACGGGCTACGGTCGACGGGCTTGCGGCTCTCGGGGCGCGCATGGTCCTCTTGTGCCGGCGCCGCGACGAAGGCGACCGGATCGCGGAGGAGCTTGCCGCCGCGAAACGGGGGCCCCCGGCCGACGTCATCGAGGTCGATCTCTCCTCCCAGCGCGCCATCCGCGAGGCCGCCGACACACTGCGCGGTCGCTATCCCAGCATTCACGTTCTCATCAACAATGCGGGCGTGGTCCCGCAGCAGCGGGAGGTGACGTCGGACGGACTGGAGATGCAGTTCGCGGTAAACCACCTCGCGTACTTCATGCTCACCGGGCTGCTGCTCGATCGACTCACCGCCGCCGCGCCGGCCCGGGTAGTGAACGTCACCTCCGGTGCGCATCAGGGTGGCACGCTCGACCTGGCGGATCTCCAGAGCCAGCGGCGCTACGATCCTGTCCGGGTCTACGGCAGGACCAAGCTCGCCAACGTGCTGTTCACCTACGAGCTGGCCCGCCGGATCCGCTCCACCGGCGTCACCGCCAACTGCCTTCACCCGGGGGTGATCGCCACCCGGCTGCTGGCCGACTACATGAACGTGCCGATGGTCGGGGCCGCCGTCGCGCAGACCTTCGGAGGCGACCCGTCGGAAGGCGCCGACGCCACGGTCCATCTCGCGGCGTCGGCCGAGCTCGAGACCGTGACCGGCCGGTATTTCGTGGGCCGGCGGGAGAGCCGGTCGTCGCCCGTGTCGTACGACGAGACCCTGCAGCACCGCCTGTGGGAGGAAAGCGCCCGCCTCGCCTCCCTGGCGGGCGCCCTCGCACCTTGACCCCCCGCGCTCGGGCGGCGAATCTCCGTCATGCCCATCTACGCCTACCGCTGTTCCGCCTGCGGCACCGACTTCGAGCGGCTGGTCCGCTCCGGGACCAAGGTCAGCTGTCCCGAGTGTGAGGGTCGAAAGCTCCAACGGCTGATGTCGCCCACGGCCAGACCGGCCGGAAAGTCCGCACCTGCCGATTACAGTCGCCTGGGTCCACCGCCCGGCGGTGGGTGCTGCGGCGGCGGATGTCACTCGCACAACCACTGAGCCCGCGCCTCGCTCGGCTCAAACAGCGGCTGGCGGCGCACCCGCCCGTCGCGGATGCAGGCGACGCGTCGCTGCTCTGGGCCGCCGTTGCCGTCGTGCTGGCCCCGTCGCCCGATGCGGTGCTGCTCATCCGCCGTGCCGAGCGCGCCGGCGATCCCTGGTCCGGCCACATGGCGCTCCCCGGCGGCCGCCGCGACCCCCAGGATGAGGATCTGATAGCCACCGCGGTCCGCGAAACCTTCGAGGAAGTCGGTCTGCGTCTGGAGCGGCCCGACCTGCTCGGCGGGCTCGACGACGTGGTGCCCCGAACCCCCGTACTGCCACCCATCGCGGTGCGACCGTTCGTGTTTGGCCTGGCCGAACGGCCGCCGCTCACGCCCAATCCCGAAGTGGCCGCGGTTCGCTGGGTCCACGTCGATCACCTGCTCCACCCCGAGACCTACCATTCGGCCCGCCTCGAAATCCGGGGCGAGCCGCGCGACTTCCCCGCCTACCGGGTCGACGAAGCCATCGTCTGGGGCATGACCGAGCGGATTCTGACCGGTCTCCTGGCCCAGCTCCGAGCCTAGGGCTCACCGTACGTCGCTTGACATTCGCGCGGCCTCACCTCATTATTAGCCCGACCTAAACTTGAGTTTCGCGTGAACGCAACTGCCAGCCACCAGCCACTTACCCGGTCCGTCGAGGACTATCTCAAGGCGATCTACCGGCTCAGCCCCGAAGGGCGTCCCGCAGCCACCAGCGACATCGCCCGGCTGCTCGACCTGTCGGCCCCGTCCGTGAGCGGGATGGTCAAGCGACTCTCGGAGCTGGGCTTCCTGGAGCACATCCCCTACAAAGGCGTACAGCTCACCGACGCCGGGCGGCGGGCGGCGCTGCGCATGGTCCGCCGGCATCGGCTCCTCGAGGCGTACCTGGTTCAGTTCCTGGCGTACGGCTGGGACACGGTGCACGTCGAGGCGGAGCGGCTGGAGCACGCGGTATCCGACACGCTGGTGGAGCGGATGGCCGCCGCCCTGGGTCACCCGGTAGTCGATCCCCACGGCGATCCGATCCCCGGTCCCGACGGATCGATCCACGAGCCCGCCTCCACCCCGCTGGCCGGCGTGGAGATCGGCGAAACGGTCGAGATCCGCCGAGTGGACGAGAGCGAGCCGGAGCGGCTCCGCTACCTGGCCCTCCTCGGCCTGGTGCCCGGTGTGGTTCTGACGGTGCTGGACCGCCAGCCGTTCGGCGGCCCGGTGACGGTCGAGTCCGCGGGCGAGCGCCACAGCATCGGCGCCGAGCTGGCGCAGGTGGTGCTGGTGGCGGCGGGAGACGAGCGATGAGCGCCGCCTCGACCTCGCCGGTCCAGGATGTGGGCGGCTGGCGCTATCCGCGCACGCTGCCCAGCCTGCCCGAGTCCCACCACACCGTTTCGGTGCCGCGCGGCGTGCCGTTCTGGCGCAAGGCGCTGGCCTTCGCCGGGCCGGGCTACATGGTGGCGGTGGGTTACATGGACCCGGGCAACTGGGCCACCGACCTCGCCGGCGGCGCCCGGTTCGGCTACCTGCTGCTCAGCGTCATCCTCATCTCCAACCTGATGGCGATTCTGCTGCAGGGGCTCGCCTTGAAGCTCGGCATCGTGACCGGGCGCGACCTCGCGCAGGCCTGCCGCGATCACTACTCGCGGCCGGTGAGCTTTGTGCTCTGGGTGCTGTGCGAGATCGCCATCGCCGCCTGCGACCTCGCCGAGGTGATCGGCTCGGCCATCGCGCTCAACCTGCTGTTCGGGATACCGCTGGTGTGGGGCGTGTGCCTCACCGCGCTCGACGTGCTGCTGATCCTGCTGCTCCAGCACAAGGGGTTTCGCTACCTCGAGGCCCTCGTCATCGCGCTGGTGGCGACGATCGGTCTCTGCTTCGGAATCGAGCTGATCATGGCCCGACCCGAGCTGAGCGCCGTGCTCGGTGGCCTGGTCCCGCGCACCGAGATCGTCACCAACCCGGGCATGCTGTACATTGCCATCGGCATCCTGGGGGCCACCGTGATGCCGCACAATCTCTATTTGCACTCTTCCATCGTGCAGACCCGGAAGGTGCTGCCCGACCCGGAGTCCAAGCGCGAAGCCATCCGCTTCGCCACGCTCGACTCGACCGTCGCCCTGCTGTTCGCGTTCTTCATCAACGCGGCCATCCTGATCCTGGCCGCGGCCACCTTCCATCAGAGCGGACACCAGGATGTGGCCGATATCGGCGATGCCTACCGGCTGCTCGCTCCCCTGCTCGGCACCGGCCTCGCGAGCACGCTGTTCGCAGTCGCGCTGCTCGCGTCGGGGCAGAACTCCACCATCACCGGCACCCTGGCGGGCCAGATCGTGATGGAAGGGTTTCTCAACATCCGGCTGCCGGCCTGGCTTCGCCGGCTCATCACTCGGCTCATCGCCATCGTTCCGGCGGTCATCGTGACCGCCTTGTATGGGGAGCATGGCGCCGGCTCGCTGCTCATCCTGAGCCAGGTGATCCTGAGCCTGCAGCTTTCGTTCGCCGTGGTGCCGCTGGTCTACTTCACCAGCCAGCGGAAGAAGATGGGTGAGTTCGTCAACTCTCCACTGCTGGTGGCCGCGGCCTGGAGCGTGGCGGTGATCATCATGGGCCTCAACGCCTGGCTCCTCATCGGAACCTTCCGCGACTGGCTGGCGTGATCGCGCGCCACCTGCTCCTGGCCGGGCTTCTGGGGGGCCGCCTCTTCGCCCAGAATACCCGACCGTCCCCGATCTCCGACAACAGCTTCCTGATCGAGGAGGCTTACAATCAGGAGCCGGGGGTGGTGCAGCATATCAGCACCTTCACCCGGCCAGACGGCGGCGGGGCGTGGACCTACTCCTTCACCCAGGAGTGGCCGTTTCGCGGGAGCACCCACCAGCTGAGCTACACCGTTCCGGTGCTGAACCAGTCGGGCGCTGGGACCGGCCTCGGCGATATCATACTCAACTACCGATACCAGCTCACGGCCCGAGGGGATGACGGCCTGCACCTGGCGCCGAGGTTGAGCCTTGTGATCCCCACTGGCGACGAGCGCCGCGGCCGGGGCGCGGGCGGTCTTGGCCTCCAGACCAACGTACCGCTCAGCCTGCGGCCCCGCCCGTGGCTGGCCCTCCACGCGAACGCGGGCCTTACCTGGACGCCCGATGCCCGCAACGCCTTCGAGCAGAGCGCATCGACGCTGAGCGGCAACCTGGGCGGGAGTGCCATCTGGCTTGTCCGACCGGATCTGAACCTCATGCTGGAGCTGCTGTGGCTCACCACCGAGGGCGTCGCTGGACCCGGCCGGCGGCAGCGTGAGGACGCGCTCTTTCTCAATCCCGGCGTGCGCTGGGCGTTCAACTTTACCAGCGGACTGCAGATTGTTCCCGGGGTCGCGTACACCGTCGGACTCGATGACGGCGCCGGCGACGATGTGCTCTTCCTCTATCTCAGCTTCGAGCACCCCTTCCGCCATTAGGTTCCACGGCATGTGGTGAGCCTTGCGGCCGGCAGCGGTACAGCCGCGTGCCGTTCGCATCCCCGCGCATGTGTGGCGGTCGTCGATGAAGCTGCTTCCAATTCGGATGGCATGGGCTCTCGCCATGCTCGCGAGCGCCGCCGTCCCGCTCCAAGCTCAGCTCCCCGGGGTGGCGGTCGAGCGCCGGCTGGCCGATGAGCTCGCGCTCCGCGTGGGCGACACCGTCCGGCTCGGCATCGCGCCGGATTCGATGAGGAACGTGGCTGTGGTCGCCGCCGTGTACGAGCCCCGCCCGGATCCTGCCCAGATCACCAAAGACGAACGCTACGTTCGACTGCACCTGCCCGACCTGGCCGCGCTGCTCGGCGCGCCCGACCGGGTCGACCGATTCGGCGTCGGACTGGTGCCCGGTGTTCCGGTGGACAGCGCGGTTGCGCGTCTCGAGCAGAACGCGTTCGGCTACCGGGCCTATCCGTCCGCCGTAATCGCATCCGGCTCCTCGCAGACCTTCCTCGTGGTAAGCCGCTTCCACCGCGCCATCGCGGTGATCACGATCGTCGCGAGCGCCGTCTTTCTCCTGTGCATCATGCTCCTCAAGGTGGAGGAGCGACGGCTGGATGCGGCCGTCATGCGGTTCATCGGCGTGCGCCGTCGCACCATCTTCGGCGCGCTGCTGCTCGAGGCGGCACTGGTCGCCGTGGTGGGCTCGTTTGTGGGGACCGGACTGGCCTTTGCCGCCGGGGCCGTCACCAACGCCTACTATCGGCGGTTCTTTGACACCGCGCTCACCTTCTCGCTCATCACCCCCGACATCGTGCTGTTCAGCGTCGGACTGTCCCTCGCCCTGGGGCTGGCGGCCGGCGGGGTGGCCGCCTGGCGATTGGTGCGCACCCGGCCGATGGTGCTGTGGGGGCGGGGCTGACCGGCGTGGTCTGGGGGCTCAAGAGCCTCGCGCGGCAACCGCTGCGCACCGCCTTGTCGCTCGCGGGTATCGCGGTCGCCGCGGCCATGCTGCTCGACATGGTGATGTTGAGCGGCGGGATCGACAAGTCGTTCTCGGACCTCCTGCTCAAGCGCGGCTTCCAGATGAGGATCACGCCCAAGGGCACGCTCCCGTTCGACACCGAGGCGAGCATGGCGGGCGCGGCGGAGATCGTCCGCGCGCTCCGGCGGGACCCCGCCGTCGCCGCCGCTGGAGCGGTGCTGGGAACCTCGATCTACGGCCGTACCCGCGACTCGCTGGTGACGCTGTTCGGCTACGGGGTCGAGCCCGAGGCCCAGTCGTTGTATCAGCTCACCGCCGGCCGGGACCTGACCACCTCGGACACCGCGGGTGTCCTGCTCAGCGAGCCGGCCGCACGTCTCCTCGGTGCCTCCGTGGGCGATACGGTAACGCTGGTGGGTCGACTGGATCCCCAGGTGGTGACCGCCGCCGTCGGCCGCCGTCTGGTGGTCCGGGGCATGGTGCGATGGATCTACGACTACCGGGGCCAGCCGTCGGTAGGCACCGTGTTGCCGCTGATGCAGCAGTTGTCCCAGCACGAGGCGACCGACCGCGCCTCCCTCATCCTGGTCCGGGCCCGGGAGGACCGCGATGTTCCGGCCCTGGCCGAGCGGCTCCGGCGGCAGTTCCCCCAGGTGGAGGTGAACAGCGTGGCCGAGCTGGTCGCGCACTTCCGCGAACGCCTGGTGTATTTCCGGCAGCTCTCCTACATCCTCGGCACCATGAGCTTGATCGTGGCCGTGCTGCTGGTCGCCACGCTGCTCACGATCACCGTCAACGAGCGCCTGGGCGAGATCGCCACGCTCCGCGCCATCGGCGTAAGCCGCGCCACCGTGGTGGGGCAGGTACTGGCGGAAGGCACCACGCTGACGCTGGTCGGGGCACTGCTCGGGCTTGGCCTGGGTCTCGTGACGGCGCGCTACCTGGATGCCATCCTGACCAGCTTTCCGGGCCTGCCGGCGGCGTTCTCGTTCTTCGTGCCGCGTGCCGACACGCTGGCCTTCGCCGCGCTGGTCCTGTTCGTGGCCGGCGCGCTCGCCGGCCTCTATCCCGCGTGGCTCGCGTCCCGCGCGCCCATCGCGGCCACTCTCCGCTCCGAGGCCACGTGAGCCCCCCGCCGATTCTGGCCCGGGACCTTCGCAAGGACTACCCGATGAACGGCGAGACCGTCCACGCGCTGCGCGGCGTCTCGCTGCGGGTGAATCAGGGCGATTACATCGCGATCGTGGGCCCCTCCGGCAGCGGCAAGTCCACCCTGCTGCAGCTCCTCGGCGGCATCGACACGCCGTCCTCCGGCGCGGTGGAGATCCTGGGCACCCCGCTCGAGACGCTGGGCGACGGCGAGCTCACCCGGCTCCGCCTCACCCGGCTCGGCTTCATCTTCCAGCGCTTTCACCTGCTGCCGGTGCTCACCGCCCGGGAGAACGTCGAGCTGCCCATGGCCGAAGCGGGCCTGCGCCGGCCCGAGCGCCAGGTCCGAGCGCGCGAGCTGCTCGACTTCGTCGGTCTCGGCCACCGCGCCGAGCACCGGGCGACCCAGCTCTCGGGCGGTGAGATGCAGCGCGTGGCCATCGCCCGCGCGCTCGCCAACCGGCCCGCCGTCGTGCTCGCCGACGAGCCCACCGGCGAGCTGGACGCGGCCACGGGGCAGGAGATCCTGGCGCTGTTCCGCCGGCTCAATCAGGGCGGGACGACCCTGGCCGTCGTCACCCACGACGATCGGCTCGCCGCTGAGGCCGGCCGCGTGATCCACATGCTCGACGGCACCATCCGCGACTGATGCTCACGACCTTGGCCTTTCGCCATCTCTGGGTGCGGCGGCTCCGCTCGCTGTTTCTGCTGCTCGGGTTTGCCATCGGCGTCGGGGTAATGGTGGTGCTGCTTTCCGTGGGCGAGGCGATGCTCGACCAGAGCCGTGATGTCTCGCTCGTCGGCGGGGGCGAGGTGACGGTGCTGCCGCTCGGCATTGACGTCGAAGCCCTGCGAACCGGCGGATTGAGCGGCATGTTCTTCGCCATCGACCGGGCGCGCTTTCTCACCCGCCAGGTGCTCGGCGGCCCGCGCCAGGCGCGGATGGTGCGGACCGTCGCGCCGATGATCGAGGGGAAGCTGCTCTACCTATGCAAGGCTTCGGGGCCCTGCCGGCCGACGGCCGTCCGTGCCGGCGGCGAGATCCCGAGCCGCGCGGCCGCGCTGGGCACCGGGCTCGACGTGCGGCAGGGCCGCTGGGCCGATTCGCATGCGGATTCGCTCTGGATCGCGCCTGGTCCGCAGCAGCTCTATGACGAGCTGGACCGGTTTCACGTTCCGCCCCGGCCCGACAGCACCTGGGGCGAGTGGCACTACTTCAACCTCACGCCATCGTCCGACGAGTGGTGGTATGTGACCTACCTCGTCGGCGGGGCGCTGCCGGCCGGCCGCTGGGGCGGCCGCCTCCTGGTGACGCACCGCCGTCCCGATGGCCGGTACGATCGATTTACCGGCGCCGTTCCGTCGAGCCGCGTCGTGCTCGACACCACCCGCGCCGATCTCGTCCTCGGGCCGAGCTCGGTCCGGCAGCGCGACGGCGTGTATCACCTCCAAGGCTTGGCCTCGGGCCCGGCCGGCCGGTTGCGCCTCGATCTCGCCATCGTGCCCGAGCGCAACCGTTACTTCCCGCCCGTCGAGATGCGGGACCGGGACTTCATATCCGGCTATGTCGTGCCCGCGTTGAGCGGCGCCGCGCGGGGCACCATCTGCGTCGGCGCGCACTGCGATCACCTGTCGGACGCTCGCGCCTATCACGACCACAATTGGGGCGTGTGGCACGATGTGACATGGGAGTGGGGTGCGGCACGCGGTGCATCGCTCAGCCTGCTCTATGGCGGTGTCTACGGGCCTCGGCGGAATCAGCTCGATGCCGGGGCGGTCACCTCGCCTTTCTTCCTGGGCATCGTGGACTCGCTTGGCGTGCGGCAGGTGCTGCAGTTTGATCGGGTGGCGTA
>Ga0308176_10000298_pt1 | contig 32804 bp, 27 predicted proteins | sample PhyCR2_3_FD_203890 | JGI IMG/M metagenome (GOLD analysis project Ga0308176, IMG submission 203890) | Soil microbial communities from UC Gill Tract Community Farm, Albany, California, United States - DLSLS.C.R2 | ecosystem: Environmental > Terrestrial > Soil > Agricultural land | place: USA... | reverse complement strand
TGAGTTCGGGCGAGCGGCCCATGCTGCGTCCGAGCAGCACGCCACTGACCGACAGCGACTCCTGCACCTGCGAAGTCATCAGAGCCAACCGGCGCTGCCGCTCAGTGGTGAGCCGGCGGCGCATGGCACCGACCCGGCGGTTGATCCAGACCGTGCCGGGCAGCAGAACGAAGCTCAGCAGTGCCAGCCGCACGTCCATGGCGAGCATGGCGATGGCGCTGCCGACGACGACGGTCGCGTTCGACACGATCGACGTCGCCGTGCTGGTGACGATCGCCTGCATGCCGCCGATGTCGTTCGCGATGCGCGACTGCACCTCACCGGTGCGGGTCTTCGTGAAGAACGCCAGCGACATCCGCTGGAGGTGCGCGTACACGGCGACACGCAGGTCGCGCATGATCCGCTGGCCGATCGTGGTCGACAGCAGCGTCTGGTACACGCCGACGACCGTGCTGACCACGGCGACGCCGATCATGCCGAGGGCAAGGAGGGCCAGCAGTCCGGTGTCCTTGTGCGGCAGGGCGTTGTCGATGATGCCGCGCAGCAGGAACGGCGAACCGAGGCCGACCAGCGAGGACGCGGCGATGAGCAGGCCGACCAGGACGAGGCGGCCGGTGTAGGGACGGAAGAGGCGGAGGATCCGGCGGGGATCCACGTGCGGGTCGTCCGGACGGACGTCGGGAAGTGGGGGCATACGGTCTCCTCAATCTTCTGAGGGAAGCTCACAGTGAGCTTAACTCATCAATCGGCTAACCTGTTCCCATGGAAGGCGTGACCGACCAGCTCGCCGACGCCGTGCAGCAGGTCGCACGGCGGTTGCGGCACGGGGCGCGACACAGGCTGGCACCGCTTGGGCTGACGCCCGGTCAGGGGCGGGCGCTGTCGGTGCTGGAGCGGGCCGGTGGGCCCCTGCGGATGGCGGAGTTGGCAGCGGCCCTGCGGGTCGTGCCGCGGTCCGCGACCGGTGTGGTGGAAGGGCTTGCGGAGCTGGGCCTGGTCCGACGCGACACCGACCCGGCCGACCGACGCTCGGTGCTGGTGTCACTGACCGACGCCGGCCGGGGCACGCTCGACGAGCTTGCCGAAGCACGTAGCCAGACCGCGGAGGAACTGTTCGGCTCGCTCGAGCCGGCCGAGCAGCGCCGCCTGCTCGACCTCCTCAGTCGCCTCGACACCACCGGCCACCCCTGAGCCGCCCGCGCAGCGAGCGACCGCCGACAGGTCGGCAACGCGGGTGCCCGACGTTCATCTGCGCGATCGCCGGCCGACGGCCGGCACGGTGCCTTGCGAGCGCCGAGACCGGAAGCGGCCGCTGGCTGGGCCGGATCGGGCGGGAAGGGTCAGCGGCGGGCGGTCGAGCGGTCGCCGTTGCGCTGGGGCTGCGCGTCGGCCGGCTGCTGGGCCGGCTGCGCCGGCTGGGCCGGCTGCTGGGCCGGCTGCTGGGCCGGCTCCTTGGCGGGCGCGGGCTCCGAGTCGGCGGCGACGGCGCCGCCGGTCAGGGTCGAGAGCATCTCGCGGACGTTGCGCAGCTGGTCGGTGATCGCGTCGCGGCGCTTGGACAGCGACGCCAGCTCGCGCTCGCTCTCCCGGCGGGTGCGGTCGGCCTGCGCCCGCGCCTCGGCGACCAGTTCAGCCGACTCGCGCTGGGCGGCGGCGAGCATCTCCTGCGAGCGCCGCTCGGCGTCCGCGCGCATCTTCTCCGCCTCGGCGCGCAGCTGGTCGGTGCGGGCCACGGTCTCGGCCAGCTCCCGCTCGGCCGCGGTCGTACGGGCCATGTGGTCGGCCTCCGCCTTCTGCCGGCGCTTGGCCAACGCGGTCTCGAAGTCCGCTGCGGCCTGCGCCGCCCGGGCCCGGACCGACTCCAGGTGACCGCTGGCCTCCTCGCGCGTCGCGGCGGCCTGCGTGTCGGCGTCCGCCCGCACCCGGGCCGCCTCCTGCCGAGCCTTGTCCAGCAGTCCGCTGGCCTCCGTCTGCACCTTCTGCTTGTGGGCGGCGGCGTCCTTCTCGGCGGCGGCCTGCAGCGCGGCGATCTTCTTCTTCGCCTCCGCCCGCTCCCGGTCGATCTCCTCCTTGGCCTCCTGCCGGACCGTAGCCGCCTCATCCTCTGCGACGCGCATGATCTTCTCGATCCTCGCGCCGAAACCGTTCAATGCGGAAGCGGGCTGGTCCGCCGACTTCTCGTCGCCGGGTTGCAGGTGCAGCTCCTCGACCCGCGCCTCCAGCTGCTTCACCCGCTCGGCCAGCCGGTCGCGCTCGCTCAGCGCACCGGAGAACTCGGACTCCAGCGAGGCGAGGTGCGCGTCCACCTGGTCGCGGTCGTAACCACGGAGTGCGACGTCGAACGGAACCGACTGGGACGCGTCGGGCATGGCTGGATTCCCCCAGGAACGAAAACGGCGCTGGACCTGGGGATTCTGGCAGGGAGTCAGAACCGACACCAGGACACCGAATGACTATGTACGCGCAGCGTACGACCAGTCACGACGCCGCGGCAGGCTAACCGCGCAGGAGGACGAGATCGTCCCGGTGTACGACCTCACGCCGGTGCTCGGGGTCGAGCTCGCGGGTGGACCGGCCGAGCAGCTCCGGCAGCTCCGAAGCGTCGTACCCGACCAGGCCGCGGGCGACCGCCACGCCGTCCGGGCCGAGCAGCTCGACCGGGTCGCCGGCACCGAACTCGCCGCGCACCCCGGTCACGCCCGCAGACAGCAGCGAGGTACGCCGGCGGACGACCGCGTCGACCGCGCCGGCGTCGAGAACCAGCTGCCCGCGCGGGGTCGTCGCATGCCGCAACCAGAACAGTCGGGACGCCGTGCGGCGCGCGGTCGCCGGGAACGCCGTGCCCACCTGCTCGCCGGCCAGCGCGGCGCCCACCTGCTCCGCCGCGGCCAGCAGCACCGGCACGCCCGCCCCTGAGGCGATCCGGGCCGCGTCGAGCTTGCTCGCCATCCCACCGGTGCCGACACGGGACGCACCGGCCCGGCCGATCCGCACCCCGGCAAGGTCGTCCCCGCCGCGCACCTCCGGGATCAGCCGGGCGCCGGGTCGGCGGGGGTCGCCGTCGTACAGACCGTCCACATCGGACAGAAGGACCAGCGCCTCGGCGGCGACGAGGTGAGCGACCAGCGCGGCCAGCCGGTCGTTGTCGCCGAACCGGATCTCCTCGGTCGCGACGGCATCGTTCTCGTTCACGACCGGCACCACGCCGAGCGAAAGCAGCCGCTCCAGCGTGCGGTTGGCGTTGCGATAGTGCGCGCGGCGGACCAGGTCGTCGGCGGTCAGCAGCACCTGCCCGACGAGCAGGCCGGACCGCGCGAACGACGCCGCGTACCGCTCCACCAGCAGCATCTGTCCCACGCTCGCCGCCGCCTGCTGGGTCGCCAGGTCCCGCGGCCGGGACGGCAGCGTCAGCGGCGCCAGCCCGGCCGCGATCGCCCCGGAGGAAACGAGCACGACCTGGGTACCGGCGGCGCGGCGGGCGCTGAGCACGTCGACCAGCGCATCCAGCCGACGCGGGTCGAGGCCGCCGGCGGCGGTGGTCAGCGAGGAGGAGCCGACCTTGACCACGAGCCGGTGCGCACGGCGGACCGCGTCCCGGACGCTCATCGCCGGCGCGGGCCGCCGCGGCCCGGGCGGCGGTGCCGGGCCGGCGCCTCCGGTGGGACGTCGTCGTCCTCCAGCGACTCGGCCGCGTCGGGATCGATGCCCGCGTGCCGCGTCCGGTAGGCGACCAGTCGCTCGGCCGCGCTGGCCCGGGTCCGCGTCTCCACCCGCGCGTCGGTGCCGCGCGGGCCGTCGCCGGCCTCGGCCGCGTTGGCCAGGGTCGGCTGCCAGTCGAAGGTGACGTCGCCGATCGTGACCGCGGCACCGGCGACGGCGCCGGCCTTGACCAGCTCGTCCTCGACGCCCAGCCGGGCGAGCCGGTCGGCCAGGTAGCCCACGGCCTCGTCGTTGGCGAAGTCGGTCTGCGTCACCCAGCGCTCCGGCCGCTCGCCGCGGACCACGAACGCCTCCGGCTCGTCCGGGTCGCGCTCGACCGTGAACCCGCCGTCGTCCACGCCGCCCGGCCGCAACACGATCCGGGTCGGCTCCGGCGGCGGCAGGCTGGCGCGGTAGCGCTCGACCTCCGCGGCCAGCGCGTACGACAGCTCCGTCAGCCCCTCGCGGGTCGCCGCGCTGATCTCGAACACCGGCCAGCCGCGCTCGGCCAGGTCGGGTCGGACGATCTCGGCCAGCTCCCGCGCGTCCGGCACGTCGATCTTGTTCAGCGCGACCAACCGGGGACGGTCGGCCAGTGCCGTGTCGTACTGGTCGAGCTCGCGCTCGAGTGCCTCGATGTCCGCGACCGGGTCCCGACCGGGTTCCTCGGTCGCGCAATCGATGACGTGCAGCAGCACGGCGCAGCGTTCGATGTGCCGGAGGAACTCGATGCCGAGACCCTTGCCCTGTGCGGCGCCCGGGATCAGCCCAGGCACGTCGGCGACCGTGTAGGTCGTGCCGCCTGCCTGTACCACGCCCAGGTTGGGCTGCAGGGTGGTGAACGGGTAGTCGGCGATCTTCGGCCGGGCGGCGGAGAGCGCGGCGATCAGCGAGGACTTGCCGGCGCTGGGGAAGCCGACGAGTCCGACGTCGGCGACGCTCTTGAGCTCGAGGACGAGGTCGCGGGTCTCCCCCGGCTCGCCGAGCAGCGCGAACCCGGGCGCCTTGCGACGTTTCGAGGCGAGCGCGTGGTTGCCGAGACCGCCACGCCCGCCGCGGGCGGCGACGAACCGGGTGCCGGCGCCGGTCAGGTCGGCCAGTACCGCGCCGTCAACTGTCTGCACGACCGTGCCGTCCGGTACGCGCAGCTCGAGCGAGTCGCCGGCCGCCCCCGCGCGCAGGCTCCCCATTCCCTGCTTGCCGTTGCCGGCGCGCTGATGCGGATGGAAGTGGAAGTCCAGCAGGGTATGCACGCCCGGGTCGACGACGAGCACGATGTCGCCGCCATGGCCACCGTTCCCGCCATCCGGACCGCCGAGCGGCTTGAACTTCTCCCGGTGGATCGAGGCAGCACCGTGCCCGCCGTTGCCGGCGACCGCGTGCACGACCACGCGGTCGACGAACGACGCCACGGGACTTGCTCCTTCCATGCGAAAGGCGGGCCCACGCCGGGGCCCGCCTTCCGAAAACCGATCGGTGCTGTCAGCCCTCGCTGGGCGGCAGGATGCTCACGACCTTGCGGCCGCGGCGCTCCCCGAACTTCACGTGCCCGCCAGCAAGCGCGTACAGCGTGTCGTCGCCGCCGCGGCCGACCAGGTCGCCCGGGTGGAACTTGGTGCCGCGCTGGCGGACGAGGATCTCGCCGGCGTTGACGAGCTGGCCGCCGTACCGCTTGACGCCCAGGCGCTGGGCGTTGGACTCGCGGCCGTTGCGGGAGCTGGACGCGCCCTTCTTGTGTGCCATCTCTACTTCCCGCTCTCGATGCCGGTGACCTTGACCTGGGTCAGCGGCTGTCGGTGACCCATCCGGCGGTGGTAGCCGGTCTTGTTCCGGAAATGATGGATCTTGATCTTGGGGCCCTTGGTGTGGGCGACGACCTCGCCGGTCACCGCGACCTTGGCCAGCGCGTCGGCGTCGGTGGTGACGTCGTCGCCGTCGACCAGGAGCAGCGCCGGGAGGTCGACGCTCGTGCCGGGCGCGCCGACGATCTTCTCGACCTCGACGACGTCACCGACGGCGACCTTGTATTGCTTGCCGCCCGTCTTGACGATGGCGTACATCGACGACTGCTCCTTGGGTGTGATCACGCGAAATCAGGTCCACGTCGCCGCGGGCCAGTAGGACAGGGTACGGACCGCCTTCCGGGCCGGTCAAACCGGGGCCGGCTCACTCGCCGGACACCGGCTGCGGCGGGCCGGCCGGGCGGCTGGCGGCGCGGCGCCGGCGGCGCGGCGTGCGGCCGTTACCGTCCGCACCCACCGTTCCGTTGGACCCGGCGACCGGCTCCGGGGCGGACGGGAACCCGGCCGTGTCGGTGCCAGGGGCGACGACGCCGTTCGAGCCCGCGACCGGTTCCGAGCCGTCCGGGGCGGTGCCGCCGTCCGGAGACTCCGGTCGGGCCGCCGGTGCGGGCCTCCCGCCGTCCGTGACCGAGCCGACGGTCTCCAGCGGCCCAGCCGGTACGTCGGCCGGCGGCGGCGATCCGGCGGCTGACTCCGCCCGACGCCTCCCCCTCCGCCGACCCCCGCCGGCACCGGAGGACGCCGTCGCAGCGGCCTCGGCCCCGGCCGGCTCCGAAGTCAGGGCTGCGGCGGGCGCGGATGCCGCAGCCTCCGCTCCGGCGATGCCCCCGCCGGCCGACGCAGCGTCGGCGGTCGTGGCGTCGGCAACACCGACCCCGGCGGGCTCACGGGGGGCGCCGGCGGGCTCACGGGGGGCGCCGGCGGGCTCACGGGGGGCGCCGCCGGGCTCACGGGGGGCGCCGCCGGGCTCACGGGCGGCCCCGGCGGCTTCGGGAGCGGCGCCGGTCGGGGCTGGCCCCGGCGGGGTGGGGGCGTCCGGGTCGGGAACGGGCTCGCGGGCGTTGGGCGAGCCGGCGTTCGGGTCCGGGACGGCGGGTGGCAGCTCGCCGATTCCCGCCGGCTCGCTCTCGGCCCGTACCGTCACGTCGGCCTCGGGCTCGACCGCCTCGACGGTGTCGACCGCCTCGTCGGCCACCCGGTGGTCCTCCGAGGCCACGTCGACCTCCTCCGGCGTCGGCTGCGGCCCGCGCGTAGCCAGCATCGCCGGCGTCGCCGGCGTGGGCGGCCCGGCGTCGGCGACCGCGGCGCGTCGACCGCGGCGCCCCGCCCGCGGCGCCGACTCGGCCGCCTTCTTGCGCGAGTCGTCGACCGGTTCGGTGTGCACGAGCACACCCCTGCCGCCGCAGGTCGGGCATGGCTCGGAGAACGCCTCCAGCAGACCCTGCCCGACCCGCTTGCGGGTCATCTGCACCAGCCCCAGCGAGGTGACCTCGGCGACCTGGTGCTTGGTCCGGTCCCGGCCGAGGCACTCGGTCAGCCGACGCAGCACCAGGTCGCGGTTGGACTCCAGCACCATGTCGATGAAGTCGATGACGATGATGCCGCCTATGTCCCGCAGCCGGAGCTGGCGGACGATCTCCTCGGCCGCCTCCAGGTTGTTACGGGTCACGGTCTGCTCGAGGTTGCCGCCCTGGCCGACGAACTTGCCGGTGTTGACGTCGATGACCGTCATCGCCTCAGTGCGGTCGATGACCAGCGAACCGCCCGAGGGCAGCCAGACCTTCCGGTCGAGCCCCTTGAGCAGCTGCTCCTCGATGCGCAGGTCGTGGAAGGCGTCGCCGTCGCCGGTCCAGCGCTGCAGCCGGGGCAGCAGGTCGGGCGCCACGTGGTCGACGTACTGGCTGATCATCTCCCAGGCGCCGTCACCGGACACAATCAGCTTGGTGAAGTCCTCGTTGAAGACGTCCCGGACGACCCGCAGCTCCAGGTCCGGCTCGGCGTACAGCAGGGTGGGCGCGGACTTGGTCTGCGCCGCCTTGCGCTGGATCGTCTCCCACTGCGCCTTGAGCCGCTCGACGTCGCGGGTGAGCTCCTCCTCGCTGGCGCCCTCGGCGGCGGTACGGATGATCACGCCGGCGTCGTCCGGCACGATCCGGCGCAGGATGTCCTTCAACCGCGCCCGCTCGGTGTCCGGCAGCTTACGGCTGATGCCGGTCATCGAGCCGTTCGGGACGTACACGAGGTAGCGGCCGGGCAGGCTCACCTGGCTGGTCAGCCGGGCCCCCTTGTGCCCGATCGGGTCCTTGGTGACCTGCACGAGGACGTTGTCGCCTGACTTCAGCGCGTGCTCGATGCTGCGAGCGCGGCCCTCGAGGCCGGCGACGTCCCAGTTGACCTCGCCCGCGTACAGGACGGCGTTGCGGCCCTTGCCGATATCGACGAACGCCGCCTCCATGCTGGGAAGCACGTTCTGCACGCGACCGAGGTAGACGTTCCCCGCGTACGACGTGGAGCTCGCCTTCGTCACGTAGTGCTCGACGAGGATGTCGTCCTCGAGCACCGCGATCTGGGTGCGGTCGCCGCGCTGGCGGACGACCATCACGCGGTCGACGGCTTCGCGGCGGGCGAGGAACTCGGCCTCGGTGAGGATGGGCGCGCGGCGACGGCCGGTGTCCCGGCCCTCCCGGCGGCGCTGCCGCTTGGCCTCCAGCCTGGTGGAGCCGCGCACGGCCCTGACCTCGTCGTCGGTGCTGGCCTTGGCCTGGCGCCCGCTGTCGCGGACGTGCACCACGGTATCCGGCGGGTCGTCGTCGGCCGGCTCATCGGACTCGGCACCGCCGCCACCGCGGCGACGCCGCCGCCGGCGCCGGCGGGAGGACGGGCGCTCGTCGCCCTCCTCGGCGTCGTCCGCCTCGGCCTCGTCGGTGCTCTGTTCCGCGTTCTGTTCGGCGTCGTCGGAGGTGTCCTCGGCCTCGCCGTTGGTACGGCTCCGGCCCCGACCTCGCCGGCCGCGCCGACGCCGGCGGCGGTCGCCGCTGCCGTCGGCGTCCTCGGCGGTGTCCTCCGGCTCCTCGGCCTCCTCCGGCTCGGTCGCCTCCGGCTCCGGGACCGGCTGCTCCTCCGCGGCGGCACGGGTACGGCGCCGGCGGCGGGGCTGGGTGTCGGCCGCGGTCTCCTCGGCGGCCTCGGCGGGCTGATCGGACTGAGTGGGCTGGGAGGGCTGGGCCGGCTCCTCGGCAGCGCGGGTACGGCGGCGCCGGGTGGGGGCCTCCGTCTCGGCCTCGGCGGGCGCGACGAACATCACCGCGGCCGGCGGCGGGCTGGTCTCGGGGGCGGTCGCGCGCCGGCGGGTACGCCGGGTCGGCTCGGCGGTCTCGGTGAACGGGCTCGCCACCGCCGGCTCCGAGGTCTCGGCCGTGCCCGCGGTCCCGGAGGTCGCGGAGGTAGGGGCCGTCTCGGCGGTACCGGCCGTCCCCGGGGTCCCGGCGATCGCGCCGGCCCCGGCGGTCGCGGCGGCCCCGGCAGGCGCGCCGGCCGCGTCGGCGGCGTGCGTGTCGGCGATCTCGGCGGGCTGGTCGGCAGACCTCGTGGCGCGCGAGCGGCGACGCCGGGCCGGCGGAGCCTCTGCGGCGGCCGGGGCGTCCACCGCGGCGGGCGGCGCCATGGTCGGCCCGGTCGGCCCGGTCGGCCCGCTTGGCTCGATCGGCTCCATGTGGGCCGGGGAGCCGGCCGGTGCCTTGGCGACCCGCCGGGACCGGGTCCGCTTCACCGGAGCCGGGTCGCCGGCCTCGGCCACCGTGGCTGCTTCCACCGCCGCCGCGACGTCGCCGGCCGCGGTGGTCTCGGCGGCAGCGGGCGCTCCGGCAGGGCCGCTCGCCGACCGGCGCGCCCTGGTCCGCTTCGCGGGCGCCGACGGCTCCGCCGACTCCTGGGACGTGTCGGCCGCCCGCTCCGGTCGCGCGCCAGTCGCCGGCTCCGCCGGCGTGTCGGCCGCCGCCTGGGCCGCGGCCTCCTGGGCGGCCCCAGCCTGGGCGGCGGTCGCCTTGCGCGGCGCCCGCTTGCGCGGAGCCTTCGCCCGCGCTCCCGTCGCGGTCGGCTGGTCGGTCGACGGGGCCGCGGCGTCGGTCGGCAGGGTCGGGTCGGTGGGGGCGGGCGATGTGGTCGCGGAGGTCGCAACCCGCCGGCGCCTGGTCCGGGCCGGGGTCTCCGCTGGAAGGGTGTGTTCGGCGGCGCCGGGGGTCTCGTTCCCCTCGGCGCCGGTGGGCTCGTTGTCGAGCATCCGGTTGTCTCCGTTTCGGCTCCCGGGCGCGCACGATGACGCACGCGACCGCACGGGAGCGGTCTGCGATGGCACCTACCCACGAACGGTGAGCGGACCACCAAGTCTTCGTTGTCCCCTGGGCCGGCCTGTCCTTGGTCAGCCCGAAGGGGTGGAACCGACGGACGGCACCGCCTGCCCCTCCGGGCGCGGCCCACCCGCGGCCTCGGTGGCCGGGATGTCCGCCGCGCGATCCGGCGCGAGCGGGTCGGTGAGCCGGCCACCGCCGTCAAGCCGACCCTGCGCCAACCGGATCGCTCGAGGCGGAACGGCTGGCACCAAGCCGGCGACGGCACGCAGCGCGGCGAACACGTCGTCGGGTCGTACCGCCGGCGTGACCTGCCGTACGACCAGTTCCAGTATCGCACAGCCGTCCTGGCCCGGGGCCGCCGACGCGCTCGCGCCGACCACCGCCGCCCGGGCGTCCAGCTGTTTGCGGCCGGCCTTCGTCAGCCGCTCGACCTCCACCCGCTCGGTGGCCAGGAAGGTGTCCAGCGCCGCCGCGAGGTCGGCCGGCGCCACGCCGGGCAGCTCGATCCGCCAGGCCGAGGCGTCGATCCGGTCGGCCAGCGCGTCCGACCCCGCCCGGACCTCGACGCATTCCAGCAGGTCAAGCCCGTCCGGCAGGGAGACGTCCAGCACCGCCCGCAGCCGATCGACGTCCACGACCGAAGCCAGCCCGACCTCGAGATATTCCGCCTCGCTCGCGACCCCGGTCGGCGCCACCGAGCCGACGTAGGAGATCTTCGGGTGCGGGGTGAAGCCGGCCGAGTAGGCCATCGGGACGCCGGCCCGGCGCAGCGCACGCTCGAACGCCCGGGTGAAGTCGCGATGCGAGGTGAAGCGCAGCCGGCCACGCTTGGCATACCGCATCCGCACCCGCTGCGCGACCGGCGGCGGAGGCGGACCCTCGGGTTGCCGCGCCACCCTCACCCTCCCGACCTTCGAGGACAGATTCGTTCGTCCACCCGCACCGTCGGGTCAGCCACTCGACGCGAGGGCCGGGCGCACCGTCGGCATCGGCAGCAGCGTCTGGCCGGTCGGACCGACCTGGATCTCGGTGCCCATCCCCGGGCAGACCCCGCAGTCGAAGCACGGCGTCCAGCGGCAGTCGTCCTGCTCCTCCTCGGACAGGGCGTCCTGCCAGTCGGCCCAGAGCCACTCCTTGTCCAGCCCGGAGTCGAGGTGGTCCCACGGCAGCACCTCGTTCTCGCCGCGCTCCCGGGTCGTGTACCAGCCGACGTCGACGCCCACCGCGGCGGCGGCGTCCATCCAGCGGGAGTACGAGAAGTGCTCGCTCCAGCCGTCGAACCGGGCGCCGTCCGCCCAGACCCGGCGGATCACCGCGGCCACCCGCCGGTCGCCGCGGGAGAGCAGGCCCTCGACGAGCGAAGGCTGCCCGTCGTGGTAGCGGAATCCGATCGCACGGCCCAGCGACCGCTCGGCCTGGATCGCGTCCCGCAGCTTCCGCAGCCGCGCGTCGACCACATCCGGTGCGGCCTGGGCCGCCCATTGGAACGGTGTGTGCGGTTTCGGCACGAACGCACCGATCGAGACGGTGCAACGCACATCGCGGGTGCCGGCCGCCGCCCGCCCGGCCCGGATCACCTCGTGCGCCATCGACGCGATCTCCAGCACGTCCTCGTCGGTCTCGGTCGGCAGGCCACACATGAAGTAGAGCTTCACCTGCCGCCAGCCGCTCGCGTACGCCGTGCTGACCGTACGGATGAGGTCCTCGCGGGAGACCATCTTGTTGATCACCCGGCGCAGCCGCTCCGACCCGCCTTCGGGGGCGAACGTGAGCCCGGACCGCCGGCCGTTGCGGGACAGCTCGTTGGCCAGGTCGACGTTGAACGCGTCCACCCGGGTGGACGGCAGCGACAGCGACGTGTTGGTGCCCTCGTACCGGTCGGCCAGCCCCCGGGTGATGTCGGCGATCTCGCTGTGGTCGGCGGAGGACAGCGACAGCAGGCCGACCTCCTCGAACCCGGTCGAGTCCAGCCCGCGCTGCACCATCTCGCCGATGCCGGTGATCGACCGTTCGCGCACCGGGCGGGTGATCATCCCGGCCTGGCAGAACCGGCAGCCGCGGGTGCAGCCGCGGAAGATCTCCACCGACATCCGCTCGTGCACCGACTCGGCCAGCGGCACCAGCGGCTGCTTCGGGTACGGCCAGCCGTCCAGGTCCATCACCGTGCGCTTGTGCACCCGGTGCGGCACCCCGGTCCGGTTGGGCACGACCCGCTGGATCCGCCCGTCCGGCAGGTAGTCGACGTCATAGAAGCGCGGCACGTACACGCCGCCGCTGCGGGCCAGCCGGTAGAGGATCTCCTCCCGGCCGCCCGGGCTCCCCGCGTCCTTCCACTCGGCGATCAGCGAGGTGATCTCGCCGGCCGCCTCCTCGCCGTCGCCGAGCACGGCCGCGTCGATGAACTCCGCGATCGGCTCCGGGTTGAACGCCGCGTGCCCGCCGGCGATCACCAGCGGGTGCTGCGGACCCCGGTCGGCCGCCGATAGCGGGATGCCGGCGAGGTCGAGCGCGGTGAGCATGTTCGTGTAGCCGAGCTCGGTGGCGAACGAGACGCCGAGCACGTCGAACGCGCCGACCGGGCGGTGCCCGTCGACGGTGAACTGCGGGATGCCGTGCTCGCGCAGGAGTGCCTCGAGGTCGGGCCACACCGCGTAGGTGCGCTCGGCGAGGGCGTCCGGCCGCTCGTTGAGCAGCTCGTAGAGGATCATGACGCCCTGGTTGGGCAGGCCGACCTCGTACGCGTCCGGGTACATCAGCGCCCAGCGGACGGTGACCGCGTCCCAGTCCTTGACCGTGCTGTTGAGCTCGCCGCCGACGTACTGGATCGGCTTCTGCACCCGGGGCAGCAGCGGTTCCAGCAGCGGGAAGACGGACTCCATGTCGTTCGAGCCTACTCGGCGTGCGTCCTCACTCGGCGTGTTCGGTCCACCTGCTCACTCCACGCGCCAGCGGCCCACGTTGAGCAGCAGGCCGATGGCCATCCAGTTGGCGAACATGGCCGAGCCGCCGTACGAGACGAACGGCAGCGGCAGGCCGGTGATCGGCATGATCCCGAGCGTCATCCCGATGTTGACGAACGTCTGGAACGCGAACCAGCAGGCCACGCCGCCGGCGATGAGCCGGCCGAACAGGTCCGGCGAGCGCCCGGCCAGCCGCAGCGTCCGCCACAGCAGCAGCCCGAACAGCAGGATGATGCCGCCGGCGCCGACCAGCCCGAGCTCCTCGCCGGCGACCGTGAACACGAAGTCGGTCTGCTGCTCGGGCACGAACTTGCCGGTCGTCTGGGTGCCCTTGAACAGCCCGGTCCCGGTCAGCCCGCCGTTGCCGATCGCGATCCTGGCCTGGGTGATGTTGTACGCGGCGCCGAGCGTGTCCTGGTCCTGCTGGGTGAACGCCTTGAACCGCTCGATCTGGTATTCCTTGAGCACGCCCAGCTGGACGGCCCCGAACACGACCAGTACGCCGGCGAACACGAGCCCGACGAGCCAGCGGGCCGGCGCCCCCGCGAGCAGTAGCACGCCGAAGACGGTGAACACGAACACCATGGCTGTGCCGAGGTCGGGCTGCAGCATCACCAGCCCCAGCGGTACCGCGGCCAGCGCCAGGACCAGCGGCACGTCCCGGCTGCGCGTCGCCCCTTCATGGGTACGCCGCTCGGCCAGCAGCACCGCCATCCCGGCGACCAGCGCGACCTTCGCGAACTCGCTGGGCTGGACCTGGAACCCGCCGCCGATCACGATCCACGAGTGCGCCCCGTTGATCGTCGTGCCGACCAGCAGCACCGCGACCAGGCCGAGGCAGGACGCGATGTAGATGAACGGCGCGTACGCGCGCAGCGCGCGGTAGTCGACGACCGTGACAACCGCGCACAGCACCAGCCCGATGGCCAGGTTGAGTAGGTGGCGCTTGAAGAACGTGTTCGGGTCATCGCCGGCGTCGACCAGCCGCGGCTTGGTCGCCGACCAGACCAGCAGCGAGCCGAGCAGCGACAGCAGCAGGGCGGAGCCGGCGATCACCCAGTCGATCTGCCACCAGGCGCTGGTCCGCTCCCGCGGACCGACCAGGCCCCGGTCCAGCGGCACCCGTCCCAGCGGCAGTCCGGCGCGGCTCATTGGATGCCCGTCACGTGCGGGACGCCGGCCGGCGGTCCGTTCGGGAATGCCGCCTTCTTCGCCCCGGTCAGCCCGTAGATGCCCTCGAAGATGGCCCGGGCGACCGGCGCCGCGGCCTGCGCGCCCAGGCCGGCCTGCTCGATCATCGCGACCACCACATACTGGGCCGCCGAGTCGGCCGGCGCCCAGGACGCGAACCACGACGTGTCCTGCTTGCCGAACACCTCGGCCGTACCGGTCTTGCCGCCGACCAGGACCTTGTCCAGCGGGAAGCCGTTGCCGAACGCAACCGAGCCGGAGGCGCCGTTCGCGGCGGTGAACGCCAGCGACGACTTGATCTCCCCGAGCACCTGCTGGCTCACCGGCACCTTGCCCCGCGACTTGGCCTTGATCTCCCGGACCACCTTGCCGTCCGGGTCGACGATGGCACGGCCGAGCCGCGGCTCCCACAGCGTGCCGCCGTTGGCCAGTGCCGAGTAGGCCACCGCCAGCTGCAGCGGGCTGACCGTCGTCTCGCCCTGTCCGATCGCGAGGTTGGCCGCGTCGCCGACCTGGAACCGCCAGCCGTCGGTGCAGTTCTCGGCGGCGAGCCGGGTCAGGAACGAGCGCCGGGCCGGGTCGGACACCTCGGGGTAGCCGCGCTTGGCGTCCGAACAGTACGTCGCCTTGTTCTCGTCCCAGCGGGTCTGCTTGAACGCCCGGTCGACGATCCGCCCGGAGGTCTGCTCCCCGGCCGGCAGGTCGATGTCCGGCGGCGAGCCGAACCCGTACGCCCGGGCCATCCGCTGCAGGTTCTCCGCCGGCTTGTGGTGCGCATCGAGACGGGCCTCGTCGGCATACCAGTCACTCTGCGCGAAGCCGTAGAAGATCGTGTCGCACGACTTGGCGAGCGCGATCCGCAGGTCGATGGAGCCGGCGATGCCGCGGCCCTCGAAGTTGTCCTTGGTCGTGTTGCCGACCTTGAGAGAGCCAGGGCAGCTGTACGTGCCGGTGAACGACGCCCGACCGGACATCACCTCCGCCGACGCCGACGACAGCTTGAACGTCGACCCCGGTGCGAACTGGCCCTGCACCGCACGGGACACCAGCGGCGTGCCCGCGTTCGGGTCGGTGAGCCGGGCGAGCTCGGTCTTGGAGATCCCGCCGACGAACACGGTCGGGTCGTACGACGGCGTGCTGGCCAGGGCGATCACCCGGCCGTTGCGCGGGTCCAGCACGACCGCCGCCCCGGACGGCGCCGCGTACAGCTGGCCGTCCTTGTCCCGCTCGGTCCGCCGCTTGGTGATCTCCGCGGTCAGCGCCCGCTCGGCGATCCGCTGCACGTCCCGGTCGATGCTGGTGACGAGCGTGTCACCGCGCTCGGGCTCGGTCTCCCGCTGGGTCCCGATCAGCGTGCCGCGGTTGTCGACCGTCACGTACCGGACGCCGTCCTTGCCGCGCAGGTAGGCGTCGTAGGTCTTCTCCAGGCCGGCGCGGCCGATCTGGGCGTTGAGGTTGAGGTCGGTGCGGCCGGCCTTGCGGGCGGCGTCGAGCTCGTCCTGGTTGACCGGGCCGACGTAGCCGAGCGAGTGCGCGGCCAGGCTGCCGTTCGGGTATTGCCGGAGGGTCTGCGACTCCGCGCTGACCCCGGCGTAGTCCTCCTGCCGCTCCTCGATGGTCAGCACGATCGCCGGCGTCGTGTCGGTGACCACCGGCACCGGCTGGTACGGCGAGCCGTTCCAGCACGGGCGCGGCACGCCCTTCGCGCACGGCGTGATCCGCTTGGCGAGCTCGGCCGGGGCGACGTGCAGCAGCGTCCCGAGCCGCTGCAGCACGGCCTTGCCGCTGTCGGCCTGCGCCTGCAGCGCGGACCGGTTCACGCTCACCACCAGGGTGCTGCGGTTGGTCACCAGCGGCCGGCCGCGGTCGTCGACGATCGCGCCGCGCGGGGCGGCCAGGATGACCTCCCGGGTGTGCTGCCGGTTTGCTGTCTGGATCAGCTTGTCGTCGTCGAGCACCTGCAGGTAGTAGAGCCGCGCGCCGAGGGTGAGCAGCAGGGAGATCACCACGACGCGGATCACCGCGAGCCGGACCCTGGTCACCGCGCCCGCCTCCCGTCCGGCTCGCCGTTCACAGCCCTCGCCTCGCCGGGGCGAACTGTCTGGTGACCGCCATGACCAGCGGAACGACGAACGGCGTGAGCACGACGTCGTACGCGATCGTGCCGAGCACGCCGGCTGCGCCGTCGGCCACCGGCTGGCCGAGCAAGCCCATCACGCCGAGGTAGGTGAGGTAGACCGCGCCGGTGAGGACCGCGACGACCACCACCGACAGCAGCACGCTGCGCCGGACGTCGGCGTCCAGCAGGCCGGCGAGCAGGCCGGCCAGCGCGAAGCACAGCGCCAGCACGCCGACGGGGTGGTCGGAGAGCAGGTCGGTGAGCAGCCCGGCACCGAAGCCGGCGGCGAGCCCGGCACTGCCGCCACCGGCCAGACCGATCGCGATGACGAGCACGAGTACGAGGTTCGGCGGGCCGCCGGGCAGCGGCAGCCGGGACAGAACCGCGGCCTGCAGGACCACCGCGACGAGGATCGCCAGCGCGGCCGCGGCCCCGGGACCGGCCCTCACGGCGTGTGCTCCGGGGTGGTTGCCGCCGGTGGTGACGGCGCGAGCCGGTCGCGCGGGTCGGCCCGCGGGGCGGCGAGCACGATCCCGACCAGGTCGAGGCTGGCGAACGACACGTACGGGGCGACGGTCGCCTCCCGGGCCGGGGCGCCGGGGTCGCCGGAGACCTTGGTCACCTCGCCGACCGGCAGCCCGGCCACGTACGTCGACCCGCCGTAAGGGCCGGTGAGCAGGCGGTCGCCGACCTGCACCCTGGTCGTGGGGTCCAGCGGCGTGTAGGTGAGCGGGCCCAGGCCGTTGCCGGCGGCGACGCCGAGCGCGTTGCGGCCGGCGACCCGGACGCCGACGGCCGAGCCGGGGTCGACCGCGAGCACGACGACGGCCGAGCTCTCGCTGACCTGCTTGACCCGACCGACCAGGCCGTCGGAGTCGATCACGGTCTGGTCGGGCCGCAGACCGTCCCGGCGGCCGGCGTCGACGGTGATCGTCCATTCGAACCCGATCGACGGCCCGAGCCCGGTGACCACCGCGGGCAGCACGGTGAACCCGCCCTGCCCGGACAGCAGCTCGAGCTTCTGCAGCTCCTCGGAGCGGGTGCTGGACAGCTCGCTCTCCCGCAGCTGCCGGCGCAGCTCGGCGTTCTCCTTCTGCAGCGCGTCGATCTTCTGCCCGGAGTCGCCGAGGTCGCCGAACCCGCCGAAGAACCGGCCGACCGGGGCGACCAGCGTGGTGACCCCGGCCTGGGCCGGGTCCACCACGGTGTGCGCGGCGCTGCGGACTCCCCGGAACGCCTCGCCGCGGTGGTCGAGCGTGATCAGCACGACCGAGAGCAGCAGCAGCAGGACCACCGCCCGCCGCTGGCCGCGAGAGGGAGCCATCATCGCGGCGCTCCCCCGGTCAGGCCCAGGACCGTTTGCGCTCGGACACCAGCACCTGCTGCAGCGCGTCGAAGTCCTCTACGCAGCGGCCGGAGCCGATCGCGACCGAGTGCAGCGGATTGTCGGCGATGAGGATCGGCATGCCGGTCTCGTGCCGGAGGCGCTCGTCCAGGCCGCGCAGGTTCGCGCCGCCGCCGGCGAGCACGATGCCGCGGTCCATGACGTCCCCGGCCAGCTCGGGCGGGCACTTGTCGAGTGTGGTCTTCACCGCGTCGACGATCGCGTTGACCGGCTCCTCGATGGCCCGGCGGATCTCCTCGCCGGCGACGACGATGGTCTTCGGCAGCCCGGTGACGAGGTCGCGACCGCGGATCTCGGCCTGGTCGTCCTCGGGCATCGGGAACGCCGACCCGATCGCGATCTTGATCTCCTCGGCGGTGCGCTCGCCGAGGGACAGCGAGTATTCCTTCTTGACGTACGAGATGATCGCCTGGTCGATCTCGTCGCCGGCGATGCGGATGCTGGTGTTGGTGACGATCCCGCCGAGCGAGATCACCGCGACCTCGGTGGTGCCGCCGCCGATGTCGACGACCATGTTGCCGGTCGGCTCGCTCACCGGCAGGCCGGAGCCGATCGCCGCGGCCATGGGCTCCTCGATGATGAACACCTTGCTGGCGCCGGCCGCGTACGTCGACTCCTTCACCGCGCGCTGCTCGACGCCGGTGATGCCGGACGGCACGCAGACGACCACTCGCGGCCCGCGGACGAGGTAGCGCCGGCGGTGCACCTTGCGGATGAAGTAGCGCAGCATCCGCTCGGTGGTGTCGAAGTCGGCGATCACGCCGTCTTTCAGCGGGCGCACCGCGACGATGTTCGACGGCGTGCGGCCGATCATCCGTTTGGCTTCGATGCCGACCGCGAGTATCTCGCCGGTGTTGGTGTTCGTCGCCACGACCGACGGCTCGTTGAGCACGATGCCACGACCGCGCACGTACACGAGAGTATTGGCGGTGCCCAGGTCGATCGCCATGTCGCGGCCGAGGAAGGACAGCGTGGTGCTCGACATGCGGCAAATCTCCTCGGGCGCGTGGGAGGTCGCTCGGGTTCGTTGATGCTACCCGCGCAGCGCGTTCGGTTACTTGAGGAGGAGCCGCTCGAGCCGGCGTGCCGTCACGGAAAATCCGATCGCCGCGAGCCCGACGAAGTAGACCGCGTGCCCGAGCAGGCCGATTCCCACGCCCGCGCCGGTGGTCAGTGGCCGTACCAGCTCGATGCCGTGGTAGAGCGGGGTGAACTGCACCACGACCTGGATCGCCCGCGGGTAGACCGACAGCGGGAAGAACGTCGTGGAGAACAGGAACATCGGCAGGATCGCGAGTTGCACGTACTCGAAGTCCTGCCAGCTGCGCATGAACGACGTGCAGGCCATGCCGACGGCCGCGAACGCCAGGCCGATGAGGATGGTCGCCGGCAGCGCGAGCAGCGCCCACCACGACGTGATCAGCCCGAGCGCGGCCATCACGCTGAGGAACGCGACCGAGTAGAGCGTGCCGCGCAGCTGGGCCCAGGTGATCTCGCCGACCGCGATGTCGCCCGGGCCGAGCGGCGTCGCGAGCATCGCGTCGTACGTCTTGGCGAACTTGAGCTTGAAGAAGACGTTCATGGTCGAGTCGTAGATCGCGCCGTTCATCGCGCTGGCGGCGAGCAGGGCCGGGGCGACGAAGACGGTGTAGTCGATCGGCTGGCCGTCCGGCCCGGCGACGGTGCCGACCAGCGCCCCGATGCCGACGCCGAGGGAGAGCAGGTAGAACAGCGGCTCGAAGAAGCCGGAGACGATCAGCGGCCAGATCCGCCGGTAGACCACGATGTTGCGCTCGACCAGCCGCCAGGACTTCCCGCCGGCCAGCGGGAGCGGCGTGGTCCGGACGGCGAGCGTCGGGGTCGCGGTGTCGGCCATCTCAGACCGCCAACCGACGCTGGTAGTTGCGAACGGCGAAGGCGAAGCCGACCACGATCCACGCGGTCAGGTAGGCAACGTGCAGCAGGACACTGCCGATCGTCGCGCCGCCGAGCGCGAGCTCGCGGGACAGGGCGACGCCGTGCCAGAGCGGGGTCAGGTAGGCCAGCTGCTCGAACACCAGCGGCAGCTGCGTCACCGGATAGAACACGCCGCCGAACAGGAACAGCGGGACGACGACGAACCGCATCAGGATGGCGAAGCCGAAGTCGTTGTCGAGGACCGCCGAGTAGGCCACCACCGGGGTGGCGAAGGCGAGGCCGGTCAGCAGCGCCGCCGGCAGCGTGAGCAGCGCGAGCGGGCCGTCGGCGGCGCCGAACGCGGTCATCACCACGAGGAAGATCGCCGAGCCGAACAGCACCCGGGCGCCGATGTAGAGCAGGTGGCCGACGAGCACGTCGAGCACGCCGAGCGGGGTGGCGAGCATCGCGTGGTAGGTCTTGATCCACTTGATCGCGCCCATCACCGGGTAGGTCGACTCGCCGACCGCGGTCTGCATCGCCGTCGCGGCCAGCAGTCCCGGGGCGAGGAAGACGAGGTAGCTGTGGCCCTCGACGCCGCCGGAGGTGGACGAGTCGACCAGCGTGCCGAGACCGAGCCCCATCGAGGCCAGGAAGAGGACCGGGAACAGGATCGTGCTGATCACGGACCCACGCCAGGTCCGCTTGTATTGGAACAGCCAGTATTCGAACGAGCGCAGGGCGAACGGGGCGGTGGCGGCGACCATCAGTCCACCAGCGTCCGGCCGGTGAGGTGGAGGAAGACGTCCTCCAGCGTGGAGCGGCGGACCAGGACGCCGACCGGGCGCAGCCCGCGCTCGTGGACGGCGGCAGCCGCGGCGTCGCCGTCGTCGGTGTAGAGCAGCAGCCGGTCGGGCAGCACCTCGACCCGGTCGGCGAGGTCGGCCAGCTTGCCCGCCATCGCCTCGTGCTCGTCCGGCGCGAACCGGACCTCGACCACTTCGCGGCTCGACCAGGCCGCGATCAGCTCGGTCGGCGAGCCCTCGGCCACGATGCTGGCCTTGTCCATGACGACCAGCCGGTCGCAGAGCTGCTCGGCCTCGTCCATGTAGTGAGTGGTGAGCAGGAGCGTGACGCCCTCCCGCTTGAGCCGGAACAGCCGGTCCCACAGCACGTGCCGGGCCTGCGGGTCGAGACCGGTGGTCGGCTCGTCGAGCAGCAGCACCTCGGGCTCGTTGATGAGGCTGCGGGCGATCGTGAGCCGGCGCTTCATGCCGCCGGACAGCGAGTCGACCTTGGCGTCGCGCTTGTCGGTCAGCTGGACGAACTCCAGCAGCTCGTCGGCGCGGTGCCGGATCACCGGTTTGGAGAGGCCGAAGTAGCGCCCGTAGACGAGCAGGTTTTCCCTGACGGTGAGCTCGAGATCGAGCGAGTCGTCCTGCGGGACGACCCCGAGCCGGGCGCGGATCTCGGCACCGTGGGTGGCCGGGTCCTGGCCGAGCACCCGCAGCGTGCCGGACGTGACCGGCGAGACGCAGCCGATCATCCGCATGGTGCTGGACTTGCCGGCGCCGTTGGGACCGAGGAAACCGAACGCCTCGCCCCGCCATACGTCGACGTCGATGCCGTCGACCGCGGTGAAGTCGTCGAACCGCTTGGTGAGGCCGCGAGCGTGCACCAGGCTGTCGGCGGGGGGCTCGGTCATGGTTTCGACGCTACCGAGCCGGTCGGACAGTTTCGCCTGAGTTTCGCGGCGGGCGGAGCGGCTGGGACACGGGCTCGCCCCCGCAGCTCCGGCTGCGGCGTCGGTCTGCTGGCCGGTCTGCTCAGAGGTTGGGAAAGAACAGGGCGAGCTCGCGCTTGGCGGACTCGGGCGAGTCGGAGCCGTGCACGATGTTCTTCTGCACCTCGAGGGCGTGGTCGCCACGGATGCTGCCAGCCGTCGCCTTGACCGGGTCGGTTGTCCCGGCGAGCTGGCGGAACGCCTCGATGGCCCGCGGGCCGTCGACCACCGCGGCGACGAGCGGGCCGGAGGTGATGAAGTCGACGAGCGGGCCGAAGAACGGCTTCTCCCGGTGCTCGGCGTAGTGCGTCTGGGCGGTCTCGCGGTCCAGGGTGCGCAGCTCCAGCGCGACGAGCCGCAGGCCCTTGCGCTCGATCCGGCCGACGACGTCGCCGATCAGGCCGCGGACGACGCCGTCAGGTTTGATCAGGACGAGGGTGCGCTCGGTGTCCACGGAACTCCTTCGGTGCGGTACTGACTGGTCAGAGCGTAGGTGGTCGCCCGCTCGAGACGCGCGAGGGCCGTTCAGCCCAGTGGGCTCGGATGCCAGGCGCGCCCCGCTCAGGCCGGACCCGCGGACCGACTGACGCACGGGGTCGGTCTCAGCGCGTGCATCGCGGGCGCCTGTCGCGGAGGGGCGCCTGGCGCGCGCCAGGGCGGGTCAGCTGGGCGCGGTGCGGGCGCTGGAGCGGGTGATCTCCTGGCGGACCCAGAGCAGGTAGACCCAGACGCCGGCGAACAGCAGACCCAGGAAGTACATCGCCGGGGCCAGTATGCCGGTGGCGATCACGGCGAGCTGCAGCACGCTGGCGGCGACCAGTCCGGACCGCCGCCGCTGCAGGCCGGCCGTCGTGAACAGCGCGGCTGCGAGCAGGAGCAGCAGCGTGAGCTCCGTGGTGCTGATCCCGTCCTGGCCGATCCTGGCGATCGCCATCGGCAGGAACAGCACGGTGATCCCCTCGAGGATCAACCCGGCGGCGAGTGTCCCGCTGACCGCCCGTTCCCGCCGCCGCGCCGCCGCCCGCTCGGCTTCCCCCGCGGCCCCCGGGCCGGCCGCGCCCACCCCGCCCGGCACGCTTGCTCCGCCGTCGTCCGCGCCGACCGGCTGGTCGTCCCGCGGCGGGGTCGGCTCGTCGGGGGGTGGGGGCGTGGTCATCGGGATCTGTGGCCGGCGCCGAGCAGGGTGCGTGCGTCGCCGGCGGTGACGACCGAGCCGGTGACGAGCACGCCGGCACCGCCGAGCTGGTCCTCGCCCTCCTCGGCCAACTGCACCGCGGCCTCGATCGCATCGTCCAGCCTCGGCTCGACCACCACCCGGTCGGCGCCGAACACCGGCACCGCCAGCGCGGCGAGGTCGTCGGCCGACATCCGGCGGGGCGAGGAGTTCTCCGTGAGGACGATCTCGTCGAGCACCGGCTCGAGCTGCTCCAGCATCCCGGTGACGTCCTTGTCGCCGAGCACCGCGACCACGCCGACGAGCCGGCGGAACGAGAACGACTCACCGAGTGCGGCGACGCTCGCCGCCATCCCGTGCGGGTTGTGTGCGGCGTCGACTATCACGGTCGGCGCGCCCCGGACCACCTCGAGCCGGCCGGGCGAGCTGGCCCCGACCAGCGCCTCCCGCACCACCTCGACGTCGATCACGCCGGTGTCCGCCCCGGCCCCGAGGAACGCCTCCACCGCGGCCAGCGCCACCGCCGTGTTCTGTGCGTGGTGCGCGCCGTGCAGCGGCACGAACAGCTCGTCGTAGACCCCGGCGAGGCCCTGCAGGGTCAGCACCTGCCCGCCGACCGCGACCGCCCGGTTTACCACGCCGAACTCGCTGCCCTCGCGGGCCACCGTCGCGTCGACCTCGGCCGCCCGCCGCAGCAGCACCTGTGCAGCGTCCGGCTCCTGTGCGGCCAGCACCGCGATCGACTCCGGCTTGATGACCCCGGCCTTCTCGCCGGCGATCTCCTCGATCGTGTCGCCGAGGTATTTCGTGTGGTCGAGCCCGATCGGCGTCACCACCGCGACCCGGCCGTCGGCGACGTTGGTCGAGTCCCACGTCCCGCCCATGCCGACCTCGACCACCGCGACGTCGACCGGTGCTTCCGCGAACGCGGCGAACCCCATCGCGGTGAGCACCTCGAAGTACGACAGCGGGACCGGCTGGTCTTTATCGACCAGCTCAAGGTATGGCCGGATGTCCTCGTACGTGTCGACGAACCGACGGTCGCTGATCGGCTCCCCCTCCAAGCTGATCCGCTCGGTCGGCGAGACCAGGTCGGGGCTGGTGAACCGGCCGACCCGCAGCCCGAACCCGCGCAGGATCGCGTCGATGATCCGGGCCGTGGTCGTCTTGCCGTTGGTGCCGGCGACGTGGATCACCGGGTAGCTGCGCTGCGGGTCGCCGAGCACGTCGACCAGCGCCCGGATCCGGTCCAGCGTCGGGTCGAGCCGGGACTCCGGCCAGCGGTGCCGCAGCTCGCCGAGCACCCGCGCCAGGTCGGCCCGATCCTGCTCGGCCTGGTCGGTGCTCACGGCGTCGGCAGCGCCCCGAGCTGCCCGGTGATCCGCTCGACGTCGGACTCGGCCGAGGCAAGCCGCGTCCGCACCTTGGCCACGACGGCTTCCGGCGCCTTGTCGATGAAGTCGGTGTTGGCAAGCTTCGCCGTCGCGGTGCGCAGCTCCTTCTCTGCCGCGGCAAGGTCCTTGGCCAGACGTGCGCGCTCGGCGGCGACGTCGATCGCGCCGGACAGGTCGAGCTCGACGGTGGCCGTCCGCACCGACAGTGACGCGGTCGGGGCGAACCCGTCCTCCGGCGTGTCGAGCCGGGTCAGCGCCCGGACCAGCGGCTCGTGCGCCGCGATGCCGGTCGCCGGCAACCCGCCGATCCGGGCGGCGACCCGCTGCGAGGGTCGCAGCCCCTGCTCGGAGCGGAACCGCCGCACCTCGGTTACCACGTCCTGCAACGCCGCGACCTCGGCCTCCGCGGCCGGCTCCAACCGCGCACCGTCCGCCTGCGGCCAGCTCGCCACCACCAGCGACTCGCCGCCGGTCAGCGCCGTCCACAGCGCCTCGGTGACGAACGGGACCACCGGGTGCAGCAGCCGCAGCACCGTGTCCAGCGCGTGGCCGAGCACCAGCCGGGTGCGGTGCGCCGCCGCACCGCCCGCGGCCAGCGGCACCTTGGCCAGCTCGACGTACCAGTCGCAGAAGTCGTCCCAGACGAAGTGGTAGAGCGACTCGGACGCCTTGGCGAATTCGAAGTGCTCGTAGTCGGCGTCGACGCTCGCAGTCACCGCGGCCAGCCGAGACAGCAGCCACCGGTCGACCGTGGACAGCTCCTCGGCCGGCGGCAGCGGCTCGGCGGTGGTGGCGCCGTTGAGCAGCGCGAACCGAGCCGCGTTCCACAGCTTGTTGCAGAAGTTGCGGCTGCCCTGCACCCACTCCTCGCCGATTGGCACGTCGACGCCGGGGTTGGCGCCGCGGGCGAGCGTGAAGCGCAACGCGTCCGACCCGTACGCGTCCATCCAGTCGAGCGGGTCGACCGCGTTGCCGAACGACTTGGACATCTTCTTGCCGTGCTTGTCGCGGACCATGCCGTGCAGCGCGACCACGTCGAAGGGCTGGACGCCGTCCATCGCGTACAGCCCGAACAGCATCATCCGGGCGACCCAGAAGAACAGGATGTCGTAGCCGGTGACCAGCACGCTCGTCGGGTAGAAGCGGCGCAGGTCGGGCGTGTCGTCGGGCCACCCCAGCGTCGAGAACGGCCACAACCCGGAGGAGAACCAGGTGTCGAGCACGTCGGCGTCCTGCGTCCAGCCCTCGCCGGCCGGCGGCTGGTCGTCGGGACCGGCGCAGACCACCTCGCCGGCGGGCCCGTACCAAACCGGGATGCGGTGGCCCCACCACAGCTGCCGGGAGATGCACCAGTCGTGCATGTCGTCGACCCAGGCGAAGTAGCGCCCCTCCAGCGAGGCCGGGTGGATCGCGACCCGGCCGTCGCGGACCGCATCACCGGCGGCCTTGGCCAGCGACTCGACCCGGACGAACCACTGCAGCGACAGCCGGGGCTCCACCGTGGTGGCGCACCGCGAGCAGTGCCCGACGGAGTGCACGTACGGCCGCTTCTCGGCGACGATCCGGCTCTGCTCGCGCAGCGCGGCCACCACCGCCGGCCTGGCCTCGAACCGGTCGAGCCCCTGGAACGGCCCGGGCGCGGTGACCACGCCCCGCTCGTCCAGCACGGTCACCGACGGCAGATCGTGCCGGCGGCCGATCTCGAAGTCGTTGGGGTCGTGCGCCGGCGTCACCTTGACCGCGCCGGTGCCGAAACTCGGATCGACGTGGTCGTCGGCGACGATCGGGATCCGCCGGTCGGTGAGCGGCAGCTCGATCTCGGCGCCGATCAGGTGCCTGTAGCGCTCGTCGTCCGGGTGCACCGCGACCGCGGTGTCGCCGAGCATCGTCTCGGCCCGGGTGGTGGCGACGACGATCGAGGCGTCACCGTCTCCGTAGCGGATGGAGACCAGCTCGCCGTCGTCCTCGGTGTGCTCGACCTCGATGTCCGACAGCGCGGTCAGGCAGCGCGGGCACCAGTTGATGATCCGCTCGGCCCGGTAGATCAGGCCGTCGTCGAACATCCGCTTGAAGACGGTCTGCACCGCACGGGAGAGACCCTCGTCCATCGTGAACCGCTCGCGCGACCAGTCCACGCTGTCACCGAGCCGACGCATCTGTCCGAGGATCTTGCCGCCCGACTCGGCCTTCCACTGCCAGACCCGCTCGACGAAGGCCTCCCGCCCCAGGTCGTGCCGGGAAAGGCCCTGCTTGGCCAGCTCGCGCTCCACTACGTTCTGCGTGGCGATGCCGGCGTGGTCCATGCCCGGCAGCCAGAGCGCGTCGTAGCCCTGCATCCGCCGGCGCCGGGTCAGCGCGTCCATCAGCGTGTGCTCGAACGCGTGGCCGAGGTGCAGGGAGCCGGTGACGTTGGGCGGTGGGATGACGATGCAGAACGGAGGCTTGCCGGCGTCCTCCGGCCGGCCGGCCGCGAAGTAGCCACGGTCGATCCACCGCTCGTAGAGCGGGCCTTCTACCTGCGCGGGAACGAACTGGCTCGGCAGGTCGGCACCGGGCCTCGGCCCGGCTGGGTCGTGGGTGGGCTCTGTCACGGTCACGCTGGGTATGGTACGGATCCAGAGCAGGGCGATGCGAACCGCTGTCCACAGCCGTGGCCGTCGTCCACAGATTCGAAGTCCGACTGGAACGCGGCACGGCTGAGGCTCTACCGTCCGTCGTCGGCCGCCAGCGAGGCGGCAGTCGATGGAGAGAGGTGGAGCTGCGGTGGTGGCGTTCGCGTGGTGCGCGCTCGCGGTGTTCACGGTCGCCGTGATCGCGCTGGTCGTGCTCCTGGCCCGGGCGCTGTTCCGCGCGATCGACCGGGTCGACCGGATCCGGGACGAGCTCTACACGATGGCGAAGACCGTCGAGACGATGGCGGTCCGGGTCGAGCGGATCGAGTCTGGCCTCGGCGAGGGGGACGCGCGCCTGGGCGAGCTGCGCGCCGACCTGCGCTCGACGATGCGTCGCGACATGCGGGAGATCCTCGAGACCGGCCGCACCAGCCCGTCCCCCTGACCGGGCGGCCAGGGCGGGCGGCGAGGGCGCGCAGCCGGGGCGGGGACTACGCCGACTTCTCCCGGCGCTCCCGCTTCGGGGTCTCGCGCCGCACGATCGTCGGGTTGACGTTCTCCAGCACGGCCTCGCGGGTGATCACCACGCGGGCCACGTCGTCCCGGCTCGGCACCTCGTACATGACCGAGAGCAGGACCTCTTCCATGATCGCCCGCAGCCCGCGAGCGCCGGTGCCGCGCAGGATGGCCTGGTCGGCGATCGCCTCCAGGGCGTCGTCGGAGAACTCCAGCTCCACCCCGTCGAGCTCGAACAGCTTCGCGAACTGCTTGGTCAGCGCGTTGCGCGGCTCGGTGAGGATGCAGATCAGCGCCTCGCGGTCGAGGCTGCGCACGCTGGTGATGACCGGCAGCCGGCCGATGAACTCGGGGATCATCCCGAACTTGAGCAGGTCCTCCGGCATGACCTCCGCGAACACGTCGGCCGACTCGACGTCGAACTTGCTGCGCAGCTCGGCCCCGAAGCCGATGCCCTTGCGCCCCACCCGCGCCTCGATGATCTTCTCCATCCCGGCGAACGCGCCGCCTACGATGAACAGCACGTTGGTGGTGTCGATCTGGATGAACTCCTGGTGCGGATGCTTGCGCCCGCCCTGCGGCGGCACCGAGGCGGTGGTGCCCTCCAGGATCTTCAGCAGTGCCTGCTGGACGCCCTCACCGGACACGTCGCGGGTGATCGACGGGTTTTCCGACTTGCGGGCGATCTTGTCGACCTCGTCGATGTAGATGATCCCGGTCTCCGCGCGCTTCACATCGTAGTCGGCGGCCTGGATCAGCTTGAGCAGGATGTTCTCGACGTCCTCGCCGACGTAGCCGGCCTCGGTGAGCGCGGTCGCGTCCGCGATCGCGAACGGCACGTTGAGCATCCGTGCCAATGTCTGAGCCAGCAGCGTCTTGCCGCAGCCGGTCGGACCGAGCAGCAGGATGTTGGATTTGGCCAGCTCGACCTGGCTCTCCGACGAGCGCGGGCCCGCGTCACCGCCGGCCTGTACGCGCTTGTAGTGGTTGTAGACCGCAACGGACAGCTGCTTCTTGGCAACGTCCTGGCCCACCACGTACTGGTTGAGGAAATCGAAGATCTCCGCCGGCTTGGGCAGCTCGTCGAACTTCAGCTCGGAGGATTCGGAGAGCTCCTCCTCGATGATCTCGTTGCAGAGGTCGATGCACTCGTCACAGATGTAGACGCCGGGGCCCGCGATGAGCTTCTTCACCTGCTTCTGCGATTTGCCACAGAAGGAGCACTTCAGCAGATCACCGCCGTCTCCGATGCGTGCCACGCTACGACCCTCTCCGTCTCGGACACCGGGCCGCTAGCCGGTGCGTTCGTTGACGCTACCTCGTCCGGCCGTCGTTGCACCTCCCTTTCGGGCGCGCCGCGGCCGGTTCCGCCACGATCACCCGGACGGCCCCGTCGCCGGGCCGGCGTACCGACCCGGGTCCGCCCAGTTCAGGAGCTCAGCCGACCTTGAGCGCGCTGAGCTTGCGCGTCGTGATGACGTCGTCGATGAAGCCGTAGTCCTTAGCCTGCTCGGCGGTCAGGATCGTGTCCCGCTCGATGTCGAGGCGGACCCGGTCCTCGGGCTGGCCGGTGTGCCTGGCCAGGATCTTCTCCAGCAGGGTGCGCATCCGCAGCACCTCGTTGGCCTGGATCTCCAGGTCGGAGACCTGTCCCTGGCCCTCGGCGGAGGGCTGGTGGATCAGCACGCGGGCGTGCTCCAGCGCGGCCCGCTTGCCCGGGGTGCCCGCCGCCAGCAGAACCGCGGCGGCCGAGGCGGCCTGACCCATGCAGACGGTCGCGATGTCTGGGCGGACGAACATCATCGTGTCGTAGATCGCCGTCAGCGCGGTGAACGAGCCGCCCGGCGAGTTGATGTACATCGTGATGTCACGGTCGGGGTCGTTGGACTCCAGCGTGAGCAGCTGGGCCATCACGTCGTTGGCCGACGCGTCGTCGATCTGCACTCCGAGGAAGATGATCCGCTCCTCGAAGAGCTTGTTGTACGGGTTGGACTCCTTGACCCCGTAGTTCGTGCGCTCCACGAAGGAGGGCAGCACGTACCGCGCGGAGGGGCCGAACTGGCTCATGGCGTCTCCTGAATTCGCTTCTCGTCCGTGGTTACGCCGGCGCCGTGCCCGACGGGCCCTGGATCTCCTGCACCCGCTCGATGACCTCGTCGACGAAGCCGTACTCCTTGGCCTGAGCGGCGGTGAACCACCGGTCGCGATCGGAGTCGCGCTCGATCTGCTCGACGGTCTGTCCGGTCTGCTGGGCGATGAGCTCGGCCATCTCCCGCTTGGTCAGCTTGTATTGCTCGGCCTGGATGGCGATGTCCGACGCGGTGCCGCCGATGCCGGCGGACGGCTGGTGCATGAGGATCCGCGCGTGGGGCAGTGCGTAGCGCTTGCCGGGCATGCCGGACGACAGCAGGAACTGGCCCATCGACGCGGCGAGACCCATCGCGAACGTCGCCACGTCCGGCTCGATGAGCTGCATCGTGTCGTAGATGGCCATCCCCGCGGTCACCGAGCCGCCGGGCGAGTTGATGTAGAGGTGGATGTCGCGCTTGGGGTCCTCCGCCGCCAGCAGCAGCAGCTGGGCGCTGATCTGGTTGGCGATCGGGTCGTCCACGGGCTGGCCGAGGAAGATGATGCGCTCGCGCAGCAGCCGGTCGTAGACCGAGTCGTTGAGGGTCATGCCCGCGCCCGGCGACCGCAGGTCGGGCAGGGCGCGGATCGGCTGCGCGGGGTCCATGGCGCTCACGGCTCTCCTGTCGGGTGTGCTGAACATCTGACTCGACCCTAGCTCGCCGGTGGGACCCGATCCGGCCCATCGGGGCGGTGTTCGCTGACGGCGCAGGCCGCCGGTTCAGGAGCCGATCGGCCGGATCGACGTCGCCGATCCGGCCTCGGTGGCGGCCGGCGGCTGGTCCGCGGCCTGCTCCTCCGCGGCCTGCTCCTCCGCCGCCTCGGCCTCGGCGCTCTCCTCCGGCCGGGGCAGCCGCAGGTGCTCGAGGTCGACGCTGCGACCGGAGGCGTCGGTGACGCGGGCCCGCTCCAGCACCGTGGCCAGCGCCTTCGACCGCCGCACGTCCGCGACCAGGGCCGGCAGGTTGCCACCCTGGGTCAGCTGCTGGGCGAACTCCTGCGGCGACACCCCGTACTGCTGTGCCTGCGCGATGACGCGCTCGGTCAGCTCGGCGTCGGACACGCCGAGCTCCTCCTTGTCGGCGATCGCATCAAGGATGAGCTGCGTCTTCACCGCGGTCTCGGCGTTGTCGCGGACCTCGGCGTCGAACTCCTCCTTGCTCTTCTCCTCGGAGGAGAGGTAGCTGTCCAGGTCGAGGCCGGCGTTCTCGAGCTGGTGGCCGATGTCGTGCTGGCGCCACTCGAACTCGCCGCGCACAGCCGACCCCGGCAGCGGCACCTCGGTGTTGTCCAGCAGCGAGGTCAGCACCTTGTCGCGGGCCTGACCACCCTGCTCGAGGACCTTCACTCGCTGGAGGCGGTCGCGTACGTCCGCGCGGAACTCCTCCAGCGTGTCGAACTCGCTCGCGGTCTGCGCGAACTCGTCGTCCAGCTCGGGCAGTTCCTTTTCCTTGACGGAGCGGACGGTCACCGTAATGTCGGCGGTGCGGCCGCCGAACTCGCCGGCGACCAGCTGGGTGGTGAACTCGCGGGTGTCCCCCGCGGAGGCGCCGAGCAGCGCCTCGTCCAGCCCCTCCATCATGGAGGCGGTGCCGACCTCGTACGAGAGTCCGGTCGTGGAGCCGCCCGGCACCTCCTCGCCGTCGACGGTGGCCTTGAGGTCGATCGAGACGTAGTCGCCGTCCTGCACCGGCCGGTCGGTCGCCTTGAGCACGGCGAACCGCTCGCGCATCGCGGAGACCTGCTCGTCGACGTCGGCCTCGTCCACCACCGCGTCGTCGACCGACACCTCGAGCCCGTCGTACTGCGGCAGCGTCACCTCGGGCCGCACGTCCACCTCCGCGGTGAACGCGATGCTGTCACCGTCCTCGAGCTTGGTCAGCTCGATCTCGGGCTGGCCGAGGGCACGAAGGTCGTTGGTCCGCACGGCATCGGAGTACGCGCGGGGCAGCGCGTCCTGCACCGCCTCCTCCAGGACCGCGGCCCGGCCGACCCGCTGGTCGATGATCCGCGCCGGCGCCTTCCCCGGCCGGAAGCCCGGCACCCGCACCTGCTTGGCGATGCTCGCGTACGCCTTGTCGAGGCTTGGCTTGAGCTCGTCGAAAGGCACCTCGACGGCGAGCCGGACCCTCGTCGGGCTCAGGGTCTCGACTGTGCTCTTCAACGCGCTCGTCTCCTCGTACTGTGATGGCGGGACCGGCCACCGGGGCGGTGGTCGGCGGGCTGGTCGGGGTGGCGGGATTCGAACCCACGGCCCCTCGCTCCCAAAGCGAGTGCGCTACCAAGCTGCGCCACACCCCGGCACCGTCCGCGAGTGTAGACGGGTGCGCCCCGGCCTACCGCTACGCTGGTCCGTGCTGCACGCGGGTGTAGCTCAATGGCAGAGCCCCAGCCTTCCAAGCTGGCCATGCGGGTTCGATTCCCGTCACCCGCTCTCCGACTCCCCCCCGCAGGTCAGCCGGTCTATCGACCTTTTCCGCATCCGCTCCGCCACCTCCGTTCGCGGTCCGCGGGCCAGATCCGTGCCATATTGCGAGCCGAGTCAGCCGGGCGTTCCCCTCGCTTGGGCACGAGCTCGCCGCATGATTGATGCCAGCATCGCGAAGCTGAACCCGAAGACCCCGACGTCAAGGACGATCACGCCAACCCGAGCAGCCGTGCCCGGGTGCGGTCCGCGGTAGACGAAGAACTGGCCGGCAAGGCAAGCCAACGCGAGGCCGATAAAGGCCAATTCGAGTTGCGTGAACGTCGGGCGGAGACGCTGCCGCTGCACGCCGTCCAGCATTGGGATCACTGTTCATCCTCTTCGTCGATGCCAAGGTCGACCGGCAGCGCGTTGGCGATGACGCGATCGGCGCGGGCCGCCCTGTGCCGATAGATCAGCGCGGCGTGGGGTCGAGTCCGTGTCCCATCCGGCCCATGAGGTCGCGGATCGTGGTCCCTGGGACCTTGGCCGCGAGCGCGTTGCCCGTGTGCCGCAGGTCGTGAAAGTGCAGCCCGGGGGCACCGGCGTCGGCGACGGCGTTCGACCAGCCGACGAGCTTGCCGAAGTTGTTCCGGCGCAGCCGGGCGCCCTTCCGACCGGTGAAGACCAGGGCGCCCGGCTCCAAAGGAGGACTTGCGGTCCTCACAACGAACTCGGTCGAGCATCCGATCTGGTACGGAGAAGCTGGTATCACCCCGACGATCGTCGAACTCGACCCGGACGGCGTCTGCGATGGACTACCTCCTCGGCCTCCCGGCGTCGGACCGCAGCGTTTAGATTCGCTACACCGGTCGCCGACGCCTGGGAGGGCCCGTGGGGAGCGACGACTTCGAAGTCGGGCTGGGACGTCGGGTGGCGAACTTCGCTCCGCTGACACCGTTGGTGTTCCTCGACTGGAGCGCGGATGTGTATCCCGAGCACCTCGCCGTGGTGCACGGCGCCCGTCGGTACAGCTGGAGCGCTACCCGTGACCGGTGCCGCCGGCTGGCCTCCGCCCTCGCCACCCGAGGCGTCGGGCGCGGCGACACCGTGGCGGTCCTGCTCGCGAACACCCCCGAGATGATCGAGGCCCACTTCGGGATCCCCATGACCGGGGCCGTCCTGGTGCCGCTCAACACCCGCCTCGACGCCGCCGGCATCACGTTCATCCTCGAACACTCCGAGGCGAAGGTTCTGCTCGTCGACCGCGCCTTCAGCGCCCTCGCGGCCAAGGCCGTGGCGGCACTGGAGCGGCCCCCGGTTCTGGTGGACGTCGACGACACCGAGTACACCGGCGCGGGAGAGCGGATCGG
>Ga0308176_10000293_pt1 | contig 33168 bp, 39 predicted proteins | sample PhyCR2_3_FD_203890 | JGI IMG/M metagenome (GOLD analysis project Ga0308176, IMG submission 203890) | Soil microbial communities from UC Gill Tract Community Farm, Albany, California, United States - DLSLS.C.R2 | ecosystem: Environmental > Terrestrial > Soil > Agricultural land | place: USA... | reverse complement strand
GAGCCATGCACGTTGATGCAGCCCCGCGGCAGCGCGTCGAGCACCGGCCTGGGCAAGATCTTGCCGTACGCGACCACCACCGCCAGCTCCGCGCCGGTCTGCACCAGCGCGTCTCTCAGCGCTCCGGTCTTCGCCGACCGCGGCTGGATCACCGGCAGCTTCAGCTCCAGCGCGGCGACCTTCACCGCCGGCGCCGTCAGCTGACTACCGCGGCCGGCGGGCTTGTCCGGCTGGGACACGACGAGCGCGACCTCGTGGTGCTCGGCCAGCGCGCGCAAGCACGGCACCGCGAACTCGGGAGAGCCCATGAAGACCACGCGCACGCCGTCGATCTATCACCCGGCGTCACCCAAAGGTAGGGCCAGCGGCCAGGAGGTCGCGTCAACGCATGTCTGGCACGTGTGGGCGTTCTCCCCAAGCGTGAGCGGCACGCACAAGTGGAGCACGTCGGGCCCGAGGTCGCGTCAACGCGCGCGCAGCGACGCGGGCTGGGTCACCTCACGAGATAAATTGCACGTCGGGTGGTAGCACGCCGGCGGGTCGTGGAGATGGCGCCGAGCGTGGGTCGCAATCCGGTGGTCGACGGACGAGTGAGGGACCCAGACCCGCGGAGCCAGCGCGCGTGTCCGCGGTCTCCCGAGCGCGCGCGGAGTGCGGAATCGGAGCGCCTCGGGCCGGAGGTCGCGTCAACGCGCGCGCAGCGACGCGGGCTGGGTCACCTCACGAGATAAATTGCACGCCGGGTGGTAGCACGCCGGCGGGTCGTGGAGATGGCGCCGAGCGTGGGTCGCAATCCGGTGGTCGACGGACGAGTGAGGGGCCCAGACCCGCGGAGCCAGCGCGCGTGTCGGCGTTCTCTCGAGCGCGCGCGGGGGGGAGCGCGCGCGCGGGGCGGCGTGCGGGGGAGCGGCGTGCGGGGGGAGCGGCGCGCGGGGGGCCCAGCATACGCGGGAGGGCGTGTCAGTTGTCGATCAGGTTGGCGAGGTAGGTCTGGCGCAGCCGATCGTCGCGCAGCACGCGGAACGCCTCGTCGAGGACATGCGCGATGTCGTCGAGCTCGCGCGCCAGCTCGCGGCGCAGGTCGCCGGGGAAGCAGTCGGCGGCGAAGTCGCGGCGCGCCGACTGATACGCGCGCCGGATCTCGAAGCCGGTCGCGTCGCGGCGAACCCCGAGCAGCGCGAAGTAATCGGCGTCGGTGACGAGCTGCCAGCGCGCGCGGACCCGCTCGCGATCGATCGCGAGATCGGTCTCGCCGACCAGCGCGGTGCTCTCGTCTGGGACCTCCGTGTCGGTGCGGCGCGCCGTCGCGAGGCCGAGCACGCACAACCCCCAGGCGAGCGGCAGGACATCGGCGACGTCGACCCCCGCGGCGCGGGCGACGTGCGTCAGATCCGCCTGTCCGTCGAACGCCGCGAGGGCGCTGCGCTCCTCGACCGCGAGATCCCCCATGTGGACGATGCCCCCGAGCCGCTCACGATCGCGGACCTCGATCACGGTCGACGCCGGGCCGATCAGCCGCTCGAGGCTCGAGCGATCCAGCTTGCGGCGAATGCCCTCGAGGATCAGCGCCGCGGGGTGGCGCGACAGCCGGATCCGCTCGGCGGACGGCTGCGGATCGAGCGCGATGTAGTACGTGCCGTGATCCCAGCCGAACAGCGAATAGATGAGATCCTCGACGTGGCGCCGCACCGCCGGCAAGAGCTCGCGGCGCTTCAGGTAGCCGAGGTCGACGAGGATCTCCCCCATCCGCCGCCCCGACTCGGCGACCACGGCCTGGCAGCGCTCGTACTGCGACGCCGTGATCTTGCCTTCCCGCAGGAGCAGCTCGCCCATGCGATCGCGCGGTTCGTTCGACGACGCGAACACCGGCCGGCCTTGATCGAAGTACACGATGGTCTCGACGTCATCACGGCGGAACCCGACCCGGCCGGTCGCGCCCTGCGCGAACATCTTGGCGAGCAGCATCGCGGCGTCCGAGCCGCCACGCGTGATCGTACCGCTGTCCGGCAGCCCGCGCTCACGCACCTGGGTGTCCCACGAGCCCGGCGACGTCACGACCTCGTGCACCTCGTAGCGCGGCGCCGCGCGCATCTCGATCTCGGTGCCTCCACCGCCGAGCGGTTGTTCGTCGCCGAGCGCCCCCAGATCGATCTCGGTGTGGTGATCGTGGCGCGGCGCGTGGTCGGCGAGGCCGACGGCCGGTGCATTGCCGCTCTGGAACAGCCGCTGCGCCATCATCGACATCTTGGCGCGCAGCTCGCGTGCAAAGTCGCGAGACTCCGACACCATCGTGATCTGCCCCGGCGGCCGCACCTCGGGAGCCGCCCCCGCCACCTCGTGCCGGTCGCGCGGCTCGTCGCGATCCGGCGAATGGCCGGCCGTGCCGCGATCGGGCACGAAGTCGCCGAGCGGCGCGAGGGGCGCCGCGAGCTCGTCGGGCGGTGCGGCGACCGCGCGAGCGGGCTCGGGCTTGGGCTCGCGATCGATCGGGTCGACGAGCGACGTCGGCTCGAACCACAGCTCGTCGGCCGAGGGTCGCCCTGCAACGCTGGCGGGACCGCTCCGGGCCGGCAGCGGGGCCGAACCCGGCGCAGAGTCCCCCGCGGGCGTAGCCCCTGATGCAGCCGCAGCCGGCGGCGCAGGCGCAGGCGCCGACGCGAGCGCAGGCGGGGGGCCCGGATCGCGAAGGATCAGCGTTGGCTCGCGTGCCGGCGCCAGCTCGTCGGTCGCCCCCGGCTCCCACCCAGGGGAGGCAGCGACCTCGTCGGCCTGACGCTTGCGCGGCGTGATCACGATTGGTTGGGACGGCGCCTGAGCGACCGCGGCCGCACCGGATTCCGCAGGCACGCTCGGCCTCGCGACCTTGCCCGGCTCGCTCGGCTCCCCGATCTCGGCCAGCTCCGCGTCGTCGATGACGTCTACGATCGAATCCGCAAGTGCCTCCCAGCGCGCGCGCAAGGCCGCGCGGGTGGCCGCGGCAGCGGCGCTAGCCCCCACCCGGGCCGCGGAGGCCATCGAAGCAACCGAGGCCGCCGGGGGCGCCGCCGGGGCCGCCGAGGCTGCAGGAGCCGCCGAGGCCGCAGGAGCCGCCGAGGCCGCAGGAGCCGCCGAGGCCGCAGGAGCCGCCGAGGCCGCAGGAGCCGCCGAGGCCGCAGGAGCCGCAGGAGCCGCTGAAGCTGCAGGGGCCGCAGGGGCCGCAGGGGCCGCAGGGGCCGCAGGGGCCGCAGAGAACACCGAGGGCAGCGACCGCAGCGGCGGGATCGGCGGCGGCACCGGCATGACCGGGGTCCCAGGCTCGATCTTGCCGGGCACCGTTCCCATGGCGACGTGGCGGAGCGGCGGGGGCGGCAACGGCCCCAGGCCCCGGACGAGCCGGACCGCGTCGATCCCGCCGGTCACCGCAAACCGCAACGCCTTGGGCGACAACGGCCGCGTCACGAAGCGATCCGGCGCCAGCTCGAGCGCATCGAGAGCCGTGCGGATCGGCCCCGCGTCATCCCCGATCACGACGATGGCCACCTCGGCACGCGACACCATCCCCCGCAGCGTGACGATCAACGCCTTGGTGTCGCCGACCTGAAGCGACGCCGTCAGCACCACGACCGCGGCCCGGCGTGCCTCGAACAGCTCGATCGTGTCGTCCCCGCCCGACGAAACCAGCACCTCGACCTGGGGGAGCTCGGACAGCGCCGCGACCAGCTCGCCGACCCGCTCGGGATCGGCGACGACCAGGACACATGGGACGGCGGACGGATCAGCCACGGTTCCTCACCGGACGGGTGCGGAAGTATACAACGAGCCGGACGCCGGAGCCGCTCTCCGGGTCGCACGTGATCCACCGCTACATCGCAGAGATAGGATCGACGTCGAGCCCGACCCGCACCGTGCTCGCGACCTCGGCCCCGAGGAGGCTGCGCGCCACGCGCCGCAGGGCGTGCCGGTCGCCGCTGCGCAGCCAGACCTGCCACCGGGTCCGGTTGCGGAGCCGCTCGAGCGGCGCTGCCACCGGGCCGCGGATCTCGACCTGCCCGGCAAGCTCGGGGCGCGCGGCCGCCGCCGTGGCCAGCTGCGCCAGCCGGTGCGCGACTCCAGCGACCTCGTGGGCGTCGGCCCCATCGACGCGCACCGCGATCAACCGGCCGTGCGGCGGGTAGCCGAGCTCGGCGCGCGCCGCCGACTCCGCCGCGAAGAAGCTGGCGTAGTCATGCGCGGCCGCCGCGACCACGGCCGGCGCCCCCGGCCGATAGGTCTGGATCATCACGCGCCCCGGCTTGTCGCCGCGCCCGGCGCGCCCGGCCACCTGTGCCAGCAGCTGAAACGTGCGCTCCGACGCGCGGAAGTCCGGCAGGGTGAGCCCGGTGTCCGCGCACAGCACCCCGACGAGCGTCACGCCGGGGAAGTCGTGGCCCTTGGTGACCATCTGCGTGCCGACCAGCACGTCGACCTCGCGGCGGGCGACGCGCGCGAGCACCGCCTCGATCTTCGCCCCGGTCGCGACGTCGCGATCGAGCCGCGCGACCCGCGCCCCGGGGAACGCCGTCGCGACCGCGTCGGCGACCTTCTCGGTCCCCAGGCCCTTGCGCTCGATCGTCTCGGTCGCGCGGCAGCTCGGACAGGCGTCGGGGACGCGCTGGGCAAACCCGCAATAATGGCAGCTCAGCCGATCGCTGTGCCGGTGATACGTCAGCGACACCGAGCAGTGCGGGCAGCGAAACGCGTGGCCGCACGCGCGGCACAGGACGAACGTCGCGAACCCCCGGCGGTTCAAGAACAGGATCGTCTGATCCCCGGCTGCGAGGGTCTCGCCGATCGCCGCGCGCAGCGGCGCCGACAGCATCGCCTCGCCATCGGGGATGTACTTCCGCAGATCGATGATCTCGACGCTCGGCATCGGCCGCGCCGTCGGCCGCTCGGTCAAGGTCAGCTTGCGGTACGTCCCGCGCTCGGCGTGCGCCGCGCTCTCCAGGCTCGGGGTCGCCGATCCCAGCACGCACACCGCGCCGGCCCGTTGCGCGCGCACCAGCGCCACGTCGCGGGCGTGGTACCGCACGCCCTCGTCCTGCTTGAACGATCCGTCGTGCTCCTCGTCGACGACGATCACGCCGAGCCCCGTGATCGGCGCGAACACCGCCGACCGGGCCCCGACGGCGATCCGCGCCTCGCCGCGCCGCAGCCGCGACCACTCCCCCAGGCGTGCGGTCTCCGACAGCCCCGAGTGCAAGATCGCGACGAGGTCGCCGAACCGCGCGCGAAACCGCGCCGCGAGCTGCGGCGTCAGCGAGATCTCGGGCACCAGCACGAGCGCCGTCCGGCCGGCCTCGAGCGCGCGCGCGATCACCCGCAGGTACACCTCGGTCTTGCCGCTCCCCGTCACCCCGTGCAGCAGGAACGGCGTGAACGGCCGGCGCCCCGGCTCGACAGCTTCCGCCGGCGCCGCCTCGGCCGCCAGATCGCCGGTGGTTCCGGCGCTCCGCGGCGCCGCCGAGGCCTGCAGCGCCAGGGTGATCTCGTCCACGGCGATCCGCTGCTCGTCGGTCAAGACCGGCGGGGCGGCGACGTGCATGGCGTCGCCCACCGGCGCCGCGCCGATCGGCACCTCGCGGTCGGACACGGTCACCAGCCCGAGCTTCGCGAGCTCGCGCACGCAGGCCTTGGCGTTGGGCAGCTGTTGATCGAGCGCCGCGAGCGCGATCGCCGCGCCGCCCGCGAGGAGCTCGATCACCGCGAGCCGCTTCGGCGCCCGGGCCACCGCGGCGCGCGCCGCGCCGGCGTCCCCGGCGAGCTGGACGACCCGCTCGCGCCGCAGCCGGACCCGCGCCGCCTCGCGCTGCTCGCGCTGCTCGACGAGCCCCTGCTCGCACAGCTGCGCGAGCTCGCGCTTGACGCCCGCCGCGAGCCCCGCCGCGGGGAGCTCGCGCCCCCCGAGCCGCCCGAGCCGCTCGATCAGCGCGCGCTGCCGAGTCAGCATCGCGGCCCCGCGTCCGTCCAGCACCGCGCGCCCCGCGTCGGTCAGCGCGAACACCGAGCGCGCCGCCACCCCGCTCCCCGCCGGCAACGCCGCGCGGATCACCTCGCCCGGCGGCGCCTCGTAGTAGTCCGCGATCCACGAGCACAGCTCGACCAGCTCGGCCGACAGCGAGGGCTCATCGTCGAGCAGCTCGGACAGCGCCACGGGCGTGATGCCCGGCGGGGGAGCCGTATCCGTGCGGACGATGACCCCGGTGACCTTGCGCGGACCGAACCTGACCAGCACGCGCGCCCCGATCAGCGCGCGCGCCGCGAGGTGCGCCGGAACGACGTAATGAAACCGCCCCGCCACCGGCAGCGTCACCGCCACCTCGGCGAACCGCACCACCGCCCTGCGGCTCGCCTCCAGCGCGGGGCCGTCCACCGCCCACGGTCGGGGCACCACAGGTTCGCGGGCGAGGTCCACGCAGATATGGTGCACCAACCGCCTGACGTACGCCGCTCGCCAGCGAACTTCTATTTTCAATCCAGATGGTTACGAGATCCCGCCCCATGACGGCGGCCTCTGCCGCTCGGCTCGCCAGGCGGCGCTTCCCCGGAGCCACCCCGCGGCCGCACGGCTACCTCAGCGCCCCGCTGACGGATGTTGCTTGGTCCAGGTGATGCCAGCGCCCATGACCGGCGCCCTACCTCGCCCTGCCGCCCATCGTCACGCCACCGTGCGATCTCCGTCGCTTCGCATCACGAGGGCTTGCCGGGCGTCGCGAGCATCTCGCGGCACAGCTCGAGCACCCCCTCGCGCAACCCCGGCCGCTTGAGCGCGTAGGCGAGGTTCGCGCGCAGGTACCCGAGCTTGTCGCCGGCATCATGGCGCGTGCCGTTGACGACGACGCCGTACATGCCGGCCCCCGACCCGGCGAGCTCGCGCAGCGCATCGGTGAGCTGGATCTCGCCGCCGGCGCCCGGCTTGGTCGCCGCGAGGTGAGGCCACACCGCGGACGGCAGCACGTAGCGACCGACGATCGCCCATCGGCTCGGGGCGGTGCCCGGCTTGGGCTTCTCGATCATCTCGCGGATCCGCATGCGGCCGTGAGCGTCGCGTTCGCCGGCGACGATGCCGTACATGTGCTCCTTGCCGGCCGGCACCTCCATGATGGAGATCGCCGCCGCGCCGGTCTCCTCGTGCACCCGGATCAGCTGCGCGATCCCCGGATCGTCGTCGTTGTCGATGAGATCGTCGCCGAGCAGGACGGCAAACGCCTCGTCGCCGACCGCTTCGCGGGCGCACAGGACGGCGTGCCCCAGGCCGAGCGGCTGCTTCTGGCGCACCGAGATCAGGCGCACCAGCGACGAGATCTTCGTCATCTCATCGGCGAGCTCCCGGTTGCCACGCTCGCGCAGCGTGTGCTCGAGCTCGTACGCGTGGTCGAAGTGGTCCTCGATCGCGTGCTTCCCGCGGCCGTTGATCACCACCACGTCGGTGATCCCGGCGCGCACCGCCTCGTCGATCACGAGCTGGATCGTCGGAACGTCGACGATCGGCAACATCTCCTTGGGCACCGCCTTGGTCGCGGGCAGAAACCTGGTACCGAGGCCTGCCGCGGGGATCACTGCTTTTCGAACGTCGTGCCGGCTCGTCATACGCAGGGCACCTTACCATCGCGGCGCGGCATGACAGAGCACCGGTATCTTCCGCCGTCCCCACGCCGCCGCAACCTGGCGCGCCAGGCCGGCTTGCATGCGGCGAGCCCGTATATCGTCGGGGCCGCGGCCGGCGCCGCGGTGCTCGTCGCGCTCGGTGCGCTCGGTGAAGACCTCGTTCGCCGGCTGGGCGCCGCCCTCGCCGCGGCATGCCGTGGTCACGCCGCCCTCACGCCGGCGGCGCTCCCCGAGAGCGTCGTGACCACTGCCCTGCCGCTCCTCGGCGCGGCGGCGAGCGCAGCGCTGATCGCCCACCTCGTCCAGACCCGTGTCGTGTGGTTGCCCCGCCGCCGGATCGTAGACGCCCCCGCCCTCGAGTCGGGCCCCTTGCCGCGGGCGCGCCGCGCCGCCGGGGAACTCGCCGCCGCGGTGGTGATCGGCGGCGTCGCGTTCGCGTGGCTCTGGTGGGCGGCGCCGCGGATCGCGGTGCTCACCGCGCTCGACCCGGTCATCTCGGTCGCCTCTATCCCCCCGGGCGCGCCCTCGCCCACCGTCTCGCGGCTGCTCGTGGGGACGGCCGCCCTGCTCGCCCGGCTCGCCACGTGGCTCGTCGTCGCGTGGGCGGGCCTGGGCCTGCTCGATGCCCTGGTTCGCCGCGCCGCGCTCGCGCATGCCCTCGCAATGACCGCCACCGAGAAGCAGAAGGACGATCGCGTCGCAGGGGCGGATCCACGCTGGCGCACCCGCCGTGCCGCGATCCAGCGCGGGCCGAGCGCGTCCGACGCCGTCGCCGGCGCGTCGCTCGTCCTGCTCGGCGACGATGCCGCGGTCGCCGTCGCCTGGGATCCGGTCCGCCGCCCGATCCCGATCCGCACCGCGACCGGCCGTGGACCGCACCGGACCCAGCTGCTCGGCCTCGCCCGCCGCCACCGGATCGCCGTCCACCGCGATCCGGCGCTCACCGCTGCCCTGGCAGATGGCGAGGGGCCGGTCCCCGAAGCCTACTGGCCGCGGCTCGCCGAGATCATCGCCGCCACCCGCGGCCGCGACCGCGCGGCGTGACCTGCGCCGTCATCGCATGCGCGCGGGCACGTGTTCGTCCACGAACAGCGGTAGCGTGGGACATGGCCGACGCCGAGAACACCGAGGTCACCGAGCTGCTCCGCCGATCCGTGGTCAAGCTGTTCACGGTCATCAAGGAGCCGAACTACTACCAGCCGTGGGACCTCGAGTACCAGAAGACCTCGGGCGGCTCGGCGTGCATCGTGTCCGGCAACCGGATCCTGACCAACGCCCACGTCGTGTCGCACCACCTCTACGTCCAGGCGCTCAAGCCCGGCGATTCGAAGAAGTACACCGCGCGCGTCATTCACGTCGATCACGACACCGAGACCGCGCTCCTGACCGTCGACGATCCGCAGTTCTTCGAGGGCACCGTGCCGGTCCGGTTCGGTGAGCTGCCGTTCCGCAACGCCAAGGTCGCCGTCTACGGCTTCCCGATGGGCGGCAACGAGCTGTGCATCACGGCGGGCATCGTGTCGCGCATCGAGGTCCGGCCTTACACCCACTCGCAACGCAACCTGCTCGCGCTGCAGACCGACGCCGCGATCAACCCCGGGAACAGCGGCGGGCCGGTGTTCATGAACGACGAGCTGATCGGCATCGCCTTTCAGTCGTACAAGCAAAAGGATCTCGAGAAGTCGGGCTACGTCGTGCCGATCCCGGTCATCCGCCACCTGTTCGAAGATCTCGACGACGGCCAGATCACCGGGGTCCCCGACCTCGGGATCTACTGGCAGAAGATCGAGAACCACAGCCTGCGCGACTACGTCGGCCTCACCGGCGCGCAGACCGGCGTGCTCGTCACGCGCGTCGTCCATGGCTCGTCGGTCGACGGCATGCTCGCCGAGGGCGACGTCCTCACCGCGATCGACGGCACCGCCATCGCATGCGATGGCTCGATCCTGCTCCGCACGCACGACCGCGTCCACTTCTCGTACCTCGTCAGCCGCCACCAGGTCGGCGGCAAGGTCTCCGTCGAGATCCTGCGCCGCGGGGAGCCGCACCAGCTCACGATCCAGCTGCGCAAGCTCGCCACGCTCGTGCCGCCGCCGCTGCCCGATCGCCGGCCGACCTACTTCATCTTCGCCGGCCTCGTGTTCCTGCCGCTGACCTACGACTACATGACGACCTGGAAGTGGGAGAACGTCACGCCGCGGTTCAAGCACTATTACTACAGCCGGCTGCCCACGGAGCGCCACGAGCAGATCGTGCTCGTCAACCAGGTCCTCGCCCACGACATCAACGTCGGCTACCACCAGATCCACGGCGCCGTCGTCGAGCGGATCAACCACGTCGACATCGTCTCGATCCGCGACGTCCCGCGCGCCCTGGAGGCGCCGATCGGCAAGTTCCACGTCATCGAGCTCGACTACCACGGCATGCGCGGCGAATCCTCCGACTACCACTCGACCTACGGCACCCGCATCGTGCTCGACGCCGCCCTCGCCGCGCGCGCGACCGCCGAGATCCTGGCGCAGAACGGCATCGCCAGCGACCGCTCCGCCGACCTGCGCTAGGCCAGTTCCTCGTCCGCGTTCTCCTCCCGTGCGCCGTCCCTGGAGAGCACGCACACGCTTGCGACGCGGGTCTGGCCCGTCGCTGCTATACGGGCTGATTCGCACCAAGGAGCAACCGACCTCTCCGCTGGCACGACGCCGACGCTACATCCGTTTCATGCCACGCGGGTGGGGCCCCCCATGCCCACCTGCTATGTAACTCGCGTTCTCCACTCCGTATCGCAGAGGATCTGCTCGGAGGCGCAACTCTCAGGAGACCGCGCACACGCTTGCTTGCGCCGCGGGTCTGGGCCCGTCGCTAGGACGAAACAACGCAGAAGCCTGCAGAACGTTTCATCCCCACGCGGGTGGGTCCCTCCATGCCCACCTGCTATGAAAATACTCGCTCGCGTTCTCCACTCCCGTATCGCAGAGGATCTGCGCGGAGGCGCAACTCTCGGGAGACCGCGGACACGCGCGCTTGCGGACGCGGGTCTGGGCTCGTCGCTCGTCTGTTGACAGCCGTATCGCGATGACCGGCAGTGCCATCCCCACGACCGGCCGACGCACGATCCACCCGGCCTGGGAATCTATCTCGCGCCGTAGCCCAGCCCGCGCCGCTGCGCGTCGCGTTGACGTCCCTCGCGGAGAGATCGGAAGACGGCTCGCGCCACGGTCCGTGCCATCTCCACGACCGACCGACGCATGACCACCCGGCGTGCAATTTATCTCGCGCCGAACCCAGCCCGCGTCGCTGCGCGTCGCGTTGTCGTCCTCGCGAGACCCCTTCGTTGGCCAAACGGTCAATTCACTGCGACAAGGAATTAGCCCGAATTAGCCCTTACCGCACGCTGCGAATGACCGTCGCGATCGCGACCGCGAGGGTGCCGATCAGGCTCGCTGTCATCATCACGAGTGCGGCCGGGGTGGCGGCGGCGGCCGGGCCCTGGAGTGCGGCGCGACCTGCGAGCCGCGCGGCGACCCCCGCCGCGATCTCGACGACCGCCGCCGTGACCAGCCACGGGATCGCGAGCTGTACCGCGCGCGGCAGGAGGGCGCCCAGGGTCGCAAGCACGGAAGCCTCGGTCCCCGCGCTCGCCGGGAGGTCGCGAAAGCTCGTCACGATCGCCGCGACGAAGCTGACATGGCCGTCGATGCCGACGAACACCGCGGCCGCGAGGATGCCGAACAGCGTGCCGTACGGACCGCTGGTGCGCGGACCGCTCGCCGGACCGCTCGCTCGGCCGTTCGATCGATCCACGAGCCGGCCGGCGGTCGCCACCGCGAGCAGCGGCAGCGCGGCGATGACGCCGAGCGTCGCGCCGATCACGATCTCGCGCGCCGCCACGAGCCCGAGCGCCTCGGCGGGCGCCGTCGCGCCGGCGATCGCGGCCGACCACAACCCCAGCGCGATGGCGAGCCCGGCCTGGACGATCCGCGGCACGCCACCGACCAGCGCGACGAGCACCAGCGCGGCCGCCCCACCGCGCAGCGCGAGCACCGGCCCGATCATCCGCTGCCGCTGCCGACCGCCGTGATCAGCGGCCATACCCGGCTGGCGAACGCCTCGAGCTGATGGGCGATCGACGGCGCGAACACGACGAGCGCGACGCCGACCGCGGCGACGCGTGGCACCAGCCCGACCGCCGGGTCCTGGATCTGGGTGACCGCGGTGACGAGCCCGGTGAGGATGCCCGCGATCAGCACGGCGACGAGCAACGGTGCCGCCAGGAGGAGCGCGAGCAGCACCCCTTCGCGCACCAGCGCGACGAGGCTCGCGGTCACGCGTAGCCTCGCAGCAAGCTGTCGATGAGCAGGCGCCAGCCATCGACGGCGACGAACAGGAGCAGCTTGAGCGGCAGCGCGATCGCCTGCGGCGACGTCGACGACAGCCCGAGCGCGGCGAGGCCCAGCCCGACGAGGAGATCGAGCACCAGGAACGGCACGAAGATCAAGACGGCGATCGCAAAGGCCTCACGGAGCTCCGTGGTCACGAACGCCGGCGCCAGGATCCAGATCTCGTCGCCGGAGACCGCGCGACCCATCCGTGTAGCCAGCCCGGTGAATGTCTCACGATCGCGGGCGCCGGCATGACGAGCGAGAAACCCGCGCAGCGGCCCCAACGCCCGCGCCGCGGCGTCCACCTCCGGCCGGTACTGCGCCGGTACGAGCCCGCGGATCGCACCCTCGAGATCGAGCGGCTGGAGCTCCGCTGTCTGCGCCGAGGTGCCGGCGGCTGCGCCTGACGAGCTCGGTGCAGTCGGCGCGGCCGAAGACGGCGCGGCCGAAGACGGCATGGCCGAAGGCGGCGTGGCCGAAGGCGGCGTGGCCGAAGGCGGCGTGGCCGAAGACGGCGTGGCCGAAGACGGCGTGGCCGAAGACGGCGTGGCCGAAGACGGCGTGGCCGAAGGCGGCGCGGCCCTCGCAGGAGCCGGCGCCGACGTTGCCGGCATGCCGGCGGCGGCAGCGTGCACCATGTCGATCGCGACCGGCGCCATGACGAAGAACGTGAGGAGCAGCGAGAGCCCCATCACCACGAGGCCAGACGGTGCATCGGGCGCGCCGATCGCGTTGCGCAGCAGCGACAGCACGACGGAGATCTTCACGAAGCTCGTCAACATCAAGACGACGAGCGGGACGATCGCAAGCACCGCGAACAGCGCCGCATTGCCAGGCCCGCTGGTCATCGTCCTCCGTTGGCCTCGTGGTTCCCACCGAGCGGCTGGCCTCCGCCGACCGGCTGGACCTCGCCGACCTCGCCGACGCGCCGGCCGTGCTCGAGCACGGCCTCGCCAGCGTGCTGCTCCACGCGACGCTCTGGATCACGATGCGGCGTCGCCTGGTCCACCCGATGATGATCCAGCGCCTCGTCGGGGTTCGCGCCTCGCCGGCGCTGCCAGGCCGAGCGCACCAGCTCACCGAAATTCGGTCGCTCGACCACCCGCGCGCGCACCTCGCCGCCGTCGAGCTCCGCCAGCAGCGACAACCCCATCTCGCTGGTACCGACCAGCAGCGTCTTGCCGGCCACCTCGACGACGTACAGCGATCGCTTCGGCTCGAGCGCCAGCCGGGCGACGACGTCGAGCAGGTGCGCGCCACGCGACCGCCCCGTCGCGAGGAACCGGCCGGCGAGCCGAACGACCATGAACGCGGCGACGCAGACACCACCGAGCACCACGAGCGATGTCACCAGGAGGTCGCCGTAGCTCGATGCGACCACGTTACCGGACATGCCTGCCTCATAGCGCAGGCGTCTGACACCAGAGGCTCCGGCAAGCTCCTCCCACGCGAAGCGCCTGTCCTACGCCACCATACCTTGGGAGCGCTGCGTCGCCAGCACACGCGCCGCGTGGCAGCATCCGTCGATCCTTCCCGATGAGGCACCCGACAGCAAGAACCGACGCCACGACCGAGCACAGAGGAACCAAGAACGTGTACATCTTCAGGGTCGTGCGCGGCAGTGAACTGAGCTCTACCTGCAGGACAACAATGGTGAGATGGGCTTCGTCCTTGGTCCTGATAGCGGCGTGCGGATTTCCGAGACCAGCCGATGTCGTGGATCCCAGGAGCTGTGTCGACGGGATCTGTACCGACCCGAGCTATCCGTTTTGCGACGAAGGCGGTGAGATCTCAGGCGCAGCCAAGACGTGCGTCGCCGTCTCGTGCATTCCGGGCGAGTTCGCGGCGTGTCACGGCGATCTCGAACTCAGTTGCAACAGCGCCGGCACGACCTACGACGCGCTCCGGTGCGCGCTCGGCTGCGATCCGGCGATCGGCTGTCGCCTCTGCGAACCGAACCAGACCGTCTGCGCCAACGGCACGGCCCAGACCTGCGACGCTTCCGGCGCCGTGACCTCGTCGGACATATGCCCCCTCGGCTGCTTCGAGGACCAACCACGCTGCCGTGACATCGCCCCATCGAACGACCTCGGCAAGTACCTCGATATGGTCGCCAACCCACCGGATCTGGATCTCAAAAACGCGACCTTCGCGACAACCACCGGAATCATCACCTCTGCGACACAGATCGTGACGGTTCCGAACTTCCTGACGGCGCCGAGCGGAGACGGTCCCCCCATCCGTGTCTACGTCGTGAACTCGCTCAAGCTAACCAACGCATCGGTTGTAGACGGGACCGTGGCACCATCCATCCCCGGACTCGCCATCATAGCTCGAGGCGATATTGCCCTCGAAGGAACGATCACGATATCATCAGCCACTGGTAAAGGCATACCTGGGGCAGCCGTGATCGGATGCCGTCCTGCAGGAAGTGGGTCATGGGACCCGACCGTCTCGTCTGGCGGTGGCGGTGGCGCAAATAGCACCGACGGTGCAGATGGAGGCTCCGTGGTGAACACCTACCCCGGAGGGGTAAAAGATGTCGCCTCGGGGACAGCGCCGCTGGTACCACTCCGGGGCGGGTGCAGTGGGGCCGATATCTATGGTTCCAATCGTAACGGCGGAGGCGCAATTCAGTTCAGCAGCGGGACGGCGATCCACGTGGACGCCACGATAGACGCGCGGGGCTCCGATGGAGCTTACGGCTACAGCCCGGACAACGCCAGCATCTGGGCCGGTGGCGGTGGTGGAGGTGGCAGCATCCTGCTCGAAGCTCCCGAAGTTGTGCGGCTCCTCAGGCAAATCTGTGGGCGATTTCGGGCTCGGGTAAGCGTCCAAGGGCATGAAAGAGCGCGATCTTGATGGTCGCAGCCACCCGGTACCCGTAGGCCTTTCTGGTGACCACCTTCACTTTCGTGTTGAGGCCTTCGACAACACCCGAAGAATACTCCTTTTTGGCGCGGAAATAATTGAGTATCAGGTCACGATGCGACTGCAGCATCTTCGCCTTGGCTTTCATCGGGGCGATGCCGCTGCGCATGACCATCTCGCACCACCGGTCGAGGAACTTCCCGGCCCAGATGGGAGAGGTGTAGGTCCAGAAGTGGTTGAAGTCCTCCTTCAGGAGGTACGCGCGGGCGGTCCGCAGGTTCATCCGAAGCAGGCCGCGGAGCCGGCCGGCCTGCTTCTTGGTCAGGTTGCCCGGCCGCTTGAGCAGACACCAGCGAGTGTGTTTGAGTGTCACGTGGTCGCCCTTCCGGCGTAACTCGGCGGCGTCTTGCCGGCGCGTCTCATCGACCGCCTTGTTGAGATGGGCGACGATGTGGAACTTGTCGAGTACGTTGAGGGCTTGACCCGCGCGACGATGAATCACGTTAAGGTAGGGTTTCCACATGTCACTGCACACGATGCGCAGTGCCTTCGACCGGGCCTTGCCAAACCAGGTGAAGAAGCCGGTGAACGCCTTGACCGTGCGGGTCTCCGTGATCCACAACAGGCGGCGACAGCCAGCATCGATCTGGTAGACCAGCGTGAGGTACTTGTGGCCCTTGCGGTATTGAACCTCGTCGACGCCGATCGCGGTAATGCCGGTAAGGTCGCGATGCTTGAGCCCGTACTCGACGACCCACTCGACAGCCCGGTAGACGTTGTCCCAGGTGCTGGCGAACACGCGCGCCGTTTCGGTCCACGACAGGCGCCGGGCCCAGGTCGCCAGAAAGATCATGTAGACCGTGGTCATCGACGACTTGCCCGTTGCCCAGGACATGGCTTCGACGTGAACGCCGCAGGTGCCGCAATCCACGCGGCGCGGGGCGTACAGCAGGAAGACGAGCAAGCCCCAAAGCGGAACGAAGTTGAACCGCCGCTCGGGAAGGTGGTCGTACGTCGGCCCTGGTTTGTCGCAGCGGCTGCAGCGGGCACGGCTGTGCTTCCGGGGGACCACCCGCGCCTCGATGTGGGCCTCCGCGCCCTGGCACGGCACGAGCCGGACGTCGTGGTACACAAAGCGCTTGAGTCGGTGCACGTGATTGAGTAGGGTCTGGAGCTGGAGCTGCATCGGGTCCTTGTGGGCGAAGTCCTTCTTGGTCGAAGTCGCTTTACCCTCAATGATGTCCCGATGTCAGCTCCACCTTTCATTTTGGAGCTTCGTCTCTCCCTCGTGATCGAAGCTCTCGAGTCCTCATTCCATATTCGAAGCCTCGCTACTGTTTCGTGATCGATGCTTCTCGGGATCATCCCTCCACCACGGCCGTGTAGCCTCCGGGCCGCGGCCCGGTCAAGGCGCTTTGCGCCTCCTCCGCTGCGCTTCGGCCCTGCGGGTGACAGGGCGTGACCCTGCGGCTCAGATGCCTCTGTGGGCCGTCTTCGACAGCCCATGCTCTATAGGAAGGGGCAGAATCGGCACCCCGAAATCGCCCACAGATCTACCAAGGGAGGCAGTTGTGCTTGGCGCAACCACCAAGCTGCTGACTACCGGCGGGAATGGCTATTCAGCCTGCCCTTCTACCAATTGCGGCGTTGCGGGACTTGGCGCGACCGCGACGACACCCGCCACGAAAGGAACGGATGTCCAATTCGCTGTTGGCGCGAGCGCGGGCGGCGGAGGCGGCGGGCTGGGTCGTGTTCGGATCAACACCAAGACAGGGGTCTATACCAAGGCAAGCTCGACCGTAGAGGATGCCGTCCTGACCACGAGCGTCATCTCGACGCGGTAGCCTTCACCACTTGTCTCTACTTCGCGGCTGGATCGCGGAAGCACCAAGGGGCTTCGTCGAACCACCCTCGCCGATTACGCGACCATCATTGGCAACTGGTGCCTAGGGCTCCAAGGTCGCGGACGATGAACCCGTACGCGTTTGGCTTCGTCGTCGCACCCACCGTTTCGAGATTGGTCCAGAAGCCAGTGACCGTCTGATGACAACCGAGAACGATGTCCTTCGAGAACACAATGTCAGTCCCGATACCGAACGTGGTCCCGTTCTGCTTCGCCGTGGCGATGTTTCCATTGGTGTTGATGCCGATGGCGGAGATGTTGACGTTGTCGAGCGTGACCAGGACGGACTCGTACTGCGGGGCGTTGGCCGGATCGAGCAGCGTCGCCACGGTCACCCCCGTGATCGGCGCCGGCGTTCCAGGGGTGGCGTTGACGACGGTGATCCGCAACGGCTGTACCTCGGTGAGGGTCCCTCCCGCCGTGTCGTCGTTGAACTCGCTCACGGTCCCGATCACATTGACCTGGACCCCGGGAACGATCGCCGGATCAAGCGTCTGGGTCGTGCTGGACTGGAAGACGTAACCACCCTCGTTGATAGCGGCGGTCGACGAGCTCGAGATCCAGAGGCTCGTCTTGCCGTTCGAGACCCCCGTCACGGTGACGTTGTCCAGCTCGACGATCCCGGTCGGAAGCGCCGCCTGGATCGCCGGGACGGTCGAGGGCGTGATCGTCACGGGCGCGCAGCCGGTGCCGGTGACCACGTCCGTGTCGGACCGCGGCAAGAGCAGCCAGTCGAAGAAGTAGTCCTCCACGCCGGTGACGCTCGCAAAGCACGTCAGGCCGTCGACGCTCGCCAGCTTCGTTTGGGTCGACTCGATGAGCAAGGTGCCGGTCACCCCGAGCTTGTACGCGTCGTCAGGATACGGCTTCGCTCCGAAGCCTTGCGGGTAGGACTGTGAGCGGACGTTCGTCACCTGGACGAGCACGCCTTCCCACTTCTCGTACTCCGCGTCGCGCGCCCCCGGTGCCATCGCATCGATCGCCGCGGCATCGATGACCTGGGGCGCAGGAACGGTCCCCTTGCCCGTCTTGGTCAGGGTCATCGTTCCGCCCTTGGAAGCCTGGAGCTCGGTGACCGTGCGGCCCGTCGTGTCACTCGTCAGCGCGAACTCGCTCTTGATCGCGCCGGTGATGTCGACGATGTCACCAACGGAAAGGTCCTTGATCTGTGCCAGCGGCGTGCCGAACACGTGGACGCCGGAGAACGGGCCACCGCCGAGCTCTTCGACCCAGAGATCACCGGTCTTGGCGCCGAAGGCATCGATGGCGGTGATGATCACACCATGAAGCTCGACGGCAGTGCCGGGCAACATCGTGTCGCTCTGCACGTCCTGGATGTGAATCGTGGCCGTACCGGTGTCGCTCCCGGGCCCCGGGGATCCGTCGGGATTCATGTTGTTATTGGGAGGGTTAGCGCTGCGGCAAGCCGCGACGAGACACAGCCCGAGCAAGACTCCGACAACCGGGGGCTTTGTGATTCGCATGACTATCTCCAGGGAAGCTGAGGAGCACGTACCGTGGCGTTGTGCCTGAGATCGACACGCCTGTATAGCCGAAAAAAAAACCCGCCAAATGCGGCGGGTGTCACACGAGATCGGCAACAGCTTGAAGGGCGTCGCTGGTGAGCCGCGATCGTGCTGCAACCCGAGCGTCGCACGCGCGATACAAAGCGGCGGGACCGCAGCCGCGACGGCGCGCCGCGCACGCCATACAGGCAGCGGCGCGGACCGCGCAACGCTGCAACGCGTTGGCGCGATGCGTCTCAGGAAGGCTGGTTGAGACCGACGAGCTCGACGAACGCCATGGGCGCGGCGTCACCCTTGCGGACGCGCGTCTTGAGCAGGCGCGTGTAGCCGCCCTTGCGGCTCGCGAAGTGCGGGCCGATCTCGGTGAACAGCCGCTCGAGGGCGTCCCGGGTCTTGACGGTCCGGCGGGCCATGCGACGCGCGTGGACGATCTTGGCACGCTCGTCCTTGGTCGCCTGCTCGCCCTTGGCGACCAGGGTGTGGACCGAGATGCCCCACGAGATCGTGGCGTCGGCGTAGCTGCGAAGCTCCTTGGCCTTGGCCTCGGTGGTCTCGATGCGCCCGTAGGTGAGCAGCGAGGTCACGAGGTTGTTGAACAGCGCCGCGCGATGCGAAGCATTGCGGCCGAGCTTTCGTCCTGAATTGCGGTGACGCATGGCGGTCTTCCTGGCTGGTGCTGGCGGCTGGGCTAGGGCTTCTTGAGCGGGTTCGGGCCCGGCCAGTTGTCGAGCTTCATACCGAGCTGAAGCCCCATCTCGGCGAGCAGCTCCTTGATCTCTTTGAGCGACTTGCGGCCGAAGTTCTTGGTCTTCAGCATCTCGGACTCGGTCTTCTGGACCAGCTCGCCGATGTACTTGATGTTGGCGTTCTGCAGGCAGTTCGCCGAGCGCACGCTGAGCTCGAGCTCGTCGACCGTGCGCCACAGGTTCTCGTTGAGCTTCTCGGCGGCCTCGTCGCGCGGCGCCTCGACGGGCTCGGCCATCTCCTCGAAGTTGATGAACAGGTTCAACTGCTCCTTGAGGATCTTGGCGGCGTAGGCGACGCCGTCGTCGGGCCGGACCGAGCCGTTGGTCCAGCACTCGAGGGTGAGCTTGTCGTAGTCGGTCTGCTGGCCGACGCGGGCGTTGGTCACCGTGAAGTTGACCTTGCGGACCGGCGAGAACAGGGCGTCGATCGCGATCGTGCCGACCGGGAGCTCGCTCGAGTGGCGCTCGGCGGGAGCGTAGCCGCGCCCGGTCGCGATCGTCAGCTCCATCGCGAGCTTGCCGTCCTTGGACAGCGTGCAGATCTTGTGGTGCGGGTTCAAGCAGGTGACGCCGTCGACGAGCGCGATGTCGCCGGCGGTGACGACGCCATCACCCTGCTTGTCGATCCGCACGGTGTACGTCTTGTCGTGCTCGACCTTGAACAGCGTCTCCTTGAGGTTGAGGATGATGTCGGTGACGTCCTCGACCACGCCGGGCAGCGCGGTGAACTCGTGGAGCGCGCCTTCGACCGCGATGTGCGTGATCGCGGCGCCCTGCAGCGACGACAGCAGGATCCGGCGCAGCGCGACGCCGAGGGTCGTGCCGAAGCCGCGCTCGAGCGGCTCGCACGAGAACTTGCCGTAGGTCTCGCTCCGCTCCTCGATCTCCAGCGTGCGTGGACGGATCAGGTCACGCCAGTTCTTGGCCATGAACGCGGTCTGCTCTGGGGTCGGTTCCATCTGTTCGGTCTCCTTCCGATCGACTCGCTTTCATCACGGTCGATCGCCATGCAGGTTTCGAGGCCTGCCCTTTCGGGGCCGAGCGCGGTCAACCGACCGCCTCGAGCACCAGGAAGCTATGTCGCCAGGCGTTACTTCGAATAAAGCTCGATGATCAGCTGCTCGCGAATCGGCAGCGTGACGTCTTCGCGCGAGGGCAGCTGGGCGATCGCGCCGCGGAAGTTCTCCTTGTCCATCTGGATCCACTGCGGCACGCCGCGGCGATCGACCGCCGCGAGCGCCTCGTTGATCCGCGCCATCTTCTGCGACGACTCGCGCACGGCCACGATGTCGCGCGCGCGGACGAGGTACGACGGGATGTTGACCTTCTTGCCGTTGATCGTGAAGTGGCCGTGACGGACGAGCTGGCGCGCCTCGGCGTGATCCGAGGCAAAGCCCATGCGGTACACGACGTTGTCGAGCCGCCGCTCGAGCAGCTGGATCAGCGTATGCCCCGAGACGCCCTTGGTGCGCAGCGCCTTGTAGTAATAGCCGCGGAACTGCTTCTCGGCGATGCCGTAGATCCGCTTGACCTTCTGCTTCTCGCGCAGCTGCTCGCCGTAGTCCGACCGCTTGCGCCGGCGGCTCTGCCCGTGCTGCCCCGGCGGATACGAGCGCCGCTCGTACCCACACTTGTCCGTGTAGCAGCGCTCTCCCTTGAGGAAGAGCTTCATGTCTTCACGCCGGCAGAGCCGACAAACCGCGCCTGTGTAACGAGCCATGGGAGTTCCTGGACCTGAAGGAGGTGATCAGACGCGACGACGCTTGCGAGGCCGGCACCCGTTGTGCGGCACCGGGGTCACGTCCCGGATGAGGTTGATCTTGAAGCCGGCGGCGTTGAGCGCGCGCAGCGCCGACTCGCGGCCGGAGCCCGGACCGTTGACATAGACGGTCACGTTGCGGACGCCGTGCTCCATCGCCTTCTTGGCGGCGTCTTCGGCGGCGAGCTGCGCGGCGAACGGCGTCGACTTGCGCGAGCCCTTGAAGCCGCAGGTGCCGGCCGAGGACCACGCGACGACGTTCCCGCTGACATCGGTGATCGAGACGATCGTGTTGTTGAACGTCGCCGAGATGTGCGCGACGCCGGTCTGGATGTTCTTCCGGACCTTCTTCTTCTGCTTACCTTTGACGGTGGACATGGTTCCTTTTCACCGAGGCGACGCGGGCTATTTCTTGGTGACCGCGCCCATCTTCTTCACCGCCATGCGGCGAGGGCCCTTGCGGGTCCGGGCGTTCGTGTGCGTGCGCTGGCCGCGCACCGGCAGGCCGCGGCGGTGCCTCGTGCCGCGGTAGCAGCCGAGGTCCATGAGGCGCTTGATGCTGAGCTGGACATCGCGCCGGAGGTCGCCCTCGACGCGGAAGTTCGCTTCGATCGCGTCGCGGATCTTGCGGATGTCGTTCTCGTCGAGATCATCGCTGCGCTTGTCGCGCGAGATCCCGGCTTCGGTGAGGACGACGTTCGCCGCGTGGCGGCCGATGCCGTAGATGTACGTGAGTGCGATCTCGATCCGCTTGTTACGCGGGAGGTCAACGCCTGCGATGCGAGCCATGACTCGTGCTCCCCTTAACCCTGGCGCTGCTTGTGGCGCGGGTTGCTGCAGATGATGCGAACGACGCCCTTGCGCTTGATGACCTTGCACTTGGGGCAGATGGGTTTGACGCTGGCTCGAACTTTCATGGCAGTTGTTCTTGCTCGGGGCTCGGGGGCTCGGGGAGGTGATCGACGTCAGGGAGGACCGGGATTACCAGGGGTGCCGGGCGTGGAAGATGGACGGGTGAGGACCCAGGGTCCCTCATCAAGGATCGCGATCGTGTGCTCGAAGTGGGCGGACATCGAGCGATCTTTGGTCACAGCCGTCCACTCGTCATCCAGTTCCTCTACGTCAGGGGTCCCGGCGTTTACCATGGGTTCGACGGCGATGACAAGGCCGGATTTCATACGTTTGCCATCGTTCGGCTTACCGAAATTGGGGACTTGCGGATCTTCGTGCATCTGACGGCCGGTCCCGTGCCCGACGAACTGACGCACCACCGAAAACCCACGTGATTCTGCTAATTTTTGAATCGCGCTGCCCAGGTCACCGAGGCGGTTGCCGGGGCGGCATAGCTCGATCGCCGCCTCGAGGGCATCCCGGCAGGCCTCGACCAGCCGGCGCCTCTCGGGCGAAACGTTGCCGACCATGACGGTCCGCGCCGTATCGGCGCACAGGCCCTGTTTGAAGATCCCGAAGTCGATCCCGATGATATCGCCGTCCGCCAGGACGTCCGACCTGCGCGGGATGCCGTGGACGATGACTTCGTTGCGCGACGTGCACAGCACGGCGGGGTACGGCGGCTTGTTCCCGGGGTTGTAGTGCAGGAACGCGCTGGTGACCTTGTACTTGCTGATCCCGCGGCGCGCGATGTCGTCGAGCTCCCAGGTCGAGACGCCGGGCTTGGCGGCCTCACAGACCTGGTCGAGGATCGCCGAAGCCACCAGACCCGCCTCTCGCATGAGGCGGATCTCTTCCCTGGACTTGAGGTGGATCCTCACGGGAAAGACGCCGGAAACGCCTCGAAGCCGCCGGCGTCGCCGGCGCTCCCGATCGCCCCGCCAAAGGTCATGCCCTGCGACACGCGCGCGCTCCTAGCGAGTTCGTGCTGCCACGCGGCCCCGGATGCGCGGACCCTTCGGCCCCGCAAAGCCTTCGTAGTTGCGCGTGATGAGATGAGACTCGATCTGCTGCACGGTGTCGAGCGCAACGCCGACCACGATCAGGAGACCTGTCCCACCGAAGTTGAACGGCACCGACATGTACTTCTGCAGCAGCGCGGGGATCATGCAGACGACCGACAGGTACAGCGCGCCCGCGAACGTGATGCGCGACAGCACCCGCTCGATGTACTGCGCCGTGTTCTTGCCTGGCCGGATGCCCGGGATGAAGCCACCTGACTTCTTCAGGTTATCGGCGACGTCGATCGGGTTGAACACGACCGACGTGTAGAAGAACGCGAAGAACACGTTGAGGACGGTGAAGATCGCGTTGTACCGCCAGTCCGCGGGATGCAAGATCGACGAGAACTCCTGCGCCCAGCGCGATCCCGACATGCTCGCGATCTGCCCCGGGAACATCAGGATCGAAGACGCGAAGATCGGCGGGATCACGCCGGAGACGTTGATCTTCAGCGGCAGGTAGCTCTGCGCGCCGGAGTACATCTTCCGGCCCACCTGGCGCTTGGTGTACTGGACCGGGATCCGCCGGTGCGCGCGCTCGAAGTAGCAGATCGCGGCGATCGTGCCGATGACGAGCAGGAGCATGAACAGGACCGTGAGGCCGCTGGTGCCGTTTCCAGGACCGCCACCACCGGCGAGGAAGCGGGTCAGCGCGTCCGGCATGGCCGCGACGATGCCCGCGAAGATGATGAGCGACGACCCGTTGCCGATGCCCTGATCGGTGACGAGCTCGCCGAGCCACATGATGACGGTGGTCCCCGTCGTCATCGTGAGCACGGTGAGGAGGTGGAAGGCGAAGCCGGGGTTCGCGACGACCTCGGCGCCGCCGCGCGACAGGCTCTCGACGTAGCTCGCCGCGAACCAGGACTGGACCGCCGCCACGGCGATCGTGCCGTAGCGCGTGAGCTGGTTGATCTTTTGCCTGCCCTGCTCGCCCTCCTTGTTGAGCTGATCGAGCTTGGGCACGACGACCGTGAGCAGCTGCATCACGATCGACGACGTCACGTACGGCATGATGCCGAGCGTGAAGATCGAAAACTGCTGGAGCGCGCCCCCCGAGAACATGTTGAACATGCCGAGGAACGAGCCGGTGCCACCCTTGGTGACCACGTGCTGCATCTCCACGCGGTTCACCCCGGGGATGGTGATGAACACCCCCACCCGGTAGACCGCGAGGATGAACAACGTGAACAGAATCCGGCGGCGGAGCTCCGGAACCTTGCCGATATTTGCGATCGATCCTGCCACGTAAACCTTTATCCGGAGACCCCGGTAGCCGCCGGCGCCTTGGGTGACCCGACCTCGATTGTACCGCCCGCCTGCTCGATCTTCTCCTTGGCGGTTGCCGAAGCGCGGTACGCCTTGATCGTGAGTTTCTTGGTGATCTCACCCTCACCGAGGATCTTGACGTGCTCGACGAGCTTGGGCACGAGGCCCTTGGCACGCAGCGCCTCGAGATCGACGGTCGCGCCGGCCTCGAAGATCTTGTCGAGCGTCGCCACGTTGATCGGGAACGCCTCGATACGGAACGGGTTCTTGAACCCCCGCTTCGGGATCCGGCGGGGCATCGGCATCTGACCACCCTCGAACGCCAGCCGGGCGCCATGGTGACCGGGGCGAGCCTTCTGGCCCTTGACGCCCTTACCGGAGGTCTTGCCCGTACCCGAGCCACGACCGCGGCCGAGGCGCTTCTTCGCCTTTGTCGCGCCCGGGTTCGGATGGAGGTTATGCAGTGAAATCGTCATGGGGACTTTTCCGACCGCGCCTGCAATCTGGCGCGGAAACTGAGTTAGCGCAACTGACCAGTGAAAAGATCGAGCCCGAGCGCAAGAACCTGACCGATCCGGCAGGCCCTAGTCCGCCGGCTCGACGACCACGAGGTGGTGAACCTTGCGGATCATGCCCCGGATCGCCGGGGTATCCTCGAGAACCTTGGACTTGTGCGGTCCGCGCAGGCCGAGCCCATCGAGCGTCTTGTTCTGCTGCGCCGAGCGGCCGACGCCGGACTTGACCTGGGTGACTTTGAGCTTGAGCGCCATGGCTAGCCTCGCATGTCGGTGGACGTACGCACGCCCCGGAAGTCCGAGACGTTCTTGCCCCGGGTCTTGGCCACCTGCTCCACCGACCGGAGCGCCTTCAGGGCCACGATGGTCGCGTGGATTACGTTGTGCTTGTTCGACGTCCCGATCGACTTGGTCAAGATGTCGGTGATGCCCGCCACCTCGAGCACCGGGCGCACGGCGCCGCCGGCGATCACGCCGGTACCGGCAGAGGCCGGACGGAACAGCACCTGCGCCGCCCCGAAGAAGCCTTCGACCTCATGAGGGATCGTGCCCTTGAGCAGCGGGATCTTGAACAGGTTGCGCTTGGCGCGATCGGTGCCCTTGCGGATCGCCTCGGGCACCTCGTTGGCCTTGCCGAGGCCGGCACCGACGTAGCCGTGCTGGTCGCCGACGACGACGAGCGCCGAGAACGAGAACCGGCGGCCGCCCTTGACGACCTTGGCCACGCGGTTGATGTGGACGACACGGTCGACGAGCTCGCCTACTTCTTCGGGATTGATCAGCATGTCGTCCTTTAGAACTGGAGGCCGGCGTCGCGGGCGCCGTCGGCGACCTCTTTGACGCGGCCGTGATAGATGTAGCCGTTGCGGTCGAACACGACCGCCTTGATGTTGAGCGCGACCAGCTTGTCGCCGATCGCCTTGCCGATCGCGCGCGCCCGCTCCTTCTTCGGCTTGCCCGAGACCGCGCCCTTGAGCGTCGGCTCGAGCTCGCTGGCACACGCGAGCACGCGGCCCGTGGTGTCGTCGACGGCCTGGGCGTAGACGTAGCGCGTGGAGCGAAATACCGACAGCCGCGGGCGCTCGGCGGTCCCCGACAGGTGCAGGCGGATCGAGGCCTTGCGGCGAGACCGCTTACGCTGCTTGGGGTTTGTGTACTTGATGTGACCAGCCATGTTCAGTTCTCCTGATCGAGGTCATTGCCGCGGAGGTGTGCGCGGCGACCTGTGCGATCATGGTTATTTGCCCGCGGTCTTGCCCGCCTTGCGCAGGATCGTCTCCTCGACGTACTTGATGCCCTTGCCCTTGTAGGGCTCGGGCGGGCGAAAGCTCCGGATCTTCGCCGTCGCGGCGCCGAGCGCCTGGCGATCGATCCCCGACAGGATCAAGAGGTTCTTGTCGACCTTGGCCGAGATGCCCTCGGGCAGCTGGTACTCGATCGGGTGCGAGTAGCCGAGCGACAGGACGATCTTCGGGCCCTTGATCTCGGCCTTGTAGCCGACGCCGTTGATCTCGAGCTGGCGCGTGAAGCCCTGCGTCACGCCGGTCAGCATGTTGCCGACGAGCGCGCGCATGAGGCCGTGGGCGGCGCGCTGAGGGCCGAGGTTGCCCTTGCGCTCGAACACGATCACGTCCTTCTTGTCCTCGTCCTTGGCCTGCTTGATCTCGATGTCCTTGTGACGCTTGAGCGTCAGGGTGCCCTTGGGCCCCTTGGTCGACACGATGTCGGTGGTGATCGAGACGGTGACGCCTTTGGGAATCTCGAGCGGTTTACGGCCGATGCGCGACATGACTCACCAGACCTCGCAGAGGACTTCACCGCCGACGCCCTTGGTCCGGGCCTCTTTATCGGTCATGACGCCCTGCGACGTGGATAGGATGGCGATGCCGAGCCCGTTGCGGACGCGCGGCACCTGTTTGGCGGGAACATACGTCCGCTGCCCGGGACGCGACACGCGGCGCATGCCGGTGATCGCGCTGCCGGACCCCGTCCGGCCGTCGTACCGCAGCGTCAACTTGAGCATGCCCTGCTTGTTGTCTTCGACGGCGGTGACGCCCTGGACGAAGCCCTCGTCGCGCAGGATCTCGGCGAGCCGGAGCTTGATGTTCGAGCGCGGACACTCGACCAGCTGCTTGCGGGCGCGGATGCCGTTGCGGATGCGGGCGAGGAAGTCAGCGATGGGATCGGTCATCGACATGATCGTTTTTCTCCGGTTCCTCTCACCAGCTCGACTTGATGACGCCCGGGATATCGCCGCGCAGGGCGAGCTCGCGGAAGCAAAGCCGGCACATCTCGAACTTGCGGAGATACGCACGCGACCGGCCGCAGCGCTTGCAGCGGCTCTTGACGCGCACGTTGAACTTGAACTTCTTTGGAAGCCTATCGACCAGCTTGCTCATGGATTCCTCTTCGTGTGCCGGTTAGGCCGTGGCCGTAGCTTCGGTGGTCGGCGATGCAGTGGGGGCAACGGCCGCCCGGAACGGCATGCCGAGGTGTCCGAGCAACGAGCGCCCTTCGGCGTCGGTCGTTGCGGTGGTGACGATCGAGATGTTCATGCCCTTGATCGAGTCGATCTTGTCGTACTCGATCTCGGGGAAGATGATCTGTTCCTTCACGCCCATCGTGAAGTTGCCGCGGCCGTCGAACCCGCGCGGCGATACGCCGCGGAAGTCGCGGACGCGCGGCAGCGCGATGTTGCATAGCCGGTCGAGGAACTCCCACATCCGCTCGCGGCGCAGCGTGACCATGACGCCGATCTTCTGGCCCTTGCGGAGCTTGAACACCGCGATGTCCTTCTTGGCGCGCGAGACGACCGGCGACTGGCCGGTGATCTGCTTGAGCTCATCGATGGCGTGATCGATCATCTTGGGCTCGTCCTTGGCCTTGCCAAGCCCCATGTTCACCGTGATCTTCAGGATCCGCGGGACCTGCATGACGGTGGAGTAGCTGAACTCCTTCATCATCTGTCCGCGGATCGTGGTGTCGTACATCGCCTTGAGCTTGGGCGGCGTCGCGCGCTTGTACTTGGGCGGCGGGCCGGCCGGCTCGGTGGCCTTCTTCTTGTCGCCCTTGGGCTTCTGCACGCGCTCCGGCTTGTCCTTCTTGGGAGCATCGCCGGAGGCCGCAGCTTCTTTGTCGTCGTCCTTCGCCATCTTTTTTATCCCGAGTTCTTCGGTTAGAGGACCGTCATTCCATGCCGGCGCTGGGGAACTTGGTCCCCGACTTCACCCCGACGCGGACCTTGGTGTCCCCTTCGGTGGCGTGCTTGGTGCGAGTGCCGCGCCCGAGCTTGTCGTCGAACAGGGCCACGTTCGAGATGTGGATCGAGCCCTCCTTGTCGATGATGCCGCCCTGGGGGCTCTTCTGCGTGGGCTTCTGGTGGCGCTTGATCATCGCGACCTTCTCGACGACCACCCGGTTGCCGACGACGCGCAGGATCTTGCCGCGCTTGCCCTTGTTGGCCCCGCTGGTGACGATCACGAGATCGCCTTTACGGACGTGCGTTGCGCGCGCCATGACTAGAGGACCTCCGGCGCCAGCGAGATGATCTTCATGAACCGCTTGGCGCGCAGCTCGCGAGCGACCGGCCCGAAGATGCGGGTGCCGATCGGCTCGTTTTCCTTGTTGATGAGGACGGCCGAGTTGCCGTCGAACTTGATGTAGCTGCCATCGGACCGTGCGAGCTCGCGCCTGGTGCGAACAATCACCGCCCGCGCGACTTCGCCCTTCTTTACCTTGGCGCCCGGGATCGCTTCCCGGATCGAGACGATCACGACGTCGCCGATCGACGCGTAGCGCCGGCGCGAACCGCCCAGCACCTTGATGCAGAACACCTTCTTGGCGCCGCTGTTGTCGGCGACGTCGAGGACGGAGGTCATCTGGATCATGGCTTACCGCCTCACTTCTCGGCTTGCGGGTGATCGGGGTTGGCCTTCCCGTGGGGCGCTTGCGTCTCCGCCTCCACGGCGCGCGACAGCGTGCTGAGCAGCCGCCAGCGCTTGGTCTTCGACATCGGGCGAGACTCGACGATCTCGACGAGGTCGCCGACCTTCGCCGTGTTGTGCTCGTCGTGCACGTGGTACTTCACGCGACGCGTCAGGAACTTGTGGAACCGGCGGTCACGGACGCGGCGGATGACCGTGACGGTCGCGGTCTTGTCCATGTTGCTCGAGGTGACCGTGCCGACGATGACGCGGCGCGAGCCGCGCTGGTCGCCGGACGCCTGGGTCACCGCGTCGGTGATCTGTGGGTTGACGATCTCATTCGCCATGACGGGTATCTCCGGAAGCAGGCTGGCCGGCGGTACCGGCGGGAATCAAAGCGTTCATGACTTCGCCTTGCGGGTCTTGTCGCCCTGCGTCTCGGTGCCGAGCGCGCGGGCCCGCAGGATCGTCAGGATCCGCGCGATCTCGCGCCGCTTCGCCATGAGCGCGGCGGTCGAGGTGACCTGGTTGGTGTGCTGGCCGAGGTTGAGCCGGAACAGCTCGTCGCGCGATCGCGCAAGGGCCTGGCGCAGCTCGGCATCGGGCTGATCGCGCAGGTGCGTGAGGGATACAGAGACCTTGCTCATAACGCCGACTCCCGGGCGATCAGCTGGGTCTTGACCGACAGCTTGTGGTGCGCGCGATGGAACGCCTCCTTGGCGATGTCGATCGACACACCTTCGACCTCGAAGATCACGCGGCCGGGCCGCACCACGGCGATCCAGCCCTCGACGCCGCCCTTGCCGGTACCCATGCGGGTCTCGGCCGGCTTCTTGGTGACCGGGTGGTCGGGGAACACGCGGACATAGATCTTGCCGAGCTTCTTGACCGAGCGCGAGATCGCGACGCGGGCCGCCTCGATCTGGCGCGAGGTGATCCAGCCTGGTGACGTGACCTGCAAGCCAAAGTCACCGAACGAGACCTGATCGCCGCCCTTGGCGCGCCCCTTCAGGTTGCCTTTGTGCGACTTGCGAAACTTCGAACGTTTGGGGGAGAGCATCGACATCGGGGTTCTCCAAAATCAGCGCTGGGGTGCCGGCAGGCCGGTCTTCTTGACGGGGAGCACCTCGCCGTGGAAGACCCACGCCTTGACGCCGATGCTGCCGTAGGTGGTGTGCGCCTCGGTGAAGCCGTACTCGATGTCGGCGCGCAGGGTGTGCAGCGGGACACGGCCTTCCTTGTACCATTCACGCCGGCACATCTCGGCGCCGCCGAGCCGGCCGCTGGACGCGACCTTGATGCCCTTGGCGCCGAACTTCATCGCGGTCTGGGTCGCCTTCTTCATCGCGCGGCGAAACGCGATCCGGCGCTCGAGCTGGGTCGCGATGTTCTCGGCGACCAGCTGCGCGTTGGTCTCGGCCTTGCGGACCTCGATGATGTTCAGGAACACCTCGTTCTCGGTCAGCGCCTGGACCTCTTTCTTGAGGGTCTCGACTCCGGCGCCGCGCTTGCCGATCACGATGCCCGGCCGCGCGGTGTGGATGTTGATCTTCGCCTTGTTCGCGGCGCGCTCGATCTCGATGTAGCTCACGCCGGCGTGGTTCAGCTTCTTCTTGATGAACGACTTGAGCTTCAAGTCCTCGTGCAGCCACTTGGCGTAGTTCTTCTCTTCGTACCAGCGCGACGACCACGTCTTGATGATGCCGAGGCGAAACCCCGTCGGATGTGTTTTCTGACCCATGTGCGTTGGCCCTCTTCCTCGCTAGGCTTCGTCGGTGACGACCACCGTGAGGTGGCTGGTGCGGTGGTTGATCCGGTTGGCGCGGCCCATCGAGCGCGGCATCCAGCGCTTGGCGATCGTGCCGCCGTCGACGGCGATCGTGTGGATGCGCAGCTGGTCGATCGACGCGTCGCCGCCGGACTTGTCCTCGGCGTTGGCCGCGGCCGACTTGATCGCCTTCGAGATGATGCCGGCGGCGCGCTTGGGCATCAGATCGAGCAGGCCCACCGCTTCCTCGACCTTGCGGTTGCGGACCAGGTTGGCGACCACCCGCATCTTGCGGGGAGACATCGAGATGCCACGAACGAGTGCGCGTGCCTGCATGACTATTTCTTCCGCTCGCCGCTGTGGCCGTGGAACGTTCGAGTCAGCGAGAACTCGCCGAGCTTGTGACCGACCATCTGCTCGGTGATGAACACCGGGATGAACTTGCGGCCGTTGTAGATCGCGAAGGTGAGGCCGACCATCGACGGGATCACCGTCGAGCGGCGCGAGTACGTCGTGATCACGCGGCGCGCCGGGTTGGCTTCCTTGGCCGCGGTCGCCATCTTCTTCGCGAGGTAGTGCTCGACGAAGGGGCCTTTCTTTACTGAACGGGGCATCGCTGGTTGTCCTTTGAGGCGCGGTTCACTTCGCGCGGCGGCGGATGATGAATTGCTCGGTCCGCTTGTTGTGGCGCGTCTTGAGGCCCTTGGTCTTCTGGCCCCACGGCGTACATGGGTGGCGGCCACCCGACGAACGACCCTCGCCGCCGCCCATCGGGTGATCGACGGGGTTCATCGACACGCCGCGGTTGTGCGGGCGGATGCCCTTCCACCGCATGCGCCCGGCCTTACCCCACTGGATGTTCGCGTGCTCGGTGTTGCCGATCTGGCCGATCGTCGCCCGGCACTCGATGTGGACCCGGCGCATCTCGCCCGACGGCATGCGCAGCGTGGCCCAGTCGCCTTCCTTGGCCATCAGGGTGACCTTGGTGCCGGCCGAACGGCCGATCTGCGCGCCGCGGCCGATCTTGAGCTCGACCGCGTGGATCTCGGTGCCGATCGGGATGAAGCGCAGCGGCAGCGCGTTACCGGGCTTGATGTCGGCCGAGTTCGCCGAGATCACCTGGTCGCCCACCTTGAGGTTCTGCGGCGCGAGGATGTAGCTCTTCTCGCCATCGGCGTACTGGAGGAGCGCCAGGCGCGCCGAGCGGTTCGGGTCGTACTCGATCTGGAGCACGGTCGCCGGGACACCGGTCTTCTTGCGCTTGAAGTCAACGACGCGGTAGCGCTGCTTGTGCCCGCCGCCGCGGAACCGCGACGTGACGCGGCCGGCGTTGTTGCGGCCGGCGGTCGCCGACTTGTGCGCGAGCAGGCTCTTCTCCGGCTCGTGCGTGGTGATGTCCCCGAAGTCCTGGGACGACATCCCGCGCCGCCCGGGCGAGGTCGGCTTGTACTTCTTGATCGCCATCCTAGACTCCCTCGAAGAACTCGATGTTGTCGCCGGGCGCCAGCGTCACGAACGCCTTCTTCCACGACGGACGGCGGCCGGCGAACCGGCCTACCCGCTTCTCCTTGCCGCGCACCACGAGGGTGCGGACGCCCGTCACGGTGACCTTGAACAGCGCCTGCACGGCGCTGCGGATCTCGATCTTGTTCGCGTCGCGGGCGACCTCGAACACGACCTGCTGGGCGTAGGCGTCGCCTTCGGCGTGGCCCTGGGCCGCACCGCCGGTCTCGCGGAGGCGCGCCGACTTCTCGGTGAGGAGCGGGCGCTTGATGACGGATTGCGCGTCGCGCATGACTACTTGGACTCCTGCTCGGTGAGCGCAGCGGTGATCTGCGCCACCGCGGCCTGGGTGAGCACCAGCGTCTGATGGCGCAGGACGTCGTAGACGTTGACGCCTTCCGGCGCGACCCACTGCGATGAGCGGAGGTTCCGCGCGCCACGCACGAGGTTGCTGTTGTCCTTGGCGTCCACGATCAGCACCTTGTGGTCGGGCTGCGCCACGCCGAGCGCGGCGAGCGCGGTCGCGACCGACTTGGTCGAGCCCTTGGGCCCGCCGATCGAGAAGTTGTCGATCACGACGATCTTCTGCTCCGACGCGCGCAGCGAGAGCGCCGCGCGCAGCGCCGCCTTCTTCGCCTTGCGCGGCATCGCGTAGTCGTAGCTGCGGGGCTTGGGACCGAACACCGAGCCGCCGCCAACCCATTGCGGCGCCTGCCGGCTGCCCTGGCGCGCCTGGCCGGTGCCCTTCTGCTTCCAGACCTTCTTGGACGACCCACGAACCTCGCCCAACCGCTTGGTCGAGGCGTTCCCGCCGCGGCGCTTGGCGAGCTGCCACTTGACGACCTCCCAGAGGAGGTGTTCGTGGATCTCGGCGCCGAACACGGTGTCGTCGAGGTCGATCGACCCGACGCTCTTCCCGGTGATGTTCTTGACGTCTAGCTTCGGCATGACGGTGTCTCGTTTTCTGGGCCCCGCGGGCGTCAGGTCTTGATCTCGACGTCGACGCCGGCCGACAGGTCCAGCTTCATCAGGGCGTCGAGGGTCTGCTGGGTCGGCTCGAGGATGTCGAGCAGGCGCTTGTGGGTCCGGATCTCGAACTGCTCGCGTGACTTCTTGTCGGTGTGCGGCGACCGGAGCACGCAGTACTTGTTGATCTTGGTCGGCAGCGGGATCGGGCCCGCAATCTTGGCGCCCGTGCGCTTGGCGGTCTCGACGATCTCGCCGGCCGACTGATCGAGCAGCTTGTGGTCGTAGGCCTTGAGCCGGATGCGAATGCGTGGGGTCGTCATGGGATGCCTTATTTCTTGGCGGGTGCAGGCGCGGCGGCCGGGGCAGCAGCCTTCGCGGCCTTGGTGGCCGGCGGCGCGTCGGCCAGGATCTTGGTGACCACCCCGGCGCCGACGGTCTTGCCGCCTTCGCGGATCGCGA
>Ga0308176_10000292_pt1 | contig 33206 bp, 3 predicted proteins | sample PhyCR2_3_FD_203890 | JGI IMG/M metagenome (GOLD analysis project Ga0308176, IMG submission 203890) | Soil microbial communities from UC Gill Tract Community Farm, Albany, California, United States - DLSLS.C.R2 | ecosystem: Environmental > Terrestrial > Soil > Agricultural land | place: USA... | reverse complement strand
AGGTGGGCTGAAGCTCGTGGGCCGGAATCTTCAAGTACGCACACGCGTGGCCGAGGACCGCGGCGGCGATGTCGCGCTCGTGGGTCCGCTTGCTCGGCGCGGGCCGGCCGACGCCGCGAGCTGGTTCCGGCGCCGCCCGGGGTGGGCTCGCGCCGGTCGTACCCGCGCGCAACGCCGCGAATAACGCCTCGGTCAACGCCTCGCTCCGCCCGCGCTCCCCCGCGGCGACGACGACCTCGGGCTGTCCGCTCGTGAGCAAGCGCTCGAGCGTCTCGAGCCCGGCTGCGGTTGGAAGCGGGCGCAGCCCGAAGCGCTCCTCGAGCGCACGCTCGGTGCCTGGATCGGCGCGCATGCCTCCGTCCCGCCAGAGCGGCCAGTCGATACACAGCGTCGTCCCGCGCCGGCGGCCGTCGCGTACGGCCTCGAAGCGCTCCTGGGCGAAGCCGGCCAGGTAGCCGTTGGCGGCGGCGTAGATGCTCTGCCCGACCCCACCGAGGTGCGTGGCGAGCGAGCCGAACAGGACGAAGCACGCCAGGGGGTCGTGCGCGGTGAGCTCGTCGAGCCAGCGGGTGCCGTCGATCTTGGGAGCGAGGACGGCGGCGCGCGCGGTCGCGTCGAGCGTCGCCAGCAGCCCATCGCGCTGGACTCCCGCGCAGTGGAACACCCCGACCAGCGGCCCCGTGCGCGTGCGCTCGCCGGCGAGGGTCGCCTCGAGGGAGGTCCGCTCGGTGATGTCGCAGCGCACGTAGCGCACCGCTGCGTCGCCTCCCAGCGCCGCGAGCCGCGCCAGGGACCCCGGACCCGGCGCGGAGCGGCCGACCATCAGCACCCGCGCCTCGAAGCGCCGGCGGAGCCAGCCGGCGATCTGGAGCCCGATGCCGCCGAGCCCCCCGGTGAGGAGCACGTGGCCGCCGCGGGGGAGCACGAAGCGCTCGCGCGGCACGTGCGGCGCGCGTGGGGTCAGGCGCAGGGTCCAGCGCGCATCGTCCGTGATCCGGACCACCGGGCCCCAGCCGTGGTCTGGACCGAACGCGGCGACCAGCGCGGCGAGCGCTTCGAAGCCGCCGCGCTCGCCATGGTCGACCACGACGAGCTGCCGGGCTCGCTCGCGCTGGATCACCCTCGCGAACGAGGCCAGCGCGAGCGTCCAGCGCCGGCGCGACGCCTCGGGGGCCGCCGGGACGACCAGCCAGCGCGCGATGCCGGGCCAGCGCTCGAGGCTCGCCTCGAGCTGGCCCAGCACTCCCTGAACGGCGTCGGCGGAGTCATCGGCCGGTAGCGACAGGCGGACGACCGCGAGCTCCGCGGCGGCGTTCGGTGCGGGCGGCACCAGGTCGTGCTGGCTCGCAAGGTGCCGGGACAGTCGTGGTGCCGCTTCGATCACGACGACGCGGCGGCGTTGTCCGGCGCGCGGACTTGCGTCGGCCTCCCAGGTCGGGACGAGCTCGTGAACGATATCCCCGGCGCTGGGATCCGGCGCGAGCTCAGCCGGTGCGGCCGATGTGGCGGGCGCGGCGGATGCGCCGGGTGCGGCGGCGCGCGCCGGCATCGCGACCCAGTGACGCTCTCCCAGCAGCGGATAGCCGGGCCACTCGATCCGGCGGCCGTCGCGCACGACGTCATCGATGGCCGTGGTGCTGCCGCGCACGTACGCGCCGACGAGGTCCTCCAGGCAGCGGCGCGCGCTCGCGGGATCGGCGGCGCGCTCGGCGGCGCGGGCGAGCTCGGCCAGCGAGCGCGTGTCGTCCTGCGCGGGTGCGGCGCCGGCCGGCGGCTGCGACCGCCAGGCGCGCATCGCCGCCACCAGCTCACCCCGCGTGCTCGCGATGAAGCCCACGCGGCGCTCGAAGTGCTCGCGGCCCGCCGCGAGCGTGTGGGCGATGTCGGCCAGCACCAGCCCGTCGTCCTGGCACCGGGCGATGGCGCGCTCGACCACGCGAACCAGCGCGGCGTCGGTCCGCGCGGACAGCAGGAACGCCCGTGGCCGGTCATCGTCGCCGGCGGGAGGGCGCGGCTGCGCCGGGGCCTCCTCGATGATCAGGTGGGCGTTGGAGCCTCCCGCGCCGAACGAGCTCAGGCAGGCGCGGCGGGGCGCATCACCTGGCCGGTGCCAGGGCGCCGCGTGATGCGCGAGCCGGAACGGCGTGGCCGCCAGCTCGAGCAGCGGGTTCTCGTCGGCCGCGTGCAGCGTCGGGACGAGGGTCTCGTGCTGGAGCTGGAGCAGCACCTTCGTGAGCCCCGCGATGCCGGCCGCCGACTCCAGGTGGCCGATGTTGGACTTCACCGAGCCGAGGGCGCATTGCGTGTGCTCCACGCCCGCGAACGCCAGGGCGAGGCCGCGGACCTCGATGGGATCGCCGAGCGAGGTCCCGGTGCCGTGGGCCTCGATGTAGCCGATCTGCTCGGGCCGGACGCCCGCGCGCGCCAGCGCGTCGCGGATGACCTTGGCCTGCGCCGTGGGGCTCGGCACCGTGTAGTGGTTGGTCCGTCCGCCGTGGTTGAGCGCCGAGCCACGGAGGACGCCGAGCAGGCGGTCGCCGTCGCGCAGCGCCTCGGCGAGCGGCTTCAAGACCACGACGCCGACGCCTTCACCCGGCACGTAGCCGTCGCCGCCGCGACCGAACGCGCGGCACAGCCCCTCGCTCGAGAGGAAGTGCGCCTGCTCGAGCAGGACATACTTGCTGGGGTGCGACATCACGTTGACGCCGCCGGCGAGCGCCATGCGGCACTCGCCCCGGCGCAGCGCCGCAGCGGCGAGGTGGATCGCGGTCAGCGACGACGAGCACATCGTGTCGATCGCCAGGCTCGGGCCCGTCAGGTCGAGCACGTAGGACACGCGATTCGCGATCGAGGCGAACGACGAGTCGGTCGGCGTCGGGTGCGCGGTGTCCAGCGTCTCGGCACCGACCAGCTGGTAGTGGCCGAACATCGCGCCGGCGAACACGCCCACGGAGCCGGCGAGCTGCGCGATCGCCCGGCGGGTGATCGCCGCGTTCTCCAGGGCTTCCCACGCGACTTCGAGGAAGAGCCGCTCCTGGGGATCGATCCGCTCGGCCTCTCGTCCGGACATGCCAAAGAACCGCGCGTCGAACCGCGCGATGTCGGCGAGGAAGCCGCCGCGCGCCGCGCGGCCGGACGCGAGCGTCACCGGCGATGAGAACCGCTCCGCGGGGACCTCGGTGACGAGATCGCGGCCCGCTCGCAGGTTCGCGAAGAAGGTCGCCAGGTCCGGGGAGCCCGGGTAGCGGCCGGCGATGCCGATGATGGCGATCGGCGCGTCGAGGTCCGGCGGCGCCAGGGGCTCGCGGGCCGGCTCGACGCTCGGCGCGACCGGCGCATGCAGCGCAGGCGTCGCGAGATCCGGCGGTGGGCTGCTCGGTGACGGCGCAGGCGGCGCCGCGTCGGGCGGCGGGTGGTTCGGCCGTGGCGCGGACCGCGCCTCCGCCGCGCCGCCGTCGCTCCGGGGTACCACGCGGGTCGCCAGGTGGGCTGCGAGCTCGCGCACCGTCTTGTGTTCGAAGAACAGCGTCCGGGGGAGGCGCCCGAACTCCGGCTCGAGGTCGCCCACCATGTCGACGGCGGCGATCGAATCGACGCCGTACGCATCGAACGTCTTGTCGGGCCGCACGTCAGACGGCGCAAGCCCGAGGCGGGTGGTCAGCACCTCGGCGATGCGTCGCTCCAGGCTGGCCGTCGCGTCCGGCGCGGCGCCTGGCGTCTGGATCGGAGCAGCGGTTCGATCGTGGGCCGGCATGGCCGTGGCCGTGGCTGCCGGCTCGGCGCCCAGCCGCCGCAGGTGCGGCGTGAGCTTCGAGAGCTCTCCGTACGCGATCGCGCGCGCCCTCCCGGGGGTGCCCAGCGCGGCATGGAACAGCGCCAGCCCGACGTCGGGGGGCATCGGGGCAAACCCCAGCTGCTGTGCGCGCGCGGCGGCGGCGGCGGGCATGTGCAGGCCGTCGGCGTGCCACGCCGGCCACGCCAGCGACAGGAAGTGCGTGCCCCGCGCGTCCGCGCCGCGGCTCTGGATCCAGCCGTCGAGCAGCGCGTTCGCCATCGCATAGGTCGCCTGGCCGAGGTGGCCGAGCACGCCGGCGAGCGACGAGAACGCGACGAAGTGGCTGAGCGGATCGCCCTGGGTGGCCTCGGCCAGGTGCAGCGCGCCGCCGAGCTTCGCGCCGAGCGCCAGATCGAGGTCTGCCCGGGTGACACCGCGGATGAGCCCGTCCTGCAGGGCGGCGGCGGCGTGCACGACCAGGTGGATGTCGCCCAGCGCGCGCCGGATGGCATCAGCGGTCCGTCGCACGTCGTCGCGGTGCCGGAGGTCGCACGCGAAGCCCTGCAGCCGCGGTCGATCGACGAGCGCCGGGTCGAGGCGCCGGCCCACCAGGGCGACGCGCGCGCCGCGCCCGGCGAGGTCGGCGGCGAGCAGGCGGCCGATGCCGCCCATGCCTCCGGACACAAGGACGACGCGCCCGTCGAGGTCGATCGGCGCGGCCGGCGCCGAGGGACGTGGCTCGAGCGTACGCACGCGCCGGCGCCCGTCGCGCAGCTGGACCTCGACGTCGCGGGTCGTCAATTCCGCCATCAGGTCGGCCATCAGGTCGGCCATCAGGTCCGCCTGCAGATCCGGCGCGCCGAGCGCGTCCGCGGTCACGGCGGACAGCGAGCACGTGGGGTGCTCGGCCTCGACGGTGCGCGCGAGCGCGCCCAGGGCGCGCTGGACCATGGGCGCGAGCGGGACGTCGGGCAGGACGACGACGATCCGGCACGTTCGCTCGGCGCGCGTGACGCGCTGGACGATCTGGACCAGCGTGAACAAGACGTCGTCGAGGTGCGCGGCCATCGCGCTCGCGCTCGGGCCGGTGGCCACGGGCGGCGCGATGACGAGGTCGAGCGCGCCGGCCGTGTCGAGCAGTTCGCCGGCCGGGCGCGGATCGGAGAGGGCGGCGGCCACGATCTGGGGGCCACGGTAGGCCCGGACGAACGCCGCGCGGCGCACCGGATCGTCGTCGAGCACCACCAGCGGTGTCGCCGCCTGAGGACGGGTGGGCCGGGGCACCTCGATCCAGGCATCGCCGTACACGGCCGGTTCCGCGGTCCGGACCACCGCCGGGGCGCCGAGCGCCTCGCGGGCGGCATCGAGCGAGATACGCCCGGCGCGCAGGTCCGTGAGGATGTCGCGGATCAGGTTCTTCATTCTTCCCGTGCCGTTTCCGCGCGCTGCGAGTCCCTGGCGTTGGCAAGCCTCGTCAGGATGTCGGCGGCCTCGTCCAGCTCGATCGCGCCGCGCGCGAAGCGGGCGAGGACGTCCTCGGCGTGGTGGCCGTTGAGCGGCGGCGTCGCGGTGAGGCTGCGAACCTCGAGGCCGCGGAGCTCGAGCACCACGGCGCCGGCGCGGTCGGCCGCGGTCACGTCGAACATGCCCTCCGCGCGCCGAGTCGCGGTCACGATCAGCTCGTCATCAGCGTTTGTGTCGTTTGCGCCGCTCGCGCCGCCGCCGCCGCCCGCGCCACCGGCGCCGAACGCGATGCTGTCGGCCGCGAACGGCACCGCGGTCGCGCGGCCATCGGGCTCGAAGCCGAGCAGCGCCTGGAACGCGCCGTCGAGCAGGGCGGTCCTCGCGCACGGCGCGCCGGCGGGGACGGAGAGCTTGGCCACGACCGTGGCGTGCGCGCAGGCCAGCTGCTGGATGACGCGAAGCGAACCGCCGTAGCGGACCCGCCGGCGTTCGAACTGGCGATAGACGTCATCGTGGTGGAGGACGCGCGTCCCCGCCCGAGGCCCGCGCGGCGGCGGCCCGGGCGGATGCTCGGCCGGCGCGATCGCCTCGAGGGTGCCGCGCGCGAACACCCGGCCTTCGGCGGCGCGCACGTCGAGGCTGGCGGTGTCCTTCGCGGTCCGGCGAACCACGGCGACCAGGCTGGCGGCGTCCGCCTCGTGGATCGGCCGCAGCCACGCGAGCCCGCGCAGGCGCACGCAGCCGGACTCGAACAGCGGGCCGAGGTGCTCGGCGGCGTGGGCCACGAGCCAGGCGCCCGGCAGGGTGGGGACGTCGTCCACGACGTGCTCGGCGAACAGCCGCGGCGGCGGTTGCAACCGCACGCAGGTCTCCACCCAGTCCACCGCGGCGAGCGCCGGGACACGGGCGGTGGCGGCCGCCGGCGGCTGCGCGGGAGCCGCGAGCCAGTGCCGGCGGCGGGCGAACGGGTAGGTCGGCGGTAGCAGCACCTGGAACCCGCCGGGGGGATGCAGCCGCGAGAAGTCGACGCGGCCGCCGCGCATGAAGTGCGCCGCGCACACGTCGAGCGTGACCGTGCCGTGGGGCTCGCCGCTGGCACCTGGACCCCGGGCAGAGGCCGCGCCCGGCGTGAGCTCGGGCAGCTCGCGCGCGCCGCGCTCGGGAGGCACGACGTCGCGCTCCTCGAGCTCCCGCAGCCGCGCGCGGAGCTCGCGCACGCTGGAGACGATCCAGGCCGCCCGGTAGGTGAGCGCCGTGCGGCGGGTGTTGAGCGTGCCGGCCACGTCGCCGAGCGCGGACTCGTCGACGCCGTCCAGCCACTGCGCGACGCGGCGCGCCTGGGCGACCAGCCCGGCCTCGCCGTCGGCCGACAGCGTGACCAGGACGCGCTCGCCGGACCCCATGGCCTGCGCCGACCGCGCCGACCGCGCCGCGGACGGCGGCGAGCTCCCGGGGGCTTCTTCGAGGATCACGTGCGCGTTCGCGCCACCGGCGCCGAACGAGCTGAGCCCGGCCCTGCGCGGCGCGGGTTGTCCGGCCGAGCGTGGCGGCTCCCAGGGGGTGCGCTCGCTCGCGAGCCGGAACGGCGTGCCCTCGAGCTTCACCAGCGGATTGGCCGGCGTCGCCCGCAGCGAGGGTGCGATCTCGCCGTGCTCGAGCTGCAGCACGACCTTGAGTAGCCCCGCGAGCCCGGCCGCGGACTCGAGGTGGCCGAGGTTGCTCTTGAGCGAGCCCAGCCAGCACGGGCTGTGCTTGCGCGCGTAGCCGAGCGCGAGGCCTCGCACCTCGATCGGGTCGCCGAGCTCGGTGCCCGTGCCATGCGCTTCGACGTAGCCGATCGTCTCGGGGTCGACCCCGGCGCGTGCGAGCGCCGCGCGGATGACCTCGCCCTGCGCGGTCGGGTTGGGCACCGAGTAGCCGCTGGTCTTGCCGCCGGCGTTGATCGCCGTGCCGCGGATCGTCGCGAGGATGCGATCACCGGCGGCCACGGCCTCGGCGAGCGGCTTCAGCACGGCGACCACCACGCCCTCGCCGTCGACGAACCCGTCGGCGCCCTGTCCGAACGGACGCGATACGCCCGCGGGCGACAGCATCCGCATCGCGCTCAGCCGCGCCAGCTGGCGCGGATGCACCAGCAGGTTGACGCCGCCGGCGACCGCGATCGTGCACTCGCCGCGCGCGAGGCTCTCGCACGCGAGGTGGAGCGCGGTGAGCGACGACGAGCACGCGGTGTCGACCGCGAGGCTGGGGCCGTGCGCATCGAGGAAGTACGACAGCCGGTTGGCGATCGACCAGTGCGCGGAGTCGGCGTTGTTCGGCGCGCCCAGCGCGGCGTTCTCGGCGCCGATCCACCCGTAGCCGTGGTTCATCACGCCCACGAACACGCCCAGCTGGCCGTCCGCCGCGGCGATCGACGCGCGCGTCACCCCGGCGCGCTCGAGCGCTTCCCACGACACCTCGAGGAACAGGCGCTCCTGGGGATCGATGATCGCGGCCTCGGCGGGCGGGATCTGGAAGAACAGCGCGTCGAAGCCCGCGATGTCGTCGAGCAGCGCCGCGCGGTTGACGTAGCGATGGCCGGGGGTCTTGCCGGCGGGGTCGAAGCTCTCGGCCGGCCACCGCGAGCTGGGCACGTCGCGCACGAGGTCGTGGCCGTCGCGCAGGTGCACCCACAGCTCCTCCGGCGTCGATGAGCCGGGCATCCGGCAGGCGATGCCGACGATGGCGATCGGCTGCCGCTCGGGCCCGGCGCTCATCCGTGCCGGCGCCGGGGTGGCGACGGGAGCCGTCGCGTCGGCGCGTCCGGGCAACCGTGGCGCCGGCGACGCCGGTGTGCGGGCTGGTTCCTCGAGGGGCGGCGCCTGCGTGGTGGTCGGGGTGGTGGCCGGCGGCGTGGTCACCTGCACGGCCGGCAACGCGGCGACATGCGCGGCCAGCTTGCCGAGCGTGTTGTGCTCGAACAGCAGCGTCGCGGGGAGCTCGCCGAACGCGCGTCGCAAGGGACGGAGCAGCTCGATGGCGACCAGCGAGTCGATCCCGTAGGTGTCGAACGTGATGTCGGCATCGAACGCCTCGGGAGCGAGATCGAGCGACTGGCCGAGGATCGTGCGCAGCTGCGCCGTCACGCGCGCGATCGCGGTGGCGGCCGTGGTCGTGGCCGGCGCCTGGCGATCTGCACGCGCGGGGCCCGCGAGGGCCGCACCGCGATCCGCGCCAGCCTCGCGCACCGCGCCGGCCGCGCGCGTGGCGACGAAGATCTGGCTACCGCCGAGCGGCGCCGCGAGCACGCCGCGCGCATCCCGGAACCCCGCGCCGGCGAGCTGCGAGAGCCAGCCCTCGTGGTCGAGCAGCGGGGAGTCGGGATCGCGCGCCGGATCGCTCGGCCACCAGCCGCCGGTGAGCCCGAACACCGCCGTGAGGAACAGGTGCGAGACGACCGCTTCGCCCACCACGAGGTGGCCGTCGCGTCCCAGCAGGCTCCGGGCGTGGCGGAGGGAGCGACCGACATCGCTGGTGGCGTGGAGCACGTTGGTCGCCAGGACGATGTCCTGGGGCCCCTGCGCCACCAGCTGGCCGTCCGGATCCTGGTCGAGATCGTACCGCGCGAAGCTCATCGGTGCGGCCGCGCCGGCGAACGCCCGCTCCGCTCGCTGCACGAACGCCCGCGAGACGTCGGTGAACGTGTAGTGCGCCGCGATGCCGGCGCGTGCGAGCGCCGCCAGCACGGCGCGCGCGGTCGCTCCGGTGCCGGCGCCCAGCTCGAGTAGCCGCACCGGGCGACCGTGGCCGCGGGTCAGCTGGACCACCTCGGCGGCGAGCCGCTCGTTGAACGCGTCGGCCGCCGGGTTCTGGCCGTACACACCCTCGAGCAGGTGCGGCGAGCCCTCCGGAAACAGCACCGGCAGCGCGTCGAGTTCACCGGCGAGCACGGCGGGCAACGCGCCGGCGACACGCTCGACGAGCTCGACGTGCGCCGCGAGCCAGGGCCAGCGGGTGCGGAGCTCCGCGGCGGACCACGCCGGTGCGGAGTCGGCGGCCCGTAACCGCGGCGCCAGCGCGTCGGCGAGCCGGCGGTGCCTGGCGACGACCGGGCGGAGCCATCCCGCGTCTCCCCAGGTGCCCGCGGCCGCGAGCCGCTCCGCGAGCAGCGACCTGCACAGCGCATCGAGCGCCGCGAACGGCTCGGCGAAGGCATCGACCGCCGGGACCGCCGGGACCGCCGGGACCGCCGGAACCGCCGGGACCGCCGGGACCGCCGGGGCCGTGCCGTCGAAGCCCAGGCGGCGGACCGCTTCGTCGGTGAGCCGCATGGCCAGCACCTGGGTGTGCGGGCTCGCCGCGATGCGCTCCAGGGTGGCGAAGCCGTCGTCGGGCTCGATCGATAGCACGCCGCGGCGCGCGAGCCGCTCGCGGATCTCGGGACGGGCGACCGAGCCAATGCTCCCCCAGTAGCCCCAGCCGACCGAGATCACCCGGCGTCCGGGGCTGCTCGCGCGGTGGGCGACGCCGTCCTTGAAGGCGCAGCCGGCGGCGTAGTTCGACTGGCCCGCGTCCGCGAGCACGCCCTGGGCACCGGAGAACAGCAGCACCGTGTGGACGGGATCCGCCGCGAGCGCCGCGAGCAGGTTCACCGTGCCGAGCGTCTTGGGCTCGAGGGCCTCGCGAAACCCGGCCTCGTCGAGGTTGGCGAGCGTCCGATCGCGCAGGACCAGCGCTGCGTGGACCGCGCCGTGGATCGCGCCGAACCGGGCGCGGATCTCGCCGAGCGCGTCGTCGAGCGACGCCCGGCTCGTCAGATCGGCGCGCACGTGCAGCACCAGCGCACCCGCCGGATCGAGGGCGGTGAGCCGCGCCGCGACCGGTGCGGACGGCGCGGTCCGCGAGATCAGCGCCACGCGCACGCCGGCCCGGACCAGCCGGGTGGTGAGCTCGAGGCCGAGCCCGCCCGTGCCGCCGGCGACGACCACCACCTCGCCCGCGGCGAACGGCGCGCGCGGGGCGGCCGGCAGCGACGCGGGGGTGATGCGCCGGGCCAGCCGCCGGTCATCGGCCACGATGGTCGCGGCGCCCTCGGGATGCGGCGGCTCTGCCGCGAGCGCGCGCGCCACCCGCGCGGCGTCTGCCGCCGAGGACGGCACCACGTCGACGACGCTGACCCGGAACGCCGGGTGCTCCTTCGCGATCGCCTGGCTCACGGCCACGACGGCGCAGGCCGCCGGGCGCACCCGGACCTCGGGGCCGACGGCGTGCGCCCCGGTCACGGCGACGACGACGCGCAGCGCGCGATCGCGGTGGCCATAGCGGTGCAGGCTCTTGATCAGCCGGAACAGCGCGAGCGGCCCCAGGTCCTGCTCGCGCCGGGTGGTGTCATCGTCGAGCACCACCCCGTCGGGGTCGTAGCCGGCCAGGAACACCACGGTGTCGAGGGCCGGCGCCTGGAGCACCGCGGTGTCGAGCGTCACCGGATCGACGCCCGCGGTCTCGACGAGGATCGCCGATGGCCACTGGCTGCGCAGCGCCGCGACCAGCGCGGGCGTCCTGCCGGCGTGCACGACGAGGGCGCACCCCGGCGGGCTCGGCGGCGCCGCCGGCGCCGTGAGCTCGGCGAACGTGGTCACGAAGGTCGACACCGCCGCGGAACGCTCCGCGCGAAACGCGACGCCGTGGAGCACGACGCACGGCGTGCCGTCGGGCAAGGTCAGCGCGACGTCGAACGTGGTCGCGCTGCGCCGGTGCGCGACGGCGCGCATCCGCGGCTGGACCGGGCCGAGCAACGAGACCCGGTCGATCGCGAACGGCACCATCGGCTGGTCCCCGCCGAGCACGACCAGCGACTGCAGCGCGCCGTCCAGGAGCCCGGCCAGCCGGTCGAGCGGCGGTGCGGCGCTCGCCTCGAGCTCGGCGACGGCCGCGGCGTCGCCGAACGCGATCTGCCGCACGGTCTGGAACGTGGGCCCGTACGCGAAGCCCCAGCGCGCGAACCGGTCGTACACGGCCTCCGCGGAGAGGCGCTGGCCGAGCGGGCCCGGCGACGGCACCGCCTCGGCCGTCGCGCCGTCCGGCGCCATGTGCCGCGCCTCGAAGAACGTCCCCTCGGTCGTTCGTCCGATGACCGCGCCGTCGTCGCCGGTTGCGAACACGAGCTCGACCGGCTGATCGACGATGACCGGCCGCACGAACACGACGTCCGCCAGCCGTGCTGGCGCTACCTGGTGGGTCATCCACCAGGCCAGCGAGAACACGCCGGGCAGGCGGGTCCGGGCCCCGATGCGATGATCGCGGACGACCGCGGCGTCCGGGCCGAGCGCGTACGTGCCCGGCGCGCGGGTGGGGCGCGGACCGGCGCCCGCCGGCTCCGGCGAGGAATCATGCGGCGCGGAGATCCACGCGGTGGTCGGCTCGAAGGCGTAGGTGGGCAGCGCGATCCGGTCGCCGCGGATCTCATCGGTGAGCGCGGTGAGCTCCACGCCGGCGCCCTGGCCCCACAGCGCGGCCAGTCGCTCGAGCATCAGCTGGCGCGCGATGCCCTCGGGCTCCCGCCTCAGCGCCTCGATCAACCTCTCGCTCAACCTCTCGATCAACCTCTCGCTCAACGCCTCGCTCCGCCCGGCGGCCGGCAGCCCCCCTGCGGCGGCCGGGCCCGTGGCGTTCGGCGTGAAGGCATGCAGCTGGGCGCGCAGGTCGGCCATGCTGGAGGCGACGAACGCCGCCCGGCAGGCGTGACGGTCGCGGCCGTGCGCGAGCGTGAAGGCGACATCGGCCAGGCGCGCGTCCGGGTGGCCGTCGAGCCAGCGGACCAGCTGCGCGCAGTGGCGCGCGAGCGCCTCGGGGGTCTGCTGCGACAGCAAGATCAGCTGCGCCCGGGCCGTATCCTCCTCGCTGCGCCGCCGCGCGGGGGCTTCCTCGAGGATGACGTGCGCGTTGACGCCGCCGAACCCGAACGAGCTCACGCCGGCGCGCCGGGGCAGCTCGCCGCCGTGCGGATCGGCCGGCGCCTGCCAGGCCTCCGTGGTGCGCTGGATGTAGAACGGCGAGCCATCGAGCCGGAGGTAGGGGTTCTGCTCGTCGGCGTGGATCGTCCGCGGCAGGACGCGCCGCTCGAGCGCCTGGATCATCTTGAGCAGCCCGGCCATGCCGGACGCCGGCTCCAGGTGGCCGACGTTGCTCTTGACCGAGCCGATGCCGCAGGTCTTCTCGCCGTCGGCCCAGCGGCCGAGCTCGCCGAACGCCAGCTTGAGCCCTTCGAGCTCGACGGGATCTCCGAGCTCGGTCCCCGTCCCGTGTGCCTCGAGGTAGCCGATCGATCGGGCGGAGACGCCGGCGCGGTGGAGGGCGGTCTGGATCAGCTGGGCCTGGGCCCGCGGGTTGGGGGCGGTGAGCGCCGGCGCGCGCCCGCCGTGGTTGACCGCCGTCGCGCGTACGACCGCGCGGATCGCGTCGCGATCGCGCAGCGCGTGCTCGAGTGGCTTCACCACGAGGACGGCGCCGCCCTCGCCCTTGACGAACCCGTTGGCGCCCTTCGCGAACGCGCGGCAGCGGCCGTCGGGCGACAGGATGCCCATCTGCGCCGTCGCGGTGAACGTCCGCGGATCGAGCATCAGCGAGACCCCTCCGACGAGCGCGACGTCGCACTCGCCGCTGTGCAGCGCCAGGCCGGCGCGGTGCAGGGCGACGAGCGAGCTCGAGCACGCGGTATCGATCGTCTCGCTCGGCCCGTGGAGATCGAGCACGAACGAGATCCGGTTGGCCGCCATGGTATGGGCGTTGCCCGTCGTGCGGTGCGGGTGCATGACGTCCAGGAGCCGGCGCTCGTACTCGTGGAACTGCATCGCCATGAACACGCCCACCGGTCCACCGGCGAGCCGCCCCGGCGCGTAGCCCGCGTCCTCGCAGGCGTGATACGCGAGCTCGAGCAGCCAGCGCTGCTGCGGATCCATGAGCGCGGCCTCGCGGCGAGACAGCTTGAAGAAGCCGAAGTCGAAGCGGTCGATGCCGTCGACGAACCCGCCCCAGCGCACCGGCTCACCGCTGGCGGGCCGCGGCCAGCGCTCCACCGGCGCCTCGCGGATCAGATCGTCGCCGTTCGCGATGTGGGTGAAGAATGCGTCGAGGTCGGGGGAGCCCGGGAACCGTCCGGCGCAGCCGATGATCGCGAGCGCACCCGGCGCCGGAGGCGTACCTGCGCCGCCAGCGGTGTTCGGCGCGCCAGGCGTGCTCGGCGCGGGCGGCGGCCGCTCGTCGCGTGTAGCGTCGAGCTCGAGCCGCGGGGGGGCGTCCGGCGCGCGGGTCGCGATGCCCACGTCGAGCAGGTGGCGAGCCATCGCTTCGGCGGAGGTGTGGGTATAGAACAGGCTGGGAACCGTCTCGACGGCGAAGTGCTCGTTGACGCGGATCGCGAGCGTCTTCATCGACAGCGAGTCGAAGCCGAGCTCGCCAAACGTCATGTCCCGCGAGATGTCCTCGGGGCGGACCTTCTGGATCTCGCTGACGAAGCCGCGCAGCACCTGCGCGACCTGGTCCAGCGCGCCCGGATCGCGGCCCGCCTGGGCTGCCGGGGCCGCCGGGATCGCCACGCTGGTCGACGGCGGCGCAACGGTGAACGGGTCGTCGAGCGCGCCCGCGAGCCTGGCCGTGGGTCCGGCCGCGACCACGAAGCGCGCGGGGGTAACGCCGCAGCGGGCGGCATCGAGCACCGCGGCCACCGCGCCGTCCTCGAACAGCGCGAGCCCGAAGCTGTCGAGCAGCCAGTCGCGATACGCCGTGGCGGCGCCCTCGACGCGCTCGACGTCGAGGCGGAACAGCGGCCAGCCGATCGCTACCGAGTGTCCGCGGCGGACGCCTCGCGCGACGTCGCCGGCGCGCGCGGCGACGAACGCCTCGAGCGCGGCGTTGGCGGCGGCGTAGTCCGTCTGGCCCGCGAACGGCAGGCTCGCCGCGATCGACGAGAAGCACACGAAGTACTCGAGCGGCTCGTCGCGCGTTGCCTGGTCCAGCGCCTGCGCGCCGGCCAGCTTGGGCCGTAGCACGCGCTCCCAGCTCGCCGGCGTCTTGGTCTCGAACAGCCCATCGTCGCGCACCCCGGCGAGGTGCAGCACGCCGCGCGGCGCGCCGAACCGACCCCGCGCTTCGTCGAGCGCGGCGCCGACCCCTCGCACATCCGCGACATCGACGGCACGGTACAGCACCCGGTCCTGGGGTAGCTCCGCCAGCGCGCGCGCGACCTGCGCAGGGGGCGATCGCCCGAGCACCAGCAGGGACTGGCCCTCGGCGAGGATCTGCGCCGCGCACAGGCGCCCCAGGCGGCCCAGGCCGCCCGACAGCACGACGAGGCCGCCCGCGGTGTGCGCCGGTGCGACCCGGGGCAGCTCGACGGCGCGCCACCCGCGCCGCGAGGCCACCCCCTGGGAGATCCGGATCAACGGCGTCCGGGGACGCGGCAGCGACAGCTCGTGCACGACGTGCGCGGCCGTCGCCTCGCTCGCGGCGCCCTCGTCCCACAAGACGCGGACGTCGGTCGCCGGACGTTCACGGCGGATCACCGACGCGAACCCAGCGAGCGCCTCGGCCATCACGTTCGACAGCGCGCCGCGGACGACGAGCAGCCACGTGGGCGCGGCGGCGCGCGTGTGGACGAGCCAGTCGTGCAAGTTCGCGAGCGCTTCGGGCACCGAGCGCATCGTGATCTCGAGGATCCAGGCGCTGGGCCGGCCTGGCTCTGCCGGGGCCGCGAGGCGGTCGGGCTGGCCCACGCCGCGGCTCGCCAGCGCCGCGCGCAGCTCCGGCGTGCCCTCGAAGCGAGCGTGCACGTGCGCGGCGCCGGGCGTGCGCTCGTCCCGGCTCCAGGTCGGCTCGAACGCGTGCACGCCGTCGAGCCGAGGGCTCGCGTGGCGGTCGCGCGGCGCCGCGGGGCCGGTGGGGGTCGGCAGGCCGAAGCGGTCGCGGCGGAACGGATAGCTCGGCAGGCTGATGATCCGCGCGCTCGGGGTGACCGGGAGCTGGACCGGCTCGCCCCGCACGAAGTCAGCTGCGAGCGCGTCCAGCGCCCCGTGTCCGCCATCACCGGCGCGGGCGCGCGCCGATGGGTCGCAGAGCCAGGTGGCGAGGGACTCGCGCAGACCGGCGTGGCTGCGCGCCACGAACGCGGCCCGGTGCGCGAACACCTCGCGTCCACGCGCCAGCGTGAACGCCACGTCGTCGAGCCGTTCCGTGGCGCCGTCGCCGCCGAGGAACTCCTGCAGCGCCCGGACCGCGTTGTCCAGCGCGGCCGGCGTCTTGGCCGACAGCGCGATGAGGCGAGGCTCGGCGGTCTCCGGAGGTCTGGCCGGGACCGGCGGCGCTTCCTCGATGACCACGTGGGCGTTGGCGCCGCCCGCCCCGAACGAGCTGATCCCCGCGACGCGGCGGCCGCCGATCGGTTGCCAGGGCGCAAGCTCCCGCTGCACCGTGAACCGCTGGGCGAAGTCGATGTGCGGGTTGAGCTCATCGGCGTGCAGCGTGGGGACGAGCAGCCCATGGCGCAGCTGCAGCAGCACCTTGGTGACCGCGGCCACGCCCGCCGCCGACTCGAGGTGGCCGATGTTGGATTTGACCGATCCGATCGGAAGCAGCGGACCGGGACCGAGGGCCTTGAGCAGCCCGCGCACCTCGATGGGATCGCCCAGCTCGGTTCCCGTGCCGTGGGCCTCGATGTAGCTCGGCATCGCGGTATCGCCCGCGCGATCCAGCGCGGCGCGGATGACGTCGGCCTGCGCGTTCGGGCTCGGGACCGTGTACGCCTGCACCCGTCCGCCGTGGTTGATGGCGGATGCACGGACCACGCCGTGGACGCGGTCTCCGTCGGCCAGCGCGCGCGCCAGCGGCTTCAGCACGAGCGCGCCGGCGCCCTCGCCGGGGACGTAGCCGCTGCCGCCCAGGCCGAAGCTCCGGCAGCGGCCGTCGCGCGACAGGAACCGGCCCTGCGACAGCAGGAGGTACTTGTTGGGGTGAGACATGATGTTCACGCCGCCGGCCAGCGCGACGTCGCTCTCGCCGCGGCGCAGGCTCTCGCACGCGAGGTGGAGCGCGGTCAGCGAGGACGAGCACATCGTGTCGACCGCCAGGCTGGGGCCGTGGAAGTCGAACAGGAACGACACCCGGTTCGCGATCGACGCGAACGACGACTCCAGCGCCACCGGGTGGCCGCGCCAGGTCTCGTCGATGCCGTGCAGCTGGTAGGGCCCGTACATCACGCCGACGAAGCAGCCCACCCGCAGGCCACGCAGCCGCGACGGCGGCAGGGCGGCGTCCTCGAGCGATTCGTACGCGACCTCGACGAACTGGCGCTCCTGCGGGTCGATGAACGCGGCCTCGCGCGGCGCGATCCCGAAGAACAGCGCGTCGAACGTGTCGTGGCCATCGAGGAAGCCACCCCACTTGCCGTACGTCTTGCCCGGCGTGCCGGGCTCCGGATCGAAGTACTCGTCGTGGTTCCAGCGCTCGCGTGGGACCTCGCGGATCGAATCGCGGCGCAGGACGAGGTTCTTCCAGTAGGCGCGCAGGTCCGGCGCGTCGGGGTAGCGACCTGCCACGCCGACGATGGCGATCGGCTCCTCCGAGGGCCGCATCGCGGGCGCGGGCGCGGACGTCGGGGCAGAGGTGAGGATCGTACCTGCAGGTGCGCGCTCGACCGCGGCGGGCGCAGCGGGCGCAGCGGGCGCAGCGGGCGCAGCCGGCGCGACCGGCGCAGCGGGGACGGCCGGTGCGAGGGGGCAAGCCGGCTCGATCGGTGCGACGCTGGCCGTGTTCAGCCAGGCGGCGACGGCGGCGCCGTGGTCCTGGCGCAGGTACTGCGCGAGCCGCGTCACGGTATCGAACTCGTACAGCAGCGTCCGCGGCATCCGGCCGAACGAGCGTTCCAGCTCCTCGGTGACGTCCATGATGATGATGGACTCGATCCCCAGCTCCAGGAAGCTGGTGTCCACCCCGATATGGTGCTCGTCGACGTGCGTGTGGCGGGCGATCACTCCGGCGAGGTGGCGCTCGAGCAAGCCGACCGAGCTCGCGGACGCCGGCTGGTCGTGGAGCGATGGCTCGGCCGAGATCGGCGCGGCGGGCGAGACCGCGGGCGCGGCGGGCGAGACCACGGGTGCGGCGGGCGAGACCACCGGCGCGGCCGGCGAGACCACCGGCACGGCGGGCGAGACCTCGGCGCCGCGGCGCCGCAGCTTCTGTAAAATGAGGTGCGAGGTCGATGCACCGGGGCTCCGTGCGAGCACGTCCAGCGCCTCTGCAGGCTCGAGCGGGATCACCCCACGCAGCGACGCCAGGCGCGCGACCTGGGCCGGCGATGCGAGCCGGGAGCCCGCCCACAGCGGCCACTCGACCGCGAGCGTCATTCCGCTGCGGTGTCCTGCGCGCCGGGCCTCGTCGCGGCGCGCGCACAGCTCGACGACGGCCGCGTTCGCGGCCCCGTAGACGCTCTGGCCGACATTCCCCTCGCTCGCCGTCACCGACGAGCACACGAGGAACAGATCGAGCGGATCCGCGGCGGTCGCTTCGTCGAGGTGGGTGAACCCGGCGACCTTGGGCGCCCACACGGCCCGCGCGCGGTCGGCGTCGGTGCGGATGACGAGCGCGTCGTCGACGATGCCCGCGGCGTGCACCACCCCGCGAAGCGGTCCCCCGAGCCGGGCCTCCGCGACCACGCGCAGGACGTCGGCACGCGAGGTGACGTCGGCCTGCCGGTACACCACGGATGCACCCGCGGCGCGCAGCGCGTCGACCGCGCGCCGGGCGTCGTCGCCGGGTGCCGACCGACCGAGCAGCACGACCTCGGCAGCGCGCGTGGCCGCGAGCCAGCCCGCGAGGATCTGCCCGATGTGCCCGGCGCCCCCGCTCACGAGGTAGACGCCGCCCTGGGGCGGTGGCGCCGGCTGCTCGGCGAGCGCCGCCGCCGCGGTCACGCGCTGCCACGCGGTCGTCCCCGCGATGCGCAGTTCGTGGAGCGGCGCAGGCCCCAGGGGGAGCTCGCCGGCGACCAGCGCCTGCAGATCGCACGAGGCCGCGGCCTCGATGACGCGCACCTCGAACCCGGGGTGTTCCTGGACCAGCGTGCGGGCAAACCCGCCGGCGGCGGCACGTGCGGCCGGATCGTCGACGACGGTCACGATCAGCGCCCGCCGCACGCCGTCGCGGATCTGCGCGCGCACCAGCGTGAGCAGGTCCGCGATCACGGCGAACGCGTCGTGCGATCGCGCGCGGGCGTCCAGCACGATCGTGACCGCGTTCGGCGCGGCGCTGGACGTCCCGGCGGCGACGACCGGCGGTTGCCCGTGCGCCGTGGGGTCGCGCACGGCGATCGGCGCCGGGTGCGGCGGCACCGCGGGCGATCGGTGCCGCGCGGTCCACACCTGCGTCGACGTCGACAGCACGTGGTCCTTGGCCTCACCACCGCGCTCGACCATGCGCACCGCGTAGCCGGTCATCTCGACGATCACCTCGCCGCCGTCGTCGACGATGACGAGGTCGAGCTTGGCGAACCCCCCGCGGTCGGTATGCCGCCGCGCGACGACAACCCCCCGCCCGCACAGCGGGCGGTGCACGACAAGCCGCTCGACGCCCAGCGGGACGCGCATGACGTCGTCGGGGCCGAGCAACGAAGCCGCCTGCCAGGCGCCGTCGAGCAGCCCCGGATCGATCCAGGCGCTGCCGCCGGGCGCCGCGGCGACGAGCTCGCCCACGACCGCGTCGGGCAGGACGAACGCGCGCGAAAGGGTCGCGAACGCCGGGCCGTAGGCGAACCCCTGCGCGCGAAACCGCGCGTCGAGCGCGGGTCGCTCGACGATGCACGACGCGGCCGACCGCAACGCCGCGAGATCGGTGCGCGGGGTGCGCCGCGCCAGACGCTGCGGCGACAGCCGGGCGCGCACGAGCGTGGTCCCGTCCGCAGACGCGCGGGCCTCGACCGGGTCGCTCCCCGTCAGCTCGATCTCGACGCGCCGGGACGGTCCGGTGAAGCCGAGCGGGGAGATGAAGTGGAGGTCCTCGATCACCGCGGGCACCACGCCGCGTTGTTCGTGTAAGGCCCGGCCCAGCAGCGCGACCAGCGCCGCGCCGGCGGCCAGCGGTCTGCCGTCGAGCACGTGGTCGCGCGCGGCGACCTCGTCCGCGCCCAGGGTGATCGCGATCGCGCCGGGTCCGGGCTGCGGGGGAGGCTGGGTCGGGTCGGGAGGGCTGAGGCTGGACAGGAACGCGGCCGGCCAGTGCCGCTTGCGGGCGAGCACGCTGCCCGGCAGCGAGATCAGATGTCCCGCGAGGCCGGCATGCACGGCCTCGAGATCGACGTCGTCGCCGCGCAGAAACCCGGTGGCAGGCACCACCCAGCACGCGTCATCGCCCGGGGCGACCGGCGCGCCGGCGCTGCGCCGGGCCGGGTGCTCGCGGCCGGCCAGGACCGCGTCCAAGGTGGCCCGGAGCTCGGCGACATCGCGAACCATGAGCGCGGTGCGGTTCGCGAACGCATCGCGGCCCACGTTCAGGGTGCGCGCGACGTCGGCGACATCGAGCGTGGGGTGGCGGTCGAGGTGCACGGACAGCGCGCGGACCAGCGCGTCGAGCTGAGCGGCCGACGGAGCCGACACGAGGATCAGCCAGCGCTCGGGGCGCGCCGTCGGGCGCGGGTTCGCGGCTGGCGGCTCCTCGACGACGAGGTGGGCGTTGGCTCCGCCGGCACCGAACGAGCTCACGCCGGCGCGGAGCGGAACCGCCGGGTCCCGGCGCTGCCACGCGGTCGCTTGCTGGACGACGAAGAACGAGCCGAAGTCGATCGCCGGGTTGGGCGGCGTCGCATGCAGGGACGGCGCGAGCGTGCGATGCCGCAGCTGGTACAGCACCTTGATCAGGCTCGACACGCCGGCGGCGGACTCGAGGTGGCCGATGTTGGTCTTCACCGAGCCCACCGGGCAGCGAGGGATCGCGCCGGCGAAGGCGCCCGCGAACGCCAGCTCGAGGCCGCGGATCTCGATGGGATCGCCGAGGTGGGTGCCCGTGCCGTGGGCTTCGATGTACGAGAGGGTCGACGGCTCGACGCCGGCGCGCGCGAGGGCGCGGCTCACCACACCGGACTGCGCGGTCGGGCTGGGCACCATGAAGCCGGAGGTCTTGCCGCCCGCGTTGATCGCCGAGCCCAGGATGACGCCGTCGATGCGGTCGCCGTCGCGCAGCGCCTCGTCGAGCGGGCGCAGCACCACCGCGGCGACGCCTTCGCCGTCGACGAAGCCATCGGCGTTCGCGCCGAACGCCTTGCTGCGATCGTCGGAGGCGAGCATGCGCAGCTCGCTGAGCCGCTGGAACTGGCGGGGATGCAGGATGAGGTTCACGCCGCCGGCGAGCGCCGCCCGGCAATCACCTCGGCGGATCGCCTCGCACGCGAGGTGGATCGCGGTGAGCGACGACGAGCACGCCGTGTCCACCGCCATGCTGGGCCCCTTGAGGTCGAGCGCGAAGCTGACGCGGTTGGCCACCTGCCAGAAGTTCGAGTCCGCGCGGGAATACCGGCCTTGCGCCGCGGCCTCCGCGGCGTACCAGCTGTACATGCTGTTCATCACCCCGACGAACACGCCGACGTCGCCGCCGAGCCGCTCGACGCGGCGGCGCGTGTACCCGGCGTTCTCGAGCGCACCGTAGGCGGTCTCGAGAAACAGCCGCTCCTGCGGATCGGCCAGCTCGGCGTCCCGCGGGGTCATCTGGAAGAAGTACGCATCGAACCGATCGACGTCGGACAGAAAGCCGCCCCAGCGCGACCGCGTCTTCCCGGGAGCCTTGCTCGACGGATCGAAGATGCGGCTGTGATCCCAGCGCTCCGCCGGCACCTCGGTGATCGAGGAGCGGCCCGCGAGCAAGTTGCTCCAGAACGCATCGGCGTCGTCCGCGCCGGGGAACCGGCCGGCGAGCCCGACGATGGCGATGGGCAGGTTGGCGTCCCGGAGGCGCGCGCCGGAGACCGCGCCGGACGCGGGCGCCGCGGGCGCCGCGGGCGCACGACCCTGGGTGACGACGGACCCAGGCGGTGTAGCCGCGGGCGCCGCGGGTGCGGCAGGCGCGGGGGCCGTCGTCGGGCTTGCCACGGCGAAGTGCTCCGCGAGGCGCGCGGCGAACGACGCGACACAGAACGCGGCCAGCTGGCGAGGCGTCGTGTGCTCGAACAAGAGCGTCGCCGGGAGCTTGCCGACGACGCGGCCGAGCGGGGCGAGGACGGCCTGGCTTATCAGCGAGTCCACGCCGAGCGTCACGAACGGCTGGTCCGCGGCGCTGGCGGGGACCGGGCGCTCGAGCACGTCGCCGATGGCCCCCAGGACCCAGGCGAGCGTCGCGTCCGCGAGCGCGGCCCGCGATGGCGCGGCGGGCGCGGCGGCGCGGTCGGCGGACGCCGGGGGCACGGCCGTCGCGACGACGCCAGGCGTGCGCTCGCCGGCCGAGCGCGTGTGGACGCCCACCCGCTCGCGCCCCGCTTCGGACAGCCGGGCCGCGAGGACCTGGGTGCGCGGGCCCGCGAACACCTGCGCCCACAGCGCGGGCATCTCGTGCGACGACAGCGGCAGGACGCCGATCCGCTCGAGGCGCGTGCGGGTCGTGTCATCGGCGACGATGCCGGTGTCTCCGACGTAGCCCCAGTTGAACACGCGGACCCGCGTCGACGGCCAGCGGCGGGCCAGGCGGCGCGCGTAGTCGTCCACGAACGTGGACGCGGCCGCATAGTTCGCCTGACCGGGAACCGCGACGAACGATTGCGCCGACGAGAACACCGCGAACAGCTCGAGCGCGTCGTCGTCCACCGCGGCCGCGAGGTTGACCAGCCCGGCCACCTTGGGCGCGATGGCCTCGTCGAAGTCGGCCACGCTCATCCGCAAGAGCGAGCGATCGCGCAAGACGATCGCCGCGTGGACGACCCCGTCGATGCGGCCGTGCCGGCGCCGGATCGCAGCGAGCGCGTGCCGGGTGGACGACGCGTCGGCGAGGTCGGCAGCCACGTAGGTCACGTCCACGCCGCGCGCCCGCAGCGCGTCGAGGCTCGCGGCGACCTCGCGCTCGGCCCGGCGGCCGACGAGCGCGACGCGTGCGCCGGCCGCGGCGAACGCCTCGGCAAAGCGCTGGCCGATCCCGCCGGCGCCTCCCGCCAGCACGATCACGGAGCCAGGCCGCGCGGTGAACGCGGTCTCGGGCAGCTCGAGCAGGCTGAGCCGCGGCGCGAACGCGCGCTCGCCGCGCAGGACCACCAGCGGTTCGTCGATCGTGGCGGCCAGCGCGCGGCCCAGCGCCGTGGCGTCGCTCGCGTCGACGGCGACGACCGACGAGCGCCAGGCGCCGAGCTCGTTGCGCAGCACGTGGACGAAGCCGGGCAGATCCGCGCCCGTGGTCGTGCCGAGGTCGCCGTCGTCGCGCGTGAGCTCGCGGACGAGGACCCGGAGCTCCAGGTGATCCTGGTCTCGGCCGTAGCGCACGAGCGACGTCACCAGGTGGAGCAGCAGCCGCGACGCCCACGCGAGCGTGGGATCGGGCGGGTCGGCCTCGTCGAGCGCGAGCGCCGTCGCGAGGCAGATCCTGTCGAACCCCGGGTGCTGCAGCACCGCGGCGTCGATGTCGACCACGCCCGGCGCCTCCAGCTCGACGATGGTCGCCGCGGGCGCCGCCTGCCGCAGCGCCTGTACGAGCGCGCGATCCTGCCGGCGCGCGATGACCAGCCAGCGCGGGTCGCCGGCGGGCTGGTCTTCCCGGGCCAGCGCGGTCAGCCTCACCGTGTACAGCGGGCAGAGCGAGCTCGGCGGCGGCGCCGCCTGGCGCGGCGCGGCAGGCGCAGCATCGGGGAGCGACGGCGCGGGCGCGAGCGCGTTCGGCTTGAGCGCCATGGTCTCGACGCCCGCGAGCCGCACCGCGAGCCGGCCGCGCTCGTCGTGGACCTCGACGTCGTAGCAGGACCGCGCCTGGCGCCGGACCCGGACGTAGCTCGTGTCGGACAGCGGACCGAACAGCTCGACCCGTGCCACGGCGAACGGCACCAGCGGTCGCTCCCGCTGACCGTCGAGCAGCACGAGCGCCTGCATGGCGGCGTCGAGCAAGCGCGGATCGATCCAGTAGGCGCCCGGCGCGGCCTCACGTGGGCGGGACACCTCGCCGAACGCCCTGTCAGGGCCACCGGTCCAGCGCCGGAGCCCACGAAACGAGGGGCCGTAGCCCAGGCCCGCGGCGCCCAGCCGGGCCTGGAGCTCCTCGGACGCGAGCGTCGTGCCTGCCGGCCACGCGCGCAGCTCGCCCAGCTCGACGGTGTCCGGCGTGGCGCGCAGCGCGCACACGGTGCCGCGCGCGGCCTCCGCGCCGTCCGCGAACACGTGGAACGCGCGGCGGCCCTCGTCGTCGTCGTCGAAGCGTACGGAGACCACGGTCCCCGCGGCCGTGGCGATGATGGGGCGCAGGAACAGCACGTCGGCGAACGACACCGGGCCGGCGAGCTCCCCGTCGAGACGCGCGGCAGCCTCGCGCACGAGCTCGATCAACCCGACGCCGGGCAAGAGCGGCGTGCCATCCACGCGATGGTCGTTCGCGAGCGGATGCGTCGCGTCGAGCCGCAGCTCCTGCACGGCGCCGCTGGTGGGCGCAGGCAGGAGGCCATGCGGCGCCTTGGGCTCGCCGGGGAGCCAGAACGGGCGGTGCTCGAAGGGGTACCCGGGTAGCGCCAGCCGTCGCGCGCCGCCGCGCGCCACCAGCGCGTCCCAGGGTAGCTCGAACCCCTCGACGTAGACCTCCGCGAGTAGCCACGCCCGCTCGTCATCGAGCGGCTCGCCACCGGAGAGCTTGTCCTGTACGAGCTCGGCGAACATCCGCCGCACGCGCGCGGCCCTCGGGTGGGCCGCCGGCTCGCCGCGCACCACCGCGGGAGACGCCTGCCCGGCCCCGGCGTCGCGGAGGGCCTGCACCAGCTCGGCGGTGGTACCCACCACCGCGGCGAGGCGGTGGGGCCAGTGGTCGCGGCCGGTGCGCAGCGAATACGCGAGGTCAGCGAGCGAACCACGCGGCTGGCGCTCGAGCCACGCGAGGATCTCGGCGACCCTGGCGTCCAGCGCGGGGGCGGTCTTCGCCGAAATCAGCACGACCTCGAGGCCCCGGCGATCCCGCGGGATCGCCGCTGGGGGAGGCTCCTCGAGGACGACATGCGCGTTGGCCCCGCCGAAGCCGAACGAGCTCACGCCCGCGCGCAGCGGCGCTCCGGGCCGCGTGGGCTCCCAGGGCGCATTGCCGTCGAGCACCTGGAGCCGCCTACCGAGCTCGATGTAGGGGTTGAGGTGCTCGAAGCCCGCGAGGCCGGGCAGGAGCCGGTGCCGGAACGCGAGCAGGACCTTGGCGACCGAGGCGAGCCCGGCGGCCGACTCGAGGTGTCCCACGTTGGTCTTCAACGAGCCGACCGCGACCTTCGAGGGGTCCTCCACGTCACCGAGGGCCTGGTCCAGCGCGGCGATCTCGATCGGGTCGCCGAGCCGGGTCCCCGTCCCGTGGGCCTCGATGTAGCCGATCGTCGCGGGCGCCACGCCCGAGCGCTGGATGGCCTCGCGCAGCACCGCGGCCTGTGCGCGGGTGCTTGGCGTGGCGAGGTTGTTGGCGCGGCCGCCGTGGTTGTCGGCGGCGCCGCGGATGATGCCGTGGATCCGATCGCCGGCCGCGAGCGCGCGCGCGAGCGAGCGCACCACCAGCACCACCACGCCCTCGCCCCGGACGTAGCCGTTCGCCGCGGCGTCGAACGTGCGGCAGCGGCCGTCGGGGCTGAGCATGCCGTTCTTGCTGAGCGCGACGTGCATGGCGGGGCTGAGGATGATGTTGACGCCGGCGACGATGGCCTGGTCGATGCGCCCGAGCTCCAGCGCCTCGGTCGCGCGCACGAGGGCCACGAGCGAGCTGGAGCACGCCGTGTCGACGACGAAGCTGGGCCCCTGGAGGTCGAAGAAGTACGACAGCCGGTTCGCGAGGATGGACGTCGCGACGCCGGACACCGCGTAGCCATCCATCGGGCGGCCCGACGCGCCGGCGAGCTCCCAGTAGTCGCTGCCGAGCGCGCCGACGTAGACGCCGGTCTTGCTCCCGGCGGCCGCGGCGGCCGAGATCCCGGCGTCCTCGAGAGCGTGCCACGTAGCCTCCAGCAAGAGTCGCTGGCGGGGATCCATGGCGCGCGCCTCGCGCGGCTGGATGCCAAAGAACGCCGCGTCGAACCCCCGGATGTCGTCGAGGAAGCCGCCGGACTCGCTGTTCGTGAACCAGCCCTCGGCGGGATCGCCTGCCAGCGAGGCGCTGTTCCAGCGCTCGGCCGGGATCGCGCCCACCGCCGACCGGCGCGCGACCAGCAGCGACCACAGCTCGTCGAGATCCCGGGCACCCGGAAACCGGCCCGCGGCGCCGATGATGGCGCCGGCCCACGGCTCGGTGGTTCGTCGATCCGGAACCGCCGGCGCCGGGCCGGCTTGCACCCGCCGGGGCTCGGCGCGCGGCTCCGGCGGCTCGGTCGCCACCAGCGCGGGGTACTTCTCGGCGAGCCGCGCCACGAGCTGATCGATCCCGGAGACCTCGTAGAACAGGTTGGGCTGGATCGGGACGCCGAGCTCCTGGCCGAGCCGGACGGCCAGCCGCGTGAACGACAGCGAATCGAAGCCCAGGGCCCCCAGGCGCTCGGAGCCCGTGAGAGGGCCCAGGGCTCGTTTCAGCACCGCCGAGGCACACTCGACGACGCACCGGTGCAGCGCCCGTCGTGCGCGCGGACCGGACGCGGTCGGCCGCGCGTCGCTGGACGGCGGCGCCGAGGCGGGCAGCTCCGACAGTCGCTTGCGATCGAGCTTCCCGCTGCCGGTGAGGGGTAGATCCGCGCACGCGTGGAGCTCGTTCGGGACCATGTAATCCGGCAGCGTCTCCCGGAGGGCCGAGCGCAGGGCCTCGGGGGCGAACGGCGTGGCGGTCGTGGGCACGACGTGACCGACCAGGCGAGGCCCGGGTGCGTCGGTGCGCAGCACGACGGCCACGTCCCGCACGCCGGGCAGCCCGCGCAGCCGGCTCTCGATCTCACCGAGCTCGATGCGGTGGCCGCGCAGCTTCACCTGGGTATCGATCCGCCCGAGGCACTGGATGCCGCCGGAGGGCAACACGCGGGCAAGATCGCCCGTCCTGAACACGCGCAACGGGGTGGGGCCCGGCTGCGCGATGACCGGGAACTTGTGCGCCGTGAGCTCCGGGGCGCGGTGGTAGCCCTCGGCGAGCCCGTCTCCCGCGATGACCAGCTCGCCCACCACGCCGGGCGGGACGACGTTCATGAACCGATCCACGATGAACAGCGCGGTGTTCGCGATGGGATCGCCGATCGTGATGGTCGCCGTGGCACGCAGCTGCGCGACGCTCGACCAGACGGTGGTCTCGGTCGGTCCGAACATGTTGAACAGTGCTTCCACGCGCGGCAGCAGCGCCTCGGCCAGATCGCGGGGGAGGGCCTCGCCGCCGCACAGCGCGCGGAGCCGCGGGCTGCCGGGCCACTCCGCTGCGAGCAGCATGGACCACGTCGCGGGCGTCGCCTGCATGACGGTGACGGGCACGCGCTCGAGGAGCTCGCGGAGCGCGAAGGCATCCTTCGCGGCGCCGGGGGGGACCATCTCGATCCGTGCGCCCTCGACCAGCGGCAGGAACAGCTCGAGCACCGAGATATCGAACGCGGGGGTCGTCAGGGCCAGCACGACGTCCTGCGCAGCGATGCCCGGGAAGCGCGCCATGGCCGCCAGGAAGTTCGCGACCGCGCGCCGGGTCACGCGCACGCCCTTGGGCTCGCCGGTGGAGCCCGACGTGTACATCACGTAGGCGAGGCTCGCCGGCGGTTGCTCGACCGGGGCTGCGCTCGGCCGGATCGACGAGAGATCGAGGAAGGTATGCGCGTTCGCCAGCTCCGGATGTCGCGCGCGCGACGACGGCTCCCCGATCACGGCGACCGGGTTCGCGCTGGCTGCGATCCGGACCAGCCGCTCGGCCGGAAACTCCGGATCGAGCGGGACGTAGGCCGCGCCGGCCCGGATGACCGCGAGCAGCGAAGCGACGAGATCGAACCCGCGTGGGACCAGGACCCCGACCAGGGGCGGATCGACCGTGGGGTGCCGGGCGAACACCTCCACCAGCTCGGTGGCGATGGCGTCGACGCGGCCGTCCAGCTGAGCATAGGTCATGGCGCGCTCGCCCATGGCGATCGCCACGCGGTCCGGAAACCGCGCCGCGCAATCGCGAAACCGTGCGGCGATGCTCGACGAAGGGATCTCGGCGCGGGTCGCCGCGAGCTGTCCGGCGAGCCGGGCGAGCGCAAGCGGCTCGACGAGCGGGATCGCGAGGGCGCGGACGTCCGGATCGCGGACGACCTGCTCCGCGAGCTGTTCGAGCTGCGCCGCGAGGCTGCCTACGAAGGCCTCGTCGGCGAATGCCAGGCGATGATCGAAGCGCAGCGTCAACCGGCCGCCGACCTCGGCGAACGTGAGCTCGAGGTCGAAGGCCGACTCTCCGCGCGCCGGCGCTTGCGGGGTGACCTCGATGCCGGGCAGCTCGATGGAGATCCGGCGCAGCCACCCGGGAGATTCGTTGATGCAGACGTTGAAGCGCCGGCCGGGCCCGGCGTCCGGGAGCGCCGCGGAGATGGCCGCCAGGCCCACGACCGCGTGTCCCCGCGCGCTGCGCCGTTGGGTGTCGATCGACCCGAGCAGCTCGCGGAAGCTGGTCGCCGGCGTCGCCTCGACGACGAGCAGCTGCATGCTCGTGAAGCAGCCGACGAACCCCGCAAGCTCCGGCGGACGGACCGTGGTGGTATGGGCCAGCACGAGGCGGTCGGCCTCGACGTAGCGCAGCAGCAATCCACCGAACAGCGACGCCATGACACGAAACGGCGTGCTGCCTAGCTCGCGGGCTCGCGCGTGGAGGGCCCGCGACAACGGCTCGGGCCACGCGTGGTAGCGGTGCGCGCTCTCGTTGGCCGGGGCAGCGCGTCCGGCTTCGACGAGGGTCGCGGTCAGCGGAGCGCCGCGCAGCCGGCCGGCGATCTGGGCGCAGGCCCGGGCTCGCGAGGCCTCGTTGTCCGCGAGGCGTTCGGTCCTCGTGAAGTCCTGGAACACCAGCAGCTGGGACGGCGCGGCCGGCGGCTCCGAGGACCGGAAGTGCCGCGCGATCGCGGCGCAGAAGTCCACGTGGGTCACCCCATCGAACACCGCATGGTGGCAGTCAAAGACGAAGACCGACTCCCCTGGAGCCTCGAGGATGACGGCCCGGTAGAGCGGACCACGCAACAGATCGAACGGCTCGGTGGTCAAGGCGTCGATCCGGGCCGCCAGCTCGCTGTCTCGCACCCGCTCGATCGAGACGCCCGCGGGATGCGCCGCTAGCTCGAGCCACAGCTGGTCAGCGTCATCGACGAACCGCGAGCAAGCGAGCACGTGCTCGTGCTCCAGCGTGGCCGTGATGGCCGCGGCCAGGCGCGCCGTGTCGACCGGGCCACGCAGCCGATACACGGAGCCGATATTGTACGCGAGGCCAAGGGGCGCCCGCTGCCACTCTGTATAGAAGCTTTCTTGGCTCAGGGACGGGTGAATGCGCATTGGGGGAAGCTGAACAACCGCTCGTGCACAGGTGAATCGCCCGCACGACTGCTCGAAACGAGGTGTATGGGTTGCAGTGCTGCAGTCGGCTCGTGAGATCACTCACGGCCACTCGATGGAGCGCGTCGCGTCGACGGAGATCGGCTGCGGCGGTATCGATCGGGGTGAACAGGACGATACTAGTGGAAGATTACGGTAGCTGAATAAGGAAAGCGAGCAGATCGAGCGACGTTCTGATGAGTTCTCCACGACGGCAATTCACACGGTGTCCGATCACATACCGAGCAACGAATCGCTCCCTCAGCGACCGACAATTACATTGCCCCTGACTTCGAGAGATGAGGTTGGCAGGGTGTCGTGGTCATCACCACACATACCGATTCGGGTCGCGACCAGTGAGCAACGCTCATGAATATGCATTGGCTGATGTCGCGGAGCGCCTCCGGGACATCATGCCGGCGTGGCAACACTCTTCTCTCTCTCTCAGGCAGGTGCTCCCGTGAATCAACTCCAGCGTTATGTAACTCTTACGCGGTGTGAGCGACTCATGGTCAGCGTCGAGCTTGCGCTCGGGGCGTGTGAGATGACCGGCGCGTAGGGTGATGTGACGGGGGGTGTGCAAGGTCTGGAACGCCTGCGCACCGCGCGCTTCACGGCATCGCTACACGCGGATCTTGCGCAGCCAGCTGCGGTTCGCGGACGCCGTCGCCCACGGGTGGACCGTGTACCCGTGTGGAGCGCACGCGCTAGCCGCTCGCGAGCCCGACTGGCTACGAGCAGCAGTCGGCGGCCCGCGGGGAGGACGAGTCGCTCAGAACCGGCCGGTGGCGACGACGCCGAGGCCGTCGGGGCTTAGCTGCGGCACGATGGTGAGCTTCGGGGCGCCGGTGTCGGGCGGCGTGCTCTTCGGCGAGCGGAACCACAGGTAGGCGCCGGCCCCCGCGACGAGGACGCCGGCCACGCCGACCACGGTGCCGACGTTGCCGTAGGTGTGCGCGCGGTTGGTCTGCTTCTGGCCTTCGGCCGAGCAGCGGTTGCCCTTGTCCTGGTCGGAGGTGCAGCGCCCGTCGTCGAACTGCTGGCGATAGAGGTGGCGGGCGTAGAGGCCGATGCCGAGGCCCGTGCCGGCCGCGGCGGCGCCGGCGAGCGTCGTGATCTGGCCGATCAACAGCTGCGAGCTCTTGATGGTGACCGACTTGGCGAGCGCGGGGACCACGACGTCCAGGTGCTCACCCAGGGCGACCACGAGCTTGGCGCGATAGGGCAGCCGCGCCGGCGCGCTGACGACGATGACTCGATCGCCCGGATCGAGCGGGACGTTGGCGAGGGCATCGAGCGCGAGGAGTGTATCGTCGAGCAGGATCTTGGTTTCGGGGAGATGCTCGGTCAGCGTGATGGTGAGGTGCGGGATGCTCGGCGTGAGCGCCGCGATGTGCTCCTCGGCGGCGTGGATGTGCTCGGGGAGCCCTTGCTCTTTGGCGCGGACGCGCGCTTCGGAGAACCTGGCGACCGCGGTGGCGACCTTGCCGAGCTTCTCGTCGCACAACGCGACGTTCAGGAGCGTGCCGATCGCGGCGGGGTTTTCCTGCAGCGATTCGTCGAACTTCTTGCACGCCTCCGGGAGGTTACTGTCGAACAGCGCCTTGCCCTCGGCGAACAGCTGGTCGGCTTTCTCGATCTTGGGGTCGGGTGCCGGGTCGGCGTACGCGCGAGGCCCCAGGCCGCCGAGGCCCCAGGCCACGAGCGAGCCGAGCGCGAGATCCGCGAGCCCTCGGACGATGCACATCGCGGGCGATCCTATCAGCTCAGGTGGCCATCGGCGTGTCGACCCGCCTGCGATGAGATACAGGGCGCGAACGGAAGGCTGGGCCCTAGTTCGTGTGGATCGCCGGTTTCTCGGGAATGCACTCTTCTCCGGGGCGGGGCGCCGCGAAGGGATCGCACTTGCGCTTGCCCTCGTGCTTGTCGTGCTTGGCGGCGCCATTGCCGGGCGGAAGGCTCGGGGGGCGGCCTGACTTCTCGGGCTTCTGTGCTGCCGTCCTGGGATCGGGCGGATCGACGGCGTTGGTGATGGGCTCGGGTTGCCTGGCCGGTACGCTCGTGTCGTCCGCGCTGCCTTGTAGTCTGGCCGGGCCAGTCGTGGATGGCGTGGAGGGTGGGGCGGCGATCGGTGGCGCCGGGATCACGACGTCGCTGTGGTCCGGTGGTGTCGTTGGCCGGGTCGGCCTGGGACCGCCGAGGAGCGAGATCGCGACGCCGAGCGAGGTCGCCCCCACGAGCGCCGCCGCGATGACGAGCGCGCCCCGCCGCTTGCGTCGCGGCACGCTCAAGGTCTTGCTCGGCAACGGGGACGGCAGCGGCGACGGCGACAGGACGGCCGCGGAGATCCGGTTCACCCGGGCGGCGGGGATGGCCGGATCGGCCTCCGCGGCCTCCGCGGCTTCGGCCTGGCGCTCCGCGCTGCGGATCTCGTGGACCGGCATCGGCATGCTGGTGCGCGCCGGATCCCAGTCGATCAGCTGGCTGCGGCGCAGCATGCGCGACATCCGCTCGACGAGCACCTGGGCCTGGTGCGGGTCGTGCGAGAACGGCACGAGCTCGCGGGCGAGATCGGCCATCGAGGCGTAACGTTGCTCGGGCGCCTTCTCCAGGCACCGCAGCACGATCTGCTGCAGCTCCGGCGGGCTGGTCGTCATCGCGGCCGGCGGATCGACCGCGACCTTGACGCACATCTCCGAGAAGCTTTCGGCCTCGAACGGCCGGCGCCCCTCGAGCATCTCGTAGAGCACGGTGCCGAGCGACCAGAGGTCGGTGCGCGAGTCGACCATGCGGGCCGAGCGCATCTGCTCGGGGGACATATAGGCCGGCGTGCCGAGCAGCGACTGGGTCTGGGTCAGCTCCATGGCGTTCAGGATCGGCGCCTTGGAGATCCCGAAGTCGAGCACCTTGATGAGCGCGCTGCCGTCGGGGCGCCAGGTCACGAACAGGTTGCTCGGCTTGACGTCGCGGTGGACGATGCCGATCGAGTGGGCTTCGCAGAGCGCCTCGCATGCCTGCAGGGTGATCTCGACGGCCCAGGGCTGCGCGATGCTGCCGCGCTCGTCGAGGAGCTGCCCGAGGTCATGACCCTCGAGGTACTCCATCACCATGTACGGCACGTTGCGCTCGGACCGGCCGACGTCGCTGACGCGCGCGACGAACTCGCTCTTGAGCTTCACGGCGGCTTGCGCCTCGCGCATGAACCGCTCGACCGCATCGGCGTCATCGAGCACGTCGCTGCGCAGCATCTTGATCGCGACGCGCTCGTTGAGCGCCAGGTGCGTGCACAGCGCCACGATGCCCATGCCGCCGTGCCCCAGGATCGCATCGACGCGGTACTTCTCTAGGAAGATCTCGCCGAGGCCGACGCCCGCGTCGATCATTCTCGGAGGGCTGGTGCGCGACACTGGCAGAACAGCGTAGCGTGCTCCCTCGTCTCGCTCAACCCTCGTCTGTGAGGCGCGCGGAAACGCCACAGTGTCCGATAGCCGTCGCTGACGCTGCCGTGCAAGCGCTGCAAGGTGGCCGCCACCGGGTGCGTGCCGCAGGGTGCCCGGCAGCGGCCTGGGTGGGCGTACGGGCTCAGTGCTGGATCTGGTGAATCTTCAAGACATTGGTCTGCATGCCGGCGCCGACGGGGACCGCCATCGTGATCAGCACGTTCTCACCGGGCAGCGCCAGGTTGCGCTCGATCATGGTCGCTTCGACGCGATCGATCAGCTCCTCGGTGGTTGCGGCTGGGGAGATCAGCACCGGCGTCACACCCCAGATCATCGCGAGCCGGCGAAAGCTGACCTCGTTGGTCGTCAGGCACACGATGTTCGAGTCCGGGCGGTACTCCGAGGCCAGCCGCGCGGCACCACCGGACTCCGAGACCGTGACGATCGTCTTGATCTTCATGGCGCGCGCGGCCGTCATCGCCGCGTGCGCGATCGCGTTGGCGGGCACCGCGAGCTGGAGGTCCGGCACCTCGACGTTCGCGCGGTAGTAGGCGCTCTTCTCGATCTCGTCGATGATGCGCGCCATGGTCTTGACGGCGTCGGCGGGGTAGAGCCCCGACGCGGTCTCGCCCGACAGCATCAGGGCATCGGTCGCGTCGAGCACCGCGTTGGCGACGTCGGAGGCCTCGGCGCGGGTCGGGCGTGGGGCGGTGATCATCGACTCGAGCATCTGCGTCGCGGTGATCACGATCTTGCCGCGCTTGTTGGTCTCCTCGATGATCCGCTTCTGCCACAGCGGGACCTTCTCGGGCCCGAGCTCGACACCGAGATCGCCGCGCGCGACCATGATGCCGTCGGACGCGT
>Ga0308176_10000291_pt1 | contig 33297 bp, 31 predicted proteins | sample PhyCR2_3_FD_203890 | JGI IMG/M metagenome (GOLD analysis project Ga0308176, IMG submission 203890) | Soil microbial communities from UC Gill Tract Community Farm, Albany, California, United States - DLSLS.C.R2 | ecosystem: Environmental > Terrestrial > Soil > Agricultural land | place: USA... | reverse complement strand
GGTGTGACCGCCCATTGCCCGGGCCGCGCGGCAATTGCTGTGCAAAAGCTCACTGCCGACGGCCGACTTCGCGGACCAGGAGTACGAAGGTCCGGGTAGCCGGGTGATTACTCGTCCGGGTGATTACTCGTCGTCTTCCTCGTTTGCGTCGGCATCCAATCCGAATGCGAAGATGCTCAGGACACAGCCGGCGCCGTTCTTGGTGGACGCATCCCGAAACCACTGAACATCGGTCCAGCCCTGCTTCTTGGCTGTTCTGGTGAACCAAGTGCGGACCGCCTGCGAGATTCGCTTGGCGGTCTTGCCCGAGTCTTGGTTGTAGAGGGCGAGAACGCGTTCGGCAGTGCAGTGAATCGACGGCTCGTTGGGTGAGCGGTCACGATAGTCGGGGAACTTGTAGGTAGGCGGCATACGGATGGTCATGATCTGGGACCGCTAAGGCCCGGTCAAGGCGAGCGCAATGCGGGTCGCCACCGCCAGGCGGGCGGTCACGCCGGCCCTCGCGCTGCGCGTCGCGCGGCTCGCGGGCGTGCCGATGGACGAGCTCCTCGCCGGCCGGTGGCTCTCGCCGCGCGTCTGCCCGCACTGCGGCCACCCACCCGACGACTTCGTCGACGAGGAGACCGTCGTCGACTAGATCAGGCCACGCGTTGGGTAGACGAAGCAAGGAGATCACGCGGCTGCTCGGAATCTTGCGGCGGAAGCGTCTGAACGGTGACGAGGGTGCGCGGCTCGAAGCGCAACTCGACCGGCGTACTGCCGCTGCCTATGGCGCCGCCCACCCGCTCGGCGACGCCCAGGAGCGCGCCCGCGCGACGGAGGCGCGCCATGAAGGGCTCCTCGCTCGTGTACTCGGACCGGCGGTGGAGCTGGTATCCGTATCCCCGGCAGATCTGCCGGACGCGCTCGATGGAGAGGTCAGCCGCCCGCGCGATCTCCGCGTAGCTCGCGCCCGCCTCACGGAGCATCCAGAACATCGCGGCCCGGCGCCTCGCGTCCGCCTCGCGCCGCTCCTTGGCGCGCTCCGCGCTTCTGCCCTTCGCCTTCATCGCTGGTTAGTCCCCTCGAGCACCTCCTCGGTAACCTTCATGCTGATCGCCGCATCTCGTTGCACCCACACAACCTCGTTGTAGGCGCCGCGCGCGAAGCTCTTGGCGAGCCTGAACGGGCGGAACGGCAGCCAGTCGGCGCCCTCCTGCTCGCACACGATCACGAGTCCGCGCCGCGCCTGACACCAGCGCGCCAGCGACGCATAGTCGTCGACCCGCACGCAGTAGTGCCGGTCGCCGAAGTACGGCGGGTCGACAAACCACGTGGCGCGGGCGTCGGGCGCCTCCGTGTAGTCGCCCTCGATCACGCGCCAGTGACGGATCCTCGGTACCTGCGCGGCGATCCGGTCGCGCGCGTAGGCACCCCAGAACGACGCCGGCCAGCGCCCGCTCGTCATCCACGACGAGATCGTGGTCGGCGTCCGCATCCGCCCGCGGGCACACCAGAAGCGGATCAGGATCTGCGCCCCTTCGCAGAGGCCCTCCGCCTCGCGAGGGTCGAGCGGCAGCCCCATGACCTCGTCGACCGAGACGTGGATCAGCCACCGCCACAGCACCGCGATGTGCGGCGCACGCTCGACGAGTACGACCTCGCGATCGGGGTAGCGCGTCGCGTAACCAGCTAAGCCAGCGAACGGCTCGATGATCAGGTCGTGCTCGGGCGCAGGATACCTGGGCGCGAGGGTCCACTTCCCGCCGAAGTACGAGAAGAACGGGCGGAGACCGCGCCTCTGATCATTCAAGGGACTGACGTCCTTCGACCAAACGATCCCGGGGTCCCGAGGCCGAAAAATATTCGCAGGAGCGCTGGCTGAATATTTTTGACCGAAGGCTGAATAAGAATTCGCGGCAAGAACCGAAAAATCTCCAAAGCCTCCGTTGTCCAGGATCTGGCCGGATCTCGGACGCGTGGCCGGATTCCGGCCAGATTCCGGACACCGGTGGGCGTGGTTGGTATCGCGAGCGCCGCGGCGTTCCTCGACGGAGAATCGCGCGATCGCCGCGGCGAGCCGAGCGCTGGGAGCCGGTGGCACGGATGCTGCTGCGTGGCCCGGCAACCACTTGCCGGAGAAGCCGTCATGTCCATGCATCCTGTTCGCTGTCACGCGCTGGTCCTGCTCGCGATCACCGGGCTCGCCGCTTGCGGCGGAGCGTCGGCCGCGCCGGGCGCCGCCCCACCTTCGACCATCCCGGCCAGCCCTGTCGGCGTCTTTGCGGTCACCAGCACCTTCGATCTTCATGTCCCCCACGTCGCTGCCCCCGCGCTCACCACCCTGCTCGCCGCGACCGGAGGGCCGGACGCTCCCGCGGGCTACCTGGTCGACCGGGTGATCGCGTCCCTGCCGGACGGCAGGGTGAAGACGCTCGCGACCGCGGCCGAGCCGTCTGTCGCGGCCTACATCAATGCACGGCTGGCAGATCTGGCTCCGCGGTGGGTCGATGGGCTCGATGAGCTCGCCGCGGGCCTGTCGCGCATCGCGACGCACCTGGGGACGGTCGAGACCCTGCGGGTCGAAGACGGTGGAATCGGCGTTCGCACGATCACCGGGGTGCGCTTCGAGGTCGGCCAGGCGGTGACGGTCGTCCCCCTGGCCGACGCCGGCCTCGCCGATCTCGTGGCCGGCGTACGCGTCACGCTCGACGCCGCCGGGCACGTCGGGATCTCCGAGCACGCGCACGCGCTGCCCTTCGGCGCGATCCTCCGCCTGGGGCTCGATCGCGCGGTGGCGCCGAGCGTCGAGTCCACCGCCGGTGATCTGGCCGGCACGCTCGGCGGGCTGGTCGACTGCGAGCGGCTGGGCGGCGCGATCGCCGATCGCGTCGGGCTCGGATCGGCGACGCTGTACGGCGCGGCGTGCCGGGCGGCCGTGACGGCGATCGCGCGCGAGGTGCTCGCGCAGCTCGCCGCGATCGACGGGACACCGCTCGGGATCGAGGTCGCCGGCACCGCGATGGGGTTCGACGGCAACAGCGACAGCACGATGGACGAGCTCCTCGCGGGCCGCTGGGCCGGGGCGGTGTACGCGGGCCAGGACCGCGAGCCGATCGACGCCGGGAGCTTCCTCAGCGCGACGGATCGCTAGCATTGAGCCCGTGGTCCGCCGGGCCGTGGCTACGCCCCGCCGTGCCCCACTCAGCTAGGCCCAGGGCTGAGGACCCGGGCTCGGTGTCCGGCGGCTGCTTGATCCTAGCGCACCGGCTCGAGCACAATGATGTCGTAGATCCACGAGCCGCTGAACGTCGCGCTGTAGGGCGGATCGTCCGGCGGCCGGGGCTGCGTGCGATGAAACACGCCGGTGACCCGGACCCGCTTGTCCGCCAGCTGCTGCTGCTCGCCCGCGGGCCGCGGTTGCTGCAGGAACAGTCGGGGCCGCGGATCGCCATCGAGCATGATCGCGGACAGATAGAACGGCGGATCTCGCTTCAACTGCGGGACCGGATCGTGCAGTCGATAGGTCCCACGACCGTGACCGTCTTGCCGTCGGCGGTAGGGAGCTGTCCGAAGGCGGTGATCGCGACCGGCTGTTCTGTCATGGTATGTGACTCCGAAGCGTGATCGTTCGGGCCGGCGCCGGGGCTCGACGAGCCACAGCGCAGCAGGAGGCATGCGAGGGCCAGCGCGCGCGCCGAGCCGAGTGCTTGCCCGCCGAGGATATCAGCCTCCCTCGAAGAAGTGCGCCATGATCCATCCGTGCCGCCCGGCATGCACGCCACTCCGCACTTCGACCCGCACCCAGTCGGTGTTATTGGTCTCGAGCTTCTGCAGCGACGTTCCGTTGGCGAGCAGCACGTAGTGGGCCGGATCATCCCAGTGAGACGGGCTCGAGCACAACCGGACACCGGGCGTGTAGTCTGCCCGGTGATCGATCGCGTCGAGGTCCGCATCGTCATGCTGTCGGGGTTGGCCGGATCATGCCACTGATCGTGCCAGGTCTGCCCGGGGTGCGAGGGCGAACCGTAGGTCTGGAAGTACCACGCCGTGTCCTGCGAGTCGTACGTGCCACCCTTGTAGAAGTTCTCGAGCGTCACCCGGTCACCGCCGGACTGCAGCACCACGCCGCCCCAGTGGAAGTTGAAACCACTGGCGGCCTCGGTCGAGAACGCCTCGCCGATCGACGGCGCAGCATAGCGGTCGAGGCCGTGCTGCTGATCGAACGCCTCGCGCGCCGTCGGCGTCATCGCCTGGTACGTTACGAGCGCCGCCGCCGGCGTGGCCCCGAGCCCGAGATCGACGAGGACGTTGCCGCGCAGCGTGGCCGGGCTGCTGCTCGTGGCGGTCTCCTGGAGATTACCGCCGGCGCCGTTGACCACCGCGTGCGGCGGTTGGTCGGCCCTGGTGTGTCCCATCACCTCGCGCGAGATCCGCCCGCAATCTGCCCACGACGTCTGCCCGGTGCCGGTGCCACCGGCCGACGCCGCGATTCGCGGCAGCACTTTGTTCAGCGTATGTCGCCCGCGACCGTCGGGCGCCGGGCCTGCGAGCGTCGCCGACTGCTGCACCGACGCGAAGTTGAAGCCGAACGAGCGCTCCATCTGGCCACGCACGTCCTCGGGGAGCGATCGTCCACTGCCGCTCGACGGCGTCGGCGATACCGTCTCGTCGCTACGAGCACCGGCGGCAAGCTGCACCGGCAGCTCCATCGTGAGCGTCCGCTTGCCGGGAGCACTGCCTCGCTGCGACATCGCGTCCGAGCTCTGCGCGCGGTGCGCGGACCTCCCACGATCTGCTTTCATGACGTCCTCCCCACCATGACATACGACGGCAGCGCTTTTTGCTTCCTGGCGTCGGCCCATATGCTGGAGCCCATCCCGGCTAACTAATTACTATTACTTGAATATTTCCGCCAGAACTTGAGTTTTTTCGCGCGCGGCATGGGCCAGCAGGTCGTGACCAGCTGGATCACTGGTTGTCGACGCGCGACTCGATGACGGCCTGGATCGCCGGGTCGACGTCCGACAGGAAGTCGAAGCCGGTATGGGCCTCGATCGTGTCGACCGAGACGCGGAAGCTGCGCCAGTCGGCAGTGATGCTGATCTGTGAATCATCATTGGGCATCTCGACGCCGATCACGCGGGTGCTCCTCGTCACGTCACGGGGACCCTGGCCGACCGCGTCGAGCACGACGACGACCTTGAACGTCTTGTCGGGGACGGCGACGCCGCTGCCGATCTTCTTCGAGCTGCTGCTGAACTCCCCACCCGCGATGACAAAGACTTCCTTGCCCGCGCTGACCAGCTTGCGGCACTCCTCCTCGAGGAGCACCCACGGTCCGCGGTTGTTGTTGCCCGCCTGCGGCACCATGTTCGTCAGGTAGAACGTCTGCTGGTTCGCCGCGACCGTCAGCGTGCGATCGTCCGACGGGCACATGTGGCCGCGATCGAAGCCGCTGCCGAGGTAGTCGGCGAGCGCCGCCTGGGGCAGGTTCGCCGGCAGCGTATCGTCGGCGCGGAAGTCATCCTGGCGCGTGATGCTGCCGAAGTACGACGTGTTGACCTCCCAGCTCACCCAGTTGGGGACCTTCCGGCTGCTGTTGTACGAGACCACGTATCCAGACTTCACGGACAAGAGGCTGTTCGGATCGTTCACCGACGTCGGCGACGGGATCCCGAGCGTCGTGTGCTTGCTGAGGCTGGCGCCCGCGCTGCCGCCGCCACCGCTGGAGAACAGGTCGCTCAGGTCGGTCGACGTCGCGGCGCCGCCGAGCAGCGGCGTGACCCCGAAGATCTCCTCCACGGTCCGCAGGGTCGAGCCGTGGTTGTAGGCGATCGTGTTCGAGTAGCCGGGCTTTGCCCTCGGCGACAGGGCGATGAGGCCGATCGGCAGGTCGCCATCCTCGCTCTCGTCCCAGGTGATCAGGAGGACGCCGTTGTTCTGAAACGCCTGCGAGGCGAGGATCTTCGGGACCTCGGTGGCGAGCCAGGTGTCGCCGTTGGCGACCTCATCGCTGGTCGCGCACCCCGTCGGGTTGTGCATGTCGTGGCACAGGTTCGGGGTGATGAAGTTGTAGCGCGCGATGGTGTGGTTCTGCAGGTCGGTCGCCAGCTCGGGGTAGGGCCGCACGTGCTGGATGCAGTTCTGCGACGAGCTGCTGTTCGTGTTGGTGACGTCGTCGAAGAACACCATCGGGTTGTGTTTCGGCGCGTACAGGCCGGTCGCGGTGAGCGGACAGGTCGTCCCGGAGATGTCTTCCTGATAGGACTTCCACGCGATTCCGGCGGCCTGGAGCTGCGTGACCAGGTGCTTCGTCGTGCTCTGGTGATTCGAGCTCGGGTTGTTGTCGTTCGCGACGCCGAAGTTGGTCCCGGCTTCCAGCCACAGGTAGTTGGGTTCGCTCGGGTGGATCCCCGGGACGTTGACGTAGTTCTCGGCGTGCGCGCCCATCGGCAACAGCGTGTTGTTGATGTACGGCGCCGACGCGCTGTTCTTGATGCTCGACCAGTTGTGGTTCTCCATCACGATGAGGAACACCGTCTGGATCCCGTTGAGACTGCTGCCGCCACCACCGCCGCCACCGAGATCGGTGATCTTCACATCATCGATATCGATGTGATTGGTACCGCCATCGAGCTTGCGAATGTCGAACCGGACGCTCCCGGAGAGGTTCACCGTGAACGTCGCCGTGGCGAACGAGGTCTTGGTCGTGGCGACCGTCGATCCGACCTGCGTGAACGTCGCGCCGTGGTCCTGCGAGGCGAACAGCCCCCACGAGCCGTTGCCGTCCGAGCCGAAGCGGGCGTGGTGGATCGTCACCGTGCCCGCTCCGTTCGCTTTATCGAATCCCATGGTGAGGTGACCGCTGTTGCGCAGGCGAGCCGCCTTCGCGCCCGTCTTGACATCGGAGCTGCTGGTTCCGACGAGCGCGTCGTTCAGGTTCCAGCTCCCCGTGGCGAGCGTGACATCGGCCGCCGCATACGAGGTCTTGGAGCCGGCCTCGAAGTCCTCGGTCAGGGTGACGGTGCCCGCATACAGGCTGTCATCCGAGGACGCGCTCGCGAGACACCCGGCCGACACCCCCACGAGCCACGCCAGCACGAGGGAGACCGGGAGAGCACGATAGGCTGAGTGGCGCATGGACATCGACCTCTTCGGGGGTCTGCTTCGATATCACGTCGCCATCGCCGGCCGGGCAGCGTCCTCGAGCCCCACCAACTTTTAATCCGCCCCGCGGCTGTGAGAAAGCTAAGCCACCCCACAAACTCTACAGCGTTGCACATCACGTGCATCGCGCCGGTGAGCCCGCTGATCTTGTGGTCATCGGGTGATGCCGCGTGGTGGTTACGTCACAGCTCGATCGGCTTTACCCTCGATCGCATGACGCTCATTCCCATGCCGCAAGTCGCCCTGGTAACCGGTGCCTCGTCGGGGTTCGGCCTCCTCGCCGCGGTGTCCCTGGCCAGGCGTGGGCTTCGCGTCGTCGCTTCGATGCGTGACCTGTCTCGCCGAGGCGAGCTCGATCAAGCCGCGGCGGCGGCCGGCGTGTCGCTGCAGGTGGTCGCGCTCGATGTCACCAGGCCGGACACCTTCGCCGAGGCGCTCGCGCAGGTCGGGCCGGTCGATGTGCTGGTCAACAACGCCGGGATCGGCATCGTCGGCGCCGTCGAGAACATCTCGATGGAGGAGGTGCGCCAGACCTTCGAGACCAACTTCTTCGGGGCCGTCGCCCTCATCAAGGCGGTCTTGCCGGGCATGCGCGAGCGGCGAGCCGGCCGCATCGTCAATGTCTCCTCGATCGCCGCACGCATCGCGAGCCCGGGCACGCCGGCCTATATCGCGTCGAAGTACGCCCTCGAAGGGCTGAGCGACGCGCTCCGCTACGAGGTGCACCCGTTCGGCATCGCGGTATCGATCATCGAGCCGGGCACGTTCCCCACCGCGATGACCAAGGCCCCGTGGATGGCGGCGCGCAGCGGCGGCGCGTACGAAGCGATCGAGCGCGCGGTCGAGTCGATGCTGAAGGCGTCGCACACGCAGAAGGCGTCCGATCCGCAGCAGGTCGCCGACGCCATCGTGCATGCGGCGACCGCGCGATCGCCACGTCGCCGCTACGTGGTCGGCAGCGACGCCAGGTTCGCGCTGGTCGTGCGCAGCCTGCTCCCGACCGGGGCCTTCGAGGCCCTGATCCGCAGCATGATCAAGCCCAGGAACCCGCCGAACCAGATCACCTGAGCGAGCCGCCCGGCCGGCGCGCCACCTGGACGTGCTCGGCGAGCAGGCTGACCTCGGGATCCGTTGCACCCATCGCGGCCAGCGTTCGCTCGAGCTCCAGCACGTACTCGATGTTGCTGCCGCTCGGGCCGCGGGATCGCCGGACGACCTCGGCCGTCACGTCCAGCGGCTCGGGCCCAACGAAGTACGGGTTGGCGGGCGTCGCGACGTAGAGGAGCCCGGCGACGGTCTCGACGACGCGGCCGGCCTGCTCGCCGGCGGAGAGGCCGATCTCGACGGTCAGCCGCGCGTAGCCCTGTTGCTCGCGCAGCTCGAGGGCCGCCTCGGTCTGGGGCCACGCGGCGCGCGCGATCGCGTAGGCCATCCCCCACACCCCGGCGTCGCTCTCGATGAGCGTGAGCACGCGGCCCGGTGCTTCGGCGGTGCCACGATGATCGGTCGATGCCTGCCAGAACCGCCGCGCCCAGCCGTCGATCCGGCCGGCGCGACGTGCGACATAGGCCATCGCCGGCCGCCAGATCAGGGACCCGTAGCCGAACACCCACACGAGGTCACCGGGCGCCGTCATCTACGCCTACATCCGGCGATCCGTCGCGACACGTGGTTGGGCCGCGAGACACACATAGCGGCAGAGGGGGCATCGGTAGGCTCTAGATCGTTGCTCGCTGCTCCGCCGGCACTCATGGCAAGTCGCCAGGCCAGCGTGCGTGTAGCTTTGCATATCGAATTCGTTCGGACCAGTATGCCTCGGTGAGAACCGTGTTGCGTGGGGGCTGCCGCCTCGTCGCAGCACAGGCCCATGCGGCACTCGACACGGCCCTGGATCGGCTGTTCAGCTGCAATCAGTCCTCCCTGGATCCGGCCAGCCCCGGCCGCGGGCGTAGGCTGGCTGTCTTTCGGTTCCAGGAGGGAGATCTCCACAGCTTCATCATTCTATCTTGACACTCCCGCGCGCTCCTGATCTTCTGGAGCCACTCAACGAGGGGCCGAAATGAACAACTTTCAGAATGACATGAACCACGCAGTGCAGGGCTTCGTCGCCCAGATCACCGAGCTCGCAAGGCGCGCGGCGCTCGACACGCTCGAGTCGGCCTTCGGTGGTAAGGTCGGCCGTGGCGGCGGGGCTCCGGCGGTCGCCGCCATGGCGCCTCCCGGTGTGGCCCGCGCCGGTCGGCCGCGTGGGGGTCGTGGCGCCAAGCGCAGCCCGGCAGATCTCGAGGCGCTGTCCGAGAAGTTCGCGGCGTTCGTCAAGGCGAACCCTGGCTTGCGCATCGAGCAGATCAACAAGGAGCTCGGCACGACCACCAAGGATCTGGCGCTGCCGATCCGCAAGCTCGTCGCGGACAAGGTGATCAGCGCCAAGGGCCAGAAGCGCTCGACAACGTACTTCCCGGGCAAGAAGGCCAAGTAGCCCACGCGCGGGGCCCTCTCGCAGCGTCCCCCAGGGAAGGCGCCCACGCGCACGCGCGGCCTCCATCTGGAGTATCACGCATCAGTGTCGATCAGCGTATCGGATGGGCTACCAGGCCCATCACCGGCGATGAACTTCGACGGAATCACATCGTGCTCCCGCGCCAGGTTCATGAGCTGACGGTGGTGGGCGAGCGCCAGGTAGCTCTCCCGCATGGCGGCGTCTTCGATCTTGCCGGCACGCAGGTGTAGTTGCTCGAGCGCTGTTCGCAAGGCGCTCCGTCCACCCTCCAGATCGCCATCGGCGAGGCGCGCCTGCGCCACGGCCAGCCGCGTCGGGACATCGCAGGGGCCGAGCCCACCCTGGTCATCGAGCTGCACCAGCGCCTCCTCGGCCAGCTGGCGCGCCTCTGCGACCCGACCTCGCTCGAGCGACAGCGCGACCGCTGTAGGGACGACCTGCAGGCGATAGGGCAGCATCGATACGAAGGCTACGAGCGCGACGCGGGCGGCCGCCTCCGCGGTCTCTCGATCGCCGGCAGCCATCGCCACGTCTGCCAGGATCGTGTTCGCCATGCCGTGGGTGGCGGGCCCGAGCTGTGGTTGATCGCGGTAGGCGTCGCTGATCCGCCGCGCCTCCTCCTGCTTGGCCGCGTCGGCCTGGCCAGCCAACTTGAGCCCGAGGTGGAGGTGGATCACCGTCGACGTATAGGCGTCCCCGTTGGCGAGCGCGACCTTCCTGGCTTCGCGCAGCACCTCCTCGCCGTCGGTCCAGATACCCATGTCGGTGAGCGCCATGCCCAACGCGAACAGTGCACTGCTGAGCCACCGCCAATTCGTGCTCTCGCGGAACAGCGCGACGGCCTGCCGCGCCTCCACCAGGGCCCGGTAAGGCTCGGGCTCGAGATAGAGGGTCCGCCACGCCATCGCGTGTACGAGGTAGCCGCGATCCGTGGGAGCAACGCCGCCAGCAAGCTGAGTCAACCGGTTGATGAGCTGATTGCAGGCGTGGCGTGCCCCGGTGACACCGAAGAAGATAGCGAGGGTGGACCCCGACTGAAGGTAAACGAACCGCGTGTCCGGATCAGGCTTCGACGCGAGGAACGTGCGGATGATGCGTTCAGCGTTCTCGAGGCCGTAGTGAAGAAGAAAAGAGAAGAAGCAGATCTCGGTGGCCTTGACCCACCAGAAGCTTCCCGGTGTCAGGATCTCGAAGGCCTCGAGCGCGTACGTGTACGCGCTTGGGAGATCGAGCCGGAAGTTGGCGATCCACGCCTGGATGGCGCGCACCGCCCCGAGTTGCTCGTCGCGCACACCGCACTCGATCGCTCGTCGCGCGTGGCGCTCGGCCGCGTCGAGGTCGAGGTTCGAGAGCGCCCGCTGACCGGCCTCGATGGAGAACCGCGCCGCCAGCTTGAGCGCCTTGCCCTGGTAGGCGTGCTCCGCCAGCACCGCCGGATCGGCGCCACCCTCCTGCTCGAGGTGAGCGCACGCCAGGCGGTGCGAGATGACGCGGTTGTCCTCGGTCAGGAGGCTGTAGGCCGCGTCGCGCACCAGGGCGTGGCGGAACTTGAACCGCGCCTGGGCCGTCCCCAACCCCGCCCGCTGCGGCTCGATGAACTCGGCGCGCACCAGCATCGCCAGCGTCGCGTTCAGGTCCACCGTGCGTTGCTCGCCGCGGAGGAGCGCCGCCGACCCGCTGTGCGTGAACGTCTCCCCGAACACGCTCGCAGCGCGCAGCACCTGGCGCGCTCCGGCGTCGAGCTGCGATAGGCGGGCCATCAGCATCGCCAGGACCGTCTCCGGCAGTGCGTCGTGGTGCCCCTCGGCGACGGCACGGATCAGCTCCTCCAGGTAGAGCGGATGGCCCGCCGCCTGCGCGACCACGTGGGCCACCGTGTCGGCGTCGGGGGCCAGGCCGAGGACACGCTGCAGCACCTCCTGCACCAGCCGCTCGCACGCCCGGCGGGCGAGCACCTGCAGCGGCAGCACCTGGAGGGCGGGCGAGGCCCAGAACGAGGGGAACTGCTCCTGTGCGTCGGGCCGCGCCAGCGTGAGGATGAACAAGGGCAGCTCTGCCAACTCACGCAGCGCCTGCTCGAGAAGCTGCACGGTGAGCGCATCTCCCCAGTGTAGATCTTCGAGGACAAGCAGCACCGGCCCGGCCTGGCACTCGGCGCGCAACCAGTCAACGAACGCCAGTTTTATCTGCTCGTGCATCAGGCGGGGATCGCTGCGCGTGGCGTGCATCGCGGGGCTCCCCTCGTCGGGGAAGCGGATGCCACACAGCTCGCCGAGAAAGGGGAGGACCTGCGCCGCCGCTCCTGCCAGGCGGAGCCCGAGCCGCTCGCGCAGCCGCTCGATCCGCACCGCGTCGGGCTCGCCGACGACGAGGCCGCAGAGTCGGCGCAGGGCCTCGCCGAGCATCCCATAGGGCGTCCCGATATTCATGATCTCGCCGCGCCCGCGAAGAACCAGCAGCTCCGGGTGGCGCTGCGCCGCCTGACGCAGGAATTCATGGCGTAAGCGGGACTTGCCCATCCCCGGAGGGGCCACCACGCCCGCCGCGCGCGCCACCGAGTCGCCGATGCAGGTCGAGAGGATCGACTCCAGGATCGCCAGCTCCTGCTCCCGTCCGACGCAGGGCGTGGGCTGGCCAAGCAGGCGGCGCACGTCCTCGCCGGCCGCGGGATCGTGCTCGCATACGGCGCGCGCCCGGCCGTTCTCGTGCTCGATCCTGAGACGGCCGGCGAGCAGGTTCTCCGTGAGGGCGTCGAGCCACACCCCACGCGACGCCTCGGGCGCCTGTGCGCACGCCTTGAGCAGCTCGAACGCGCGGTCGATGGCCTCGCCGATGGGCACCTGCCCCCGCAGGCGGCCACGGCCGGTGGCGACTGCGACCTCGACATCCAGCAGCTGCTCCGCGAGGATCAGCCCGCAGCGCGCGGCCAGGAAAGCCTGATCCGAGGCGCTCGCCGACGGGGGCATCGTCGCCACCACCGTCCCGTTGGGGAGCACGTCGACGCTGGCGCCCAGCTGGAAGAGCGCCTGCATGACGGGCATGGGACACGCGAGCCACGTGTCGCTGCTGCTGTCGTCCCGTAGCGCGGTTGTACGTTCCTGCCCATCGCGCTTCGGCATGGCGATGGCCAGACTGACGATCCGCTGCTCCTCGGGTGCCAGCGGCGGTGTCACGCGTGCCGTCGACGCTGGGCCCTCGGTCAACTCCCCCGCCAGGTGTGATCGTGCGGGGACCACGTGCTCTGCCCCTGGGCCAACGGTGGCGGCGTTGCGCTCACCGTCGGACATCAGCGCGTGGATCGACTCCGCTGCCGGCAGCTCCAGCTGGCGGAGTGCCTGGCGCAGGGCCTGGCCGTGTGGGAACCGCGCGTCCTGCTCTTTGAGCAACATCCGGTCGATCAGCCTGGAGAATGCCTCCGAGACGTCGCCGCGTCGCGCTCGGATCGGCTTCGGCTCATTGAACATCACCTTGATCAGGATCTCGGCCATGTGCTCGCCGAAGAAAGGCGGCGCGCCAGCGAGGCACTCGTAAATAACGCAGCCGAGCGAGAAGATGTCCGTGGGTGGTCCAATCTCGCGCACGCCACGCGCCTGCTCGGGCGACATGTACTGGGGCGTGCCGATGACCATGCCGGTGCGCGTCACCGACCCCATGCGCATCGTGCGGCGCGCGATCCCGAAATCGAGCACGACGACGCGGGCCGGGTCGCGGTCCGGAAGGAATAGGTTCGAGGGCTTGAGATCACGATGGATGATGCCGCGCTCGTGCGCCTCGGCGAGCGCCGCGCTCACGCCGAGCCCCACCGCCACGGTATCGCGCAGGCCGAGGGGGCCGCGGCGGAGGCGTTCGCCCAGATTCTCACCCTCGAGCCACTCCATCGCCAGGTAGGGCTGGCTCGCCTCGTCGACCCCGTGCGCCACGTGGGAGACGATGTGGGGGTGGCGCAGCTCGCCCAAGAACTGGGCCTCGCGCGCGAAGCGCTCGGCGTCCCCCTCGGAGCCGTGCGACTGAAGCAGCTTGAGCGCGACCAGCTCCCCGGTCTGCTGGTCGATAGCACGGAAGATCGTGCCCATGCCGCCAGCGGCGATCTGACCCTCGACCAGGAAACGCTGCGCGAACAGCTCGCCTGCGACGGGGTGCTTCATGGACCATGGGAGCATAACACCATCGCGGTTCTCACCTCGGGTCCAGCTGCTGGGCGGCCGCCGACGTGGAAAACCAGAATGAGGTGTGAGCGTGGCGAGTTGCCTGCGGTGAGCTCGTACCAAGCGACCTGATTGGATAGGTACGAACTCTCGCTCGATCCACGAGCTCCATCGCCTTGCCGGCTTTACTCGTCGTTCCTGCGCGCGCGTTCGTCCATCAGCGCGAGGATGGCCGGAGGGAAATGATCCGCGACCATGCTGTTGTCGATGGTGAGCCCGCCCACCCCCTCGCCGCGGTGATGGGCCAGCTCCCCGAAGTCCAGGTACCACTTCGCCTCGAACGCGTTGCCCGACGGATCGGTCAGGAACATGGCCATACAGCTGTCGGGGTCCTTGGGGAACAGCGTGTTGTGGCCGTCGATGTGATTGAACGCCGGCGCACGCCCGGCGCGCGCCAGGCACCACACATCGTCTCCGGGCACGTGGTGGGCAGCCATGGCGTCGTCGACCTTGTTCCGGATCGCAGCGAAGTTGGCGTACGACGTGTTGGGGCCGAAGTGAGGAACCGGGACCAGCCCCTTGTTGCCTCCCATGTTGTGCCCGGAGTTGCCCGGCCTGTCCTGTCGTAGCGAGGGCGGCACGTGCTCCGGGTCGGACTCGAGGCAGAGGAAGTGCCCCTCCCACTCGAACTCGAGGCGCTGACGGCCGCCCCACTCCGCTTCGAAGACCGGCTTGCAGCCGAGGATGTCCTGGTAAAACGCCTTCGTCGCGTCCAGCTGATCACTCATCAGCTGGGCGAGCATGTCCTTCGTGATCTTGCGCGGGATGAGGCTCACGTCGGTCCGGTAGTCGGGCGAGACCCGAAACTGCGCCGAGTAGACGAAGGGCACCACCGGGAACCGCGCCTTGTACGCCTCACCCTGGCGCGTCGCGACGAACAAGACGAGCGGGTAACCGTCCGGGTCCTTGAAGCAGACCGCGCGATCGATCTCGCCGCCCCCGAAGCGCTCGCGCACGTCGGTCACGTCGAGCCATTTCACCGAGGCGTCCTTCTCGGCGATCCGCGCCATCTGCTTCTGGAAGAAGCCCGGCTCGAGGACGCAGCCGAGGAAACCGGCCGGGATCTCCTTGAACGAGATCGAGCCCACGGAGCCGCCTTGGCCGCGCTTCCGCAAGGGAGCCGGGCAGTCATGCACGCTGGACCACGGCCCGTGCCCCTGCGCGCCGATGGGAACCCGCGCCTCGTGGAACACCACGAACGAGGCGAATGCGCCGTACGATGCCCAGGAGGATCCATAGGTGTTCTCGCCGGCGCCGGCGCCGACGAGGGCGCGCTTGATCGCCTCGCCCGATGTTCCGAGCTCGATGCGCCCCACCTTCAGCTCGTGGTCCCGGTCGATGACACCCGAGGACGCGAGGCTCTTGCTGATCGCGAACACGTTCTGCGACGACTGGTACTCGTGCAGGTGCTCGAGGTACGAGCCGCGCAGCGCGCGCATGCACGAGTCGAGGTCCGTGAGCTGGTGCTCGAGGCCGTGGATCGCGTTGGACGCGAGCGCGATCGCCGAGGGCGCCCAGCGTGTATGCGAGCGAGGTGGCCTGGCAGCAATTCAGCTGCTGCTGGACCGGCGCGTTCTCCAGGATCCGGACAAACTGGATGAGGTGCTCGGCCATGTCGGCCGAGTTAGGTTTCTGTGAGATCTTGGCCGCGGTCGCCCCCATCAGGGCTTCCACCTCGGCCTTGGTCAGCTGTTTCGAGGGCGTCTTGTTGGCCATCAATGGAGGCTCCGGAGATCAGGCAAGCTCTACGTCACGCCACGCGCGATCTGCGACAGCCAGACGAGCTACGCCAACCTGGGCATGAGTAATAGAAACACCCGGCGCTTCGAAAATCGGCCCGAGAGTAGGTGAGCCGGCTGGCCCTGGCAAGCGATGACGAGCGGCCCTAACGCTGTTCTAAGGGGCGTACGCGGCCTGGACTACATGGCCGGCCCAAGCTACTTCGCGGTGCGCCGCCGGCCTGGTGCCCTCAGCTCTGCTGAGGATCGGTACCGAGGCTCGCCGCCCGCGCGGCTTCGATCTTCCTCCGCACGCAACATCAGCTGCATCAGCTGTATTCCGGGCACCAGGTCGCGGCGGGCCTGCAGTGGACGGCCGGCGATCACGTCGCTGAGATCCTCGGGCTCGAACCCGAGGTCCGCATCGATCCCGAACATCAGCGAGGCGAGCTCGATTTCGAAGCCTTTGTGCGCGAGGTCCACCAGGGTCTCCCAGCTCGGCGACCTGTCGCCGCGCTCGAGCTGACTGATGTACTCCTGCGTGCAGTCGACACGTGCCCCGAGCACCCCCTGCTCGAGATTGCGCGCGGTGCGGAGCGCATTGATCCGCGCTCCCAGACGACTCCGAATCACATCATCGATCGGTTTGACCATCGCTGACTAACGTAGGGCGCTTGCCCGTTCAGCAAAACCCACCGAAAGCTCTGTTTATGCGCATTATATAGCTCCTAGACGTATAACGGCTCAGCAAAAGGAACACCAGGCAGTAAAATAACCGAGCCCCCCCCCCTGGGAGCTTGTCCTAACGATCGAGGAACCGGATGCATCGTCGCGTGCAACGCGCTCGTGACGGGCCACGCCGGCCCCGGGACAGGGCCACCCCTACGCCCTACGGCGCGCTGCGCGCTCGTCACGCCGATCGCGATATGTGCGATAGGATAGAGGACGCGTCGATGGCCAAGCGGATCCCGCTGCCATCGCGAATTCGCTCGGGCCGGCGCCCGCCGCTCGCGCTACGTCGACTTCTCGCCCGCGCGCAGCACCAGTTCCACACTGCGCAGCAGGCCGCGACGGGTCTGCACCGGCAGACCGGCGATCCCCTCGCTGAGCGCCTGGAGCTCAGGATCGAGGTTCTCATCGATCCCGAACATCAACGAGGCGAGCTTGATCTTGAAGCCTTGGTGCGCGAGCGACACCAGGTACGCCACGCTCGGCGATCCTTTGCCGCACTCGAGCGTACTGATGTACTTCCAGCCACGGCGACGGCCGAGGCGCTCGGCGAGCCTCGCCTGACTGAGCTCGCGCGCGGTGCGGAGCGCGTAGATCCGCGCCCCCAGGCGACTCCGAATCGCATCATCGGTCAGCTTGATCATCGCTGAAGCGTAGGGCGCTTGCCCGCTCGGCGAAACCCACCGAAAGCTCTGCAGTTAGCTGACCTGCCAACCTCCAGGCGTAGGTCGACGCAGCAGGTGGAGCCCCAGGCAGTGGAAGCACCAAGCACATCCTACTCAGAGCTTGCCCGATAGCACCATGGAGGCCGGATGCATCGTCGCGCCGCAGCGCGATCGATGGCGGGCATGCCCCACCGCCCACTGTGCCATGACATCAAACGGATCTGTCAGCGTCGGTGAACATGCGACCCCGATACCTTGTCGGTACCATGATCGGCTGCCATCATGTAGGCTCGCCGTTGGTGAGTGGAACTACCGAAACCCCGTGGTCGAAGATCTTCAGGGCGCGTGGCAAGGGGCAGGATGCTCGCGCAGCGGGCGCTGAGCTCTATCAGCGCTACTGGCAGCCTGTATTCTTGATGGCACGCAGGTCCGGGTGTGCTCGTCCCGAGGCAGAGGACCTGGTGAATGGGTTCGCGCTGCACATCGTCGAACACGAAGCACTCGCGACGCTCGACCCGGCGCGCGGTCGCTTCCGCGACTGGCTCAAGGCTTCCTTCAAGAACTTCCTCCATAGCGAAGTCCGATATCATGAGGCAAAAAAGCGCGGCAGTGCGTACCTGAAGCTCTCGATCGACGACGTCGATCGAGAAGAACAATGGGCGCTAACCGCGGCAGGCCGGACAGCCGACGAAGCGTACGACTGTCGGTTCGCGCGGGAGCTGCTCAGCCGTACGCTCGAGCGCGTCAAGGCAGAGTACTGGGCAGATCAGCGGGGCGATTGGTACGACCAACTCAAGGGAACGCTGACTGGCCGCAAGCTTGGCTACGAGCAACTGGCACGCCAACTCGGCGTGACCGAGGGGGCGTTGCGCCAGCGCGCCCGTGCTTTTCGCGACCGCTACGATCGCCACCTGAACGAGGAGATCCGAAGCGTCATCGCTGACACCGTCGATCCCGATGAGGAGCGGCGTGCGTTGCACGCGGTACTTGCGAACTGTTCCCATGACGGACATGGGATGTCATGACCGCACCGTGCTCGGGCTGCGGTACGGTGGGCTGCGCGCTCGACGGTTTGTGCCCGGTGTGCCTCGTGGCAACACCGCCAGGACGCGGCAGCGATGAGCCCGCCCGGGAGCCGCGCCCCCCGAACCAGCCGCCGGGCTACGACCTGCTCGAGTTGCTTGGCCGCGGCGGGATGGGCGTGGTCTACCGCGCGCGTCAGCACAATCCGCCGCGCGAGGTCGCACTCAAGAAGCTGCGCGCTGGCGAACAGGCAACCTCGGAGGAGCGGCGACGCTTCGTCACCGAGATCGAGTCAGCGGCGCGGGTCCGCCACTCCAACATCGTCGAGATCTACGACGTCAGCCGTCCTGACGAGCCGCCGTACTTCACGATGCCGGTGTTCCCGAATACCCTGCGCGCCGAGCTTGGGCAGCACCGCTCGCCCCTCGCCGCCGCAGCGTTGATAAGGACGATTGCACGTGCGGTTCAGCACGCCCACAAGCGCGGTGTCCTACATCGAGATCTCAAGCCCGACAACATCCTGATAGACGAGCGCGGCCAGCCGCACGTCGCGGACTTCGGGCTCGCCAAGCAAGTCGGAGACGCCACGCTCACGACGTTCGGCATCGGCACCCCCGAATACGCCGCGCCCGAGCAACTTCGCAACGAGCGCGACGCGATCACCACCGCGGTCGATCAATACAGCCTTGGCGTGATGCTCTACGAGTTGCTCACCGGCGAGCGGCCATTCCAGTCGAACGGCGACGTGCTTGCACTCCTGCGCGCGATCTGCGAGACGGAGCCGCGACGGCCGCGGGCGCTCGTGCGCGATCTGCCGCGCGATCTGGAGGCGATCTGCCTGCGCAGCATCGCGCGTACGCCGCAGGAACGCTACGATACCGTCGGCGCGTTTGCCGACGACCTCGATCGGTTCCTGCGCGGTGAGCCCACCGCGGCGCGACCACCCGGCGTGGTCGGGCGGGGCCGGCGGTTCCTGTGGAATCACCGGCTCGCGGTAGGCCTGGGCGGCAGCGCGCTCGTCCTGCTCACGGTGATCGCAGGCTCCGCGCTGAACCTGGCCCACGAGCAGGAACGACAGTTGTCTCGGAGCACGCAAGACGGCTACACGCATACAGCACAAGCCATCGCGAGCCTGGTGACCCAGCACTTGCGCCGGCAGGAAGATCAAGTCGTCACGCTCGCCGCAGCGCTCGACAAGGAGGATCTACGGGGACTCGCCGGCGCCCTCCCCGACCCCGAAGTCTTGTCCAAGCTCCAGGTCGAGCTGACTCCTTATTTGCGTGACAGCCACAAAGGCGGGAACGACGGCTTCGACGATATCTGGTTGTTCGCCCAGAACGGCGACCTGATCATCCAGCTTCCGCCCCCCGAGCAGACCCCGGCCCATGACAACAAGCGGGGCCAGGACTACTCATGGCGCGACTACTTTCAAGGTGCCAGGAAACAGGCAACCCCTGGTAAAGGCCCCCAGGGTTACGTGGCGCTACCGTTCGAGGCCGAGATCACCTGCACGTATAAGTACGGGATCTCCGTACAGATTGATAGCGATGGCTGGGAGGGTGTGCTCATGGCCGCCAAAGACACCACGAAGGACTCGAGCGAATTCCAGCTGGATGACGATGCTGCCGAGTCCAAAAACGTTCCAGAGACCTCGATCGTGGCGCCATGCGATCGTGAGCGCCCCGCCGGGGCCAGCCGGGCGTGCTCCGATACCCCGAAATCCGGGCACTGCATAGTGATGCATCGGCACCTCGGCGAACAAGGCAAGAGCCCGCGCGACGATGCGCCCGAGCTGGACGGCCCCATGCCAAACTCGACCGACAACTACAAGGACCCGATCAGGAAGGACGGAGATCCACCGGCGGAGTTTGCCGCGTTCGCCGAGGTCAAGGACACGCAGTTCCGAGTCATCGTTCACCACCCGCCGACCCGTGTCATCAGTCTCGCGCAGGAGATGCCTCGCCGCCTCGTCGCTCCAGTCATCCTTGCGCTCGTAGCGTGGACCACGATTTTTGGCGTTGGCCTGCGCCGGATCGCACGGCGCCGGAGCAAGCAGATCGCGATGCCGGTCCGGACGCCTCAACCAGTGCAGCCGAGCCAGACATCGGCGACGTAAAAAGTAGCGCCTTGCGGTAACGCGCGCCCTCGATCTCGCTTTCCTAAGAATAGCGGCGTGTGCATCCGATGTGTTCGATGCACAGCCGACCGTCGAACCCAGGAGAAGATCATGCGCCAGCTACGCAGGCGCCGGCATCCAACGTCGGCACGCAGGGAACGTCGCACCGGTGGCCGGAGCCATCGCGCACCACACCGGCAGGTGATCGTATTCTTCGCCGCGGATCCCGCGACGAGCCGACTCGCACTCAACGAGGAGTGCGCCGCGGTGGAGCGCGAGCTCCGTATGACCGCCTATCGCGATGCGTTCGAGTTTCATTCGCGCTGGGCAGTCGATGTCGACGACATCCAGCGCAGCCTCAACGAGCTCCAGCCGACGATCATCCACTTCAGCGGCCACGGCGCCCTCTGCAGCCCCTTTGGTGAGGCAAGCATCGTCGTGCGCGGCTTCGACGGCAAGCCGCATCACCTGACGGGGAACGCGCTCGCGGAGCTGATCCGCACCGCGGCTTCCGGCGTGCGGCTCGTCGTGCTGAACGCGTGTTACACCGCCGCGATGGCCAACCAGCTTTGCGCCGTCGTTGATGGTGTGGTCACCATGGCCGGTGCGATCGCCGATCCCGCGGCACGCGCATTCGCGGTGAGCCTCTACCGCGCGCTTGGCTACATGCGCTCGGTAGGCAACGCCGTCGCGCAAGGCGTGGCCGCCCTTACCGCGTTCGGGCTCCCTGAGGCTCGGCTACCGACCTGCGTGACGCGGTCCGGGCTCGCGCCGGATGATCTGGTCCTGCTTCGGGTGGACCGAGAGCCCGAGCCCTCCGGATGAGATAGGCGCCCGCGAACGGGCCGGTGGTCGCGCCTGGCGTGCCTGCCTGGACCTGACGCTGTTCGCCAGCGTGGTCAGGGTGCGACGATCTTCGCTGTGAAGCGTGTGCCGTCGCGATCTTCCGTGGGGCCGCCTTCGAGAAGCAAGTCTACGTTCGAGCCGACCAGCAGGGGCGCTATGGCCCTCACGCTGAAGTAGTTGGGGTAACCCCCCAGCCCTCACGGAGAACATGCGAGTGGCAGCACCTTCCAATCGGTGAAGCCAACCTTCGTGGCGAGATCGATCGTCTTCACGATGTCGCCGTAGACGACGTCGTCCTCGCCTGCGATCTCGACGTCACTGCGGTCGGCGAAGAACGCCGACGCCTTGTGCTCCTTCAGCACCTGCTCGAGCTTCGCGAAGTCGCGCCCGGTGATCTCCTGGAATTCGTTGATGCGCGACAGCCCGACCCAGATCTGTTCCTTCGCGACGAGCACGGAGAGCTCGAGATACTCGCCTTCCCCCGTCCGGCGACCACCGCAGGAGATCACCATCTCGTTCCACGTCCCGCTCGAGCCGAGCGGCACCGGTGCGACCGGGAGCATGATGCTGCCACGGAGCGGCACCCACTCCTGGCCGCGCAGCGTCGCGAGCACGAAGTCCGCGGCGGCGGCGCGCGCGGTGGAGAGCGCATTCGTCACGATCTTCATCGGCGTCTGGTCGAGGGGCTCGATCAGCCCCGGGCCGCGGATCGGCACGGTGCCCTGCGGCGGTTGCTGCTTCTGCCACGCGTCGAGCGCCTCGAACAGCCCCGCGATCTTCCACGACGACGAGTCCGCGAGCACGTTGCTCGGGTGGTCGACGACCGTGCCGTTGAACGTGATGCCGGTCGCGGTGATCGCGATCGTCGGCACCGCCGTGGCCGGCATCACGCCATACGCGAAGCCGCAGCGCTGCAGCGTCGAGCCGGGCGCGTCGAGCTTCACCGTCTTTGCGACCGCAGCGATGCACGCCGCGAGCTTCGTGTCGGTCGTGCCCGGCGCCGCCTTCGTGGCCTGGCCGGTCTTCGGATCGAGCTCGAGGTCGACGATCATTGCGCCGAACGAAGCGCCGTGCAGGCACGCGGCGAGCTCGGGCTCGACCTGACGCAGCGGATTGTGCGCGCTCGGTTGGTACGGCCCGGCGACCGGCGGCGGCGGCGGCGGCGCGGCCACCGATCCGAAATCCGAGCCCGCGGCCGAGCCGGCACCGGAGCCCGCGGGTGAGGCCGGCGCGGTCGGCAGGTCCTCGGAGAAGTGGAAGTTGAACGGGTAATTCACATGCACGCCGCCGCCCTTGGACTTCGGGAACTCGATGCTCTTGATGACGTCGGCGACGCAGCTCGCGACCTCGGGGTCGACGCCCGACGCCGTGGAATTGGTGACTCGCCCCGATGGCGCGATGAAGAACTCGACGTTGACCGTGCCAACGAGCTTCGGGTTCGACCGTAGCTGCTCCTCGTAGCAGTGCTGGATCTTCTCAAGGTTCTGCTTGATGTAGCGGCGGATGATGGGCTTGTCGAGTTCGAGCTGCGGGTTGGGCTGACCGCTCGGCGTCCTCGGTACGCCGTCGCACGCGGTCGCCCCGACCTCGTCGGCCGGCAGCCCGCGAAGCGGACGGGGACCTGCGAAGCAGGTCAGGATGTCGTACGCGGTCGCCCCGACCTCGTCGGCCTGCAACGGCAGCGGCCGCGGGCCCGACACGAACGGCACCGGCGAATTCGTGCAATCGCCGAACGCGATCCGGATCGGGACATCCCGGTACTTGCCCTTGTCCCTGTCCTGGCCTGCCTCGCCCTTCTTGCCACCGCACGAAACGAGCGCGACGCAGATCACTCCGAAACGCAGCGAGCTCCCCATCCACGTATCGTGAACGAGGAGCTCGCATGAACCCCAGAGCCGACGTCCGAGGTCCGTCACGACGTCGTCGTACCCCTTTCGTGTTGATTTCGCCATATGTCTGATAGCCGCAGCGTACATGGGCACCAGGGTGGCCGCGAGTTTGCTGTATCCTGCCGCGGACTTCGCAACGCATGGGCGATCTCGTTCTCACCACCTACGACTGGGTTCCTCCGTCGCCGCGCGGGTTCGTGCGGGACATCCGCGTGCGCTGGGCATTGGAGGAGGCAAAGCTCCCGTATCGCGTCGAGAGCGTGTCGTTCAAGGAACGCGGCCCCGAGCACCTCGCGCACCAGCCGTTCGGCCAGGTACCGTGGCTGACGGACGGCGACCTCTCGATCTTCGAGAGCGGCGCGATCCTGCTGCACCTCGGCGAGCAGAGCGAGGCGCTGATGCCTCGCGATCCGAAGGGCCGCGCGGAGGCAACCGAGTGGCTGTTCGCCGCGGCCAACTCCGTCGAGATGGCGAGCCTCCCGTGGTCGCTGCCGAGGCTCAACAGGTCGGGAAGCGGGCCGAGGCCGGCGAGCTGCGCGAAGACGTTGACCAGGGCGATCAGGCGGTTCACCGGCGCGACCGATTCCGAGAGGCTCTGGAGCTGGGTTGCGACGTGGTGCTTGGAGCAGTCGGCGATGGCCTGGAGCTGGGCGTTGCCGAGCTCGGCCGCGCGGTTCTCGGCCTTCTGGATGCGCACCTGCTGGTCGATGAGGGCGCGCAGCTGCCCGGCGAGCCCGCCGAGGAACGCCAGGAGCGTGTCGACGAGACCGACGATCATCAGCGGCACCGAGAGCTGCGGGACGAGCGGCGCGAGCTTGCCGACTTTCTGTGCGAGCTCCGGTAAGGCGTCGGTGATCTTGCTCGGATCGAGGTGCGAGATGGCATCGGGGATGGCCTTCACGGCGTTGAACAGGGCGAGCGCGACATCGATGACGTTGAACACAGGGGCGAGCGGCGCGAGGGCGGCGTTGACCTGGGCCAGGAGCTGCTTGGAGAGCTGCAGCGGGTCGGGGATGCCGAGGTCCGGCAGCTCGGGGGCCAGGGTCGCGCCGCCGGGGAAGGTGACGCTGAGCTGCTGTGGCGCGACGGTGAGCCTGGAGCAGGAGCGCCGAGGTCGCCTTGATGGTGATGCCCATCGCCGCGCCGTCGAGCTCGATCTGGTCGCCCGACATCTTGTCCTGGATGCGCAGCGTCTCCTTGCCGGCGTAGTCGTCGAACGCGAGCAGGAAGCGGCCGGTCTCGAAGGTGCGGACGTTAGGCGTGTCGTCGTTCGAGAGGTTGCGCGCCGCTGCGGGAATCTCGGTGGCGCCGCCGGGCTTGCCCCAGTGGCCGCAGAGGTAGTAGGGGTGGTCGACGTCGCCCTGGTGGAACAAGACGCCGACCTCGGCGCCCTCCTCGGGCACGGCGAAGAAGCCGCGGGGATCGCTGCCGCGGCCCACGGTGCCGAGTGGGAAGGCCCAGGCGCTCGCGGGTTCGACCAGGCCGGGGATCCGGATGCGCACGCGGCCGAGGCGCTCGGGGTCGGCGCGACCGACGATGTGGCCGATGTAGAGGCCGTTTTCTGGGCGACCCGGGCTCGAGCGGCGCCACCGCGCGCTGATCCCCGCTCTGCGGAGCGCTCCCGCTCAGGGGTTCAACCCTGATCCCCTCCGGATTGCCCCGGGATGCCTCGGAGTCAACCAGCGGGTCTACTCCTTTGTTTTCAGGTCCTTATGGCTCCGCATTCGATCTTCAACACCAAGCGTTCTCCCGCCGCTCTCCGGAGAGCACCGGAAGCCGTGAACCTACCATCTCGCGGGATTCGGAGGCGCCCTCAAGCCGCTCTCCGGACGATCCACCTTTGGAAACGCTGGGTTGCAGAGCGCGGTGACCTCATGCCTGCGAATGCCCGCCGATTCGGCCGAGGGCCGATCTCCGGAGACCAGCCTTTTCTCCGGAGACCGGGCTTGGCGGCGCCGGACGTCGCGGCCGTGTCGGCGCGCTTGGCGCAGGTGAGCGCCGCGGTCCGCGCAACGGTGCGCGCGCGGAGCCCCGCCGCGCAGGCTGCGGCAGCGCTGGCGCCCAAGCGATAGCTTGTCGGTCAGGAGTCCCCTTGGATCCGAGTCCTGGGCCGGCGTGGCCGAGCCGCTGCGAGCGCTGATCGCGGAGGTCTCGCGCGAGGCGGAAGGCACGGCGCGGCCGGACCTCGCGCCGTGTCGGCGCCAGGAACCGGCTTGCCGCACAAGGATCATGGGTTACGGTTCGCTGTTTCTCCCATGCCGGTGCTCAACTCCTCGAAACCGGACATGATCGTCCACGGCGCCAACCTCGAGAACGAGGGGTACGGCCCCTACGAGGACTCGCTGTGGTTGCTCGGCATCGAGGAAGGATTCGGAGGTCGACTGGAACGGCCTGGCTGGACCGTTCAGCGAGAACTCGACGTTCGCGCCACGTGGCGGCCTACCATGGATGCACGTGAGGCTCACGCGGCGCTTTGCGACTACTACTGGTTGAGAAAGAACTACTCTCGTGTGTGGCGAAACGGAGGCAAGCTGAAGCGTGGCATCCGCGATCGCGCCGCCGACTTTCTGGACACGAAGAAGGCCCATGGCTATGTCGTCGAGCAACTCGGGCAACCGCATGGCCAGACGTTCTGGGGCGAACTGTTTCCCCTCCCGGCGATCGACCGAGACCACTGGCCGTACCGTTCGCGTCGGAAGGATCGTGAGACATACCGACGGGAATTGTGGCCATCGAGGCGGAAGCTGTGGCGTAACCGTCTGGACCAGTTCAACCCACCAGTGGTGATCTGCTATGGGGCCGTAGTGCGTCCGTTCGCGGCCGAGCTGTTTGGCGTGCGAGAGCAGCGCGGATTGTACGCTGTCACCGTTGGCGCGACGCGCGTGGTATTCGCGCCGTTCATCGGCGGGCGTTGCCGAAACCAGACGCTGGCGTCGATCGTCGAGCTCGCTACTACCCGCTACTACCCGCTGAAGCTTTCTTAGCCAGAAGTTGCATCGGCCTCCGTCAAGGATCTGAATGGGTCCGCGTCACCTCGACGACGCACGGAGCCCAACGATGACGACGACCACGACGGTCGCAGTACCGACGAGTTGCGCGGCGCTGTGCACCAAGCTAGCGGAGCTGGCCCAGCGCATCGATGCCGAGTTCGCCCAGGCCGGCAAAGGCGCGGCGATCCGCGGAATGGCAGACTGCCCGGTCTCGTTGCCGGTTACGCTCCGTACTCGCTCTCGTTAACCTCGTCGGGCTGCCGGTCGTGGCACCAGATGATCTGCCCGCGCCGAAGAATAAAGTGGCTACGGCATCCCGCCGTTCTCCACACGGAGGGCACCAGTGTCGGCCCGCCGTCGCATTCGTAGAGCATCCAGCGTGGCGAGTCGTCGGGCAGTAGGTTGAGGGCGATCGTCGAGCCGCACCCGCACGGGCAGACGAGCATCACGTGCCAAAGGTGCCCGTTCTCTCCGATGGCGTAGAGGATTTCTGGAAGCAGGTCGTCGGGGTCATCACCGAGATGCACGATGCGATAGCCCGGCCTCGGCAGCGGAACCGGCGGTGCTCCTTGTTCGAGTTCAGGGCGGGGCGGATCGCTGCGCCCTCCCGGCAAGCGGAAGGAGCGAACCCACTCGAAGAACCGAGCCCAGAGCCGACGGAGCCAGCGCACCGGTCTACGTTCCCACGGATAGCTCGGGGAGGTCGAGAAGCGGCGTGACGTCGCCTCGGCCAAGCGCCCGGCGAAGGGGGGCTTCGTTCGTCTCTCGTTCCGTGTCGAGGAGCATCGCGTCGAACCTGAGTCGGACAGACGCGTGGTCCGCGTTCGCTGCGAGCCGGAACGGGTGGAGCCTCGCAAGGAACTCGTTCACGACCAGGGAGGCCGCGAGCGCGTTGACGCTGATGACGGCAGGGCTGTCGACCTCCACGCCCTCGATGTATTTTTCGGCGTGGAGCGCGAGGTACTGCTGGGGATCGCGACGAGCCACCGCCTCGGAGTCGGCGCGCTTCTGCGAGATGACCCTTCGAGCGAGCAACGTCGAGCGCCCAGGCTGGACGTAGTGGGAGGCCGCCGTGACATCGTCGATGCTGCCCGTGCCGTCGGCGGTCAGGCCGACGCCGCAGTCGAAGTACGGGAGCACGTAGAAGGACGCGAGCCGGTTCAGCGTGCGGCGGCCATCGTGGCTGTCCATGCAGCCGAACAGCACATCACAGCTCGCCAGCGCGCGAACGGCGTCAACCGAAGCCAGGTCGCGCGGCACGACTTCGACGCGCGTGTCGAGCCCAATGCGGGCCACGTGCTCGCCGAGCACCTCGACCTTGCTCCTGCCCGTCGCAGCGTCGGCGGCCGTAGTGCCGACGATGCGGTTGAGGTTCCGGTACTCGACGTGGTCCGGGTCGACGAGCACCAGCTTCTTCACTCCGAGGCGGGCCAGCATCTCGATGACGAAGCTGCCCGTGCCCGAGCACCCAACGACGCCGACCGTGAGCTGGCGTAGGAGGTTGGTCGTGCGCTCGCCGAAGAGCTGCGTGTGGCGCTTGGCGTGAGCCGGCAGCGTCGCGCCCACGCCGGGCACGAAGATCCCAAGGTCGTGGTCGACGACTAGGATCTGCTGGAGAGGGTGAAAGCGGTTCTGGCTGTCGATGCTACGGCCAAACATGCGCCGGTCCGGCAGCATGACGACGCTGGCGTGAGGCCCGTCGTCGTCGACCCACCCGTAGACCGACGGGAAGAGGTCGCGATCCGAAATGTCGTCGGTCCGTGAGAATTCTTCGTAGCACGTCGGGTGGCTGTGGAACTTCACCACCCCGAGCTTCGCCTTCGAGGCGCGGAGCAGCAGCGGCTCGATGGCATCGGTACGCCAGGTGATGCGATCAGGCTCGCGGACCGGGCAGTCCGCGTACGGCACCGGGGCGACCTCCTGTAGGAGCAGGACGTTGGTGTCGGCCGCGCGGTGGCGCCCGCAGAGCGCGAACGCCACTGCTTCTTTCCCATCGCCGGGGAACAGGTGTTGCTGAAGTTGCTCGGCGTGCACGCCTGCGATGCGCAGATGGGTGGGACGGTGCTTCATGGCTTCTCGAACTCGCGCGCGAGCCAGTCATCGACGAGCACGAGGTGACTGAACAGGTCGTCCTCGCCGGGGCGCCACGGGGCAGCAGCTGTGCGATGCCGTGACCAGCGCTGGAAGAACTTCCCGTCAAGGAGCTGATCCAAGAGCGCGCCGATCGGTTTGCCGTCCTTCCTTGAGAGCGGCGGGTGGAAGTACGCCATGTCGATCTGCGCCTCCGGGTAGCTCGGAGGGATCTGCAGAGCGACCTCCACGCGCTCGACGTTGTACCCGTTGGGCACGGGACGGTCGTGGAGGAGCAGCCAGTGCCCTGCGCCTTCGGTGATGGTCTCCCACTCGAGGCCGGTCGTGACCAGGTACACGGTGTCGAACGAGGGGAGGTCGAACTGCCTGCGCATGTCAGCCCTCGGTCTGATCACGCTTCAGCGTCATGAACCGCTCAACACCCGGCTCGCGAAAATCTACGACGTCGTCGAGACCGATCGTCCTACCCTCACCGCCGTGGAGCTTCATGGTCAACTTGTACTGCTCGGGCGGCGTCTTCCCCGCTAGCGTCAAGATCTCGCGTCCGGTCATCGATGCGACCTCCACGGTGAACTTCGTCTTATCGACGCGGATAATGTACTTCTTCGCCTTGGGCGGGCGCTCCTTCCCGTTGCCCTTCTGAGCGAAGGCCTCGATCTCGATCTCAACGACTTCATCTTCGATTTCGGTGGACATGGTGGACCGCTTCCTTTCCTCGAGGGCTACTTCACGAGCTCCCGATATGACGTGAACGACGGCTTCGGCTTGAAGCGCTTGCTTTCGAGCGTGAGCTTGTCGGCATCGGCGTCCTCGATAGTGAGGAGCCCCGCCTTGATCGCGAGCACTAACACGTCGATGGTCGTGATGATGCGCCCAACTCCGACACGAGCCTCGGCCTCACGCAGGAAGCGCTTCTTCTCGTCGGAGGCGATGTACCAGCCCTCCTTCGCGGCGATCGCGATGCACGCGGCTTCGCCGCGGCCGATGTTGACGGATGAGCGAGCCTCAGCTTGAGCCCGGCAGGCGGCCGACGCTTACGCGCACGCTCGCGACCGGGCCGCCGGGACCGGGTGCTGGTCGGTCTCCGCGGCGACGGCGCGCACGGCGGCGTCCATACGCCCTGTGCTGCGAACCACGGCAGCAGTGGTTCTCTCCGGATCCCCGCGCAGCACGATCGCGCGATCGCGGACGCCGTCCCGTCCACGCGGATGCTGCGCTTCCGAGATGCGATTAGGGGATGATCCCAGCGGGGCCGCTCCTCCACGGACCGCGGGCGAGGTCGAGGTCGCCGGAGGGCGACGAGCGCAGCAAGCTCGCCCTCGCCGGAGACGAGGACCGTGCGACCGAGGATTGCGCGGGTGGTCCCCACGTCGCCGGTGGCTGGCGGAACCCGGGGCCGGTGGCGCCGGTGGTTTCGGGACTCCGTGCCCCGGTTGCTGTCGGCGGACGTGCTGCGTCGCGCGTTAGCCGACGACGTTCTCGAGGTAGGACGTCGCCGCTGTCGATCGCAATGCTGCGAACGCTGCTACACTAGCTATCTAGCTAACACCACCACACGGCCTGTAGGCTAGGGAGACCATGACGTTTTCGCTGCTGTATTCGTCAAGTGCCGATCCTCACTTTGAATACGATCTGGATATTGCAACCCTACAGACGAGGGGAGACTCGGAGAGAGCGCAAGCGCACATCACCGAGAAGGCTTGGGTCACTGCGAAAATATCCGAGTTCCTCGCTCAGGCATGCAAGGAGATTTGCGCTGCTGTTCGGCTACGGCTTCGTGCGGACCTGTGCGACGACAACTCCGAGAATTCCGACGACAATGCCACCCACAAGCGGATGACCAATCAAGAATATTATCACCATGTAGACAGACAAGAATCTTCCTGGCGAGTAGGAACCCGGATTCAGCTGCCAGCTCGCCGGCATCACCCAGACTGGAATATGGGGAGCATCAGCGATGAGATGGCACAGATCGCCATCAAGAATGTTCGCAGCCTTAGTGATCGCACTCGGTGTCCACGCGGCAGTACCTTAGCACCCTGGAGCGCCGACGTATGCACCTGACTCAGGTTGCGCCCACTACTGCACGATTCCGCCTTGACAGCTCGGTCATCACCTGATCTTCTCAGGCCATTCTTAACGAGGACTCGAATGACCAATTTTCAGAATGACATGAACCACGCGGTACAGGGCTTCGTCGCCCAGATCACCGAGCTTGCAAGGCGAGCGGCGCTCGACACGCTCGAGTCGGCCTTCGGTGGCAAGGCCGGCCGCGCTAGTAGTGCTCCAGCTGTCGCCGTCATGGCTTTCCCCGGGGTAGCTCGCGCGGGCCGCCCTCGTGGTGGCCGCGGCGCCAAGCGCACCCCTGCGGATCTCGAGGCGCTGTCAACGAAGTTTGCCTCGTTCGTGAAGGCACACCCGGGGCTGCGCATCGAACAGATCAACAAGGAGCTGGGGACGACGACCAAGGATCTTGCGCTGCCGATCCGCAAGCTGATCGCCGAAGCGGCGATCACTGCCAAAGGCAAGAAGCGGTCGACGACGTACTTCCCGGGTAGGAAAGCCAAGTTCTGATCGACACCGAAACGAGACGCCCAACTGCAGCATCGTCGCTTACAGGAGGCCGAGGCTGCCGGGATCGGTTGCCCGTGCACAGCATGCCGCCCACGCGCTTGTCTTCGTCGCACCGGGCTCCTACGGTGGGTTCAAGGATGATTTCGAACCCGCATGACTTGTTGTTCAAAGGGGTGCTCAGCCAGCCCGAGCACGCTCGTGGCATGTTGTGCGCCATCGCGCCAGCGATGTTGGTCGAGGCACTCGACTGGTCGACGCTCACGCTCCAGCCGGGTAGCTTCGTCGATGCAGCCCTGATTCCGCAGCACACGGACCTCTTGTACTCGGCGAGATGGCGCGACGGCGGTGAGGCGCTCGTATACCTGTTGTTTGAACATCAATCTACGCCTCCCACCGACGGCCTCATGGCCGAGCGCCTCCTGCGCTACCAGGGCCGGATCTGGGATCGCTGGCGCCTCGATCATCCGAGGGCGAAGAAGCTTCCCATGATCCTGCCGATCGTGATGTACCACGGCAAGACGCCGTGGCCGGAGCCCCTGTCGTTCGACGCCCTACTCGACGTGCCTGCCGGCCTGCGGCCCGCGGTCGAACCGTACCTGGTTCGGTTCGAGTACGTGCTCCATGATCTGTCGGAAGTTTCTGACGAGGAGTTACGCGGAGGTGCGATGCGGACCGCCCTGGCCAAGCTGGTCGCGATGTGTTTCAAGCACGCGCGGACCCGCGCGGACTTCCTTCAGATCTTGGGCCGCTGGATGGACGTCGTGCGCGAGGTGCTCCGGGCCCCGCACGGGCTGGAGGCGCTGGCGCAGGTGATGCGCTATATTCTCGAAGTCAACGAGCACGTCGAACCCGAGGAGCTACAGGGGCTGCTAGAACGCCATCTCGGACCCGAAGCCAAGGACGCTATCATGACCGCCGGACAACGACTCATCGAACAAGGACGCCAGCAGGGCATCGAACAGGGGCGTCAGCAGGGCATCCAAGGTATGCTCCTGCGCCAGTTGCGGCAACGTTTCGGCGATGCCGTGAATGCGCAAGTCGAGCAACGCATCGCGACCGCATCGCTCGAGCAAGTCGAAGCGTGGACCGGGCGCGTGCTGTCGGCCGCCACGCTCCCCGAGGTAATCGGCGACTGAACCTGGGCTGTCAAGCGCGGGGACAGCGCCACCGCCGCCCGCGTCCTTGGCCCTGCATTGTCACTCCGTCGAGGACGGCTGCGAGGATCGGCGCGCTCTACACCGGCGTCGTCAGGCCGGTCCGGATCATCTCGTCGACGAGGGACCTGGCGAGCTCCTCGTCGGTGTCGCCCTGGACGGCGAGCTCGACGCCCTCGAACTTGAGGGCGTTGGCGGCGACCCACTCGACGTACTTCCGCACCGTGAAGTCCGCGACGCCGAAAGCGATGTCCTGCATCGCGCGGACGATCTGCAGCGGCGAGCCCTGGAACACGCGGTCGTCTCTCATCATGATCTTCATCGGACGGACTCCTTCCGGCGCGCTCGCCAGCTACCCGAGGCGATGACCGGGTGACCTGCGACCTGCTCGGGGGTCAGGAGGTAGGTCTCGGCGCTGGTGCCGTCCACGAGGACGATGCTCTCGCGCCGGTAGAAGTCGGGGGTGCCTTCGAGGCGGTCGAGGGCGGCGAGCGTGGCCTCGTCGACCGCGTAGACCTCGCCGACGATCGCGTGCTCGCCCCCGGCGACGAGGCCGGGGTACGCGCCGAGGTCGTGCAACTGGAACGCGGGCTGGGTCCGGGCCTTGCCAATGAGCCGTGCGCCGACCAGGTGCTGGTGGTTGCGCTCGCCGAACAGGAGCGTGCCGTAGACGAAGACGAGGGTGCGCGCCTCGAACTCGCGCTGCCGCGCGCCACGTTGGGCGTTGCGCGCGGTCACGACGCCACCCCCACCGCGATCGCGAGCGGCTCGAGGTCGAAGCCTAGGCGGTCGTACGCGTGCAAGAGCACCCGGAAGTACCCCGGCTGGGGGAGCCACGGCTCGAAGGTGTCGGCCGGCTGCCGGTAGACCTGGGCGCGCCGACGCCGGCCGCGCTCGTCGGTCACGAGCTTCGCGATGCGCTCGTACGCGAACGGGAAGCCCTCGTGCCGATCGAGCGCGCGCAGGTCCGGCGAGGTGATCCGGTAGAGGAGCCCTTCGACGCGGGCGCCGGGTTCCGGCACGACGCTCGCGACGGCGCCGCCCCAGCGCTGGCTACAGCCGCCGAACGCGAGCGCATGGTCGGGCAGCACCGCGCGCGCCTCGATCCGCGCGCTGGCGCAGCGCGAGCGCATCTGTTGGTCATCGAGGTTCGAGCCGTACGCGAAAACAAACACGTGTCGCATCTTGTCATCTCCCCGCGGGCCGGGCGCCCGCTGTGGTGTCGGTTGCAATCGGTGGGGCCGATCTCGGGAACCGAGTCGGTGGGCCGCCGCAGGCCGGCCGTAGTGCCTGCTCATGCGGCGGCTCGGAGGGGCTCGTCGTTGGTGCTGGCCGTGTGGGTAGGCGCTGGGGGCGTGCGATCGCGGCGTTCGCGCTTCCAGGCGGCCGAGCCGGCGAGCCGCTTGGTGAGGTGGAGGCGCGCGGTCTTGAACTCGTCGCCGATCAGGCCGAGCCGGAGGAGGACCACTCGAAAATCGTACTTGGCGGTCGCCGGATCGAAGTCCCGGCGCTTACTCGAGGCGGCCTTCGAGCTGAGCGCATTGGCGGCGAGCGCGAGCACCAGCTGGATGTAGGCTTTCACCTCCCCGGCGTGGAGCGTGCCGTTGAAGAGGCGGAACTCGATGGTGCCGCGGAAGAAGAGGCTGTT